>Ga0255363_100009_pt1 | contig 150366 bp, 136 predicted proteins | sample GFST100metaG_FD_186007 | JGI IMG/M metagenome (GOLD analysis project Ga0255363, IMG submission 186007) | Peat soil microbial communities from Stordalen Mire, Sweden - G.F.S.T100 | ecosystem: Environmental > Terrestrial > Soil > Wetlands > Peat | place: Sweden: Norrbotten County, Stordalen Mire... | reverse complement strand
AACGCGAGCCGCACCCCGCGGTCGATCAACTCCTGCGGATACTTCCTCGGACGTGACATGACAAAGACTTCCTTCCCGAGAGCCGAAACCCTCACATCAAAGTCTCCGTCAAAACCAGTTCAGCTCATCGAACAAGCCCACGCCCTCTACCGCTACTGGCCCGAAGTCGGCGACCGGCTGTTTGCCGAGGCTTAGCAGGCCGGGGCATCCAGGCTAGCTGAGGGCCCTTCCGGTGCTAGCGCGGTCACGTCATTGCCGGGTCGGACGCCCAGCCACTCGTTCCGCGTCTCGACGCGCGCAGGAAGGTGTCTCACTGCGCCTGGCTCCGCGTTCCGGCTCCACTCCACAGCTGTTCAAAGTCGCAGGCAGACGGCGCGGCCGCCTTTGCGTGATAGCGGCTAGGAGACTTCGCTCGCGCACGCGAGCGCTCAGGCGCGATCCCGCTGCCGTTGGCCGAGACATACACCAGCTCAGTGGTTGTTGACCGTCGCGCGAGCGAGGCATCACCGTCGCGCGACTCGTCTTACCCTGACAAGACTCCGACCATCCACTGATGCCTCCGACTTGACCACTTGTCAGCCGCACAAGCCCAGCCGTCCACACCAGCTACCACTTCGACCAAACCCCAGCAAGCACGTCGCAACCACCAAACGGACTTGCCGCCTACGTCGCAGAGCGGACGTCTACATCTGACTATAGGACAGGTTCGACGCGTCACCAGCCGCTAATCGCCCGTAACGAAGTTGGTCTGCTGGAGTCGGACGCGGCCCGTTCGCGTAGGCGTGTGTCGCGCTCACACAATGACGTCTATACGCGGCATACTCATAGGCATGGCTGAAACCGGCTGTATCCTGCCGAACCGTAGTGCGCTTGCGGCCCATCTCTCTGACAATGTAGCCAGACAGCTCGTCGCCAAGCTAGAAGGCGTCACGTCGCAGGCTGAGCTGGAACAACGCCTAAGCGAGGCGCTTACTGCACGAGTCTCGTCAATTGAAGGGGAGTTGGCTGATGCCTCGTCTGAAGTCGCTTGACATATGTGGCTTGCGATCGTTTGGGGTTGAGCAAACCGCAAGTTTTGAGCATTCGACAGCACTCGTCTGGGGTGGAAACAGCCAGGGTAAGACGAGTTTCGTCGAAGCCATCGAGTTCCTGCTAACCGGCACAATCGTGCGCCGGCAGATGCTGGGTGGGGCAAAGTCTGAATACGACCGGTCACTCCGGAACGCGTATCAGCCAGCTAACGCACCGGCATTTGTGCGCGCGATTATCGAAGGCGCGAATCATCACGAGCATCAAGTCGAGCGTCAGCTCCTGCGCGACTTCGAGCGCACGCAGGAATGTGAATCACGTCTGCTACTAGACGGCACTGAAGTCAGTGATCTCGAGTCGATCGGGATTCGGCTCGCAGAACCTCCTTTGCGCGCACCAGTGCTCTTCCAGCACAGTCTCCGTTACGCGCTGACGGCAACGCCGTCGGAAAGACTGACCTACTTCAAGGCAGTCCTCGAGATCAGCGACCTCGACCTCGTCACTGACTCGCTTAAGAACGTAATCGACGCTGTCCAGCTACCACCGGTGAGACTCGAACAGGACTTGGCGTCATGCCTCACACATGCCGATCTTGGACCAGCGCTCGCAGTCTTCGCCCAACCACGTACGCTCACGGAGGCGATAGCGCGCGATTGCCTCAACCAGGCCGCCAAAACAGGGATCGAGCGGCTCAGTGGATGCGCGGTGCTCACAAACTTGACGATGGGCGACACCATCGCGCAGCTGAGACAAGAGATCCAGCGTCACGAGCAGGCGCAGTTCGACTTTGCCAGTTGGCGCCCAGGCAACGCGCCATCATGGTCAGACGTAGCACTCGAACGCTGCGAGGCCTACTCGAACGTCGCCAGCCAGGTTGACGCCGAAACCGATCGGCTCCACAGACTCTACGAAGCGGTGCTGCAGGTACCCGAGCTCGCCACGCTGCAAGAGCAGGTTTCATGCCCGGTTTGCGCCACTGGGATGCTGACCCCAGACCGAGTTGCAGTGCTGCGGGCGAAGGTGGCCGATTCGAGTGGTCTACGCAACAGCCAGAGCGAGGCGCAACGGGAGCTCAGTGCCATACGTGTGTCCGTCACTGGTTTGGAGCGCTGCGCCGACGGTTTGGCCCCGCATGCTCGGACACTCTCCGATCCGCAACTTGAGGCCGTTGACGCGGCAGCTAGAACCATCCAGCCTGAGCACGAAGGTCTTCGCGCGGTTCGAGAGGCTTCCCGACAGCTCGGCGTCCGTGCAGACGAACTCGCCGAGCGCGCCCGAGAGGCTCTTGCATACGTGGAGGCCACCATCGATGCCGTTGACCACGCGCGCACCATCGATGCCGCCGATCTCCGCCGCGCCATTCAGCGAACTGCGGATGCTGTACAGAATGCACTGGCGGCCCGCGTCTCCTACCTCGAGAGCGCCACAAAAGCACTGGAACCACTTAGCGATGCGGTCGCGAGGGCTAGCGGCACCTCGGAGTGGCTCTGCCTGCTGCGCCTTGCCGAAACCTCGGACCGTCTCGTCGCGGAGCTGCGCAACCGTGATTCCGTGTCCCGTGCCAGGAGCGAATTCCTCGGCGCGCGAGAGGACATCCAGCACGCCAAACTCAAGGTTCTCCGCGACAAGTTCAGCACCATGAGCGACGAGATTCAACGGTGGTGGAACCTGCTTCGGCCGGACGAGCCAGTGTCATTCAAACGCGCCGCACCACGCGCGGAAGGACGTCGCTACGTCGATATGAAAGCAACGCTCAACGCGGACGGTCGCGACGAGGAGCGCGACGCCTTGGGGATCTTCAGCGACTCCCAGCTGAACGCGCTCGGCCTCGCAGCCTTCCTCGCGCGCGCGACGCTGCAGGAGGCCCCCTTTGTCGTACTCGATGACCCGGTCCAAAGCGGCGACGACGAGCATCGCGACACATTTATCGACCTTGTCATTCCCGAGCTCACTAGCGCTGGCATACAAGTAATTGTCACCTCGTACGACTCACAGCTGCGCACTCTTATGACTAACGCCTACGGCCTCGACGGTTTCACGGTCACACTTGACGAGCCACAGGCGGGGACCAAATTGATCAAAGGGGCGGACACCGCATACGCTCTACTCCGTGAGGCGAAGGCTTTTATCAAGGACACTCCGTCGATCCGCGCTACAGGCGCTCAGAAACTTCGGGTAGCCGCTGAAAGACTCGCTAAGGAGATTCTTGTGGAGCACCGCCACGCTAGCGGCGAGCGCTCCTCGCTCTCCGACTGCAGACATCAGACACTTGAGAAGCTCGTGCCCAAACTCTGTGAGGTGCTTACTGACGAGAAGGAAAGAGGGTGGTGGAGAAATGTCTCCACCCGACTCAGCCCAGGGGTACACGACGACTCACCACCGGCCAAAGGTACGTTGAGAAGCGTACGCGATCAACTCTTCGAGTCATACAAGCGTCACATTGCGGCATTGCTGGCCAACGTGGCTGCCTAAGGGTCAACTCATGTCGATGCAACTGTATTGCTGACGGTCAATACGAGACGTAGACACGTAGCGCACCTATCCGGGGCCAGCGGCGTACTAGTGAGGTGCCGTGCACCGCACTAGGGCGATGCGAGCAATGTCTGCATCTAGCAACGACCACGTCGTCGGTAGCACCTGCGCCAATTTGACGCAGTCATCACCCTACCTATCGTGCGCCATGATCCGCGGCACCCGATTCCGGCGCTAGTGCGCCCTCACCAGCCGATCCAGAAAGGACAAAGCGGTCACTCGAGCGCAGCTCTGATACGCGACGTCAACTTCGGCCACAGCTTCCGCAAGCGTCCTTGCTCGCTCCACGAGGCACCGGACACACTCGTCGACTGCCTCCTGCATCACAACAAGCGCGGACTTGAGGACCTCCTCCTCGGATCCAGACACACCGCTCTTCAGGTACTCTGCGGCAGCACCAACTGAGTCGTTACACATCTCCATCAGCGCGTTCCCGCTCATCCGAGTTGCCGCCCATCGCCACCGCGGTCCATTGCCCAACAGATTGAAGAGCCGTTTATCTCGCCACCCTACACGGCGGAACGCGGGCCAGTACTCGCCCCGTGCCTTCAATCCATCGATTAACCTACTAAGTACATCTACATCGTCATCGATTACGACATCCCGCACGATTAGCTCCTTAGGCCCGCGCGTTACGTACTTGCGGTCCCTATTTTCGACTCGCCAGTTGACGCTTAGCTGCAGCCTGTAGCAGGATCGGCGCTCGACCTCGCTGGCAAGGTACACCCACACATCTTGAGTCGCGGCCGTACCATGATCCCAGAGCGCCGTGTACAGCCGTGCCAAGACCGGCCGAAGTGCCGAGATACGACCGATCATCTCCACTTCTGCGTCGAGCTCAGCACGACTACGAGAGATCAGACGCGGCCATAACCACACCGCAGCAATGAATATCGCCGCAACGACCGTCAATACACTAGCCATGGAAACTCGAATAGGGACTTCGACAGCGTAATGGTAGACGTCAGCGAGCAGCGTTGCCGGCACCATCACCGCTGCGGCACAGGCGAATCCAACCGCAAGAAATGCAAACGGAGAGCTGACCCTGTCCCAAACCGCGCGCGCCGTCTGCGGCAGTCGCGTTGCTATGCGCCACACAGCTCCGAAAACTCGCCCGCTAAGTCTCCGTGCCCAGACATCCGGCCACCGGTCGCCTGGCCAGATCGGGGTGTTTCCTTCGAGGTATAGAGCTAGCTGAAACTCTTGCAGCCGCTGGTCTGCGAGCCGTGTCACATGCGCCTGGCGGACGAGTTCACCAAACGTGAGTATATGCGGTGGCGTCTCGGCAATGCGCCGGATGATGAAGCGGATAGCACCTATCGCGAGCCAGGTCAGGATGCGCAGTACCAGCGCAGCCACCATGCTTCCCGCGAGTAGCTCGATGCTGAGAAGCGGCACGCCAAAGCCATGTGCAGGATCTGAAACGCATAGTTTTGTCGCGATCAAACAGTGGGCGTGCAAATACATATAAGATAAATCGTACTTAGTCCGTAGGACACGAACCCACCCCGCGACTCTCGACGCGGCCAGGAGAAGCGCCGTCCCTCGACCGCCGCAGAAGTCGGTGCGGCCCTCAGTGCAGGCTTACTTCGCCTCCCACGCAGCCAGACCCCGGTGGGGCGCCCCCGGCGCGCCCCACCTGTCCCAGCTGTATTACGTCTTCTAGAACACCCGGATGGCGACGTCCGCCGGCGCGTCAAACAGCTCGTTCAGCTCGGGGTCGAGCTTCACGAGGGTCAGCGAGGCACCTGCCATGTCCAGCGAGGTGCAGTACTCGCCGACGTAGCTGCGAGTCGGCTTGATGCCACGCGCGACAAGCTGCTCGTGGGCACGCCCGTAGAGCAGGTAGAGCTCCGAGATCGGCGTACCACCGAGACCGTTGATCATCAACGCAACTTCGTCGCCCGAGTTGTACGGCAGGTCCGGCACGACCGCATCGAGCAGGATCTCGACGATCTCGTTAGCGCTCTTCAGCTTCTCGCGGCGGCGACCAGGCTCACCATGGATGCCGATGCCAACCTCCATCTCGTCGTCGCCGATCTCGAACAGCGGCGCACCCTTCGCCGGCGGCGTGCAGGAGGTCAGGGCGATGCCCATCGACCGGGTCACGGAGTTGACACGCTCACCCAGCGTGACCAGCTCTTCCAGCGATGCGCCCTTCTCCGCGGCGGCGCCGACCGCCTTGATCACGAAGAAGTTCCCGGCCACGCCGCGGCGACCGACGGTGTAGAGCGAGCCGTCAACGGCAACGTCGTCGTCGACGACGATCGTCCCAACCTTGATGTCCTCGGCCTCGGCAAGCTCCTTGCCCATGTCGAAAGCCATCCGGTCGCCGGTGTAGTTGTTGATGATGTGCAGCACGCCCTTCGGGCTGGCTAGCAGCTTGGTCGTCTCATAGACGTAGTCCGAAGGCGGACCGGCGAACACATCACCTGGACAGGCGGCATCGAGCATGCCCTTGCCGACGATCATCGTGTGGGCCGGCTCGTGGCCGGAGCCCGAGCCCTGGATGATCGAGACCTTGTCCTCGTGCGGCGCGTCGGCCCGCATGATCAGGTTGTACTCAGGCACGTAGCGGTACTTTCCCGGGTTCGCCAGCTCGATTCCCTTGAGCATCTCGGGTACGTACTGCAACGGGTCGTTAACGAACTTCTTCACCGTTCCACTCTCCTCATTGCCCTGGATTGACTTTGCCCTGCGTTCACCGCCAGTTCGCGGCAACTGCGTCGAACATCGTCGCCACCACCATCGCCCCAGCGTCGACCGAGCCGATGCTGCGCTCACCGGTGTAAGCGGCGCGTCCCTTCTTCGCGATCATGCCCTTCGTCGCATCGGCCGCCTCGTGGGCCTTCGTCGCCGCGCGCGTGAGTGCAGCCTTGGCGTCGTCGCCGGCCGCCAGCGCCGACTCCAACTCGTCGACCGCCGGCACCAGCGCGTCGAGCAGCGTCTTATCGCCGAGATCGGCGCCGCCGCGCTGCTTAATCCCCTCGATCGACGCGCGCAGCGCCGCGACTACCTCAGTACCACCTGGTTGGGGGTTGCTACCCAGCGTGTTGCCGGCACGCAGGAACGCGGTGCTCCAGATCGGCCCTGAGCTCCCGCCGATCCGCTTCGAGAGCACGATTGCCGTCTTCTTTAGCAGGCCACCCGGGTCGCTGTACCCAAGCGAGTCCCAGTCCCCGAGCAACATCTCGAAGCCGCGCGCCAGCGAGTAGCCGGCGTCGCCGTCAGCGGCGACTGCGTCCAGATCGCTGAAGTACTTCTCGTTGTCGACCGCCGCCTGCGCGATTACGCGTACGACATTCTCAGCGCGCGGCAGGGCCGCATCGCTCACGCTCATGTGTAACCCTCCTCCATCGGTGTACGCACTTGACTATACAGGCCCTTGTCACATCGCACAACTGATTAAGGCTTAGCTACCCGACTACGGGTAGGCACTCTCACCGGCCCGCGCGAAGGAGGCCGGGAGTCGCCGCGAGAGGGTGTCAACGCTCGGGCAGGTCAGCCGCACGCGGCCAGGTCAGCCGCAGATGCTCCGCCGCCCGCGCGGCCACAGCCGCCGCGCACGACTCACGCCAGGGCGTGAGCGCGGAGGCTAGGAGTCGTAGTGGAACTCGAGCTTGATCCGGTCCCCGCGGAACATGATCCGCGTGAACTCGAACGGCTGGCCCGACGACGTGGACACGATCTGCTCGAGACGCAGCAGCGGCTGCCCGATGCGCTCCCCGAGCCACTTCGCATAGGTCTTCGTGGTCGCGGTCGTCTCAAGCGTCTCGATGACGTGCGCCGAATGCAGCCCGTACTGCTCGGCAAGGATCACGCACAGCTGCTGACCGGCCAGGTCAGTGTCCGTGAGGTCCGGGGCGAGCGCCACCGGTACGAACGAGAAGTGCAGCGAGATCGGCTCGCCTTCGACACTGCGCAGGCGCTGGATCGCGGAGACCTCAGCGAGCGGATCGATGCCGAGCTGCTCGGCGAAGCGGTCGCCGGCGGGCATGACCTCGGCGGAGATCACCTCGGTCTTCGTCGGGAACCCCTGCTGCTCGAGCTGCTCGCGGATCCCAAGGTACCCGGGCGACCGGGTCTGGATCTTCGGCGGGGCGACGAACGTGCCTTTGCCCTGGACGCGGAACAGCAGCCCCTCGTCCACGAGCCGCGCGATCACGTTGCGCGCGGTCATACGACTGATGCCGAACTGGTTGTTGAACTCGTTCTCCGAAAGGATCTTCTGCTCGGGCTGCCATTCGCCCGAGCGGATCTTATCCTTGATCAGCGCCGTGAGCTGAACGTAGATGGGCGTCGCTGAGTCGCGATTGATCGTGTCAGTTACGCTTACGCTCACGCAGACCCGCCCTCTGTAGCTGTAGCTACTTGTCTCGACATCTCAGTAATCAACCGTATCAGTAGGGGTAGCGGCAAGCTCAATGCCGGAGCACGGTCTCGAGCCCGCCCAGATCGACAAATCCCTGCGGGTTCCTGACATCGATCCCCGCCCGCAGCGCCACCGCCGGCGTCCCGGGGTCGCCGAGGCTGTCGAGAACCGCTGCGGCTGCCGGGAAGCTGTCGTCCGCGGCGTAGTAGGAAACGGTCACCACATGCGTCATCTGCGCCGCGGCCGCTGCCGCGGCGCCCACCTGGGAGTCCTCGATCACCACGATCTCGGAGGGCGCACGGCCAAGCTTCTCGGCGGTCAGCAGGTAGACGTCCGGCGCCGGCTTCTTCGCCTTGACGACGTCGCCGGCGAAGACCCCGGTCATCCGGGCGCGCTGGCGTTCGCCGAGAACGGACTTCAGCACCGCTTCGACGCTCTGCGCCGCGGAGGTCGACGCGCACGCGACCTGCCAGCCGGCGTCCAGGGCCTCGCCGATCACGCGCAGAATCCCCGGCCGCGCCGGGAGGCTGCCGGATTCGACAAGCTCGACGTAGATCTCCGACTTGCGCTTATGCACCTCTCGGACGAGCGCGTCGAGGTCGCGCCGGCCAGCGGGCCGGCGCTCAGGATGGGCCTCCAGATAGGCGCGCAGGCGCTCCTTGCCGCCACCGATCCGGAGCATCGGCCCGTATTCCTCGGCACTCCAGCGGAACGGCAGCCCGAGCTCCTCGAAAGCGCGGTTGAACGCGACCAGGTGCCCGTCCTTCTCGGTCTCGGCAAGCACGCCGTCGCAGTCCAGCACCAGCGCGCGGTCTTTCATGCGGCCACCTTCGCCTGCTTGGCGGAGCCGAAGATGCCGATGTACTCGGCCACCATCCGCTTGATGTCGGCCGCGATGTGATCGAACAGCGGCAGCGGCTCCCACTTGCCGCCGTTCGCCTCGAGGTCGGCGACGTGATCGGCTGCGGTGTGCAGGTAGACGAGCTTCAGCGCGGTCGAGATGTTGATCTTCGAGATGCCGGCGGCGATGAACTCCTGGAACTCCTCGGGCTTCAGCCCGGTGCCGCCGTGCAGCACGATCGGCATGCTGGTCATCCCCGCGAGCTGGCGCGCGCGGTCGAACTGCAGCACCGGCGCCGCCTTGTAGAGGCCGTGGGCGGTGCCAAGCGCGGGCGCCAGCAGGTCGCAGCCAGTGTCGGCGGCGATCTCGAGCAGCTTCTCGTTGGAGTAGTAGTGCATGTTCGGGTCGTCCGAGCCGACTCCGTCCTCGACCCCGACGATGTTCTCGAGCTCGCTCTCGACGTCGACGCCGGCGGCGTGCGCCTCCGCGCAGACCTCCTTCGTCTGCGGCCAGGCGACGTCGAGCGGCAGCGAGGACGCATCGAACAGCACCGAGGACCAGCCGTTGGCGATCGTGTCGGTGACCACCTCGCGGTCGGGGCAGTGGTCGAGGTGCAGCGCGACTGGCACCGACGCGGCGTCCGCCGCCGCCTGCGCGTCGGCGGCAAGCAGCGCGGCTCCGAAGTAGCGCACGGTCTTCACCGACGTCTGGAGGATGATCGGCGATCCGAGCTCGTCCGCCGCCTGCACGACCGCGTCGATCGACAGCCGGTCGACGATGTTCACCGCGGGAACGGCGTACCCCCTCGCGCGAGCGTCGAGTGTCAGCTGTCGTGTACTGGCGAACATGCGGTCACCTCTCCGGAGTCTCCTTAGCTGGATATGGGCAACACCAACTAGCCCACTTAGACACGACTATACAAGCTGATACCAGATATCACGAGCTATCACACGGCAGCCTCGATCAGTCCACGCAGCCGCCTTGACAGTGACTCGGCGTCAAGTTCGTAGCGAGCGAGCAGCTCTGGGTACGTGCCCGTCGTGATGTGCTCGTGCGGGAGCCCGATCGCAGCCCGGCGGACCCGCAGGCCGCCCGTCACCTCCGCAACCGCGGCCGAGAGACCGCCGCGCACGTAGTGCTCCTCGACCGTGACGACGAGGCCGGTGCGCGCCGCGCTGGCGCGGATCAGCTCCGCGTCGACCGGCTCCACGGTCGGCATCCCGATCAGATCGACTTGGATGCCCTGCTCACGCAGCGCCCTGACTGCCGCGATCACCTCCACGGTGATCGTGCCCGTGCTGACGACCGTCGCCCGCCTCCCGCTCTCGATCAGCCGGCCGACGCCGATCTCGAACGGCGACTCGTCGAACAGCTCGGGAATGAACGGGCCACCGATCCGCATGTAGACGGGACCCTCGTGCTCGAGCATCGCCCGCGCGGCGCCGCGGATCTCGCCCGGGTCCTGCGGTGAGAGCACCACGACCCCCGGGATCATCCGAGTGACCGCGTAATCCTCGAGCGAGTAGTGCGTCGGACCGAGGTCGGAGTAGGTCATGCCGCCGTTCCGCCCGACGATCTTCACGTTCTGGTGCATGTAGCCGACGTCGTTCCGGAACGCCTCGCAGTTCCGCAGCGTGACGAACGGCGCGATCGCCGCGAACACCGGCTCAAATCCGGTTGACGCGAGCCCGGAGGCGACTCCGGTGACGCCGTGCTCCTCGATCCCGAACTCGTAGTAGCGGTCCGGGAACTCGGCCTTGAAGCGGCCGAAGCCCGAGGAGACGCCGCTGTCGGCCGAGAGCACCAGCACGCGCTCGTGCTCGGCGGCGTAGTCGGTGACGGCCTCCCCGAACGTCTTGCGGGGATCGATCAAGGTGGTGCTCATGACCTCGCTCCAGTCAGCTCGAGTCGGTCGATCGACGCCTGCAGCTCTCTGACGGCCTGATCGAGCTCCTCTGCGCTCGGCTTCCAATGGTGCGACCCCGCCGTGTCCTCGATCTTCGCGATCCCCTTGGCCTTCGTGGTTCGCGCGACGATCAAGCTCGGCATGCCGGCGCTGAAGGGCGTCGCGTCAAGAGCATCGACGACGCTGCGCATGTCGTTGCCGTCGATCGTGCGCGCGGAGAAGCCGAACGCGACGAACTTATCGGCGATCGGCTCCATGTTCATCACGTCGGCGGTGCGGCCGCTGATCTGCAGGCCGTTAGCGTCGACGATCGCGACGAGGTTATCGAGGTGATAGTGGCCGGCGATCGCCGCCCCCTCCCAGTTCGAGCCCTCGGGCAGCTCACCGTCGCCGAGCACGACGAACACCCGTCCGCCACGGCCGATCCGGCGCAGGCCGAGCGCCATGCCGCAGGCGATCGGCAGCCCGTGGCCGAGCGCACCGGTGTTCGCCTCGACGCCCGGGACCTTGTGCATGTCGGGATGCCCGGCAAGCCTCGATCCGAGCGTGCCATAGCTGTCGAGGAGATCCTCGGGAAAGAAGCCACGCCGCGCCAGCACCGCGTACTGCGCCATCGCCTTGTGGCCGGCTGACAGCAGGAAGCGGTCGCGGTCGGGATCGTCTGCGCGCTCCGGCGCGACGTTCATGGTGTGGAAGTAGAGGGCGGTGACCACGTCGATGCAGGACAGCGCCCCGCCGACGTGGCCGGTGCCGGCAACGCGCAGCATCCGGGTGATCAGCAGCCGCGCGCGCGCAGCCTCGACTTCCAGGCTGGCGAGCTCGGTCATCAGCCCAGCTCGCTTGCTTCGAGCCGCTTGAGCTCCGCCACCTTCGCTGCGCTGCGGGTGCCCTCCTTATATGCCTCGCCCAGGTAGATCTCGAGCAGCGTCTTCGCCGACTCGACACCGAGCACCTGAGCGCCCATCGCGATCATGTTGGCGTCGTTACTGAGCTGAGCGCGCTCGGCCTGGTAGGCGTCGGTGACCAGCGCGCAGTAGGCGCCCTTGACCTTGTTCGCGGAGATCGAGACGCCGAGTCCGGTGCCGCACAGCACAACACCCCGATCGACGTCGCCACTGACCACGTGGTGCGCCACGTCGATCGCCGTGCGAGGATACAGGGGGTCGTCCGAGCCGTAGTCACGCACCTCGTGGCCAAGCTTGCGTGCTCGCTCGATCAACGCAGCCTTCAATTGACTGGCATTGGGGTCCGAGCCAAATCCAACAATCACAGTACCCTCCCAGTGTCCGTGGTTGTATAGACGTGTTTAACGGAGACTGTAGTTCGTCGTCACACGCAATGCAAGTTAGTCCCACGGACCCCCCAAAACGATCGATCACCCATATGAACACTCCCTCGCACACCCCGCTCGACGGCGTCGACGCCGTCCTCACCGACCTCGACGGCGTCGTCTATCGCGGCGAGGACGCGGTCCCGCACGCAGTGGCGAGCCTGCGCGCTTGCGCCGACAGCCTGCGGCTCGGGTTCGTCACGAACAACGCCTCGCGCAGCAGCGCCTCGGTTGCCGCGCATCTGCAGCGCCTCGGCCTGCCGGCAAGCCCGGATGACGTGATCACCAGCGCCCAGGTGGCAACCGGGATGCTGCGCGAGATGGTCGCGCCGGGCTCAACGGTGCTGGTCGTCGGCGGCGACGGCCTGCTCGGGGAGGTCCGGCGGGCCGGCTTCACCGTCGTCTCGCGCGCCGACGAGTCGCCGCAGGCCGTGATCCAGGGCTTCGCCCACGACGTCGGCTGGGAGCAGCTCAGCCAGGCGTCGTTCGCCCTGGCGTCCACCGTCGCGGGCAAGCCGATCCCGTGGATCGCGACGAACCTCGACCTGACGATCCCGGTCACCGACGGCATCGCCCCCGGTAACGGCGCGCTGGTCGACGTGGTCCGCACGGCCACCGGCCGCGAGCCGCTCTCGGCCGGCAAGCCGCAGACCGCGATCTACCGGCAGTCCGAGGCTCGGCTGCACGTGTCGAGCCCGTTGTTCATCGGCGATCGCCTCGACACCGACGTCGGCGGCGCCAACGCCGCCGGCCTCCGCAGCGCGCTGGTAATGACCGGCGTCACCGGTCCCACCAAGCTGCTGCTGGCAACCGCCGACCAGCGGCCCGACTTCATCCTCTCCGACCTGCGCGACCTCCATACCCCGTACGCGGAGCCGGAGCAGCGCCCCGCCGACGGCGCCTGGGTTGCCGGCGACGCGGCGGTGCGGGAACACGGCGGCGAGCTCGAGATCCTTGCAACCGGCAGCCACCCGATCGATCTCGTGCGCGCCAGCGCGGCAGCAATCTGGCACGGGGAGGCCGAGCCGAGCAGCGTGGCCATTCCGGGCGCACTCGGCGCGGCGTTCGCGAGCTGAGCGCGGGCGCCCGCGGGCGCCCGCTGCGGTGGCCGTCCAGCCCGGCGCCGGGCTTCAGCCTCGAGCCGACTCCGCCGCCGGCACCGCCCCAGCGAGCTTGTCGCACGCCCCGGTCAGGTGAGTTCGCATCGCGTCCACAGCGCCGGCGATGTCCCCAACGGCGATCGCAGCCAGCACGGCGGCATGCTCGCGGGCGATCCGGTCGCGCCCCATCAGGCGGCGGGACTGGATCATGCAGAGGTGGATCTCGCCGCGTAAGGAGGTGTAGACGCGACTGGTGCGGGGTGAGCCGTACTGATCGACGAGGCACTGATGCGCGTGTAGGTCGGCGACGATGAAACGGCTCGTCGGGACGTCGTCGGAGAGCCTGCCAAGTTCGGCGAACACCTCCTCGGTGCCGCTGGCGACGTGAGCGCGTGCGGCGAGCTCGCGGACGACCTCGAGCTCGATCATGATGCGGACGCGGTAGACGTCGGCAACGTCCTCGGCGCTCAACATCGGCACACGGGCGCTGCGGTGCGCGTTGCGGCGCAGCAGGCCATCGTGCACAAGGGTGGTGATCGCGGCCTTAGCGGTCGGGCGCGAGACGCCGACCTGATTGGCCAACTCGATCTCGCCGATCGTCGCGCCCGCCGGGAAAGCGCCGTCGAGCACCTGTTCGCGCAATCGCTCGACAAGGGCATCCGTCACCGAGACCGTCTGCAAGGCCTGCATGTCCCCAGATTAGCGGTCAAACGCGCCCGGGAATAGCGTGCCTACTTGACAGACATGTATACACGGGTTACGATTGCCGCGTTCCGGCTTGTTGAGGGGAGGCAATCAGCGCTGGCCGGTCCCCGGAACACGACCGACGGCGCATCCATACGCAGTTCGATGCGATGTCTGTGACGCGAGCCCGCGGCCTGCGAGCGTACGGTCGCGGCAGTCCCTCGTGCGCCCCCGACCCGGTGCTGGGCCGGTGCGGCAAGACAGCGCCTCGGGGCAAGAGGGTGTCGGACGTCCAGTGACTACTAGTAAGAGGTTGAGGAGAGATGGCAGTCGCTCAAGTAGATTCAAGTTCCCGCGTCGCCACGAAGGACATCCAGGCGGCACCGACCCCGGTGGACTGGGGTAACTCCACGCCGCTGTGCCTGTTCGCATTCGCCGCGGTGACATTCATGATCAGCATGGTCAACGCCGGCGCCGTCAATGGCGCGGCCGTGCCCGTCGTCATCAGCGTCGGCCTGTTCTTCGGCGGCGGCACGCAGCTCATCGGCGGCTTCATGCAGCTGCGGACCGGCAACACGCTGGACGGGGTACTGTTCTCCACCTTCGGCGCGTTCTGGATCGTGCTGGCTGCGATCATGCTGTGGTTCTCGAAGTTGGTCCCGGCCAGTCAGCTCGGTCACGCGGAGGGGCTGCTGCTCTACACCTTCACGATGCTGGCCTTCATCTTCCTGCTGCTGGCCCTGCGCACGTCGGTGGCGACGGTCTTGTCACTGACGCTTCTGACCATCACGCTGCTGCTGCTGGCAATCGGTAACTACGGCGGCAGCGGCACCGTGCTGAACATCGCTGGCGTGGTGGGCATCGTCCTGGCGGCAAACGCGGCCTACAACGGTGCTGCCGGGATCGCCGCGGAAAGCTACGGGCGGCCAGTGCTCCCGGTCGGGGTATTGAGCAAACGCTGAGAGGAGAGGCGCCGGGCGCCCGGCTTATCCCAATGGTCACGGGCGCCCGGTAGGGTCTCGCACCGCTTGTGCGAGGCCCGCGGTCTAGGCTCCGGCCCACCTGCACTCAAGTCACCAAAGCCACGGTCAGGTCAAAAATGCGCGTATCACTGTTTATTACTTGTTTCAATGACACCTTGTATCCGGAGACGGGGCGGGCTGTCGTCAAGGTCCTTGAGCGGGCTGGGGTGGAGGTCGACTTCCCCACCGGCCAGACTTGCTGCGGCCAGATCCACGCGAACACCGGCTACGGCCCTGAGGCGTTGCCGTTGATTCGTCGGTTCGTGCGTACCTTCTCCGACGCGGAGGCGATCGTCACACCGTCCGCGTCCTGCGCGGCGATGGTCGTGGACCAGTACGGCCATCTCGCCGAGCAAGCCGGCGACAGCCACCTAGCGGCGCAGGTCGCCGCGATCGTGCCGCGTGTCCACGAGTTCTCCTGCTTCATCGCCGACACCCTCGGCCTTGAGGATCTCGGCGCGTACTTCCCGCATCGTGTCGTCTACCACCCCAGCTGCCACGGCCTACGGATGCTGAAGATCGGCGACGCACCGCTGCGACTCCTACGCGCGGTGCACGGCATCGACCTCGCCGAGCTTCCCAACGCAACGACGTGCTGCGGCTTCGGCGGCACCTTCTCAGTGAAGAACGCCGCCGTCTCAACCGCGATGCTCGCGGATAAGATGGCCGCCATCACCCAAACCGGCGCCGAGGTCTGCACCGCCGTCGACAACTCCTGCCTGATGCACATCGGCGGCGGCCTCACACGCCTGAACAGCGGCGTCAAAGTCATGCACATCGCCCAGATCCTCGCCGAAAGCGAGTCCTGATGAGTAAATACGCAACAGCCGCCTTCCCAGCCGCGGCGACGAAGGCACTCGCGGACCCACAGCTGCGCCACAACCTCAGGGGCGCGACCAGCTCGATCCGCGCCAAGCGCGCCGAGGTTGTCGCCGACCTGCCCGAGTGGGAGCAGCTCCGCGAGCAAGCCGCCGCGATCCGCGACCGGGGCATTGCCAACCTCGACACGAACCTGGAGCAGCTCGAACGCAACGTCACCGCCGCCGGCGGCCATGTGCATTGGGCTAAGGACGGCGCTGAGGCGAACGCGATCGTCACCGACCTGATCAAGGCGAAGGGCGCGACCGAGGCGATCAAGATGAAGTCGATGGTCACCGAGGAGATCGGCCTCGACAAAGCGCTCGCCGAGGCCGGGATCAGCGCCTGGGAGACCGACCTCGCCGAGATGATCATCCAACTCGCCGGCGACAAGCCCTCACACATCGTCGTGCCCGCGATCCACATCGCCCGCGGGCAGGTCCGTGATCTGTTCGCGAAGAGCTTCGACCTGCCTGACCTCAGCGATGATCCGGAGGAGCTGACCGCGGTCGCGCGGCGGATCCTGCGCGAGCGCTTCATGCGCTCCAGCGTCGGCATCACCGGCGCGAACTTCGCCGTCGCCGAAACCGGCACCATCGCCCTGATCGAGAACGAAGGCAACGGCCGGATGTGCACCACCCTGCCACAAACCCTGATCTCAATCGTCGGCATCGACAAGGTCGTGTCCCAGCTCTCGGATCTCGGCGTGCTGCTGCGAATGCTGCCCCGTTCGGCGGTCGGCGCCCGGATCTCCACCTACATGACGATGTTCACCGGCGTGCACCCGGGTGATGGTCCGCAGGAGTTCCACATGGTCCTGCTTGACAACGGCCGCACGAAGGTCCTCGCCGACCCGGTCGGCCGCCAGGCGCTGCGCTGCATCCGCTGCGGGGCGTGCCTGAACATCTGCCCGGTCTATGAGCGGGTCGGCGGCCACGCCTACGAGTCGACCTACCCCGGGCCGATCGGCGCGATCACCGCACCGCAGCTCGCCGGCCTGCAGGAGCATCAGAGCCTGCCGTGGGCGTCGAGCCTCTGCGGCGCCTGCGCCGAAGTCTGCCCCGTGAAGATCGACATCCCCCGCCTACTGATCCACCTGCGCAGCCGCGTCGTCCACGAAACCGACGCCGAACCACCATCAGAGCGCGTCGCGATGCGCCTCCTGGCCGGCATCCTCGCAACCCCACGCCGCTACGAGCTCGCCCAGCACGCACTCGCACTCGGCCGCGCACCACTGCGCTCCAAGCACCTCGTGAGCGCACTACCCGGACCAATCTCGGCTTGGTCCGGCGCCCGCGATTTGCCACCGATCCCGCAGCAGAGCTTCCGCACCTGGTGGACGCAGGAGCACACGAAGGAGGCCGGGCGATGACCAGCACCCGTAACGAGATTCTGCAAGCGGTCCGCGCCGCCCTCGCCGACGGCCGATCCAGTGGTGGTACCGGCACCGAAACCCCCACGGTGTCGGCGCAACCCGAAACCAGCGTCGCCGGCGACGGCTCGCTGATCGAGCTGTTCGCCGAGCGCCTCGCCGGTGTCAGCGTCGGCGTCACGCGGGCTGCCCCGGATGGGGTCGCTGCCAGCGTTCGCGCGATCTGCGAGCACCATCACGCCGCCCGTGTCGCGATCCCGGCCGACATCCCCGACGAGTGGCGACCCGACGGCGTCGAGCTGGTCCCCGAGGACGACCTCTCCGCGAGTGATCTCGACGGCCTCGACGGCACCCTCACCGGAGCGGCGATCGCGATCGCCGAGAGCGCGACGATCGCCTTCGACGGCGGCACGGCGCAAGGACGGCGGATGCTGACACTGGTTCCCGACCTCTGCATCTGCGTGGTCGCCGCCGACCAGATCACGGGCACGCTGCCGCAGGGTCTTGAGCGACTCTCGGACTCGGTTACCGCCGCGCACCGGCCGCTCGTCTTCATGTCGGGCCCCTCGGCCACCTCCGACATCGAGATGCGCCGGGTTCAGGGCGTCCACGGCCCGCGGCTGATCGAAGTGGTGATCGTCGACGGCGGGACGGTCGGCGCCCGCTGACGCGGGCGCCGACCGTCCCGCCCCTTGCGGCGGCCGCTCCTACCCGAGCGGCGCGATCGCCACCGGGGCGCGGGTGCCGGCGGCGGCAGCCGCCGGCACCCGCGCCCCGACCACCATTTCCCCGTGCCCGTCCCCGCCGGCCCGGACGTCGAAGTTCGCGACGATCTCCTCGAGCTTGTGCTCGCTCGACTCGAGGTCGTGCGCCGTCGAGGTGACCTCGTCCATCGAGGCCGCGGTCTGCTGCGCGGCCGCCGCGATCTGCTCGGAGGTGTTCGAGAACTGCTGCGCGACGCCGGCAACCTCGCTGGTCGAGGTCACGATCTCGGTCAGGCGCGAGTCGATCGTCTCGACCCGGTCCATGATCCCGCTGAACGACGTCTGCGCCTGATCGACCGCAGCGTGCGCGCTCGAAGCGTTCTCGAGCCCCGAGTCGACCGCGCTGACCGCGGCCTTGACCTCGCCGTCCATCTCCTTGATCAACGCCTGGATCTCCAGCGACGACTGCCGCGAGCTGTCGGCGAGGCGACGGACCTCGTCGGCAACGACCGCGAAGCCGCGCCCGTGCTCGCCGGCGCGCGCCGCCTCGATCGCGGCGTTCAGCGCCAGCAGGTTCGTCTGGCCGGCAATGTCGTTGATCGTCTTGACGATGCCGCCGATCTTCGCCGCGCGCTCGGCCAGACGCGCCATCGCGTCGCCGGCCGTCTTCGCCGTCGTCAAAACACCGTCCATCGCCTCGGTCACGCCACCCATCGCCTCGATCCCCGAGCGCGTGTCACCCAGCGACTCGCCCGCGAGCGTCGCCGCCTCCGCGACGGCGCTGTGCTCCTGACCGATCAGCTCGACCTGCTTCTGCGCATCGGTCGCGATCTCGGTGATCCCACCGGCCACGGCGGCAACCGCCCCGGTCACCTCGCTGGCGCTGAGATGCAGCCGCGAGGCCGCCCCGTGCATGTCCGTGAGCGTCCTTGCGATGCCCTGCAGCGGACCGCTGACGAGAGCCTTCAGCTCGCCAAGCTGGTCGGAGAGGTCCTCGGTCTCGGCACTCGGCGCCAGCAGCTCGAGGCGCACGCCCATCGCCTTCAGCGTGTCGAAGTAGAAGGCCTCGACGATCGCCTCCATGTCGAGCACGAACACCGGCAGCAGCGCGTCGAGGATCCGCACGCAGCGCTCGGGCTGATCCGGCCAGGTGGCCTGCACGTGCGCGATCACGAGCCGCACGTAGATCGTGTAGCTGCCGAGGTACCACTTGAACGGCAGCTGGATCACGCTGTGGGTGTGGCCGACGTGCAGCCGTTTCTCGAAGTACTCAGGACCGAAGCCGCCGCCCTGCTCCGCCTCCTCGAAGATCTCGACGAAGTACCCCGCCTGTGCGCGCTCCAGGGACTCGCGCAGCTGCACCAGCGAGATGTCGTGGGCAGCGGCGAAGTCACTGAAGAAGTCGCGCGTCGGCGTGAAGCCGAACTGGTCGTCGTAGAACTCCCGCGCGAGCCCCGGCGCCACTTCCGTGGCCCAGGGAGCGAGCTCGGCCAGCAGCCGGATCCGCTCGTCGTTCAGGCCCGCGAACTGCCGCCGCAGGCCCAGGTTCGTCTCGTTCAGGTGCAGCAGTTCTACTTGCTCAAGCATCTTCGTCCTTGCTCGGTAGCGTCGTCGCAAGCTGGGACCGGTTGGTCCGCAGCACAGATATCGGCAGAACGACCGTGAGCGTCAAGCCTCAGCGGGCGCGGACGTGCGTGCATGCGCGCGGCGGCGCAGCTGCGCCGCCGCGCCGAGCCTATCTACTCCGCGAGGATCTCCGCCTTCTTCTTCGCGAACTCGATGTCGCTGAGCACGCCCTGTCTGTGCAGGTCGGTGAGCTGACGGAGCAGCTCGACCTGCTTGGCATGATCCGGCGCCGGCGCCCCGATGATGCTGCTGACGGACGGCACCGCCGTCTGCTCGTAGGCGGCTGCCCAGCGACCGCTCTGGCGCCGGCTGACACGGCCGTGCAATTTCTTCGCCACCGCTACGTGGCCTGCAGTCTTCAGAAGGCCCATATCTCCTCTTCTTTCGCGCCGACCAACGTTTCCATCGCTGCTACCGCCATGCCACTACTCTTCCTCGGCTGTGGCAAGCGCCGCCTCGAACGTCTCTACGGGGACGCCGCCGTCGGCGATCAGGCGCGCGCCGCCACGGCGCCACGACGCGACGACGTCCAGTAGCCAGCGGTTCTCGATGACGACGACCGCCGCAACCTCGTCCGTCGCCAGAAGGCTCGACAGCGCCGAGAAGTCGGAGTCGTCGAGCAAGTCCGCCGACGCTCCCTCCCAGGGGCTGAGATCGACATCCGTCCTGCGACTCAGCCGCTCGATGTCGATCGCCTCCACGTAGCCGCGGAAGTCCTTGGTCACGAACTCCACGTCGAGGATCCTGATCGCGCCGCGGTCGGCGAGCTCGAGTAGCTTCTCCAGCCCATCGGACCCGACCTGCCCGTTGGGGAACGCGACCACAAGGAAATCGATCGGCCCGAGAACATCGTCGGCCACTTTCGGCACCTGCCCGTCGGTACCCGTCATCCGCCCTGCCTCCTGGAATCGATGAGGGTCAAAGACCCATTTTCTCACAGTTCTACGCCTTCCACGGATTAGCGTCTGTTAGTCACGGACCGCAGGGAGATCCGCACTAGCATCAATGGTCTGGATGAACTTCGATGAACCGGTTCAGCGCGTCGCAGAGCTGCTGCCAGGCCTGAAGAGCGATCTCAAGGATCTGGTGCGAATTCCATCCGTGTCGGCGGCGGGCGAGGTCAGCTTCGAGCTGCTGGAGGCCCACGACGTCATCGTCGACCTGCTGGAGCAGGTTGGTGTCGAGGTCGGCCGGCTCGCGCTGCCCGGCACGGCGCCGCTGATCGTCGGCGGGATCCCGGCGCCGGCGGGCGCGCCGACGGTACTGCTCTACAGCCACTACGACGTCGTCGCCGCTGGCGACGAGTCGCTGTGGCAGACGCCGGCGTTCCGGCCGCGCGAGCGCGACGGCGCGATCTACGGTCGCGGCGCCGCCGACAGTAAGGGCAACGTCATGGCCCAGATCGGCGCCCTGCGCGCCTGGGGCGGACACCCACCGGTCGGCATCAAGCTCTGCATCGAAGGCCACGGCGAGGTCGGCAGCGGCGCGCTGCTCGGCTACCCGGCGATCGACCCCGAGCTGTTCCGCTGCGACGCGATGGTGATCGCCGGCGTCGGCAACGTCGCCCCGGGTGTCCCGACGCTGACAACGAAGCTGTTCGGTCCCGCGGCCGGCGGCGGCTTCGCCGCGCGCACCGACGGGCCCGCCTACGCGGCCGCGCGCCGCGCCTGGGCGCGGGCGTTCGACTGCCAAGACGTCACCTTCGCCGGCTTCGGCGAGCCGATCCCGATCGTCGGCGCGCTGGCGCGCGCGCTACCGGACGCGGAGGTGCTGGTAGCCGGCACGATCGACGGCGAGGCGAGGATGCACGCCGCGAACGAGCGTGTACTGATCAGTGAGCTCGAGCGCACCGTCGTCGCCGAAACGACATTCTTCGGTCTCTATGCCGAACAGCACTAAGTGTACCGACTTAGTTATCTTTAGGTTACCGCCGACGCTTCCCCGCACGGCGGTACAGGCTCGCGTTTTGACGCACGCAAGCACGCGAAAACAGTAGTATTGCCTGCACGCGCAACGAGCCGACATGGCCCACTTCGGGGGCAGACCGGGCGCTCCGACTGCGCCGCACCGGTGTTCGCACACTTGGGCCCGGCCTCCCTGCACAGTCCGGGGGGCTTAGCTGGCCGCGAGCCTGGATAGACCGTTGAAGGAGAATCTGAATGACCCAGAAGCTGCTGATGGTAGACCCGAGCGGGGCCCAGTGAGCTCCACAGCTACCGCCACCATCGAGCAGGAGATCGCCGCCCTGCCCGCCGCGGAGCGTGAGCCTGCCCGCGCGTTCTTCGCCGAGAACCCGCCCGGCGCCGGCACGCCAGTCGCGATCGTGATCCCGGCCTACAACGAAGAGCCGACCGTCGCCGAGGTCGTGCGCCGCATCCCCAAGGAGATCGCCGGCCGCGCCACCGAAGTGATCGTCGTGAACGACGGCTCGACCGACCGCACCGTGGCCGAGGCCCGGGCCGCCGGCGCACTTGTCTGTGACATTCCCGTCAACCGGGGCCAGGGCCTGATCTTCAAGCTCGGCTACTGGCTGGCCGCCAGGCGCGGCGCCGAGGTGATCGCCACCACCGACGCCGACGCGCAGTACAACGAGAGCGAGCTCGTCCGCCTGGTCGAGCCGATCCTCTCCGGCCGCGTCGACTTCGTCAACGGCTCGCGCCGTCTCGGCACCGAGCTGACGACGGATCCCGTGCGGCACGCCGGCGTGGTCTTCTTCGGCTCGCTGATCAGCCTGCTGCTGCTGCAGAAGATCACCGATCCCGCCTCCGGGATCCGCGCCTTCCGCACGACGGTGCCGATGACCGTGAAGCTGCAGCAGTCGCAATACCAGACGTCGGAGATGCTGGTCGCGGCACGCTTCAACGGCTTCCGGATCGCCGAGGCGCCAACCACGATGCGCGACCGCCCCGAGGGCGCGACCCGCACGAAGAAGGGCCCGAACCTGCTCTACGGCATGCGGTTCGCGCGCGCCATCTTAGTCACGTGGCGCAGGGAGGCAGCGGCGTCGCTGACGCGCCGGCGCTCCGCGAACACGTAGTACTCGTAGATGACGAACTTCAGCACGAAGAAGAAGACCGTCACCACGATGTAGGAGCCGGTCACGATCAGCAGGCGCAGCCCGTAGTGCTGGGGGAGGGACTGCACCTGCCCGTTGGTGAAGCCCGTCGCCAGCGAACTGGCGATCAGCACCACGATCGAGACGATCGTGTAGGAGACGAGTTGGCGCAGCGGCGGGCGGCCACTCTGCTGCCACGCCCAGCGCCGATTCATGATCCAGTTGGGGATCGCCGCCGCGACGAAGCCGACGACCGAGCAGATCGTCGTCGACAGGTTGAGCCAGTAGCAGAACGCGAACGCGACGTTACCGAGCACGAACGCAAGAACCGAGCTGAGCGCGTACTTCGTGACCTTCGCAGAGAACGCGGTGCGCGTCAGTCGCTGCCAGATCGGGTTTCGGACGACCGCTGGAGCGATCTTCGCGTAGGTGCGTTGGTAGAAGTTACTAATCACGTTCAATCGGAAGCTTGATCAGAGCGTGAGTATAGGTGTGGCCGTGTTAGCTCGAGGTCAGAACGCGTCAAGCCCGGGTCAGAGCAAGGCTCGGTTCGCATCGAGGGCCGGGCATCGGACCCTGCCGGTTGCTATGACTAAGCGATTATGACGACGCTCCCCACACGCCCGCTCGGCCCCAGCGGCATCCTCGTGCCGGTTGTCGGCCTCGGCTGCAATCAGTTCGGAAACAGGCTCGACCTGGCCGGCACCCGTGCCGTGCTCGACGGCGCGATCGAAGCCGGCGTGAGCTTCCTCGACACCGCCGACCGCTACGGCGGCACGAAGAGCGAGAGCTACATCGGCGAGGCCCTCAAGGGGCGCCGCGATCAGTTCGTCCTCGCGACGAAGTTCGGGCTCGACATCGGCGACGGCTGGGGCGGGCCGCGCGGTGCCCGTGACTACGTCCACCACGCGGTGGAGGCGTCGCTGCGCCGGCTGCAGACCGACGTGATCGACCTGTACTGGTATCACCGGCCCGACGGCGTGACCCCGATCGCGGAGACGCTGAGTGCGCTGCACGAGCTGATCCAGGCCGGAACGGTCAGGGCCATCGGCGCCTCGAACTTCACGGCCGCGCAGATCGAGGAGGCTGACGCCGCCGCAACGCGGCTCGGTGTCACCCACTTCAGCGCGATCCAGAACGAGTACAGCATGCTGCGGCGCGACGCGGAGGCTGAAGTGCTGCCGGTCTGCCGCAAGCTCGGCCTCGCTTTCATCCCCTACTACCCGCTGGCGGCGGGCCTTTTGACCGGCAAGTACCACCGGGGCCAGGTGGCGCCGATCGGCACCCGGCTCGCGGGTCGCGCCCAGCAGCTCGCCAGTCCCGAGGAATGGGCTCAGATCGATGCCCTGCGCACGTACGCCGAGGCTCGCGGCCTGACTCTCGCGCAAGTTGCGATCGGCGCCCTGATCGCCGAGCCGGCGGTGGCCAGCGTGATCGCCGGCGCCACATCACCGGCGCAGGTGCAGGCCAACGCAATCGCGGCCGCATGGCAGCCATCGGACGGCGACCTCAGCGAGCTGCGCGCGCTACTCGCCTAGGCCGCCGCCGCGACCGCACTACACGTCCGGAAGCTCTGCCGGCTAGATCTACGCTGCCTGCGGCAACTCGAACAACTCACCCGCGGGTCCGCAGGCACGCAGGTCATCGGAGAGCCGATCCGCCGTGGACCGCTCCCAGCGACCGCTCTGCACCAGGTGTTCGAGCATCCGCTCGGCGTCCTCGTAGTTGTCCAGCGTCGCGTCGTCCTTGCGCAGATCAGCACAGAACAAGAGACTGTCAGCCGCGTAGCGGATTTGCTCCTGCTCGTCCGCGTGCAGCTTGGTGGGGCCGATCTCGTCGATCGTGTGCAGGACGCGTCCGTAGGCCTGGCTTCGTTCTGGGCTCATCTTTCCTCCTCAGTAGGCGAGGTGGTGTTTCGACACTTCTATCTTTCCCAGTTACCCAGGTTTCAGTCTTTGGCCACCTGTCCAAGATTGACGAGCCGCCTTTGTCCCCCGCGCCCGGTTGCGGAGCGGATCTCCGCAGATCCGGTCGTTGCGCGGCCCGAGTCCGCCCGCCGGACCCCGTCAATCCGAGGCAGCGCCATCGCTGGTGCTGGTGCTGGTGCTGGTGCTGGTGCTGGTGCTGGTGCTGGTGACGATACTGCGGACCAGCGTCGAGGCGTAAATCCTGCCCGGCGCAACGTCCTCGGCCTCACCAGCTTCGACGAGCCAGCGCCACGACCCGCTGCCGAGCACCCGCTTGAGCCCCGGCTGCGCCGGCGTGCGGTACTCGATCTCGGCGTCGATCGCCTCCACCAGATCGCCCTGCTGGCGCTCCCGGGTCAGCAGCTCGTCCTCGAGCGGCCGCCAGTAGACGGTGTTGTTGATGTGGTCGGCGACGTCGCAGTCGGTCAGGCGCAGGCGCCACTCGGTCAGCGGCTGCGCGTCCTGCGGTCGCGGGTGCCGCAGCCGTCGCGAGACTTTGCGCCCCTGCGCGCTGCCGGCGAAGAACGCCAGCTCCTCGTCCGTGACCGCCGCAGGCAGGTGCTGGGCGGGGTCGAGATGGACCCAGAGAGCGAGGGCCTGGACGATCGGGACCGCACCGGTACCGGCCCGCGGGCCGGCACCGTCCCCGGCGTCCTCGCCGTCCGCCGGGACCGCTGTGATGACCGACCGGCGCTGGGCCCACATCATCCCCGTGCCGGAGCAGAACGTCTGCACGCGGAAGCTCTTGGCGAAGCGGGGGAACTCCGTGACGATCAGTCGCGTGCGCCGCAGCACCCAGAAGCCGAGGTGGGCGACGCCCGCATGCTCCATGTCGGAATAAGCCACGTCCTGCAACCAGCGCGCCAGCGCGTCCAGCCGGATCCGGCCGGACGGGGCGCATTCGCTGAACATCGGCCGCAGCGTCTGCTCGTAGACCCGAGCACCCTCCGGAGGGTCGATCAACTGCTCGTCGTCGGCATAGTCCATATGTTTCAATCTACGATCATCGCCACACCGGCGATCATCGCGACCTCAGCGCAACAGCTCGCGCAGCTCCGCCTCGAGCTCGGTCCGACGGAACTTGAACCCGGCCAGCAGCAGCCGTCTGGGGACGGCGCGTTGGCCGTCGACGACCACCTGCGCCATCTCGCCGTACAGCGCCCTCACCGCAAGCGCCGGCACCGGCATCAGTGCCGGGCGATGCAGCACCCGACCGAGCGTCCTGGCAAACTCGGTACCCGTCACCGGCGCCGGGGCGGTCAGGTTCACCGGCCCGGATAGCTCCGCGTGGTCGACGCAGTAGAGCAAGCCGCTGACGGCGTCATCGAGCCCGATCCACGGCACGTACTGGCTGCCACCGGCGATCGGGCCGCCGAGCCCCAGCCGGTAGAGCGGCAGCATCCGCGCGAGGGCGCCGGTCCGCGCGGAGAGCACCACACCGGTGCGGGTGCAGACCACCCGCGCGAGGTCGGCGGCAGCGCCGGCCGCGGCCTCCCACTCGACGCAGACGCGCGCCAGGAAGTCCGCGCCAGCGGGCGCGGACTCGGCCAGCAGCTGTTCGTCCGAGGCGCCGTAGTAGCCGGTGGCCGACTGCGAGAGGAGCACCGCGGGGCGGGCCTGCGCCGGCTCGCGCCGCCGCAGGCCCGCCACCAGCATCTCGGTCACGCGCACGCGGGAGTCCCGGATTCGCAGCTTCGCGGCCGGGGTCCAGCCCTGGGCGATCGGCTCGCCGGCGAGGTTTACGACCGCGGCGGCGTCCGCCAGCGCCGCCGCCGGCGGCTCGGTCCGCTCCGGGTCCTGCCAGGCGTGGATCTCGACGCCCGCGGGGAGCCGGCCGGCGACGCGACCCGGGTCGCGCGTCAGGGCTACCGGCTCGTCACCGCGCGCGATCAGCGCCCGGCACAGCTCGCTGCCGATCGTTCCGGTCGCCCCGGTGATCACCACTTTTGCCATCAGCCAACCTCCTACGCCTTCCGGCCCTGCTCGCATCGTACGCTTGCAATCAGCGCCCGGACGCACGAAGATCAACCTGAGATGCCAGGTAAATCGTTCTTCAATACAGCCTCCGATGCGGAGCTCGGTGCCACCGCACACGTGCAGCCGCGCTCCTACGACTCCGGCCTCGCCGCGCGGCTCTCGCCGGCGCTCGCCCGGCAGGTGGTGAGCCGGGCGCTGGATCGCATGCCACGTGGCGAGCTAACCGTGATCGGACCCGACGGCAGCGAGCGCCGGTTCGGCTCGGGCGAGCCATCAGGCACGATCGAGCTGCACGACGAGCGCGTCTGGAACGCTTTCCTGAACGGCAGCCTCGGACTTGGCGGCGCCTACGCCGACGGCCTCTGGGACTCCCCGGACTTGCCGGCGCTGGTTGGCGTCGGCGCCGCGAACATCGGCGTCTTCGACCGCGTGCGGGAGCGGCTGCTGCCGCTGACGCGACCCTTGGAGGCGCTGCGGACGCTGCGGCGCGGGCGCGGCGCGGAGCGGGCGCGAGCCGACATCGCCGCCCACTACGACCTCGGCAACGACCTCTTCGAGCTGATGCTCGACCCGACGCTCACCTACTCCTCCGCGTTCTTCCCGGAGCCGGAGGCCGACCTCGAAGAGGCTCAGCTCGCGAAGCTCGAGCTCGTCTGCGAGAAGCTCGAGCTCGGCCCCGATGACAAGGTGCTCGAGATCGGCTCGGGCTGGGGCTCGTTCGCCCTCTACGCGGCCCGCACACGCGGCTGCCACGTGACCACCACGACGATCTCCGAGAACCAGTACCAGTATGCGGCCGCGAAGATCGCCGAGGCCGGCCTGCAGAACCGGATCACCTTGCTGAAGGACGACTATCGCGCGCTGCGCGGCAGCTTCCGGAAGCTCGTCTCGCTGGAGATGATCGAGGCAGTCGGCTGGCGCGGGCTCAGCACTTTCCTGCACACCTGCGCAAGGCTCCTGACCCCGGACGGCGCGATGCTACTGCAGGTGATCACGATGGACGATCGTGGCTACCCGGTCGAGAAGGCGAGCCGCACCTTCACCACCGAGTACGTCTTCCCCGGCGGCTCCCTGCCTTCGCTGGCGGCGGTGGGTGACGCGCTTGCCCGCTACACCGACCTTGCGATCCGGGACGTGCAGGAGCTGACTGCGCACTACGTGCTCACGGTCAGGCGCTGGCGCGAGCGCTTCCTGGCGCGCGTCGACGAGCTTGAGCGCCGCGGTTACGACGAGCGCTTCCGCCGCATCTGGCTGCTCTACCTGGCGTTCGCCGAGGGCGGCTTCGCGCAGCAGCGGACCGGTGACTTCCAGCTCCTGCTCGGCAAGCCGCGCTACCGGGCGCCGTCGCTGATCCGGCACGCGCCGAGCGTGCAGACCGAGGCGTAGATCGTCGACTCCGCGGTTCGGACGCGTTCTTTGTCGATTGACTTACGCCTGAGGGAAGGAATCATGCACTGAACGATCGCGGAGGCCCCGGCCTGCGCCCCCGATCACCGCAGCCCGCGCCGCCAGCGATCGATCAGGTCCTGCGGCCGCACGTCGGCTTGCTCCGACAGCAGCACGTGCAGCTCGTCGCCGGGCGCAAGTGCCGTCGCGCCGCTCGGCACCACCGCCTCGCCGGCGCGCATGATCAGCGTCAGGGCGCCGTCCGGCGCCAGGCCGAGATCGCTGACGCTGGCACCGGTGATCGCGTCCTTGACCCCAACCGTGTACTCGAACAGCTCGGCGCCGAGTGCGCGGTTGGTTCCGGTCTGCGTCAGCGGCCTTGCCAGCACCGGCTGATCGACGGTCAGGCCGAGCCTGCGCGCCAGCGGCTCGACGGTCGAACCTTGCAGCAGCGCCGAGAACAGGACGACGAAGAAGGCGACGTCGAAGAACTCGAGGCTGTGGCTGATGTGATCGCTGACGGCGAAGGTCGCGAGCACGACCGGGATGGCGCCGCGCAGTCCCGCCCACGCGAGCAGCAGGCGCTCCTTCGCCTCGAAGTGGAACGGCATCAGGGCGATCCCGGCCGCGAGTGGCCGCGCCAGCACGATCAGCGCCACGGCCAGGAGCGCAGCACGGAGCGCGATCGGCGGTAGCTCGTGCGGGAAGACCAACAGGCCCAGCGTCAGGAACATCGTCACCTGCGCCAGCCAGCCCAGTCCCCGGTGGAAGCTGACGATCGTGCGCTCGGCCTGGATCGGCGCCGTGCCGAGGATCAGGCCGGCGAGGTAGACCGCCAGGAAGCCGGAGCCGTGCAGTGAGTCGGCAGCGCCGAACGCCAGCGCCGCCACGGCGATCGAGGCGACCGGATAGAGACCGGAGGTCTGCAGGCGTAGACGGCGCAGCACGAACGCCGCCACGAGGCCGATCAGCACACCGAGGACGAGGCCGATGCCGAGCTGCTGACCGAACAGCAGCACTATGTTCCCGAAGCCGTAGCCGGGATGGGTGAAGGTGTTGATCAGCCCGACCACCAGCAGCACCGCGACGGGGTCGTTGAAGCCGGACTCGCCCTCGAGCGTGGCCGCGAGCTTGTGCGAGAGCGCCGTCGACGACAGCAGCGCGAAGACCGCGGCGCCGTCGGTGGTCGACAGGATCGAGCCGAGCAGCAGCCCCTGGCGCAGCGACAGGTGGAAGATCAGTGTGGCGACGCCGCCGACGACGAATGCTGTGATCAGCGTCCCGACCAGCGCCAGGCTGATCGCCGGCGCCAGCGCCGGGCGCAGGTAGCGCAGGCCGGACGAAAGACCGCCGTCGAACAGGATCAGCGCCAGCGCGATCGACCCGATCGTCCGCGCCAGGCTGTAGTCGCTGAGCGGGATCCAGCCGAGCCCGTCGGAGCCGATCACCATCCCGACCAGCAGGAACAGGACGAGGCTCGGCACCCGCAGCCGCGCGGCGACCAGCGAGGCGAGCAGGCCCGCCGCCAGCAGCGCGCCGGCAATCAGCGTGAGGTGCCCCGCGTCCATGACCACAGCTTGCCAGCAGCAGTAGCGCTTACGCAAGTCGTGCAAGCTGCCGCTGGGAGCTACCGGGCGCCGCGTCTGCGGCCCGAGTCGTCCGCAGCCTGAGCTTGGATCTCACAGCCCGGGCCACGCAGGTCCGGGCCACGAACACGCTCCTAGCTCGCCGCGGCTGTGCCGGAGGGGGTTGTGCTGGACGCGGCTGTGCCGGACGCGGCTTTGCCGGACGCGGCTTTGCCGGACGGGGCCGTAGCAGCCTTGGACGGGGCCGCGGTTGCCGCGGGCGTGGCTGCGTCCGCGGCGGCCCGCTGACCAGCTTCGCCCAGGATGTCGGCGACGATCGGCTTGAGCTCGGCGATGAGCTCGTCCGGTGAGAGGTCCGGGAAGATATGGTCACCGGCCATCAGCAGCTGCATGACCAGGCCGAGTGCCGCCAGCATCCGTACGCGCTGTGTCAGTGGCAGCTTCGAGGAGTTGAAGAGCCGGAGCAGGCGCTGCTGCAGATCCTCGTTCTCGGCGCGGTTGCGCTCGTCGTTCGCGAGATCGTCGAGATCCCGCAAAGCGTTCGCGCTGCTCGCGTAGAGCGTGATCTGGTCGCGGTTCGCCTCGATCACGTCGATCGCCCGCTCGAGCACGGCCGGCCACGCCGCGTAGCGCTCCGGGCCGTCATCGATCTGCTCGATCGCCTCGAGCAGCTTGCGCCCCGCCTGGTGCATGCGCCAGTGCAGCTCCAGCAGGATGTCCGCTTTGCGCGGGAAGTAGTAGTAGAGCGCCGCCTTGGTGATGCCCAGACGTTCGGCGATGTCACGCAGCGAAGTGGCATCGTAGCCGTGCTCGCCGAACAGCTCGAGCGCTACTTGCAGGATCCGCTCGCGGGTCTCGGCCCCATTGGCTCTCGGCCTCTGGGCACCGCCCACTCTGGCAGTGCCATCCGCCCTACGGACACCACTCGCTCTGGCAGCGCCATTGATTCTCGGGGTGCCGCCTGCTCTGGGAACGCCATTGATTCTCGGTCTGGCCATCACGGAATCCTACGTCAGTTCGTCGCAATCCTGAGTCGATGCGGGGGTTAGCAAGTCTTTACTTGACGACCGGTAAGTGAATTGCTAATTTCCTACTTGTTCACTAACTGTACGACAAGTAAGGAGACGATGTGATCGAAGCAACCGACTTGCGCAAGCGCTTCGGCGACACGCAGGCGCTGGACGGGGTTTCGTTCTCTGCCGAGGCCGGCACCGTGCTCGGCCTGCTCGGCCATAACGGCGCCGGCAAGACCACCGCCCTGCGCATCCTCAACACGCTTTCCGTCCCCGACAGCGGCAGCGCCCGGGTCGCCGGCTACGACGTTGTCGCCGATCCGCACGCAGTCCAGCGTTCGATCGGCGTGGTCGCGCAGGACGCGACCCTCGACGAGCTGCTGACCGGACGCCAGAATCTGATGATGGTCGGTCGCCTCGGCGGACTGACACGCGCCGAGGCGCGTCGACGGGCCGCCGCGCTGCTCGAGCAGTTCGAGCTGACCGAGGCCGGCGATCGCCAGGTGAAGGGCTACTCCGGCGGCATGCGCCGACGCCTCGACCTTGCCGCCGGGCTGATCACGCAGCCGCCGGTGTTGTTCCTCGATGAGCCGACCACGGGCCTCGACCCGTCGAGCCGGGTACGGATGTGGGACGTGATCCGCAACCTCATCGCCGAGGGCACGACGCTGCTGCTGACGACCCAGTACCTCGACGAGGCGGACGCACTGGCCGACCGCATCGTCGTGATGGATCACGGCCGGATCGTTGCCGATGGCACATCCGCCGAGCTGAAGACGCACGTTGGCGGCGCGCGGCTGGAGGTGACGCTGACGGCCCCGAGCGACGGCGCGGTGACGGCACTCGCGCCGTTCATGCTCGGCGGCGAGCTGACGGTCAGCCAGGACGGGCTGCAACTCCGCGGTCCCGTCAGCGCCGAGCACGGCCTTGCCAGCGCGGTCGTCCGCGCGCTCGACGCAGCCGAGGCGACCGTCGACGACGTCCAGGTCAGGCCGCCGTCGCTTGACGACGTGTTCTTCTCACTGACAGGAGCGCAGCAATGACCCCGCCCGCAACCGAAACCACCGCAGTACAGCTTCCCGGGCAAGCGCAGGCAGCCGCTGCCGCTGCCCACGCAACCACGCCGGCGAAGGCGCTCCGCGACGTGGCGACGATGACCTGGCGCAATCTCGTCCACATCTCGCGCGCGCCGATGCAGCTCTCCGACGTCACCCTGCAGCCGGTGCTGTTCACGCTTTTGTTCGTCTACGTGCTCGGCGCCGGCATCACGATCTCCCACGGCAACAGCTACACCGACTACGCGATCGCCGGGCTGCTGGCGATGAACCTGGTGACCTCGGCGATGGGCACGGCCGTCGGACTCAGCGAAGACCTCGGGAAAGGCGTGATCGACCGCTTCCGCACGCTGCCGATGTGGCGCCCGGCAGTGCTGGTCGGGCGCTCGTTGAGCGACTTCATGACTGCCGTGCTGTGCGCCGCGATCGTGATGGCGACCGGCCTCGTCGTCGGCTGGCGCACCGGCCCAGGCGCCGACATCGGCGGCGTGCTCGCCGGCGTCGGGCTGTTCCTGCTGTTCGCCTACGCGCTCTCCTGGTTCTCCGCCTGCGTCGGCATCTACGCCCAAGACGTCGAGTCCTCGCAGGGCATTGGCATGGTGATCCTGTTCCCGCTGGCGATCATCTCGAACGCGCTTGTTCCCACCCAGCACATGCCCGCGTTCTTCCGCGCGATCGCGAACTGGAACCCGGTCAGCGCGGTGACCGCTGCCGAGCGGCAGCTCTTCGGCAACCCGAACCCGGCGAGCATGATCCACGTCTGGCCGATGGAGCACCCGATCGCCGCCTCCCTGATCTGGTCAATCGGGCTGCTGGCGATCTTCGCGCCGCTGGCGGTGCACCTCTACCGCACGCGCGTCAAGGACTGACGCCCCAGGCCCCGGCGGCCGGCCAGCGGGCCGGCCGCCCAAGCTCAGCGATCTCTCGTTCTTTGGCACTGTGAGTATCAGATGAGTACTTGGAGTGCCAAAGAACGACAAGTCCCGCCGCCGGGGCCGGCCCGCTGGCCGGCCCCGGACAGGCTCCGGCTCAGCGGTTCACGCCGGACATGTCGGGGTAGCGGTCGCCGGCCGCCGCACCGAGCGAATCGAGCGTCGCCAGATCGCTCGCGGAGAGCTCGATCTCCGTCGCCTCGACGTTCTCCTCCAGGTACTTCAGTCGCTTGGTGCCCGGGATCGGCACCACGTCCTCGCCGCGGCTGAGCACCCACGCCAGCGCCAGCTGCGCCGGCGTGCAGTCGTGCTCGTGAGCCAGCTCCTTGACCTGCTCGACGAGCTTCAGGTTCTGTTCCAGATTCTCGCCAATGAAGCGCGGGTTGGCGCGCCGGAAGTCGTCGGCCGCAAGCGTGTCGACGGAGGTGATCGTCCCGGTCAGGAAGCCGCGGCCGAGCGGCGAGTAGGCGACCAGGCCGATGCCCAGCTCGCGCAGCAGTTTGAGGTGCTCGGCCTCGACGTCGCGCGTCCACAGCGAGTACTCGGTCTGCAGCGCTGTGATCGGATGGACCGCAACGGCGCGGCGGATCGTCTCCGGCGCCGCCTCCGAGAGGCCCAGGAACCGGACCTTCCCCACGTCGACCAGCTCGCCCATCGCGCCGACCGTCTCCTCGATCGGCACGTCCGGATCGACGCGGTGCTGATAGTAGAGGTCGATGTAGTCGACGCCGAGCCGCCGCAGCGATGCGTCGCAAGCGGCCTTGACGTACTCGGGCCGGCCGCTGACGGCGCGACCGCCCGCGATCTCGGGGTCGCGCACGATCCCGAACTTGGTTGCCAGCACGATCTGGTCGCGGCGTCCGGCGATCGCCTCGCCGACGAGCTGCTCGTTCGCCCCGGAGCCGTACATGTCGGCGGTGTCGAGCAGCGCCGTGCCGTCGCCGGCATCGATGAAGCGGCGGATCGTCGCGATCGACTGATCCGCGTCGCCGGGGCCGTAGAACTCCGACATCCCCATGCACCCGAGGCCGATCGCCGAGACTTCGAGACCGCCGGTGCCAAGCTTGCGTGTGTTCATGCCTCGCAGGTTATTCCGGCGGGCGCGCCCGCTGGCGCACCCGCGAGCCGCTGGGTCGTACCAGGCCCAGTCGTCCCGGTCGGGCGCCCGAGGCGACCAGCTCGACACCTCGGGCAGACGTCGGGGGCGACCACCCACTCGGATGGCCGCCCCCACTCACGTCAACTGCCTTCCCGCTCAGCTACCGACGCCGATCGCGAAGACGTGCAGCGCGGCGCTGTAGCCCTGCACGTTGCCGAGGCTCGGCAGCGCCACCGCCTCGACGGTCTTACTCGAATCGATCGGGATCGACTGCTCGAAGATGTAGACCGTGTGGTTCGAGGAGCCGGTCGGGTAGTTCGCGTAGTTGACCGCCGCAACCTGGGTGTTCGCCGGGTTGCCGCTCGCGCTGGGCTGGTACCAGAAGTTGCCCACGTCCAGGGTGAACGTGGACGTCGTACCGTCCGTGTAGTAGACGGTTCCGGTGCCCGACAGCGCCGAGTTGTTCGCGGCGGCGAGGAAGCCGAGCTCGGAGCCGGAGCCGGAGACCGAGATCACCTGCCCGAGCGCCATCGTGTTGTCCGGCTCGGCCGCGGCGACGTTCGGCCAGGTGAACGTCAGTCCACCAGCCGTCACCGACGCGCCCGGCGCGAGCCCGGCGGCTGCGAGGCCCTGCAGCGAGAAGCTGGTGCCCTCGCCATCGAAGCCGATGAAGCCGGAGCCCGGGTTCATGTCCGCGTTGTCGGTGATGCCGACGTTGTCGAAGCTGGCCGCCAGCGACGGATACGGCACCTGCAGGGCCGCCGTGCCCCAGAGCTCACCGCTCTGGCTCGCAGCGGAGCCCGTAGCCGGAGCCGCCCGCCGTCCGGTTACCAGGTGCTGCCCGGTGCCCGGATCCTGCTTGTAGGTGGCGTGGGCCACCAGGTACTGGACGCCCGGCTGCGTCGACCCGCCCGAGCCGACCTTGACCGTGAAGCTCACGGTCGCCGTCCTCTCGGAGCCGATCGCACTGACCGTCTGCGTGTTCCCGCCGCTGATCGTGAAGCCACTCGGCGCGCTCAGCGTCACCGCCACGCCACGCAGCGTTGAGGCGGTCCAGTTGCCGACCGCGGCCTTCACGGTCAGCGCCGTGCCACTGGTGACCAAGCTCGAGGAGCTGGTCACGTCGAGTGTCGTCTCGCCTGCGCTCGGCGCGCCGTCGACGCGCAGGTTGTAGCCAGGGCTATCGACGTCGCTGACGGCGACGCCGCCGGCCTGGTCACCGAGCGCGACGAGCTTCACGGCACCGAGACCGCCGCTGACGCTGTTCAGCGACCAGTCGGCGATCGCGATCGTGTTCTCGCCGTCCTCGCGCAGGATGCCGGCCGGCACGTAGAACTGGTGCTGCGGCCCCAGCGCGTTGTCGTACTGACCGATCAGCCAGCCGTTGACGTAGATGAAGGCACGGTAGTCGCGGCCGTCGGTGCCGGCCCCAACCGTGTCGCCATCGATCTGCACCGCCATCGGCACGTAGCTGCCCTGCGGCTCCGAGAGTCGGAACTGCGTGCGATACCAGCCGACGCCCGTCGGCAGGCTCCGCTGCGACCAGTCGTCCGGCAGCGAGACCGGCTGCCAGCCAGTGGTCGGATAGCCGGCGAGGTCCCAACCGTGGTCCGTGCCATAGAGGCCGGTCGGGTTATACGGGCCGCGCACCGGATCCGACGTGTCGGTGGCACCGTCGAGCCGCCAGGTGATCGGTGTCGAAGCGCCTTGGAGCGCCGCGCCGAGCAGACCGCGTGGGGCCTTCTGGGCATCGCCGGGGGAGCCACTGTAGACGCCGTCCTCGTCGTGGCCGGAGCTCTGCACCAGCACCGCGATGACGTTGCCGGAGCCGACCTTCAAGAGACCCGCGGGGAACGTGAAGGTCTTCTGCGCCTGCTCGGAACCGGACTGGTCGGAGCCGAGGAAGGCGCCGTTCAGCCAGACGGAGAAGGCGCCGTGGCTCCCCTCGCCGGCGGTCAACGTGATCCCGGTCTCATTGCCGGTCGCGGTGAAGTGGCCGCGATACCAGATGAAGCCGTAGTGGAAGCCGTAGTCGTCGGCGAACAGCACCGGCAACGTCACGGGCTTGGTCGGGTTGGTGGTGCTCTGATGGTCGGCGAGCGTCCACGCGTCGTCGTTGAACGCAGGCTGCGCCTCCGGCGTCTCGAAGCTGAAGCGCCAGCCGGTCAGCGTCGGCACCGGCGCCGCCGCCGGGCCTGCCAGTGAGCCGCCGAGCGAGCCGTCGGCGTTGCTGCGCGTCGTGATCGGGCGACCGTTCCAGGTGATGTGCCTGATCGAGCTCGGCGCCCACACAGTCAGGGTGCCCGCCTTGCTCGTGTCGCTGGTGAGTGCCAGCACCCCGCCGTGGCTCTGCGCCGCCCGCACCAGGTACGAGCCCTGCACCAGTACGTTGCCGGCCGCCGTCGACTCGGGCCAGAACTCCTCGGCCGTGTTCGTGTCGGCCAGCAGCAGCAGCAGCGGCGGGTTGCCGCCACCGCTGATCCGCACCTCGGCAAGGCCGTTGTGCGTGTAGTCCAGCCGCAGGTCGTCACGGCTGGCGTCCCACGTGCTGGTCACAGCGCCGGCGAGCACTTTCACGTTCGGCTCGCTCGCGTAGTGCAGAACCGTCTCACCGTCGGTGCCGTTCGCTCCGTACAGCAGCGCCACGCTCTGACCGTCGATCGTGGTGTGGGTCATCATCTCCGAGGTGGAGTAGACGAGCTGCTGCCCGTCGAACGGCTCGTTGGCCACCAGCAGCCGCGAGTCGCGACCGACCAGCGTGATCGAGCCGCTCTGCGGCACGGTTGGGAAGTAGTCCGCCACCTGCGTCGCAGTCGGCACGTTGATCGCGTCGATCGAGACATACGTGCCGCCGGAGTGGCTGTCCTTCGTGCCGGTCACGACGACCTTCAGCGTGTGGCTCCCGGCCGCGAGGCCGGTGACCGAGTACGCGAGCTGCCGGAAGTCGGTACCGGAGCTGTAGCCGTCGACGGTTGCCACCTGCGTGCCGTCCACGTAGACGTCGGCGATGCCGTGGTTCGACGCCGTCGGCGCGATCCACTGCACGGCCGTGCCGGTGAACGTCACCGACGTCGAGTCTCCGGCGACATCGCTGAAGCTCTCGGTGTTGTCGTAGTCACCGCTGGTGTAGGACTGGTTCGACACATGCGACCAAGTGCCGGTGTAGTCCAGGTCCGTGGTGTCACCGTCATCGTAGGTGTAGGTGCTGGTCTGGTCGGCTTCCAGCGCCATGTGCGTTGTCACAGTTGCCGTCGAGGAGGCGTTGCCCTGACGCAGGTAGATGTACTGCGTGCCGTCGTCGGGGTTGCTGCGCGCCTCGGCGCTGACCGCGGAGTTGTCGAGCTGCGGCGCGCTGACCACGCCGGTCTTCGCCAGCGACGGCTGCGACTGGGTGAAGTCGCCGATCAGCTTGTTCTCGCCGTACTTGGACCCGACGATGTCGTTCGGGTCCGATGGGGTCCCGATCTCGCCGGTCTCGGAGATCGCCGAGCCGTAGTCGTAGGAGGTGTACATGAACGGTGCCGGCAGCCAGCCCCAGTTCGTCGCGCCAACGCCCATGTAGTTGCTCTGGATCGTGACGCCGTCTGAGAGGTTGCTCTTATAGAAGACGTTCTCGAAGCTCGGCCCGGTCAGCGCATAGCAGTTGGCGTAGCCGCTGCCGCCCCACGAGTCGTAGGAGCCGCCCTGATACTCCGGCAGCATCAGCGGCACGCCGCTTTCAGCCGCGAAGGTCGGCGGCGTGGTGAAGCTGCTCGGGTTCGAGCAGTCGAAGCCGAGCGGATAGCTGTCGTAGCCGGGGATGTCCTGGTTGGCGGAGGTTCCCTCGAAGGTGTCCGACGAGTTCCCGGACAGCGGCACGTCGATGCCGCCGGCAGTCGCCTTCGCCTTGAGCTCGGACATGTAGCTGTCGGTCGCGGCGCTGTTATCGAACAGCTCGTTCTCGACCTGGTAGAGGATCACGTCGCCGCCGCGCGTGATCTGGTGCGCGGCGATGATCGGATCGATCTCGGACAGCCACTGGTCGGACGCCGCCTCGAAGTCGGGTGCGTTCGTGCGCGCGACCCCGGACTGCGTGACCAGCCAACCGGGGAAGCCGCCGGCGTCCGTCTCGGCGTTGATGTACGGGCCCGGGCGGGCGATCACGTACAGTCCGGCCTCCTGCGCCATGTTCAGGAACTCGTTCATGTCACGGATCCCTGTGAAGTCGTAGACGCCCGGCGCCGAGGAGCTGTAGCCCCAGTCGAAGTAGGGCGTGACCGCGTTATAGCCGTCGGCCTTGATCTTCTCCAGTCGGTCGAGCCAGAGTGACGGCGATGCCAGCCGCCAGGGGTCGAACTCGGCCGAGTAGATCAGCGTGCGCTTACCGCCGATGATCAACGAGTAGTTGTCGTAGGTCACCGTCTGCGGCGTGCCCAGGATCACGTCTTTCGGCTCCGCCACCGGCTTCGGCCTGACCGTCCGCGAGCTCACCGAGGCGACGCCGCTCACGAGGCTTGTGTTCGCGGTCACAGTGAACGAGTACGACGTGCCGTTGGTGAGGCCGTTGAAGATCACGTAGTCGTTCGGGACCTTGGCGGTCAGCGTCTGCCCCGTCGACGCGGTGACCGTGTAGGAGACGACGTTGCTCTGGCCCTGCGTCGGCGCGCACCAGCTCACCGTCACCGAGCCGTTGCCGGCGATCACGTGAATCGCCGTCGGCGTGCCCGGGCTCGTGTCCGCGACTGCCGACGTGGTTGCCGCCGGACAGCCTTTCTGTGTCCAGCCCCTGTGGCGCGATGCTGCGCCCGCTGGCGCAGCACCGATCAGCGCCAGCGCCGCCACCGCCGGCACTACCGCCGGCAGCAGCCAAGGCTTCTTCAGGCCGCGGTGCCCAACGAGCCTGCGTGCGGTCGCGCGCGCAAGCCGCGCTGAGCAGCCCCACGGCCAGATGCCGTCACCCATATCCTCGATCCTTTCCCTCGTCCCTGCCTGCCCTGCACAAGCACCACCGGAACCCCGGGGTGCCTGCTAGGGCTCAACCTACCCAGACCGGGCGGGAGCGTCAACGGAACTTCGTTGCGCCACGAAGGCGGGACTCCGCCCTGACACGCGACAGGTTTTCCATGGCATTTCTGAAAAACCTGTCGCGTGTCGACGGGCGGGCGCTGAGCGCGGCTTCAGGCGAGCGGCCACCGGGCCGGTCTAGGCCCCGACCGCCGGGGCCGCCGACCGCCGACCGCCGGGCCGCTCTAGGGTCGTGCTCGGGTCGCTCTAGACGAGTAGTTGCTCGGTCTCGGTCAGGGTCGGGGCGGTCGCGGCGCCCCAGCGCGAGACCGCGATCGCGGCCGCGGCGTTGGCGTACCGGCATGCCTGCCCTGGCAAGCAGCGGCGCGCCAGGGCTGCGGCGAACGCACCGACATGGCAATCGCCCGCTCCAGTCGTGTCGACCGCGTCTGCGGCAAAGCCGGGGACGACCTCGATGCCACCGTCTCTGAGTGCCAGCAGGCAGCCGGCCGCGCCGTCGCGCAGCACGACCCCGGCCAGGTTGGGGCCACGCTCGAGCAGCACCCGCGCTGCCCGCCGCTGGTCGCTCTCGCCCGTCAGGTCGAGCGACTCCTGCGCGTTCAGGCTCAGCCAGCGCGCACGGCGCAGGGCCGGATCGATCAGGGCCGCGTCGATCTGCACGGCGAGCGGGCCGGGGTCGAAGATCAGGCCGCCCGGTAGCTCGACTGTTGCCAGCCAGGCGGCGACCACCGGTCCGTGCGGGTAGGCAAGGTCGTAGCCGGAGACGTAGAGCAGGTCGCCGTCGTCGAACGTGAGTGCCCCGAGCTCGGACCCCGAGAGGTGGCCCTCGACGCCGGCGTGCGACAGCATCGCGTGCTCGGCGGAGCTGTCGACGGCAACGACGCAGAAGCCGCTGTCGCCGTTGGCGGTGACGGAGCCGAGCATGTCGATCGCTTCCCGCCGCAGCGCCGCGCTCACCATCTGGCCGAACGGGCCGGTGCCGACGCGTCCGGCGTAGGCGGCAGCCAGCCCTTGTCGCCTTGCAGCCAGCAGCGCGTTGAAGCCACCGCCGACCGCGACCCGGGTGTCGTGCGCGAGCGCGTCCCCGCCAAGCGCTGGCATCTCGTTCACCTGCATCGTGATGTCGACCAGGATGCTGCCGACCTGCACCAAGCGGGTAGGCGGCGCGGCCGCCGCGGCGGGTGCCGGGCTCACGCGATCGAGCCCTTCAGCTCGCCGGGGTCATGCTCGGCACCGGCCGCGGTCGGCAGCCCGTCGCGCGCCTTCGACGAAGCATCGGATCCGTGCCTCAACGCTCTGGAGCCGCCGGCGAAACGCGCGGTCGTGGCATAGATCAGACCGGCAACGAGCAGCGCCACCGCCCAGCCAAGGCCGTTGGTCCCGACCCACGTGCTTGCGAGCGGCCCGCTGAACCACTTGTCGGTGGCGCTGACGTCGGCGGTGGTGAAGGCGAGGCCGGCAGCGATGCCGATCAGCCAGGCCGCCACCGCCGGGATCGAGACGCCACCGGTGAACCAGTACGGGCTGCCATGGGCGAAGCGGGTCAGCCCCGGCACGTCGTAGCCGCGGCTGCGCAACATGTCGACCCCGAAGACCGCCGCCCACGCGCACAGCGGCACCGCCAGCAACGTCAGGAACGTGGTCAGCGGTCCGTAGAAGTTCTGGGCGATCACCATGACGTAGATGCCGACAGCGGTGATCAGGACGCCGTCGATGCTGACCGCCGCCGGGCGCTTGACGCGGAGCCCGAGCGCCAGCAAGTTCAGCCCGGAGGAGTAGAGCGAGAGCACGGTCGATGCCATCAGTCCGGCGGTCGCCGTCAGCAGGTACGGCACCGCCATCCAGCCCGGCAGCGCGGTGCCGATTGCGGAGACCGGGTCCGCCGCGGACGCGAGGCCCTTATTGCCAGCGGCCATCAGGCCGCCAAGTGCGATCAGGACGACCAGCGGCACGGACGCTCCGAGCGTCACCCAGCCGGCGATTGCCCGTCCCGTCACCCGGCGCGGGAGGTAGCGGGCGTAGTCGGGACCGGTGTTGAGCCAGCTGATGCCGGTCCCAGCGGCGATGAAGCCGATCGCGGCGATCACCACCCCCGTCGGAGCGGACGGGACGCTCGCAACTCGGTGCCAGTCGACCTTTGCGGCCAGCATGACGATCACAACCAACGTCATCGCGCCGAACACGTAGGTGCACCACTTCTGGATCCAGATGATGGTGTCGTAGCCGAGCAGGCCGATCACCAGCGCGATCACCACCACAAGTGCAAGCGAGACGACGATCCACGCGTCGCTGACGAGGGAGACCCCGAAGACCTTGTTCAGCAGGGACAGGCACGCGTAGGCCGCGGTGACCGACATCGCCGCCTCCCAGCCGACCAGGCTGATCCAGGAGATCAGCGTCGGGCCACGGTTGCCCCTGACGCCGAACGACGCCCGTGAGAGCGTCAGTGCGGGGGCTCCGCCCCACTTGCCGGCGATCGAGAGCAGTCCCACCAGTAGGAAGGAGAGGACGCTGCCGACGACCGCGACGAGCACGGCCTGCACCAGGTCGAGCCGGTCGTCCGTGACCAGCACCGCGCCGTAGACCAGGGCCAGCACCCCGATGTTCGCGGCGAACCACACCCAGAGCAGATCCAGCGCCGAGCCATGGCGCTCGGCGTCCGGTACCGGCTCGATTCCGCGCAGTTCGACCGCCAGCGCGTCATGTTGATTGCTTCTCATATGGATCTCCGCGGTAAGCGAAGGGGGCTGGCTTGCCGGTGGATCCGGACTCCCCACCCTTCCTTCGAGGGCTGATGTCGTCACGGTGCGCGACCAGGCGGCCTGGCTTATCCTCGCCCGCCGGGGCGATCCGAAGAGCGCTTCGGCTAGCGGTGAGGAATCACAGTTGCGGGACAGCGCCGGACTTGCACCGGCTTCGCTGAACGCACCGACCGGGAGGATATGCGCCCGGCAGCGCTCCAGCTTACGCTCGCGAGGGTGCGAGCGAAGGGCGATCAACGGTAAGCGTCTCTGCCCGCTGGCAGGGACGCATCCTGGCAGAGGGCCGCATCCTGGCAAGGGCGGGGCATCTCCGTCGCCAGACCAATAAAGTTTGAGGTCCATCGAACTTAGGAGGCCGGTATGCAGACGCGAACCATCGGAGACCGTACGGTCAGCGCCATCGGGCTCGGCGGCATGCCCATGTCGATCGAGGGCCGCCCGGACGAGCAGCGGTCGATCGCCACGATCCACGCGGCGCTCGACGCCGGCATCACATTCATCGACACCGCAGACGCATATCACCGCGACGCGGGCGAGGTCGGCCATAACGAGCGCCTGATCGCCAAGGCGCTGAAGAGCTACGGCGCCGACACCTCGGGCGTGCTGATCGCGACGAAGGGCGGCCACGTCCGCCCCGGTGACGGTTCCTGGGTCACCGACGGCACCCCCGCTCACCTGAAGGAGGCGGCTAAGGCATCCGCGGCGCGGCTCGGCGTTGACGCGATCGGTCTCTACCAGTTCCATCGCCCCGATCCGCAGGTTCCGTACGCGGAGTCGGTCGGCGCGATCCGCGACCTGCTCGATGAGGGCGTGATCCGGATGGCGGGGATCTCGAACGCGAACCCCGAGCAGATCCGTCTCGCCGACGAGATCCTCGGTGGTCGGCTCGTCTCCGTCCAGAACCAGTTCTCGCCGCGGTTCCGCTCCTCCCTGCCCGAGCTCGAGCTCTGCGCCGAGAAGCAGATCGCTTTCCTGCCGTGGAGCCCCCTCGGCGGCATCCCCGGTCGTCACGGCACCGGCACCGGCGGCGTGAATGGCGACGACTATGCGGCCTTCAACGAGATCGCTGCGCAGCACGGCGTCAGCGTCTACCAGGTGGTGCTCGCCTGGGAGCTCGCGCTTGCCCCGGTCGTGGTCCCGATCCCCGGCGCCTCCCGCCCGGCCTCGATCCAGTACGACGCCCACGCGCCCGAGCTGGTGCTCACGGCCGCAGAGATCGCGCGCCTCAGCGGCACGCCCGCACAGAAGGTCTGAGCGCCGTGCCGCCGATCCGCTCCGCTAGCGCGGAGCGGATCGGCGGTGCCTCCTGAACGTCCGAAGTCCTAGACCGTCGTCAGTTGTTCGCTGATCTGCCACAGACGTTGTTGGATGTCAGACCGGTACGCGTCTGGGAGCGCCCGGGCCTCGACGGTGCGGTCGTAGAAGCGACCAGTGACCCCGGCGAGGGAAGGATCCTGAATCAGCCGGAGGGTCGCGTTCAGGCCCGTCTCGAGGGTGTCGATGCTGTGGCCCCACACCGCGGACTCGAGGACCATCTTGGTCGGCATCAAGGTGGCCGGGTGGAGGCTGTTCACGGTGACCCGCGCCGGGTTGAGGCGCTCGGCGAGGGCGAAGGTGTAGGTGATGAGGGCGAGCTTTGACTGACCGTAGGCGCGGCGTCCGGCGTAGCCGTGGGCGATGGTGAGGTCGTCGAAGTCGATCGGGTTCTGGCCGATGGAGGCGACGTTCACGATCCGGGCCGGCGCCCCGGCGTCCAGCAGCGGCAGCAGCTTTTGGGTGAGGGCAAACGGGGCCAGGTAGTTGACCGCGAAGCGCAGCTCGTTGCCGTCGACGGTGAGCCGGCGGGTGGTGCCGTCGGGCTCACCGGCACCGACGCCGGCGTTGTTGACGAGCACGGTGATGCGATCGGTGAGCGCGGCGATGTCGTCGGCAAGCCGGCGCACCTGGGCAAGCTCGGCTAGGTCCGCAAGAACCGTGTCCACCTGGGCTGGCAGGTTCGCGAGCTCGGATCGGAGGGCGGCGAGCCGGTCGGGGCTACGACCGTGCAGGATCAGCCGGGTGTCCGGATCGGCGGCGAGCTGGGTGGCGACGGCACGGCCCAGTCCATCGGTGGCGCCGGTGATGACAATCACGTGTTCGGTCATGAAAGCCTCCTTCGGATGCAAAGTGGCTGGCGAGCGCCGGCTCACGGGTCGCGGCTCACAGAACTCAGTATGTCCCGCAGCCACAGCTACGATCTCTGCCCGACGGCTGCGACCAGGAGAGATGGGAAGGTGACGAGCCACGATCGACCTTGAGCATGACCGTGCCGATCGTCTGCACGGCCACCGCATCACTGTGCCGTTGCGCCTGCTCCGGGGGCGCTGTGGCGTGGTCGAGCAGCTCTTCCCCGCCCTTGACCTGTGGCGCAAGGTCGCCACCCAGGTCTCCGGTCGCGCGCTTGAGTGCGGGCACTACCTCCCCGAGCAGCGGCCCGAGGAGGTTGCCGGCGAGCTGCGTTCCTTCCTCGCGCACCCCTGGAACCGAGTCGCGCGGTGTGCAACCGGTGCAATATGAACCCGGCGCAGTGCGACGGCGGCGCAATGGGCGCGCCAGCGGGCGCGCCCACCACAGCATCGTCAGCGACCGCCCACTCACGAAAGGAGTCAAGTCATGCCCCACACAGCTAGTCGCATCGCAGTGATCCCCGGCGACGGCATCGGCAGGGAGGTGATGCCCGAGGGCCTGCGCAGCTTTCGGCGCGCCGTCGAGCTCTACGGCATCGAGCTGTCCGTCGAAGAGTTTGACTTCGCCTCCGTCGATTACTGGGAGCGCCATGGCGAGATGCTGCCCCCGGACTGGTTCGATCTGCTGAAGGGCTTCGACGCGATCTACTTCGGCGCCGTCGGCTGGCCTGAGAAGATCCCGGACTACATCTCGCTCTGGGGCTCGCTACTGCAGTTCCGGCGAGGGTTCGACCAGTTTGTGAACCGGCGCCCCGTACGTTCGCTGCCCGGCGTGCCGTCACCGCTAGCGGGCCGGAAGGCCGGCGACATCGACTTCGTCGTGGTCCGTGAGAACACGGAAGGCGAGTACTCCGACGTCGGCGGCCGGATCTTCGAGGGCACCGAGCGCGAGACGGTGATCCAGGAGACGGTGATGACCCGCACCGGCGTCGATCGCATCGTGCGCTACGCGTTTGAGCTGGCCCGGGAGCGGGGGCACCACCTGACGTCGGCCACCAAGTCCAACGGCATCTCCTACACGATGCCGTACTGGGACGAGCGCGTTGCCGCAATCAGCTCGGACTACCCCGACGTCCGGGTTGACCAGTTCCACATCGACGTCCTGACCGCGAACTTCGTGCTCCACCCGGACTGGTTCGACGTCGTGGTCGCCTCGAACCTGTTTGGCGACATCCTGTCCGACCTCGGCCCCGCCTGCACCGGGACAATCGGCGTGGCCCCCAGTGGCAACATCAACCCGGGTGGCGCCTATCCGTCGCTGTTCGAGCCCGTACATGGCTCTGCGCCCGACATCGCCGGTCGTGGGATCGCTGATCCGATCGGTCAGATCTGGGCCGGAGCCATGATGCTCGACCATCTGGGATACGCGCAGGCGGGCGCCGCGATCGTCCGCGCCTTTGAGGACGTGCTGGGTCGTGGTGAAGTCCGCACCCCCGACCTCGGCGGCACCGCTACCTGCACCGAGCTGGGCGAGGCCATCGCCGCAGCGATCACGACCGGATAGCTACAAGGCCGCCGACATCCAATGTGATGGGCGGTACTGGATTCGAACCAGCGACCCCCTGCTTGTAAGGCAGGTGCTCTACCAGCTGAGCTAACCGCCCGGGCGGACTACGGCTGGGAAGTGTGACAGGGACTCGCGCGGGGCGACGAGTTGACCCGTTCGTAACCGCTGGCGGCTCGGCTGTGAGAGGTGCAAGCGCTTGCCTGCCCCGGCACCAGCCGAACCGGCGCGGCCGTTGCCGATCTTGTACCGCATAGGTAGAAAATCGGCAACGGCCGACCGAAACGATCGGGCCGGCCGAAGCGGCCCGAATGGTCGGGCCGACCGAGACGACCGGCTCGACCGCGCCCGAGGCCTTACTTCGCCGACGCCGGCCTCTCGTCGTGGCCGCCGAACTGCTTGCGCATCGCCGATAGCAGCTTGTCGCCATAGTCGGCCTCGCCCCGGGAGCTGAAGCGCGAGAACAGCGCCGCCGCGAGGGTGTAGGCGGGCACACCGGTGTCGACCGCCGCCTGCACCGTCCAGCGTCCCTCGCCGGAGTCCGAGACGCGGCCTCCAAACTCCTCGAGCTCGGGCGAGTCGACCAGCGCGGCGGCCGTCAGGTCGAGCAGCCAGGAGGCAACCACGCTACCCCGGCGCCAGAGCTCGGTCACCGCCGGGATGTCGATGTCGTAGGCGTAGTTACGCTCGATACCGGCGACCGGCGCGGTCTCGGCGTCGTGCGCCTGGGCCGCTTTACCGACGTCCGCGTGCTCCAGCACGTTCAGCCCTTCGGCGTAGGCGGCCATGAGGCCGTACTCGATGCCGTTGTGGACCATCTTCACGAAGTGGCCAGCGCCGGCCGGGCCGCAGTGTAGGTAGCCGAGCTCGGCGGTCGAGGGGTCGCCGTGACGGCCGGGCGTGCGCTCGATCTCGCCGATCCCCGGCGCCAGCGAACGCAGTACCGGCTCGACGTAGTCGAACGCCTCGCCGCTGCCGCCGACCATCAGGCAGTAGCCGCGCTCGAGACCGAAGACGCCGCCGCTGGTGCCGACGTCGAGGTAGTGGATGCCGCGCGGCTCGAACCGCTTCGCGCGGGCGATGTCGTCGCGGTAGTAGCTGTTGCCACCGTCGATGACGATGTCGCCCTCCTGCAACTGCTCGACCAGATCATCGAGTGTCTGGTCCGTGAAGGCCGCCGGGACCATCACCCAGACGGCGCGCGGCGGCGCCAGCTTGCTGACCAGGTCGGCGAGCGACTCGGCGCCGATCGTCCCCGCGGCGCCGCCCGTCCCCTCAGCGCCGCCTGTCCCCGCGGCGCCGGTCGCCCCCTCGCCGGCGAGCGCCGTCACCGCCTCGGGATTGACGTCGTAGACGACCAGCTCGTGACCGTCACGCGAAAGACGGCGGACCATGTTCGCACCCATCCGCCCCAGCCCGACCATTCCTAGCTGCATCCCAGATGTCTCCTTCTGAGTTGACCTGGGGCGCCACGCCAGCAGCGCCCCGGAAACGCCAGCGGCACCCCGGAAGCGCCGGCGTCCGCGCCGATCAGTTGTCGCCGCCCGTTGCGGCGCCAACCAGTTCCTGAATGGATGAATACCCGGCAGCCCGTAAACGACGCGCGAGCGCGCGGTTGATGCGGCCGGGCCAAGCGGGCCCGCCGTAGACGAAGCCGGTGTATGCCTGCACCAGGCTCGCCCCGTGGGCGAGCCGCTCCCAGACGTCGTCGACGGACTCGACGCCGCCAACCGAGACCAGGGTCAGACGTCCATCGGTCCGCTCGTACAGCCGCTGCAGCACCGCCAGCGAGCGCTCCTTCAACGGCCGTCCGGAGATACCACCACCGTCGAGGCGCCGGACCGACCACGGCGGCGTCCGCTCCAGCACGCCGCGGTCGACGGTCGTGTTGGTCGCGATCAGGCCGTCCAGCTCGAGCGCGAGCGCCAGATCCGCGATCGCGTCAAGCTGCTGGTCGTCGGCGTCGGGGCTGACCTTCAGTAACAGCGGCGTGCCGGGCGCGGTCTCGGCGATCTCCGCCTGTACCGCCGACAGCAGCGGCTCCAGCGCGCTCACCTCGCCGAGCTCGCGCAGGCCGGCGGTGTTCGGCGAGCTGACGTTCACCACCAGGTAGTCGGCCAGAGGCGCGAGCGAGCGAGCGAGCGAGCGGTAGTCCTCGGTCGCGCGGCCGAGCTCGGTGGTGCGCTGCTTCCCGATGTTGACGCCTACCAGGGTCTCGCCGCTGCGGCGCTCCAGCGCCGCAGCGATCGCGGCGGCTCCCGGGTTCGGGAAGCCCATCCGGTTCAGCAGTCCGTTCTCGGCCACGATCCGCGCGATCGTCGGACCGGGGTTCGGCGGCTGTGCCAGCGGCGTCACCGTTCCGACCTCAACCGCTCCGAAGCCGATCGCTCCGAGCGCGTCGAACCAGCTCGCCTGCTTGTCGATGCCAGCCGCGGCGCCCAGCGGCGACGGGAAGTGCTGGCCAAGCACGGTGACCGACAGCCCGCGCAGCCCCGGATACGTCCAGGCCCGTGCCAGTCGCCGCGCCCCCGGCGTACGCAGCACGAATGCCAGCGCCTTGGCCGCAAGCTCGTGGATCTGCACGGGCGGCAACCAGCGCAGCACCAACCGGTAGAGGAGGCGGTAGAGCACGATCAGCTCCCTCCGCTCACTGCGTGGGCGCACCCTTCTGCTGCTGAGCGAGCCGCTCCGCCTGGGCTGTGCGCACCACCTCGAGGAAGCGCTCGCAGATGCCGCGCCCGATCTCCTGCCAGGCCGCCAGCCGCTCGACCGTCTCCTCGGCGAGCTCCTCGACGTCGGTGCCGAGGCTCCGCGCCGGCTCGCTGTTGCTCTCCTGCGCCAGCCAGCGCCGGAAGTCGTGCTCGGTCGCGTGCACGTTGAACTGCAACGCCCAGGCGTGCGAGCCGATGCGGAACGCCTGGGCGGCGTCGTTACCGCGGGCCAGCTCCGTGCCCGAGTCGGGCAGCGCCAACGCGTAGCTGTGCCACTGCAGCGCCTCGAAGCGGGCCGGCAGGAACCCGAGCAGCGGGTCGCGGCGCGCCATCGCCGTCAGGTCGACCTGGTACCAGCCGATCTCGGGTCCGGCGGCCTGACGCACGCTCGCGCCGGCCGCCACCGCGATCAGCTCCGCACCGAGCCCGACACCGAGCATCGGGATCTTCTTGCGCAGCGCCTCGCGCAGCAGTTGCTTCTCCGTTCGCAGCCAGGGGAACTCGCGGTCCTGGTCCGGGTTGGCGGAGCCGGCCAGGCTGAGCACGGCATCGAACTCGGCTACAGGTGCCGGCGGCTCCGGTGCCTCGGTCGGGCGCCAGGTGACCAGCTCGGCCCCCGCCGCGTTCAGTGGCTCCAGAAATGTACCCGGCCCCGAATCGGGCGGATGGTTGATATTCAGAATGCGCAAATCACCGCCGACTTTCGGACGTGGCATACCGTACCCCATTGGAGTTTTAGCGAGGGTTAGGAAAAGCGTCTCCGACGGAGGTCCACGGCAACCCCACATCCCGGGTTGCGAAAGCCGTCTCCGGTCACAACTCGCACTCGTGCTGGAGGCCAACCCCCTCCGTAACGCCGACCGTTGTTGTAATACTTGCCGCAGGATGAGCGTTACTCGCGGACCCCGCCGCACGCCGCATAGGCGTCCGGCGCGAGGGGCTCCGGCACCGGCTCCGGGTCGATCATCAGCCGCGACGGCCTGGCCCTCACCAATTACCACGTCGTTTCCGACGCCGAGTCGGCCGCGGTGCTGATCGACGGGATTCAGACCGACGCGGCGGTCAAGCCCGGTAACAGCGGCGGCGCGCTCGTGAACTGCGCCGGGCAGCTGGTCGGCGTCCCCGGCTGATTGCAGCGCCGCCAGATCACGACCTCATCTGACAGCAAGCTCATTGGGCGCGACCCCGCTGGGTCGCGCCCGTACAGGGCCGGGAACCGCACTTGCACGTCGATTACGCTAAGAGGTAGCCATGACCAACCGCCTGATCATCCCCGAGAGCCATCGCGACCTGTTCGAGTCCAGCGTCGTCACGCTGAGCACGCTGAACGCCGATGGGAGCATCCAGTCGAGCGCCGTCTGGGTGCTGCTCGACGACGACGGGCTGCTCCGCATCTCGCTCGCCACGACTCGGTACAAATACCGGAACCTGCTGACCCGGCCGCAGGCGACGATCCTCTCGATCTCGCCGTCTGACCCCTTTCATACCGCCGAGGTCCGCGCGAACGTTGAGATCGCGGAAGATCCTGACCACTCATTCCTCGCCCGGGTGGCCGCTCTCTACGGCGCAAGTGCCGAGTCCTTCGACGCCGACGAGAAGCGAGTGATCGTCACCTTCCACCCGACCCGGGTCCGCGTCACCGGTTAGTCCTGGTCCACGGTTAGTCCTGGTCCACGGTTAGTCCTGGTCCACGGTTAGTCCTGGTCCACGGTTAGTCCTGGTCCGCGGGCAGGCCCGCTAGGGCCGGCCGACGATGATCCGCGGCGGGCACAGGACGCCCATTGCCGACGTCAGGGCACGGTTGTCTCAGACTGCTCGATGCCGCCGGTGAGTTTGCCCGGCGTCTCGCGCGCACCCGCACCCTGCAGGAACACCGCAGTAACGGCAGCGGCAGCGGGTTCAGGGCCGAGCCTGGTATGCAGCCCCTGGTCCAGCGTCCCCTCTAAGGTCGCCCCGTAGATGCCAAGGAGCGTGCGGGCACTGAGGTCCGTGCGCCAGGTGCCGTCCGCCGCCCCCCGCTCGAACAGCGCAGCCAAGAGATCCACAAGCCGGCTGAGAGCATCGACGGAGACCGACGGCTTTCCGATTGCGCGTCTCAGCACCTGATACTTGGCGGCAAGGCCGAATACGATCCTGGTCACCCGTGCAATCCCCTCCGGCACGCTAGTCGCGTCGAGACCCGCCTGCTCGAGCTTCCCGATCAGCTCGGTGAACGCCGCTTGAGTCAGGGCATCAAGCAACGTCTCGCGGCTGGGGAAGTAGCGATAGAGCGTGGTGCGACCGACACCCGCCGCTACCGCGATGTCGGACATGCTGGCGTTCGCGCCCTGCTCCGCGATCACGTCTGCGGCAGCATCCAGGATCGCCTCCGCAACCCGGTCATGCAGGCGCCCGCTTCTTGTCATAAGGCGAGTCTACCGTCGCTGCACCCGGAGTCGGTACACTACTGTTCCATAACGGGTCATCTCTATACCAAGAAGATCCGCCTTGCCGCCAGCAGGCGGAGAGATCGGTCCTCGCTCTGGATCCTGACGAAAGGCAGCGCGCATGTTCGCTCGTATTGGCCAGCTGGTAGTGCGGCATCCATGGAAGGTGATTGCGGCATGGCTGATCGCCGTGGTCGCCGTGGTCGCGTTGGCGCCGAAGCTCACTACCACCACCAACGAGGCGAGCTTCCTACCCAGTCACTACGAATCGATCCGGGCCCAGGATCTCCAGGAGCGCGCGTTCCCCGCGGCAGCCGCCCCGGCGGCGATCGTTGTCGTCGAGCGCGCCCGCGGCGACAAGCTCACGGCCAGCGACTCGTCGACCGTGCAGACGATCGCCGCAAAGTTGACCGCCGCGCATATCGCGAACGTGACCGCAGTGCAGGCCGCGCCAGCGTCGGCCAATAAGGTGGTCCAGACCATCGGGATCCAGATGACGCCGGCCGACAACGCCCAGGACACCAATCAGACGGACGCCGTCAAGGCGCTACGAACGGACTTGCAGGTGCGCCTGCGCAACACCGGGCTGAAAGGCGGCATCACCGGTACCGCGGCCCAGACGCTCGACTCGCAGAAGGCCGGTAGCAAGGCGAACGATATCATCGGGGTCGCCACGATCGGGCTGATCATCGCCCTGCTGCTGGTGATCTTCCGCAGTCCGGTCATCGCGCTGTTGCCGATCTTCACGATCGGCATCGTTTCGCAGATGGCCGATGGGCTCATCGCCTGGACCAGCAATGCGCTCGGCCTTAAGACCGACAGCTCAGTCACCTCGATGCTGATCGTCGTGCTGTTCGGCATCGGCACCGACTACATCCTGTTCCTGATGTTCCGTTACCGGGAGCGCTTGCGCGACGGAGAGGACGCCAAGACAGCGATGGCGCAGGCCGTGACCCGGGCCGGCGAGGCGATCGCCTCGGCAGCCGGTGCCGTGATCATCGCGTTCCTCGCGCTTGTGCTCTCAACACTGTCGCTGTTCCGGTCCCTGGGGCCTGCGCTGGCGATCGCCGTATTCGTCACGCTACTGGCGGGGCTGACCCTCGTCCCCGCGATCGTCACTCTGCTTGGCACTCGCGTGTTCTGGCCATCAAAGGCCTGGCGCGCAGAGCCGCGAGGGGACCGCTTCGCCGCCATCGGTCGGGCGATGGGCCGCCATCCAGCCCGCTTCGCCGCGGCGAGCGGGCTGTTCATGGTCGTGCTCGGCGTCTTTGCGCTTGGGTTCCATTCCAATTTCGATCTCTCTTCGGCCTCCACGTCGTCGTCGCTCGAATCGAGCGTGTGGAGCGCCAAGCTGCTTAGCAGTGAGCCGGCCGGCACCACGAACCCCACCCAAGTGTTCGTCAGCTCCGGCCAAGGCAAGGCACTCCGCCCGGCTGCGCTTGCCGCATATCGGCAGAAGCTCGCCGCGGTACACGGAGTCGCTCAGGTCAGCCAACCACTGATCGCTCCGGCCAAAGACGTGGCCGCACTCCAGGTCACCCTGACCAAGGATCCCGCCTCGGCCGCTGCGATCAGTCTGGTCAAAGGTCCATTGCGCGCAGTCGCACACCGGCAGGCACCCCCGGGGACGACGGCGCTGGTTGGTGGCACCACCGCGATCTTCGTCGACATCCAGGCGGCGGTCACGCACGACTACGGCCTCGTATTCCCGGTCGCCGCGATCGTCATCATGATCATCCTCGGATTGGTCCTGCGAAGCGCGGTTGCACCCTGGTACCTGATGGGCTCGGTTGGCTTCGGCTTCGTGGCAACGCTTGGCGCCACCGTCCTGGTCTTCCAGCACATTGCGGGAGATTCCGGCCTCATCTTCATACTGCCGGTGATCATGTACATGTTCGTTGTCGCCCTCGGCACCGACTACAACATCCTGATGATCACCCGGCTACGCGAAGAAGCTCGCAACGGCAATGCGCCCGATCTAGCAGTTGCAAAGGCCGTCCAGCACGCAGGTCCGACGATCGCCTCCGCCGGCTTAATCCTCGCAGGCTCCTTCAGCTCGCTGATGCTCGCCGGCCAACCCATGCTAAGTCAGATGGGATTCGCAACCGCTTTCGGCATCGCCGTGGTCGCCTTCGTCATGGCCATGTTCTTCACGCCGTCGGTAACTGCGCTCGTCGGTCACGTCGCCTGGTGGCCCGGTCACTCGGAGACGCACGCCCGGCAGTCCGCTGACCGTCCGGCTCACTCCGGATCCGCCACGTCAACCGAGCCCTCGCTCGTCGACGCCAGCCAATCGTCAGCCGCCGGGTATGCGACCGACAGCGTCGACTGACTTACCAACAAAAAAATCACCTGTGTTGCGATAACCTAACCTCGGGCTCGGTCAAGACCGAGTCCGTGACGTCCGGCCATTTGCTGAGGTGGCCCGCGTAGAGGCGTCACGCAAACGTTTTGAATCAGTAATCTCGACGTTCTTATTCATCAATAGTGTCGCAATGCATGCTATTGCGCAAATAATACCGCCAACCAGCAGCACCTTGGTGTAATCCCCATCGGTGATCGGCAACACCACATAACTCGGAATGATCACGGCGCCTGCCAGCATGAACGTAGCAATTAGACCACCAGCGGTTCCAGCGTTCTCCACGCCGATGGATCTAAGCCGGATCGGCAGCGATAAAAACATGGGCATGATGCCGCCAACCGTGTATCCCGTCAGCACAAGGAGTGTCGTCAGCAGAATCCCGGGATTTGCGAAGTTAATCAGGATTGTAAGCACAGTTCCTGTAGCCACAAGAGCTGAGACAAAGAGGCGGTATTTCCCAAGCTTCGCAGCAATCGTCGGGATCGTGAGACAGCCGATCAGGTAACCAATGGATACTACCGAAGCCGTGGAGCCGGCATCAATCTTGCTCATCCCCTTTATTTGCGAAAGGATTGCGGGCAAGAATGAACTAATTACCATGTAGCACCCGTACACGCACAGAACCGCGATGCAAGCGAAAATCAGGTTCCTGTCTCTAAATACAACTTCCAAAGACCGACCGATCGCTCGGTCAATCTTCTGCCCATCGGACTGTTCACCATGCTTTTCCTTCATGAAAAGCAACCAAATGAATGCCACGCATGTGGCGATCACTGCAGAAGTGGCATACGCAAACTTCACAGACGGGAGCATGCCGGTCGTTGCCGTTCCAATTGTCATGCCGACGGCAGTGGAGGCCAAGTAAAGACCGGTGCAAACGCTAGTCGCCCCCGGAGTAAACCATTCGCCGAGCAGTTTAGCCTGAGTTGAATTGATAAATGTTGCGGCAAACCCTTGAACCATCATGCAAAGATATAGAACCGTATACGTATCGGCGAAGACGCGTACCCATAGACCCAGCGCGGAAAGACACAGACAGGCGAACAGAATTCTCTTCGCTCCAGCTTTGTCGACAATAATGCCGCACAAGAGGCTGATGAATATCGCTGGCATCATACCTGCAGTGAATAAAGTCGAATACTGAATCTTGCTCAAATTGTATTGGGCCATGATTTCACTGGCGATGGGCGACATTTGGTACTGGAAATATAGGCTATTGAACCCGCAGAGGCAGATGATCGCCAATATCACATATTTGTAGTGTTTTCTCATTCATCATCCTCTCACGTGCTTCTGGGACGCAGCTGATAACACGGCAAGTTTCTGGGACCGATCCGCAAGTACATTTGTAGTGGCGTTGCTCACTGGACTAGGTACATAGGGTCGGTCCCAGGCGCCGCTGCAGGCGTCGAACGTTGCGTCGCAGCTACAGACGATCCTGGGTTGCAAATGCAGCTGACAGATACGCCGGCATGCGAGTGGGAGATAGTTATATATGCCAGCCAGCGATCGGAGATCACGATCACGCGAGATTCACCCAGCAGCTCGCGGCCGTTTCCTCATGACAGCGCACAGCGATTTCGAGCACCGCATGCCGATCGGCGAGCTGGTTAAGCAGAACCCCATAGGGGACCTCTGGAGCGTCACCCGCCCGGGCGAGGACCGCGTCGACAGCCAGGTCGCTGATCTGGATGTCGAACAGATCAGCGACCGGCTCCTCATTGTCACGTCGCGAAACGCGGTTCCGAAATCGACACGACCGTCACCGTTGCCTGCAACCGTGGACCAACCGCCCTCGCCGTCTAGGAAACCCTCCACAGTCTCGCGGGAACCACACGCTGCCGGTGCCGACGGCTTGCCGCCGTGACCCTCATGCCCACCTTGCCCGTCGTGGGTTCGCTCCGAAGGTTCCTCAGCCTGAGCAGCCGCTTGCCGTTGCGCACCAACTCCCGCTCAAGCCTCTCAGCCCGCCCCGATCAGCTGCAGGACCTGACGATTCCTTCGCAGCAAGACCTCGCCCACCGCATCCCAGACGCCAGCAGACCGCCTCAACCTCAAACCGCCACACCCACCTCCCCTCCACACTCGACATCAGCCCTTATCATCCCGCAGTCCGTTACACACTTACTGGGGTTTCAATGACGTCAAAGAGAGAATATTATGCATGACACTGTGGATTACTATGCTTTTGACCTTCCTTGCCGCTGGTTCCCCTATATGGCTTACGTGTCACGCACAATATTCCCATCATAATGGCCACTATGACAAGCCTCACCGAGCTTATATAGAACGACTTCCTCCCGACTACAGGGGAATTCAACGCCCTCATTATCGGCGCATAGACGCGTGCCGGCGCTGGCTAAGTTCGTTGGGCATATGGAGTCCCTCGAGCGTTCTCGCGGTCCAGTGGCCGATAAGCTACGCGATGATCCGCAGGCTGCAGAACCGGGGACCGGCAGCAGACGATCATCGCCGAGCCGGACGAACTCGAGCACGCAAGTGAGCAGCGCTTCTTGATGGTCGCGTCGCCCGCGCGATAGATGAAGTTCTCCCCATATCCCGCAGCAGTGGCTGCCACGGTCTTCATGCTGGCGGGCATCAAGGCCGTGCCGTCGCCCAGGAGAGTACGCCGTCTCATTAGATGCTGGGGTCGGTATCATCAAGCCCAGATTCGAGTGCGCGGCCTCTCGTCTCCCGTGTGTACCAGAGAGCCACGAGCCCCACAGCGGCCATTACAACACAGACGATTGAGAGGGGAAGAAGCGACCCCGTGATGCCGAACCTCCCATAGATGTACGGAAACACGAGGACGAAGATCAAACCCTCCCATAAGTTGCCCAGCTGGTAGGTGAGTCCGGCACCGGTCTGCCTATAGACCGTCGGAAAACTTTCCGCATAGAGAGGGAAGAATGCCCCTTGACCGCCGACGGGAAGCTCGAATAGGAACGCCGCGAGCAAGGTCAGAGCCACGGTCTTACTGGGCACCAGCACGAGCATTCCGACGGGTCCAAAAACCACGCACCCCAGAAGGCACACGAGCAGTGTTGGCCGGCGGCCGAATATGTCCGAGCAGTACCCACACACGGCGGACACTGCGGCCACCCCGATTCCACCAATCAGCAACGCGGTGAAAAATAAATTCATTGAAAAGGACTTTGTTGCGGAGAGGTAACCGGACAGGAAGGATGTGTTGAGCCAGGCAAGCACAGTCCCGGCAACACCAATGAAGGACATAATCAGCACCGGACGCCACTGTGCCGCAAGCAACCCAAACAGGGGAAACTTGCGAGTCGCGCTCTCTGTTGCGCGCCCCTTCACTTCCTGGAAGAGAGGACTCTCGCTGACCCAGTACCTGGCAACACCTCCGAGTGCGAGGATGACGGTGGCAATGAGAAGAAGTAACCTCCAGCCCCAATCCTGGTACGAATGTGCCGACATCACATTGGAGACCAACAGCACCAACGCGGATGAGAGTATAATCCCGACACCCGCAAAAATGCCGAGCGTACCCGACGCTAATCCGCGCCTCGTCGTCTTTGATACCTCGCCGGCTTCGGAGGTCCAAGCGATAGCGCCTCCCATCTCACCGCCCATCGACACACCGAAAAGGCACCGGCATGCCAAGATGAGAATAATACCTAATTCTCCCGACGTTGCATAGGTCGGTGCGAAGGCGATCCCCAGCGTTCCGATGCCCGCGAACACTAGGGTCGCGATCAACGTATTCTTTCGGCCGATCCGATCCCCAAAGTGTCCGAAAATGATGGACCCGAAGGGCCGGGATAACATCGTCACCCCGAGCGTCATCCCTGCCGACGTCGCGAAGGATGTAGCGTACGAACCTTTCGCAAAGAAAAGCGCTGGCCAGACCGTACCGGCCAGAACACCAACTAGTGTAAGGTCGTAGTAGTCGATCATTGTGCCGATGCCGCTTACGGCGATTACCCGTCTCGCCTGCCGCCGAAAGGCTTCGGTTGTAGTCGACTGGCGGGACGCCGATCCCGCCGTAGGAACAGACATAGAACTGCTCATAATTGGCCTCAATTACCCACCGAGATTAACGGACTGCTGCAAAACCGCATTGTCGTGTGGTGTCCCGCGAATACACAGCACAATTGCGGACTATTTCGCCAATCTGAATCACGTCATACTTATCTATCGTCATATAGAATCTCTCTCCTCCAGTGATTGGACGTCTAAGTATGCTTGAGTGTCATAATTGTTTATTTTCGTGAGTTCTGGGGCACGCGCCGCCGTTGCCGTCAGTCGTCGAGCGGGCAACGGCCCCGATATCCGGTAGTAAGCGTGTAGACGGCCCCTGCCATCCGGAGGCGATCGTCTACGTGCGCGAGACGTGGCGCCAGTGGGCGATCGTTCCAGCCGAGTTGAGGGGCTGCTCGGGTAGGACCGCGCGGCGCGGGAATCAGTGGGACACGGCCGGGTCTACAACCAGCTCGAAAGGCTGCTGACTGTATTCAGCACCCAGGACGAAGTCGATTGGACGACGGGCATCCCACTGATCGCCTGGCACCGCACCAAGCACAGATGGCGCCTCCGCCATCACCGCGTCGTACCTCAGTGCACTCCGTCCAGAATCGCACCGTTCTTCTTGAGAATCTCCTGAACCTCGGACACGTCCTCTTCAAGCTCCCTTGGAGTCTTGCCCTTGCGCACGCAGACCGCCGCCGCGATACCCGCAGCCTGGCCCCAGACCATGTTGTCCGGCAGAAGGTCTCGCTTGAAGTCCTCGGTCACAGAGACGAGCTTGCCAGTTAGAAGCATGCCCTCAATCCCCTTCGGTACAAATGCGCGATAGGGAATGTCGTAAGAACCATTGTCCTTCGGCAGATAATTGATCCGATTCGGATTAATGTTCATCGCAGTACCGGGCGTTGAAGCAGAATGGAACGGCCCACCCCCGCTAGCGCTCATGGCAGCTTTTGCCATAACATCCGGGAACTTCCGGCATTCGACGACATCCGAGCTGACCAGCTGATAGTCACCGACCGTATGACGGCCTTCGCGCGTTCTCATTCCGGAGGTGATCCTTGTAAGGTACGCGTGGTCGTAACCGGGCAGATACTTCTGGATCGCCTTGATGGCGATGACGACTTGACGGCGAGCTTCCATTTCACCAGCGGAATACTCGGTGATATCCGTCGTGTCGCAGTCCTTAATCTGTGCAGTATGCTGGAACACAGCCTGCATATGACCGAACTGCCTCGGCGTGAAGAAGTGCCCGAGGTCACCATAGGGATGCATATCGCCGTTGTCAATAGCTTCCTTGGACAGCGCCGAATAATCGATCTGATCGATAACGCCGTCAAGCACCATGTCGATAATCGAATCGTACTTCTCCAAAGCGGACGTCCGCCTTGCAATCATACCTTCATAACTACCAGGTTTCGACTTGGCGTAGTCAGGAATGAGCTGGTCGGGATGCTCTTTGAAATACGTGGTCGCCTTGTCCCAATCAATGCCATCCATATGGAAGGTGATCGACGGCGGGTCGATCTCTTCCTTTGTACGGTCAATCTTCGAATACTGAACGCCCGCTCTTACAGCGATGTCGCCTTCACCGGTTGCTTCAACGATGACCTTGCCCATAACAGCCATACGGCCGGAGGTATTCTCCACGATAACGCCCTTCACGGCATTATCTTCCTTCAACACGTCAACGGCCATCGAGTGAAGCAACAACTCGACATTGGCTTCGCGTAACTTCTCGAACAGGAGCAGGCCCGCCCAGTCAATATCGACAAATGCCGGTGAGTTCAGGCACCGATTCTCCGGTTTCGGAAGTGGAGTCGCCAAACCCATACCGTAGAGTTCCTGATAGATCTCCTCAACGATACCGGCAATGATTCTTTCACCCCTGTCGTTGTAGAGGTGTTCGAACGCCCAGCCCGGAGGACCGACGATATTAAGCATACCGCCGACGCTGCCCAAAGTTTCAATCAGACAAACGCTTGCGCCCTCGCGGGCTGCTGCAATGGCTGTACAAGAACCGGCAGCACCGCCACCAACAACTACTACATCGTAATTACCGTAGACTCGCATTTATGTTATACTGCTTTCTTATCTGATTAGCTATTCGCTGAACTCAGCGATACTCTTTGCAACTGTGCCATCCGGGAGCGTAATCGGCTCAACGATGCCTTCACTGTGAAGAGCCCACGGCAAGATAATGCCGTCATGCCCGCCGCGGCCACCGATCGTCACGATCTCTACATCTTGTGGCGTGCGGGTGACAGGCATTGGGTGGCGGTTCTTAAAACTCGCCGGGCGCACCGGCACAAGCCCGCGGTTGCGTACCATCGGCACTTCATTGAATGCGTACTGATGGATGTGCTCCTGAATCATCTCTTTTGTAAAGCCCGCACGCTTGAGCATGATGGCGTGGTCTGGAACCAGACAGATGACCATTGGACCAGGCATATATGCGTTGTTGGAGCCCAACGTTGTGCAGCAGTGCGTGATGGTGTCGAGAAGATCGTAACCATCGAGGCTTAAGAAGTCGATGACGTCATGGATCGGTTCAGCCTTAAGCAGATAGACTGTCGTCGTCTTGGAATCGAAATGATCCTCGTTGATCATCTTCCACTGCGCAAGCGCGGGCTCCTCGGCGAAGCAATACGTAAATTCAGCCTGAGAAGCAATGCAGTCAAGGTCGCATATCCCTGGCACTGAACGCAACACATTCATTATGGCCAGGTTGATGGCACGTCCGATCGTGGCATTTTCCGGCCAGCCGGGTCCTTGGCATCCCTGTTTGCCGGAAATACCCACTTCCTGTGCAATAGGCCCTGACACCAGGCAGAGGTTGCCGCCCGGGTGGGATGTAGTGACAGACTGGTTGAAGTTATATAGTGGGCTATTTAGGGCTTTGAATGCCGCGACCAGAATGGGCATCGCATGCGGTTTGCAGCCGGCCATGACAGCCGCTACGGCAACATCCTTGACAGTAATCTCTTTGCCGGAAGGACCAGATGGGTCGGTAAGCGCCGTGTTCTCAGCCCACGGGCAGTACTCCAACATCTTTTCGTAGCGGCGCTTTGTCGGCGGAATAAAGGGCAGGCCGTCAGAAATGTGTTCCCGATTGAAATACTCCGTGATTTCTTCCATATAGGAGCCCGGCTCGGAAGAATCTTTGGCATCGAACTTCGGGATGAACGGAAGAAAGCCGTCCTTCTGGGATGGCGTCTTGTCCATCTTGAGATCGATGCTAGCTAGCCCCTGGAGCTCTTTCCCATTGCTAGTAATCGCACGAAGTATGTAGTCCCACTTCAGATCCACTTGGGCAGCGATTTCCTCAACGGTACTCGCTTGGAAGATATCAACCGAGCAGAGACATAGGTTGCCTGCGCGGTATGCTCCGACACCTTCTGTTATGCCCGTTCCCGGAGGCGCTGTCATGTACACCGCCGGAATTCCCAGCTTCTCTAATGCAATCGTTAGTACGGTGGTAGACGAAGACGTTCCCATGTCACCAAAGGCAACTATCGCAGCCACGGGCTTGGCATCAGCAAGCATTGCGGCATATTCACTCAGCTTCTCCGCATTCTTGCCGCGCACCGTCTCTGTGTACTCAACCCACTTACTGTCATCGCATCCGATTTCGCGCAGATGTTCCTTGATTCGGTCGAATACAGTGTAATAATTACAGAAATTCAGCTTCGTGTTGTTGTAGAAAAGGATCTTGCCAGATTTGAGTTCTGCAAGCGAGGGCCGTGTCGCTAGCTTAATGTTGCTCCTTTCCTGATAGCCGCGTGGGTCTAGAATTCGGCTTACCTCGTCACTCACGATTTCATGTCTTCTTTCGTAAGGGATGCTTGTACATGTACGGGCATCGTCATTTTCTTTTTACTTAGGCCAGCGGTGCCGGCGCTTTTTCGACACCGCTGGCCTGGAGCTCGCGACTTAGTGTTTGGAGAGAGGGTGTAAGTCGTGATCTCTTAGCGGCTCGGCTTGGACTCTGCCCCGTGCGTGCCAGCGCCGACTAAGTTCGTTGGGGATGTGGAGTTCGTCGAGCGTTTTCGAGGTCTGGTGGGCGATGAGCTCCGCGATGGTCTGCGGGCGGCTGTAGAACCCGGGGATCGACGGTAGGATGACCACGCCGAGGCGAGCGAGCTCGAGCAGGTTACGAAGATGGATTGCGCTCAGCGGCGTTTCCCGCGGCACCAATACCAGTGGGCGGTGCTCTTTGATGGTTACGTCGGCCGCGCGATGGATGAGGTTTCCCCCATACCCGGCGGCAATCGCTGCCACCGTCTTCATGCTGGCGGGCACGACGACCATGCCGTCGTGCAGAAACGAGCCGCTGGAGATGTCGGCACTAAGATCGCCGATGGGGTAGGTGCGATCCGCGAGCTTTGCGATGTCGCTGGGCTCACGGCCGGTCTCGAGGCGCAGGTTGTACTCCGCCCACTTGCTCATCACGAGGTGCACCTCTATTTCGGGTATCTCGTGGAGCCGCTCCAGGAGATCGACCGCGTAGATCGACCCCGACGCGCCGGTGATCCCGACGATGAGACGTTTCATCACATCCCCCGTCCCGGAACTTGTCGTCCGCCGCTCGGCTCGTGCCCACGCTCCTCCAGGTACCGTTCCCAGTCCGTGACCTCCAGGAAGTGCGCCCGCACGAATTGCTCGCGCATGTCGAAGGGCACGGTGCCGTCGATCACAAGCTTCGAGGACATGCCGATGAGGCGGATCGACTTCGGATCGTACTGCGGTCGTTCCGACGGGTCGAGCGGGTGGTTGCGCATGCCGGGGAGCACCATGATGTCTTGATCAGCCTGGAACCGAGTGTTGATCGTCCAGACCACGTCGTTCATGTCGAAGATGTCAACGTCTTCGTCGACCAGGAAGACCGTCTTAAGCTCCTTGAACGCCGCGAAGGCGATGAGCGCAGCCTGACGCTGGATCCCCTCGTCCGCGGCATTGTCCTTATGGATCTGCATGATCGTCATGAGCTTCCCGCCGCCGGCGGGGGGATCGTAGACGTTCAACACCTTGCCGGGAATGGCGCGATTCGCAAGCTGGAGGATGCTGGCCTCGGTGGGGATGCCGGCCATGCTCACGTGCTCCTCGCTGAGGCCGATCACGGTCTGCATGATCGGGTGCGCCCGCCGATGGGTCACCGCCGTGACCTTGATCACCTGTAGCGCGGGGTTTGCATCGCCGTCGTAGCCGGTGAACTCGGGCATCGCCTTGCCGGTATGCGTGTTGATGTCCTCTTGAACGCGCGCGTTGGGCAGGATGTAGCCCTCGACGGTGTACTCCGCACGGGCGATTGCCTTCTCGTCGACAGTGACGCCGTCCACAAGCTGTACAGGCTGCTCACGCAGCGCTCCCGCGACGCCCAGCTCGTTGTAACCCAACGGTGTTGTCGGTGGCTCGAAGGTAGCGCCGATCGTGATCGCTGGGTCGAGCCCGATATTGATGGTGATCGGCATCGGCTTCCCGGCCTTCTCGTACTCCGCCGCGAAAGCCCCGATGTGACGTCCCCCAGGCATGATGAAGACCCCGATAGTGTCCTTGCCCTCCAGCACCAGCCGGTGGATGGTGACGTCGTTGACTTGCTTATCCATGCTGGATGCAAACATGACGCCGCAGGAGATGTACGGTCCCGCGTCGTGGGGCGTGTTGGTCGGCGCGGGGATGAGCGTACGGATGTCGAAGCCGTCGTCGGTCGCACGGTGCACAACCTCATGCGCTGGAGCCTCATCCTCGCCCACTGTCACCGGCCAGACCGGATTCGCAGCGGCCTCGGCCAGCAAACCGCCCAGAGTCCTCCAGTCGTGGTGCAGGATCTTACCCACACGTCGCCGGCTGGCCATCAGCCCGATGAGCACGCGAACGTCGGGGAAACCCTTCACGGAGTTAAACATCAGCGCCGGTCCCTCTCGCGTGGGACGCTCCACGGTACCACCTGCTCCGATGTATCGATAGACGCCGGCGAGCTCCGCCTCCGGGCTCACCTCGACATCGGTTTCGTGGTAGTTCGCCGTGTCCGTGCGTAGCTCATCGAGCACGGAGCGGAGATCATAGCTCCGGTTGTCCGAGTCAGTCACTGTTATACGTCCTCTCCCGTCCTGCGGGAACAGCGTAACTCGGCGTCCGTGCTCACGTCCAATGCCAATGGCTCATGGACGAGTCCGGATAGTCACCGTCCCGGATCGTTGCGTCCGCTGGACGGGTCTCCAGCGATGAGCGGATGACTCGGCCGCTCGAGGGAACGGCTCTGCACATAGCGTAAGAAGAGCTCTACGACCTCCCGGTTCTGGTCCGGGACATACACGAACTCGAGGTCGCTGTAGATCGGCGTCGCGAACGAACGCATGACAAGCCGCGAGTTAATGTACGCTTCAGCCGGGCGCCCGAATAGGAAGGTGACCCGATTCGGCACATCTACCACCTGCATAATGGTGCCGATGTGCGTCGAGTAGAGGAGCACGTCCGGGGTGAAGCCAGCCTCACGGCACAGATTGATGACTGTCTCGTAGACCCCCGACCCTTTGTTCATCAGCACAAAGTCATAGCCCCGCAGATCGGACATCGTCAGCGATGGAGACGATGCCTGCGGTGCCGACGCGGGCAGGATCACCTTGAGCTCGTCACGGGCGATCGGCACCCGACGATAGACGGTGCGGTTCAGGTGGTTGCTCTGCAGATCCCGAAGGATGCCGACGTCGATCGCGTTCGCCCCCAGCCGCGACAGCACAGTGTCGCCCTGGGTCTCCTCGAGGCGCACGTTGATCGTCGGGTAGTCGTGCATAAGCCTGCTGACGGCCTCGGTCACGCCGTACAACGAGATCCCCGGAATACTGGCGATCCACAGATGGCCCCGCTTCATCTGCCCGTACTGCTTCATCTCGTTCTGCATGAACTCGTACTCGTTGATGATCACCTTGGCGTAGTAGCAGAACACCTCACCGCGTTCGGTGATCTCCACCCGACGGCGGTTTGACGTGCTTATCAGCTCGGTCCCAACTTCCTGTTGCAGGCTCTGGAGGCGCTTGGTGAGAGCTGATTGGGTGATGAACAGCTCCTTGGCCGCATCAGAGAAGTTCCGATGCTTGTACAGGACAAGGAACGTTCCAAGATCTTCAATCTTCATGCCTTGGCCTCAAGTCACGCCTCCCCGAAGATTCCTCTCGTCACTGACCGATTCCGAGATAGCATATCTGGCGACAGTGCGCCGCGGACGCGGCGCTCGCGCGATATGCCACATGACGGGATTGAGCCCGTGCAATTATGGCATTGGGCTTGCTTCGTGCAGGTGGCTGTCACGTGCACTCGTGTACCGAACGAGCGGGACCGGCTGGCTCCCTCGTAGGTCGGCTGTCACAAGGCCCATTTCAGGAGGTAGCGTATGACGGCAGGCGGGCTGCAGGTGCAATTTCAGGTCCATGACGCCGGCTTCGACATGATTGCCGAGGTGCTGCGGATTGGCAGCGACACGTTGATCGCCATCCGAGGAGGCGACGTGCCTCACATCGGAACGGTGACCACCAGCATCAGCGGTGGAGAGCCGCACACCGTGAGCTTTCCCAGCCATGACGACCGTCTGCACCACGATGGCGTACTTGCCGAACGGCTGCTTGAGAGGTTGGACGGCGAGTTACAGGGGACCTGCGTTGTCACCGCCGGCGTGCATATCGACGGCGTCACCCAGGCTCAGCTCACGGCCGCCCCGGAGATGGCCGCGCGACTTGGCTCGAGGATCGCGGCCTGGCTGCGCGATCATCCCGTCACCACGCGGGAGCCGGTTTACACCTCCAACCGTAACGACGTCACGCGGCAAGGCCGTTGAAGCTGCTGGTGCGGATCCGCGATCCAAGGGGGCTGCAGCGGTTGCACTCAGGCAGGCACTATGAGATCGCGACGCCGCCATTGTCACGACCCGATTAACCCGTCGGGACACCTGAGCGGGCTCATGAAGCAGCCGTGGCGCCAGCGGGCGCCACGGTCACCCGTAAGTCCAGCAGTGCAAAGTGCGGTTACGCAAGCGACTTCGAGGGCTCCCGGAAGCGCCCGGCGACCCATTCAGGGGCCAACTCCTGCAGGATCTCCAGCATCGCGGTTACCGCGGGTGAGCGGTAACCGGCGCGAACCGCGGCGGTCACCGGGCGCGCCGGCAACGGTGGGCGCAGGTCGCGGATGACGACGTCCTCGCGGACGTTGCGGGCGACCATGTCGGGGATCAGCGACGCTCCCACGCCGGCGGCGACGAAGCCGAGCAGCGCCGCGTAGTCGTCGTACTCGAAGGCGATTCGCGGCTCGATCGCCACGGCCCGGCAGGCGTCGTAGAACAGCTCCATGTCGGGGGAGGTCGCCGAGGCCGCGACCATCCACGGTTCGTTCGCGAGGTCGACCAGGTCAAGCTGCGATGCCGTCGCCAGCGGGTGATCAGGCGGCAGTGCTACGTACATCGGGTCGTCGAAGAGGTAGACGAAGTCGAGCGGCAGCCCTGGCGTCGCCGGTTCACGGTGGCTGCTCGACGCCTGGGCGCCGACGTCCGCGGCCTCGTTGCAGAGCGCGATGTCGAGCGCGCCGGCCCGTACCTGCGGCAGTACGTCCGGTGGGTCGGCGATGCTGACCCGTAGCTCTACCGCGGGGTGGCGATCCCGGAACCGCGTCAGCGCCAGCGGTACGACCGATGCGGCGGAGGAGGCGAAGACGGACATCCGCAGCCGGCCGCCTGCCAGCCGCGTGTAGGCGTGCAATTCCTCCTCCACGTCTTCGAGGTGGACGAGCACGTCCTCGGTCCGCTCGACCAGCATCCGCCCGGCATCGGTCAGCTCGACGCCCTTCGGCACGCGCAGCACCAGCTGGACGCCGACCTCCGATTCGAGCGTCGCGATCTGGCGCGAGACCGCCGGCTGCGTGTAGCCCATCGCGACTGCCGCGGCCGACAGCGAGCCCTGCCGCGCGACCTCTCTGAGCACCCGGAGCCGGCGCACATCAAGCATGACTAAAAGTTATACATCCTCCAGCCAAACCGTATTTGCCTTTAGAGCAACATGGGTCGATGATGCCGGTGTAACTCCGGTTGCAGGCCAGAGGAGCCATGACATGTCAAGGAACCGACATACCCTCGCGAGGCTTCGGGAAACATTGGCCGACATGAGCTACGCCCAGCACCGCGCTCTCCAGCTGCAAGGCGTCAGCCCCGACCCCACCAGCGCGCGTGCCAAGCGCGACGATCAGGCGAAACACGCCAACGCTTTCACCGAGCCAGTCCGTCTGTCTCGACGTGACCGCCGTCAGGTCGCGCTACTCGAGTCGATCTGGGCGCTCCCGAGCGTCGAGCCAGAGCGCGACGGCCGGCCGCCTGAAGCGGTCTGAATAACAGCGGAACGCCAACCCTGTCCCTATCATGTCCCATAGGCGAGACATGAAGGAGACAGCTTGGCTACCGTGATGACCTCAGAGCAGCGCCTCGAACGGCTCGACCACGAGGTCGAGGAGGTGAAGGAGCTGTTCATGGACGCGCTCGAGCAACTGCACCGCGCGCCGGCAGCCGACCGCTCGCACGAAGCGCGCTGGGGACTCGTGGCCACGCGGATCAAGGGCCTGCGCAGCGCCATCCAGGCGGATGACTACGACCGCGACCAACTCGCGATCATCGCGAACTCACTGCTGGACATGCGCGACCTGCTCGACCGCGAGGGAGGGCCCGCCGACCTCGACGTCTGCGACGGGCTGCTGATCGCGCTCGAGCGCATCCGCCAGGTGGTCCGCGACACCCTCGACGAGCACGTGAACGGAGTCGCCGACGACGTCTCGCTGGTGATGGCCGACATCGACCGCTGGCTGCCCGGCATCGCGGACCGCCGGATCGCGGACATCGTCGGCGTCGACCGCCGCACGCTGTCACGGTGGCGCAAGCAGACCGGTTCCCCCCGGAGCTCGCTGCGGACATTCGCCCGCCTGGTCGCGGTTCTGCGCCACAGCTGGGATGCGGAGGGCGTCATCGGCTGGTTCAACCGCCCGCGGCGCGATCTGTCCGGCCGCCGGCCGGCGAGCTTGCTGAAGGACCCCGGCGCCGAGCCGGCGCTGGTCGACTCCGCGCGCGCCGGCAGGTCCCAATATGCCTCGTAGGCGGTCGCGCCCGCTGGCGCGCCCGAACTTCACGACGTGGAGCGGCATCGCCTTCCGCGTCACCTCCTACGACGTCACCCTCTGGGTCAGCCCGAACCGCCGTGCCGGCCGCTGGAACCGCGCCGGCGACGGCTGCACGCAGTACCTGGCACTCGACGCCGAAGCCCCCTGGGCCGAGCAGCTCCGCTACGAGGACCTGCGCGGCGAGCAGGACGCCGGCCACTACCTGAGCAGCCTCTGGCAGCTGCGCCTCGACCTTGGTGCCGTGGTCGACTACGGCAGCTTCGAGCTTGCGGACGCGGCCGGCTTCCCGGCCGAGGCGCTGGTCGAGGACGACTACGAACGTTGCCAGGTTGAGGCGCGCCGGCTTGCCGACTTCGGCGCGATCGCCGTCCTCTCCCCGTCCGCCGCCCTGCCGGGCAGCACGAACTTAACCGTGTTCGGCGCGCGCGTGCAGGTGTCGTGGTCCAGCACCGCCACCCTTGCCTCCGCCGTACCCGCCCAGCGCCTGAGCACCGGTCATCCGCCGGCCGGCCTAACCACCCGCGTCCGCTACTTCGGACAGCCGCACCCGGGGCTGGAGCGCTACCGCCGCGCCGCTGGCGGGCGAACCGGCCGCTCCCGGCCATCCGAACCATGAAGCTCTAGCCTTCTGATCATGACGACCAAGCGCTTGCGGCTGCTCATGCCCTAGCCCGCGTCGCGGTTGGTGCGGGCGGGACACCAAGGAGCCCAAGCCATGCGCAATCGCGCCTACCGTCGTCATCAGCGTGCACGTATCCGTGCGCGCCACCTCCGTGACTACAACCTGCTCTTTGCATCGCTGGAGCTGGGGATAAATCGTCCCCTTGCCGCTGCACCGCGTGACATCGCGGTCCGCCACCCGTCCGATTGCGGTGGCCGCTGCTACCCCCCACGGGGACAAGCTGCTGGATCCCCGCCGCGCCCGAGAGTCTCGCGCGTGGCGACGCGAGGTTGATTCCGGCCTTTGGGGATTGGCCTGATGATGTGGCAGCGATCACGCGTGCGCTCCAGCCGCGGGTGTCGGCCACCCCAAAACGCAATTCAGGGATCGGGTTGTTCATCACAAAGATGTTGCTCGACGCGAACGGAGGTGTCCTATTGGTTCGATCGGGACACGGGTTGGTCGAGTCTGGCGCTGTGAACCGGCGGCAGACATCGGAGATCGCGTTGCCGGGTACCCTTGTTGTATTGAGAGCAAGGACGGATCGACCACTCAACATCAACGCCGTCTATGAGAAACTTGACGATGAGCGCACTGATTGATCACATGAGCACCGTACGTCCCGCTGACGAGGTGGGCCCTGTGCTCGCAGGTCGTAGCCAGGCCGAAGGGCTGCGCATACAAGTGGAGAGGCTCGCCTCGCAGTCTGCGCGCGTCGTAGTCGACTTCTCAGGTGTAGCTGCCGCGTCGCCCTCTTGGGCGGATGAGTTCTTCGCGAAGCTCGATCCCGATTTGGTGGCGCAGCAGCGCGTCCAGTTTGCGAACGTGCCGCGGGGTCTCGCGGCGATCGCGCGCTTTGTGAAGAAGGGGCGCTAGCAGCGCTCAGCGCTGGGTCCGCGAATGACGCCGAAGGGGCTGGATCTCATCGATCGAGCCGTGGAGGCTACAGGCACGGATCTCACGGATCTCGTCGTCGCGCACGCAGCCGCTGCAGCTCAGCGAGTACCCGCTGACGGCGACGAGTTCGTACTCGGCGCGTCAACGCTTGCAGCGTGGGAGGAGATCAACGCCCGCCCGGCGAGGGATCTGCCAGGGCTTCGACGCCTGATGCAGCGGCCTTCACCCTTCAACGAATGAGCCCGGTGGCCTGCCGGCCCCCCGGAGCCGCTCGCCAGTAACCACGACCTCGGCAGCTTCCGCTGTCGATCCGCCGAGCAAAGTGAGTGGTTGCGCCGGCGCATCTATGCAAAGGCGCCGAGTCCCAGGCGGCACGGGACTTCTACCTCCATCTCATCCCAGAGCTCGAGACCAGTCCCACCGACGACTTCCACCTCGTGCTGCTGAAGGACATTCGCCGCACGTTGCGGACCTGATCGCTGGTTCAAGCGGACCAGCACAGCGTTCTCACGCAAGGCCGCTGACCGCGTCCACGAACCGCTTGGCAAGGTCGACGTACGTCTCCGCCTGATCGCCCGACGGCTCGTTCGTCGTGTGGGCAGTGGTGTCCCGCAAGCGCATGAGCGATTGGAGAGCCTGGTCCAGGTCACGCGGGAGCTGGGCCGCTTCGGCCAGGCGGCGGCCGGTCAGCGGGGTACTTGCATCGAGGCCCGGCTGTCCAGTGTGCGCCTTGACCGCCATCTCCACCCGTTTCCAGGCCATCAGCACGGCGGCCGACGCGTTACGTGACGCCAACAGTTCGTCGATGTCCGCCCATGCTTCACTCGCCGCGGGAGCGCCGTTAGCCGACGTTGCGGCGCTCGCGGGCGCGACGGTCGCTTCTGGCGCTGGCGCCGGTTCTGGCGCGGGGACCGTCTTCGCCGGTGTCGTTGCACCGGCTGCGCCAGCGGGCGCAGCCGAATGGCCCGCGCCGAGGCTGTCGGACGCCTGCTTGAGGTCGTCTTCCCAACTCACCGTCACGCCGAACCCGGAGATGGAAGCTTGCTCGGATGAGCTGATGCGCCTGAGCAGAGCGGCTAGCGGCACACGGAACCAGTAGACGAGCACACCGACGAAGACGAGCCACTTGAGCCCGTTGATGTAAGCCAGAACCGTCTGAGCAGCAGACAAATCATCTCCCGAGGCAGCGGACTCGTCACGTGCAACCTACCCAGCCGTCGAGGCTGTATTCGCATGAGCTTGTGGGTCGTACGCTTGTCGTATGCCGATTCCGCGCTTCCTCAAGGGCCGGGCCGCCAAGGAGAAGCCGGTACTGATCGGCGACCCGCGCGTTGAGGCCTGGGAGTCGGTGAGCACGTTCGAGGACCAGGCGACCGCCGTGTCCTGGCGCGATCAGCTGCGATCACTGGGGGTCGATGCGTGCTGCGTCGCCGATCATCCGCTCGACCGGTTCGGTCGCGGCGACATCTACCTGGTGGTTCCACCCGAGCAGTGGTCACGCGCCAGCGAGATCGTCGACAACTTGGACTGAGCGGTCAGCCGGCCGGGACGCGTCCCACTGCCCCGCGGGTCTCTAGCCGAAGCTGCTGACCAGCGTTACCGCTGCGGCGACCAGCTCGGCGTTGTCCGTCGCGGCGCGGCCGTCGGGGAGCACGAGTACGTCCTCCAGCCCAACGCGAACATCGATGCCGGCCGCCGCCGCAGCGGCGATGACCTTCCATGTCCGCTCACCCGCTCCATGCCAGAGTTGCGGCACGCCGCTCGGGATCAGCTCTGAGATCGCCGCGGCGTCCTGTGCGCCACCGTCGACCTCGACCAGCGCTCTGAGGATCTGGTGCGCAAACGGGCTACGCCGGAGCTCCTCCGCATCAGCCGGTGTGGCCAGTCCCGCCTCGACGGCGATGCCGGCGTGCAGCGCGGCCCTTGCAATCCCGGCCCACCCGCTCTCCCACAGATTGACCGATACGAAGTCCGGTCGCTGCCGCCAACCAGCCATCGCCGCTGCACGCCTAAACGGGTCCGGGTCGATCGCCGCCGACGTGGAGAGACCTAGCGGGAGGCCCGGGGCCGCGGCGCGGATCGCCGCCACCGCGGCATCACAGACCTTTGCATCCAGCGTCGGCAAGCCGTCCTGTCCGCGCGGATGCAGATGCACGGCGAACGCCCCGGCAGCCCGGGCGGCGACCGCGTCGGCGGCAAGGTCAGCAGCGGTCAGCGGCACCCGAGCGTGCTCGGCGCGCGTGCGCCCGCCGTTGAGGCACGCCTTCACCGCCATGACAGACCTGCCGATCCCGCCGCGCAGTGACGGCAGCCGGGGTCCGCGGCTCGCGTGCGGAGGATGGCCATCCATTGAATTGTGACTCCTGGCCACCGAACCCAGTCACCGCCGATGGCATGACGCCGCGTTGAGCTATCTTGCGCGACGATGCGAGATCGGAGACGAATCGTCAACGTCACCGCCAAGCGTCGCATGCACGATGATGTACCGCCGCTGCATGAGCGACCACAAATCCTGGCTCAGGTTGCGCGGGGACTGAACCGCCTCGATCGGAAAGGCTGGTGAGCGATGGGCGTGGGCTGGGATTCGGAGGATTTCGAGCGGCGGCTCAACGAGCTGATTGAGAAAGCGCCGGACGGGCATTCGACAGCACTCCAACGTGAGGTGCAGGCATTGACCTGTCCGACGCACGGCAAGCACCCGCAGGTGACCGTCAAAGGCACCGGCAAGAAGGCCGAGTTCCGAGTCGGAGGGTTCTGCTGCGACGAGTTCGCAGACACCGTGAACGCCTACCTCTCGTCGGTGTCCGAGCGTTCTCGCCGGAACAGCTAGCGCCCGCCGCTGACTGCGGCAACCACGTCCGACGCTTTGCGGAACAGTCGCACCGGGCGGGCCAGAAAGATCGCGGGTACCGCGTATGGAGACCGGTGCGTAAGCACAGAAGGTAGGGTCTCGCGGCGCACTTCGTGTGGGCTGAGGCTGAAGTAGCCGACCACGGTCTCATCGGACGCGGTCCACACATCGGTGCGCGCGGCGCCCATCGCGTCAGCGGTCAGAGCCGTGTCCCGCATCCAACCTTCAAGCGCTTCGTTGCCCGAGCGCCGGGAAGCCAGATCGTGCGCCGCAGCGATGCGACCGGATCGATACATGATCAGGCGCTGGCGCTAGACCCGCTTGAAGGTTGGATGCTCGCGCTGTCTCGCTACCGCTACCCGAGGTGTGTGTCAGCTTGCTCGCACGCCGGGTCCACTCGGCGCCGTGCGGGTCGATCCGTGCCTCGATGCGCTCGGTTTTGGCCGCCATGCCGGACATTGTGTGGCACACCAGACCATTGCGGCCGCAGACGGTGGGCGCAGACGTCGCCATCGATAAGCACGCCGGCCACGGCAGCAGCCCGCACATATCGATCGAGTAAATGAGTGTTCGCAGGTAAGGCTCTTGGTCCGTGTTCCGGGATGTACCACCGGGCTGCGACATCCGCATCTGCAAGAAGGGCGCCCCCTCCAGACCGTTGACCGGCGCGAATCTGCGGTCTGTAACCCAGATCTCCACCAGCAAGGACGCCTTACAAGACCAATCCATGGACCCCGTGCCTACGAGCGCGTAGATCCGTTTTCGGGCGCCCGCCCAACTCGCGTGTCTCCCTTACCTCATCGAACAACAGCCAGCTATCACGGGGTCCGCGACGTGGCCACGCAGAGTGGCTGTCCACTTGTGACAGCCAGCGTCAGGTTCTGAGAGGCACTACCGAATCTTCGTTGACTGCGCAGAACCAAGGACCTTCACCTCTCTCAGCGATGGTCCGCTCGATCAACTCCCAGTTGCGCACGAGCCGAGTCAGCCAGCCCCACGTCGACTGGTCACGCTTACCCGCAATCCAAAACACCCGTAACCCCACTTGGCGGAACTGCTCGATCTCCTGCGGACGAGTGCGGATACGACGGTCTCGCGCGATTACGATCAGTCGCCGGCGAGCTACGGCGGGGATCCAGTCGACATCAAGCGTTCCTAGCGGGCACTCAGGGATCAGCGGATGACCCGGGTAGATCGTGTCACGCCTTGCCGCCTCGAGCGCTTTGCCCAGCCCGAGCGCGCTCTCGTCAACGTAGAACCGGAGCTGGTCCCGGTCGGCGGTCATCCGCTCGGCGTGTCAGGCGGCGACGGCCTCAGCCGCGCTGCCATTCGCCCGCCGTGCCTCGTAGCGGAGCGCTTGTTCAACGACGTCTTGCCTAAGTTCGTAAGTTGCAGCTATCCCGCTAGACGACTCGCCGGCTCGGAACAGCTCCACGATCACCTCTGTGCGCACGTTGCGGACAACGGGCTCACCTAAACCACGCAGCGGATCGATGATTACGTGTTTGAGGTCCGCGTCGGGGTACACCAGTCGGGGCTGTCGTTCGACCCCGTCGCTGGTCCACTCGATGGACTGCCTAAACGCCTCCGCTTGAGGCGCCCAGTTCAGCTTGGCCTGCCCGTTTCGAACCACCACAAGTGCAAGGGGAGCAGCAAGTCCCACGTCACTCTGGACCTTCCACACCAGTTCGCGGCCGTCGACGTCGAGCCAGGTCCGACCTGACGCTAAGGGGTATTTCGTCTGTAGTTGCTCACGGAGAATCTCGATCGCAGGACGCATCCGGATCAATGGGACACCCGCATCGCGGTACTGGGCCAGGAGCCGCGTTTCGACGAATTCACCCCAGGTGACGGCTTCATTGCCGGTTCCCACCTCACGCACAACGGGCTCGTAGTGACGGCCACCACGGACATAGCCATCGATCCAGCGGTGTGCTGTCCCACCGCGAAGACCGAGCAGATGGTCCACTTGCGTGAACCCGTACACAGGCCGCTCGAGAAGATTGATCACGTCCGCCATCGGCACATCCTCTCACTTACTCTGGCAGAACATGACAGAGCCAATGCGCGCCCCATATCCAGGTCCGCACACGCCGATCTTGAAAATGGCTGGGAGCGAAGCAACGGCCGACCAATAAGGACTTCGAAAGCCAGTCTACGGGCCGTCAGACTGAGGCAAGGTCCGCGGCACATCGTTGCGCGCGACCGTCACCCCCTACCGTCGCACCCGGCCGCGAGGCGTAGATGGCCGTTGAAACCCGATCATTTACGGGGTTCCCGGAAGTACCCCCACCCGGGTTCGAACCGGGGATCTCCGGCGTGAAAGGCCGGCGTCCTAGACCGCTAGACCATGGGGGCAGCGTCTGTCCATTGTATGGGGCCGGAGCGGGTGGACGTCGCGGGCGCGTCAGTCACGGACGAGCAACCCCATCCGCCCCGCCGGCAGTTATGTTGCAACTAGGAGATGAGCAGGCTGGCTAGACGACGGCGCAGACATCGGAACGTGACGAGCTTCAAGAACCCTCCAAACCACGGCGCACGGCCTGAACGCCCGCAGCCGCCGCTGGCGTTCACCGCCGGCGACTTCGACCGTGCCTCGACGCTGCGCCAGGATCCTGAGGCAGTGCGGCGGCTGTTGTTGGAGGGCGAGCCGCTGGTGCTGTGTGGCACCGCTTCGCAGGTGCTGGCGGCTGCCGGCGATCCGCCCCGCCTGCTGCGGATGCCGCTGCAAGGTGACGCGGTCAAGCTCGCCGCAGCGGAGGCTCCGATCCTGCTTGGCATCGAGAACGGCCAGCCGCTGCTGGCCGTCGACCTCGGCGACGATGTCGACCTCGGCGGCTCGGGCGACGCCGACGGCGGTCGGCTACTCGACCTGCGCCGCGCCGGGGCGTTGCTGTCGCCGCAGGAAAGCGGCCTCGCGGCTTTCCTCGTCGCCCTGCTCGGCTGGCACCGGCGTCATCGCTTCTGCCCGAACTGCGGCAACCCGACCGAGGTCCGGGAGGCCGGGACCGCGCGTCGCTGCCCGAGCTGCGGCCGGATCCATTTCCCGCGCACCGACCCCTGCGTGATCACGCTGGTGCAAAGCGGCGAGCGCATCCTGCTGGGCAGCCGCAGCGGCTGGCCGGACGACCGCTTCTCGGTGATCGCCGGCTATGTCGCCGCCAGCGAGACGCCGGAAGCCGCCGTCCGACGGGAGGTGCTGGAGGAGACCGGCGTGCAGGTCACCGCTTTACGCTACGTGACCTCGCAGCCGTGGCCGTTTCCCCGCTCGCTGATGATCGGCTTCGAGGCCCAGGGCGAAGGCGAGCCACAGCCCCGCGACGGTGAGCTCACCGTCGCGCGCTGGTTCACGCGCGACGAGGTGCGCCAGGCACAGGCCGACAAGGGCCCGATCCACCTGCCCGACACGGTCTCGATCGCCCGCTGGCTGATCGACGGCTGGGTCGCCCGCAGCCGCTAGGCCACCGACGACCCGCGGGTCACCTCGTCGCGCCGGGCGCCTAGCGAGCACCCGACAACGGGCGCCCGCTAGGCGCCCGCCCCCGCAACAAGCTCGTTGTACGCGTCCGCCAGCCGCGAGACGCCTTCCTCGATCTCGTCCGGGGAGACGCCCGAGTAGGCCAGGCGCATTGACGACTCAGCACCTTCGAGCACGAAGTCGGTGCCCTTCACGAACTGCACGCCGCGCTTCAGCGCCAGCTCGTAGAGCGCCGCGACGTCGACGCCTTTCGGCAGCTCGGCCCAGAGGAAGTAGCCACCCTCGGGCCGCGTGAAGCGCGCCTGCGGCAGCTTGCTCTCGAGCGCGTCACAGAGCGCTTTCGCCCGCTGCTGTAGGGCCGTCTTCACGGTCTCGATCGAGTGCTCGATCGCGCCGGAGCGGACGAACTGGTTGACGATCCCGCCCGCGACCATGCTCGGGGAGATGTAGGCGGAGGTCGCCAGGTCTCCAACCTTCGCGATCACGTCGCGCGGGCCGACCAGGTAGCCGACGCGGATGCCCGGGCACACGGTCTTCGAGAACGAGGATGCGTAGATGACGTGCTCGGGGTCGAGCGAGACCATCGTCGGCAGCCGCTCACCGCTGAACCGCAGCTCGATGTAGGGGTCGTCCTCGAACACGTAGAAGCCGTAGTCGCGCGCCAGCTCCAGCAGCCGCTCGCGCTTCGACAGCGAGATCGTGTAGCCCGCCGGATTCTGGAAGTTCGGGATGATGTGCGCCAGAACCGGCCGCACGCCGGTAGCCAGTACCCGCCGCAGAGCGGCGACGTCGAGCCCGTCGGGCTCAAGTTGCACCATCCGCACGTCGGCTCCGCGCCCGCGCAGCGACGCCAGCGTCCGGTCGTAGGTCGGGCGCTCGACGATCACCGTCGACCCCGGCTGCACAAGCGCGGTGAACAGGAACGCATCGGCCTGCATCGAGCCGTTGGTGACAAGCACGTTCTCCGGCTCGACACGATGCTTCTCTGCGATCCACTGGCGCAGGGGCAGGTATCCGACCGAGGTGCCGTAGGCGGTCATCCCGGCGGGGTCGGCTTCGAATGCGGCTGCAGCAGCGGCCTTCAGCCCGTCGATGTCGATGATGTCCAGGGACGGGGCGCCGCGCGCAAAGGAGATTGGCTTTCCGGACATTGGTGCCTACAGACTCTAGTTAAACGGGCCGCGCCGGGCAGCCGCGCCACTCCGAGGCTGGGTTAGTGGGGCCGGTCCCCGCTGGGACCGGCCCCGACTGCGGCGCCGCAGCCCTCGAGCCGCGGCGCCAGTGTCACTTCTCTGCCGGTGCCGCACGCCGCGCCACCGGTGCCAACGCGTCAGGCGGCTGTGAGGATCCCGGCCGCGAGCTCGCCGACCTCGGTCGGCGTGCGCCCGACCTTCACGCCCTTCGCCTCGAGCGCCGCCGCCTTCGCAGCCGCGCCGCCGGAGGAGCCGGAGACGATCGCGCCGGCGTGACCCATCTGCTTACCGGGAGGCGCCGTGAAGCCGGCGATGTAGGCAACCACCGGCTTCGTGACGTGCGCGGCGATGTAGTCGGCGGCACGCTCCTCGGCGTCGCCCCCGATCTCACCGCACATCACGATCAGCTCGGTCTCCGGATCCGCCTCGAACAGCTCCAGCACCTCGACGAAGTCGGTGCCGGGGACAGGGTCGCCGCCCATCCCCACGATCGTGGAGTTGCCAAGCCCGCGACGGGTGAACTCGTAGCCGAGCTGGTAGGTCAACGTGCCGGAGCGCGAGACCAGGCCGGCATGGCCACGGTTGAAGAACGCGGCCGGCATGATGCCGACGTTGGCCTTGCCCGGCGACAGGACCCCGGGACAGTTCGGCCCGATCAGGCGCGAGCGGCCGTTCTTCTTGATCAGGTTGTAGAGGCGCAGCTCATCGTGGGCGGGGATGCCCTCGGTGATCGCGACGATCAGCTCGATCCCGGCGTCCTCGGCCTCGAGGACCGAGTCGGCTGCGAACCTCGGCGGCACGAAGATCATCGCGGTGTTGGCGCCTTCGCGCTCCACGGCTTCGCTGAAGGTGTTGTAGACGGGGATGCCGTCGACGTCCTGGCCACCCTTACCGGGGACCACGCCGGCGACCACGTTGGTGCCGTACTCACGGTCCCGGAGTGTGTGGAAGGACCCCTCACGGCCGGTGATGCCGGACGTTACAAGGCGCGTGTTCTCGTCAACCAGAATGCTCATCGCTCGATCACCTCAGGCCTTTGCCAGCTCGACGACCTTCGCCGCGGCGGAGTCCATCGTCGACTCGGAGAATACGTTCGGCAACTTCGCGCCCGAGAGGATCTCGCGCCCCTCGACATCGTTGGTGCCGTCGAGCCGGACGACGAACGGCACCGTCGGCTTGATCTGGTTGAACGCCTCGACCAGGCCGCGGGCAACCTCGTCGCAGCGGGTGATGCCGCCGAAGATGTTGATCAACACCGCCTTGACCTTCGCGTTGGAGAGGATCACCTCGACCGCGCTGGTGATCTCGTCAGCCTTCGAACCGCCGCCGGCATCGAGGAAGTTGGCCGGCTCGCCCCCGGCGCCCTTGACGAGGTCGAGCGTCGACATCACCAGGCCGGCACCGTTGCCGAGCACGCCGATGTCCCCCTCGAGCTTGACGTAGGTGAGGCCACGCTCCTTCGCCATCCGCTCCTGCGGGTCCTCGGCCGAACGGTCGCGCAGCTCGGCGTTCTCCTTGTGACGGAAGAGCGAGTTGTTGTCGAGCGTGACCTTCGCGTCGAGCGCCTTGACCTCGCGCTCGGGCGTCACGATCATCGGGTTGACCTCGACCAGCGTCGCCTCTTCCTCGATGAACGCCTTATACAGCTTCGCGAGTAGCGCGCCGATCGGGCGGACGACATCAGCATCGACGCCGGCCTCGTAGGCCAAGCGGCGTCCGTGGAAGTCCTGGAAGCCGAGCAGCGGGTCGACGTGGAGGCGGGCGATCGCGTCAGGATCCTCTTTGGCGACAGCCTCGATGTCCATGCCGCCCTTAGTCGAGAGCATCACGAGCGGCGCCTTGGCGCTGCGGTCGAAGATGACCGACGCGTAGTACTCGGACGCGATCTGTGAGGCGCGCTCCACCCAGAGCTCGTAGACGGTCAGGCCGCGGATGTTCATGCCGAGGATCGCGTGCGCGTGCTCGGCGGCCTCGTCCCGGTTATTCGCGAGCTTGATGCCGCCGGCCTTACCGCGGCCGCCGATCTGCACCTGCGCTTTGATCACGCAGGGATAGCCGATCTCGTCAGCGGCAGCGACAGCCTCGTCGACTGTCGTCGCCGGCTTACCCGAAGGTACTGGTATTCCGTGGCGAGCAAAGAGCTGCTTGCCTTGATATTCGAGCAGGTCCATAACGCGCAGCGTACGCCATCGGAGTTTGTGCGAACCGCAACTACCTCCGTCGCCAGCATCCGGCGGGCGCGTTCGCGAGATGCAACGCTGCCCCGCAACGCTAGCGCCAGCACCGGCGAAGGCGCCGAATCGCGCGATTCCATGGCATCATTCACGGGATGGCCATCCCCAAAGAGATCACCTTTGTCACCTTCGATGTTTACGGCACGTTGATCGACTGGGACAACGGCGCCGTCAACGCATTCGAGCAGGAGGCCGCGAAAGACGGCTTCACCATCGATCGCGAGCAGGTGCGGTCTCTATTCCACTCCGTCCAGCAGCAGATCCAGTCCAGTTCCTACGAGCTCTACGCCGAGGTGCTGCGCCGTACCGCGATCCAGGTCGCCAAGGAGATCGGCTGGTCGCTCGAGCCGTCGCGCTCGGGTTTCCTGCCGGAGTCGGTGCAGCGCTGGAAGCCATTCAAGGAAACGAATCCCTTCCTGAAGAAGGTTGCCGCACGTTATAGCGTCGGCTTGGTCTCGAACATCGACGATAAGCTGCTCGGCCAGACCCGTCGCCACATTCCACTCGACTTCGATCTCGTGGTCACGGCGCAGCAGGTGCGTTCCTACAAGCCCGACCCCGCCCACTTCACCGAGTGCCAGCGCCGTATCGGCACGAAGAAGGGATGGGTGCATGTCGCCGCGAGCTACTACCACGACGTTGCCCCCTGCGTCAAGAAGAAGATTCCCGTGATCTGGGTGAACCGCAGCGGCCAGAAGCTCGAGTCCGGCCAGAAGAAGCCGGACGCCGAGGTCTCGACGTTGCATGAAGCCGCCAAGCTGATCGGCCTGAGCTGAGCCGCAAGCGCGCTCCACATGCACGCGCTTGCCGTACATAAGGACGTGATCGTCGTGATCAGCGGCGTCTGGCAGACGTCGTGCACGGCTGTGCGCGCTGGCGGCGAAGGGTTCCTGATCGACTCCCCGGTGATGATCGAGGAGCTCGAGGCACTGCCGTCGCTGCTGCAGCAGACCGACTTCCCGGTGAGTGGCCTGCTGGCCACTCACGGCGACTGGGACCATCTGCTCGGCCGCCTCGCCTTTCCCGAGGCCGCGCTCGGCGTCGGCGAGTCCACTGCGGAGCGGCTGAACGCTGCCCTCGGTGAGACGCAGCGGCAGCTCCGCGACTTCGATGAGCGCTTCTACGTCGCCCACCGGCCACCGCTGCAACTCGGCGCCCTGCAGGGCCTGCCGGTACCGGGCCGGATCTCGCTCGGCGGCTCAGACGAGGCCGAGATCGAGGTGCACCCGGCTCCCGGCCACACGGCCGACGGGATCGCCCTGCACCTGCCGTGGGCGTCAGTACTGATCTGCGGCGACTACCTCTCGCCGATCGAGCTCCCGCGCTGGGACGCGCCCGGCGCCGGCGGCTCGCCGGTCACATACCTGGAAACGCTCAAGCGGCTTGAGCCGCTGGTCGCCGCCGTCGACACGGTAGTTCCCGGCCACGGCGAGCCGCTGCTCGGCTCCCGCGCTGAGCGCGCGCTGACCGAGGATCTCGAGTACGTGCAGGCGATCGTCGACGGGCACGAGCCGGAGCTGCCGGCGAAGCGCCGGGACGCGGAGCAGCGCCGGATCCACGCGGCGAACATGGCAGCACTGGACCGCTGATCCGAGCATGGTGACGCGGGCTCTACGGAAGGTCCCTGCCTGGGCTTGGTTCGTCCTCTGCGTCTACGTCGCCTCGCGGCTGCTGTATCTCGGCATAGCGGGCGCCGACGTTCTGTTGCGGGCCGGCCACCTCACCCACGAGATGTCGAATTGGGACGGCAAGTGGTATCTGCTGACATCGCTGCACGGCTACCCGCACACGCTCCCCGCCCACGCCAGGCAATACTCGACGCTCGGGTTCCTGCCCCTCTACCCGCTGCTGATCAAGGCGCTGGCTGCGATCTCAGGGATCAGCCACTTCGCCGCTGGCGTCACGATCTCGATGATCACCGGCTTCATCGCGACACTGGCGATGAGCCGGCTGGCGGCGCGCTGGTGGGGCGAGGCCGCGGCGCGGCGCGCGATCGTCTTCTTCTGCATCTTCCCCGGCACGATCGTCTTCTCGATGGTCTACAGCGAGGGCCTCGAGCTGATGTTGATCTCGCTGGCGTTGCTGGCGCTCGAGGACCGGCGCTGGCTGTGGGCTGGGATCTGTGGCGGCTTCGCCACCGCTACTGCCGCCACCGCCACCGCAATCGTTCCAGCGGCCCTGGTGGCTGCCGGGATTGAGCTGCATCGGCGCGGCTGGTACAGCCGCCGCGCCTGGCGTAGCCTGCTGGCACCGGTGCTGAGCTGCGGCGGGCTGATCGCCTTCGGGATCTACCTGTGGTCGTGGGTCGGCACGCCGCTCGCCTCCTACATCGCACAGAAGCGGGCCTGGGAGGAGAAGTCGACACCCCTGGCGATCCCGGACCTGGTCGGCCACGTTTTCGGCGAGCTGTTCCTCGGCCACTCGGTTGGCAGCAACGGCCCAGGCGGCATCGACATCAACGCGATCCACGGCCTGCTCGGACTGATCGTGATGGTCTGGGGCATGTACCTGCTGTGGCGCTCGCGCGACAAGGTGCACTTCACCGCTCTGATCTGGACTCTGTTCGTCTTCCTGCTGGCGGTCACCTCGCCGAAGACGCCGCCGAACGCGCGGATGCTGATCTGCACGTTCCCGGCGCTGCTCGCGATCGGCTCCCAGGTGCGCGGCCGCTGGCGCTGCGTGCTACTGCCGGCCACCTTCGTCTTCACAGTGGTGATGAGCTACCTGACGTACTACGGGTCCTGGCTGAGACCGTAGGTGTCCGTCGACCGGCCGCCCACTCTGCCGCTCCGCCGCTCCGCCGAATCCGCCGCTCCGCCGAATCCGCCGACACGCGACAGGTTTTCCAGAAATACCATGGAAAACCTGTCGCGTGTCGGCGATCGGCTCCGGAGTTCTCGCCCTCAGTGCGAGAACTTCCAGAGCGTCAGCTGCGACGGACGCCCGAACAACGTCATCAACGCGTGGGGGTACTGGGTATTCAACGCGGTGATCAGGCGCTCGTAGCCGAGCACGTGGAACTCGGAGAGCGGCGGCCCTTGGGCGTCGCCGACGTGGCTGGCGATCAGCCACAACGTCGGGCAGCCGGCGATGATCGTGTTGAGCTGCTGCCGCGATGGCAACGCGTAGCGCTCGACGTAGGGCTTGATCGTCGTGAACGGAAGTGCCGGCCAGACGGGCCGCAGGTTCACCGTGGTCACGCCGTTCCCCGGCGTCAGCCGGTTGCGGAGCATGTAGTAGTCGAAGACGTTACGGCCATCCTGGGGGAAGAAGGCGACACACGCACGCTCGCCAGCCCGGCTCTGCGCGGCGACCTGCGCGACTGCCGTTCCCCAAGGCTCACCGGTCTGCCCGTAGGCGCTGACAAGCGGCACGGCGCGCAGCGCCAGCAGAACGACGACTGCCGCCCACGCCGCGCGCCGTGGGATGCCGACCGACAGCAGCAGCCATGCGGTCAGCAACGCCAGTGCCGGGATCAGCAGCACCGCAATGCGGTCCAGCTCGATCGGCTCGCCGACCGCCGAGACCAGCAGGATCAGCAGTACCGGCAGCAGCAGCCAGATGGCGCTAAACCAGGCGCCGCGGTCACGGTCGGCCGGCTGGCCGGCGGCATCGTCGCCGCTGGTCTCGCTGCCGTCGATTCCCGCGCCGGTGGCATCGCCGCCGAACGGATGTAGCCAGTTCCAGCCGGCTCCAGACCTGTGGCGGCGGCGGATCAGCACCCCGACCGCAACCGCCGCCAGCAGCAGGCCGACGATCTCGGTCGCGGCCGACGTCGGACTGCGGAGCGAGCTCTGGGCGGCCGAGCTGAGTGCCTGGGCACCGACATTGAGTGTCCTGAAGCCGAGCCTCGGCACCCAGAAGAGCTGGCCCGAGCCACGCTCGAGCGCCAGCACCGCGAGCGGCACGCTGGCCACCGCAGCCACGATCAGACAGCCGATCAGCGTCCGCAGCCGTCGCGGCGCCAGCCACGCCGCCAGCAGGAGCTGTGCGGGGATCAGCAGGATCGCGTCGATGCCGACGTAGAGCGCCGCCAGCGTACAGAGCGTGTAGGCCAGCGGCGCGCCCCAGCCACCGGTGGACACGTGTCGCCCGCGCCGTCCTTCGGCTTGCGGCCGGCCAGCGGGCCGGCCGCCCTCCAGTAGTACATGCAGCGCCACGAACGAAGCCACCGACAGCGCCGTCATCATGGCGTAGCCGCGCGCGTTCTGACCCCAGTAGGTGAGCGGCAGGCTGACCGCGACCAGCAGCCCGGCGATCAGCGCCGCCAGCCGGCCGAGTCGCAGCCGCAGTGCCAGCACCGCGGTCAGGCCGGCGGTCACCGCCTGAGCCAGGACCGACGGCATGCGCAGCACCACCTTTGCGTCCCCGAAGGCGCCGATCAGCACGTGCTCCAGCAGGTAGTAGAGCGCCATGTTGCCGCCGTCGTGGGCGATCCCGGCCCAGAGCTGGCGGCCGTGCGCTGAGGTAATCGCGAACGTCGCCCCCTCGTCGAGCCAGAGGCTACGTGTGCCGAGTTGGTAGAGGCAGAGCAGCGCCGCCAGCAAGGTCGGAACGCCGACGACGGCGATGTCCCGCCGCCACCTCCGTGACGACGCCGGCGCTGCGAGCGGTGCTTGCGGTGCAGTAGTGCTGAGCGCGCCCATCCGCCGCCGTGAAGTTAGCGCAAACCTCAGCGACTGGAGCGGATCATCCCGGCGCCGACCGTGTTATTGGTCGTCTCGTCGATCAGGATGAAGCTGCCGGTCGTACGGCTGCGCGCGTACGTGTCGACAACCAGCGGCACGCTGGTGCGCAGGCGCACACGGCCGATCTCGTTCAGGGCAAGTTGGTCCGGATCTGGCTCACGCTCGAGCGTGTTGACGTCCACCCGGTACTCGAGACGATCGATGATCGCCCGCGCGGAGCGCGTGGTGTGCTTGAGCGCGTAGCGACCGCCACGCCGCAGCGGCTCGTCGCTCATCCAGCAGATCATCGCCTCGAGGTCGCGGGCCACCGTCGGCCCCTCGTCGGCCCCGACGATCATGTCGCCACGCGAGACGTCGATGTTGTCTTCCAGCAGCAGCGTGACCGACATCGGCGGGAACGCGAGCTCGAGCTCGCCGTCGTAGCTGTCGATCGCCTTGACCTTCGTCCGCCGCCCACTCGGCAGCACCATGACCTCGCTACCGGGCCGGATCACGCCAGCCACGATCTGGCCGGCGTAGCCGCGGTAGTCGGGGTACTCCTCGCTCATCGGCCGCACCACCCACTGCACCGGGAAGCGGATCTCGGTCTGCTCGCGGTCGGTGTTCACGACCACGTGCTCAAGGTGGTAGAGCAGCGGCGGCCCCTCGTACCAGGGCATGTTCGTGGAGCGCTCGACGACGTTGTCGCCGTTCAGCGCCGACATCGGGATGAACGTGATGTCCGAGATCGAAAGCTGCGCGGACCAGTCGGTGATCTCGTCCACGATCGAGTCGAAGACCGTCTCCGAGTAGTCCACGAGGTCCATCTTGTTGACTGCGACCACCAGGTGCGGGATCCGCAGCAGCGAGGTGATGTAGGTGTGGCGGCGCGTCTGCTCGGTGATGCCGTGGCGAGCATCGACCAGCACGATCGAGAGATCGGCGGTCGAGGAGCCGGTCACCGTGTTACGCGTGTACTGCTCGTGGCCGGGCGTGTCGGCGATGATGAACTTCCGCCCGGTCTTCGGGGCGGCGGTGCCGGCGAGCAGATCTTCGGCTGTCAGCGTCGCGGCGGTGCCGGTCTGGAAGTAGCGATAGGCGACGTCGATCGTGATGCCCTGCTCGCGCTCGGCGCGCAGGCCGTCGGTCAGCAGCGCCAGGTTCACGTAGCCGTCGCCGCGACGCATCGAAGTCTTGGTGACGCTTTCGAGCTGGTCTTCGAGGATCGACTTGGTGTCGTGCAGCAGTCGGCCGATCAGGGTCGACTTGCCGTCGTCCACCGACCCCGCCGTCGCGATCCGCAGCAGCCCGCCCGTTGAGGGCGACATCAGAAGTAGCCCTCCCGCTTGCGGTCTTCCATCGCCGCCTCGCTGACGCGGTCATCGGCACGGGTCTCGCCGCGCTCGGTGATGCGCGTGGCGGCGATCTCGGCGATCACCTCGGGCAGCGTCTGCGCCCGCGAGCGGACGGCTCCCGTGCAGGTCATGTCGCCGACGGTGCGGTAGCGCACCGACTCCTCGAAAGGCACCTCGCCGTCCATCATCTGCACGAACGGGTTGACGGCGTAGAGCATGTGGTCGCGCTCGAACACCCGCCGCTTGTGGGCGTAGTAGATCGAAGGCACCTCGATCCCTTCGGTCGCGATGTACTGCCAGACGTCGAGCTCGGTCCAGTTCGAGAGCGGGAACACCCGGACCTGCTCGCCCTTGTGGATGCGGCCGTTATAAAGCGACCACAGCTCCGGACGCTGGTTCTTCGGATCCCACTGGCCGAAGTCGTCGCGGAACGAGAAGACACGCTCCTTCGCGCGCGCCTTATCCTCGTCGCGCCGGCCGCCACCGAAGGCGGCGTCGAACTCGTGCTCGGCGATGGCGTCGAGCAGCGTCACGGTCTGCAGGCGGTTGCGGGAGGCGCGCGGACCTGTTTCCTCGCGCACGCGGCCGGCGTCGATCGACTCCTGGACGCTGGCGACGATCAGCCGCTCGTCGATCGAGCGCATGAGCTGATCGCGGAACTCGATGACCTCCGGGAAGTTGTGGCCCGTGTCGACGTGCATGATCGGGAACGGGAAGTGTCCCGGCCTGAACGCCTTCTGTGCAAGGCGGATGAGGACGATCGAGTCCTTGCCGCCGCTGAACAGCAGCACCGGCCGCTCGAACTCGGCGGCGACCTCGCGGAAGATGAAGATCGACTCAGCCTCGAGCGATTGCAGATGCGAGAGCTCGTGACCTTCCGGGTGATGGATACGACTCATAGATGCAGACCGCATTCAGTCTTCGCTTCCCCTGCCCAGCGACCGTCGCGACCGCTCCCGGGCAAGGTGCACGGCGCGCAGCCGATCGAGTCGTAGCCGCGATCGTGCAGCGGGTTGTAGGGAAGATCGTGCTCCGCGATGTAGCGCCAGATGTCCTTGTCGGTCCAGTCCGCCAAGGGGTTCACCTTCCAGACGCCCCGGCGCTCGTCGCGCTCCAGCTTGCGCGCGTTCGCCCTGGTCGGCGCTTGCTCGCGACGGATGCCCGTGACCCACGCGTCGGCGTCCGTGAGCACCCGCTCGAGGGCAGCCACCTTCGCCACTCCGCAGCAGTGCTCCTGCGTCCACGGCGCCCCGGGGCTCGAGGCGTTGACGACCTCGAACTGGAGCTGCGGGAAGCGCTGCTCGAAGGCGCGCCAGGTCTGGAACGTCTCCGGGAACAGCACGCCCGTGTCGATCACGAACAGCTTCGCGTCCGGGCAGATCTCGGAAAGCATGTACGCCAGCACTGACTCCTCCTTCTGGAAGGAGCAAGCCGTTTTCAGCCTCGGGTGAAACTCCGCGACTGCATAGGCGAGTACCTCCTGAGCGGAGGAAGCTTCGAGATCCTTGGTAATGCCGCTCACTGCTTGTAATCAGGCTAGCGATGATCGTGTCAGTGCGGAGTCAACCATCCGTCAGCACAGGATAAGCGCAATGCGCCTACTGGACCACCATCACGCACAGGACCGCCACGACGAGCGCCGCGAGCAGGATGTTGACCCGGTCGGCACGGGTGCGTGCCGCCAGATAGGCAGGGCCCCAGACGGCCGTTCCTGCGCCTGCGGAAGAGTCGGCCGCGCTGCCACCGTCCGGCACCGGGCCCGCGGCGCCCCCGCTGCTCGGCGCAACCCTCGCGGCGAGGTCGAGATCGTGCTGCGCAAGCTGTGCGAGCCGCTCGGTGCCACTCGCGACTAAACCTCCCTCGAGGCCGCCGATCACGATCGCGACGATGATCCCGAAGGCGACGTAGAACTGGCTCCACTGGTGCCATTCGAAGGTCAGGTAGACGCCGCTCACGACCACCAGCACCATGCCCGGATCGACCAGCACCCGACTGACCAGCAGCCGCGCCCGCAGCAGCGCCGGCACGGCTCGCGGATCGATGCGCTCGACCGCCGCGGCGATGACCGGGTAGCAGATCAGCACGCCGTAGGCAGCGACCGACACGACCACGTGGATCGCCAGCACCACCTGCGGGAACATGACCGCGGCTACGAACATGCGCACGCAAGCCTACCCCGGGAGAGGCCGGCTCGGTGTCCGAGCACGCTGATCCCTGGGCTGGCCCTGCCCCCAGGGAAGGCCAGCCCAGCCGCCAGCAGCTGACTCGACTCCGGCTCCCTACTCCCCCGCCAGCTCGGTCGGGTAGACGTCCTCGACGTATTCGTCCACTTCCGTCTCCGGCAGGCGTCGGTTGATCGCCCAGAAGTAGCAGAGCACGGCCCACGCCGCCGAGAGCAACAGCGTGCCGGCAAGGCCGAGCGCGTCGTTGCCGCCGTGGTCGAGCACGTGCTGGAAGACGCCGATGCCGCCGATGATGCCGCCGGCGCCGAAGCTGCCGAAGTAGAGGATCACCAGCAGACCGATGAAGTAGCCGGCGATCCACGGCAGCGCCTGCCAGTCCATGGCCGGCGCGCGGCTGTTCAGCTTGAAGGCGTAGGACAGCCAGATCAGCACGTAGCCGATCAGCATCGCGACGATCAGCGTCGTGTACGTCTGCCAACCGGAGAACACGACCACCCAGGTGGCGCCGACGAAGCCCGCCGGCGCCCAGAACGCGGCGCCCGGCAGCCGGTACGGCCGCGGCAGGTCGGGCTTCTGCTTGCGCAGGGCGCCCAGGGCCAGCGGGGCCGCCGCGTACATCAACACCGAGGCACTGGTGACGACACCCACCAGCTTGTTCCAGCTCGGGAACGGCAGCAGGAACAGCAGCCCCACGAGCGCCGCGACGACAATGCCGAAGACCGGCACCCGCGTGTGAGAGTCGACCTTCTCGAACAGCTCCGGGACGAAGCCGTTGCGGCTCATGCCGAAGCTCAGGCGCGAGGACGAGGTCTGGTAGATCAGCGCGGTGCCGCTCGGCGAGATCACCGCGTCGATCCGCAGCACCGCCGCCAGCCAGCCGATGCCGGCCATGCTCGCGATCGTCCAGAACGGGCCGTTGTTCAGGTTCGTGAGCGCCGGGTTGCTGGTGTTGCCGAGCTTCAGCCAGCCGCCGTGCGCGGATAGGAACGTCGGATCCATGGCACCGATGAACGCGACCTGGACGAGCAGGTAGATGATCACGCCGATGACCAGCGAGACGATCACCGCGCGGGCGACGTCCTTCTGCGGATTCCGGGCCTCGCCCGCGAGCTGCACCGCCTGCTCGAAGCCGAGCAGCGAGAACACGACGCCCGCCGGCAGCGTGTCGAGGATGCTCTTCACCGACGCCGTCGGGGTGAAGAAGGTGTCGAAGTTCTGACTGTGGAAGTGCCCGATCAGGAGGATCAGGATCGTCAGCACCGGGATCACGACCTTCCAGACGGTGATCGCGTTACTGACGCGCGCGAGCCAGCGGATGCCGACGATGTTCAGGATCGCGAACAGGAACGTCAGGCCGACGGCGACGGCAATGCCGACGCCGTGCAGGGTGCCGCTGGCGGAGTACCAGTTCTTCGCGAAGCTCCAGTTCGACGCGTACTGGATCGTCGCCAGCACCTCGACCGGGGCGACGCTTGCCGCCTGCAGGTAGGAGGCCCAGCCGAAGGTGGCGCCGGCGAAGCTGCCAAACGCGTAATGGGGGAAGCGGCTGGTGCCACCGGTGACCGGGAAGAGGCCGCCGAGCTCGGCGTGGATCAGGGCGAGCACGGCGATGATCACGCCGCCCAGTACCCAGCCGATGATCGCCGACGGACCGGCGATCACGGCCGCAGTCAAGGCTCCGAACAGCCATCCGGAGCCGATCAGCGATGTCTCGGACGACCACAGCAGACCGAAGAACCCGACGCCTCGATCGAGCCCTTCGTCGGTGAGCTGCGGGGCCTCGCCCGCAGCTGTGAACTCAGCCACGTATCCTCCATTGCCGCTTTGTCAGTAGTTCCCCGCGCGAGGATCGCGAACCTCGCGCGAACGCCGGCCAACGCAACCATCCGGTCATCTGTCCCGTGGTCCCAAGCACGGCGTACCTTCCCTATGGACATTAGCTCAAGTTGAGCTATCCATCTGGATAACTAATACAAACCGCCCGGCCGTGTCTACCGGGCGCTGGCCCCGCGAGGGATGGCCAGCTTGCAGCCAGCGCTGCCAGTGGGCGCGCCAGCGGGCGCGCCCCCGCCCGAGTCGGTAACCTGGAGCCGCTATGCCGCCGACTGACCGTTTCGTACCAAGCTTCGCTGCCGAGCCGCAGCAGGATGTGCTGCCATCGGGACCCTGGGCGTACACGCTGCGCGAGCAGTTCCTGGCTGCCGCCGCGCTGATCGACACCGATGAGGATCTCGGCGAAGCCGGCGAGATCCGCTTCTTCCCCGACCGCACATACTGCGACCGGACCTACATCCCGGCGAGCACCCGCACGAACACCGGCTTCGAGCTTTTCGGCTTCGTCTCCTTCGACGCCACCGCAGCAGACGACGAGGACCCGGACTTCGGGGCCGAGGTGGACTTCACCGGCGACGTTGCTGAGAACAACCCGGACTGGACGCTCGACCTGAACTCCTGGACGATCGCCACCTGGCGCGGCGAGCAGGGGGAGCGCGCCGAGATCTCACTGATCTGGGGCGTCCCGCTCGGCACCGGCGGCGTGATCGCCACCGCCGAGCTCGGCAACCTCGCAGTCGACCAGTGTCCGCTCGACTCCGAGCGCTTCACGCTGATCGCGCCGGACAGCTACCGGGACGAGTACCTCGACGTCAAGCTCTGGGATGCCCGCGGCCAGCAAGTCGCGTCCGAGTCGCTCTACGACGACGAGGACGAAGACGAAGACGGGCCGGACGACGCGGCCGAGGACGAGGCGCCCGGCGATAACGGCGAGCGGTCCACGGACGCCGGCGAGACCGACGACCGCGGCGCCGGCGAGTAGCGCTGGCGCCCCACCCGGGGCCCGCATCAGCTCGGCGCCGATCGCCCGCGATATGGTCTTATCGCGGCGGTGCCCACCAGCGCGCGACCAGCATCAGTGCGCGGCACCGCGGTCCTAAGCCCTCGTAGCTCAATGGACAGAGCACGCGCCTCCTAAGCGCGGGATGTAGGTTCGATTCCTACCGGGGGTACTTCGAGGTCGGAGGGCTCTTTGCCGTGATGGCAAGGAACGGGATCTCGTGAACCGGAATGCCGTCTGCGGCCATTAAGGGTTGATGACCCACATCGGACCCGAAAGCGACGACGGGGCAAAAAGCTCGCGCTCGCCTCAAGAGTGGGGCGAGTTCTTCGATGCTCACCACAACGCGGTCTGGCGCTACTTATGTAGGCGGGCCGGTCCGACGGTTGCTGATGATCTGGCGGGCGAGACGTTCCTTCGCGCGTTGCAGTCCCACAAGGCTCCAGCGCCGGATGCCGAGCGTGCGTGGCTCTACGGAATCGCCACCAACCTGCTGCGCGAGCGATCTCGCAAGCAGATTCGGCACCTGCGCGCATACGGGCGCTTAGCAGCCTCAACGCCCGAGATGCCCGATCCGGACGCGGTGGCGGATCGGCTCGATGCTGCCGCGATGGCACCAGTTCTCACGGTGGCACTGGCGAACCTAAAGCCGAACGAACGAGACACATTCCTGCTCTATGCGCTGACGGAACTGGACTACGCGGGCATTGCCGTCGCCATGGGAGTGCCGATCGGCACTGTCCGTTCACGCCTGCACCGAGCGCGCAGCCGCCTACAACAAGCTCTCGGCACCAATGACATCAAACCTGCTGGGACGAGCGCGACTCAAGCGAGGACCGCATGAACGAAGACATCGACATCGTCCGCTCGATCATGGTCGAGACCGGGACACCGGACCCAGAAGTCCGCGCACGGGCGCGTGCCGAGTTGATCGCGGCCGCTGGTAGCCATCCGCGCGTGTCGCGCAAGCGGCATCGCAGGCTGATCCAGGTGCTGCACTCGCGCCCACGCCTTGGCACCGTTCTGGTCGATGCTGCGATCGCGGCAGGCGTCGCTGCGGGCTTGGTCGTTGCGGTGACAGGACGCGACAGTGTCGTCCGTCCCCCGGCGGCGAGCGCTGCGACCGTCCTTGGCAGGGCAGCCGATGCCGTCACGGACGGGATGGCGGCCAATCCCGGCCCCGGCCAATACCTCTACACAAAGACGATCTGGGTCACGAACGACAGCGACAGCGGAACAGCTGACGCCAACGGCGACCCGGCGTCGGTGCTGGTCACTCAGATCGATGACACATGGCAGAACGCGCAAGGCGGCATCCAAACCCGGACGACCGTGAAGGTGGACGGCACGCCCGTGCACGCGAGCCAGATCATCGTCGGGAACAGCCACGCGAGATCCCACGCCACCCGTTATGGCACGGTTGACGGCACCCTTCGCCTCAGTTCCGGGGGGCTTGGCCCCTTCACCTACGCTCAGCTTGAGGCCATGCCGACCAACGCCACGAGCCTGCGAGCCGAGATCGCGAAGCTCGCTGACAATGGCTCGCAGGACAACGGCTCACAAACGTGGATCAACCATGAGATGTTCACCGTGATTCACGACATTCTGCTCGAACAGCTCGTGCCCATCAGGCTGCGCGCTGCGCTCTACAGGGTGGCGGCAACGATCCCCGGAGTTACGGTGCTCGGCCCTACGAACGATGCTGCTCGTAGACAGACCTTGGTCGTCACCTTCAGCGACTCGCTTTACCGCGAGCGCGATGAGTTGCTGTTCGACCCCAAGACATACCTCCTGACCGGTGAGAGTGAAGTCAACGCCAGGACAGGGCAGATCGAGGAGTCTGAAGCGGTCGTCAAGTCGCAGGTCGTGAATGCCATGCCCAAGGCTGTCCAGTCGGCAGCCAGGTAGTCAGCGCGTCTCTCCTATTCAGCAGTCGGAGCCTGCCGGTCACGACCGGCGCTCACATCCTGACGCGTCGCGTTCTCAACGCCACCGCTACAGCGCATGTCGCGGCGATCAACAGAAGAGCGGCATCCATAGCGACGACGCCGGACCAAGCGTACGAGCTCCACAGGGCGGTGCCGACCGCGCCGAAAACCGAAGACCCGAGGTAATACGAGAGGAAGTAGAGCGCGGACGCCGACGAGGCAGCGGCACGTTGCTGACCGATGGTCGTCGCCCAGCCGCTGGCGACGCCATGTGCCACGAAGAAGCCGATGGTGAGGATGACGACACCGAGGATGACGATCGGCAGCGGAGCAGCGAGGGTGACGGCGAGCCCGGCGACGGTGAACAGGCAGCCGGTGAGCACGACACCCGGCCGGCCGAGACGCTCGACGACCCGGCCGGCGACGGCGGCGCCGACGGAACCGAATGGGTAGACGCAGAAGACCAAGCTGGCCGCGAACGTCGATAGCCCGTAGGGCCGAGCCGTGAGGCGAAGCCCGAGCACGTTGTAGACCGCGACGAACGCGCCCATCGTCGTCCCCGCGATCGCGTACAGGCCGATCAGACGCGGGTCGGTGAGCGCCGCCCACAGGGCGCTTCGCTTCGCCTGTGGCCGTCTGCTCGATCCGCCCCGGCGCGCGTCGGCCTCGTGCGGGGTTCGGTTGCTGTCGCCTGGCCGCCGACGCCGCGGCCCATGCCGCGCCGGTGGCAGCGTCGCGGCGACCACGATCGCGCAGATGGTGGCGAGGATGGCGACTGCGCCCACGGCATAGCGCCAATCGGTCAGTTCCACGACAGCGCCAGCCAGCAGCCGCCCGGTCATGCCGCCAATCGCGGTACCGCCAATGTAGAGACCGGTCGCTCGCGGGTGGAATAACGGGTCGACCTCCTCACGTAGGTAGACCAACGCGACAGCGGGAGTGCCAGCCAACGCAAGACCCTGCGCGGCGCGTGCCGCAAGCAGTAAGGGCCATGTCGGCGCCAGGGCGCTTGCACCTCCGAGCAACGCGCTTGCAGCCAGTGAGAACTTGATGATCGTAGTCCGGCCCCAACGGTCCGAAGCCGGGCTGACGAGCAGCATCCCGACACCGAGCAGCAGCGTGGCGACCGACACCGACCAAGCGGCTTGCGCATCCGATACCTGGAACGAACCAGCGAGAGCCCCGATCAGCGGCTGGGTGCTGTAGAGCGCGGCGAAGGTGGCGACACTCGCTGCGAAGAGCGCAATGACCACCCGCCGGTAACCGGCTTCGCCCGGTCTGTGGCGAGGCGCGCCAACCATGCGCGCCTCGGCGATCACCCCCGATGTCGACTGCTGAAGACAACTCATATAACAATTGTCGGTTCGAGCTAGACATACGCAAAATGATTCATGTGCTGATCTGTCATCCTAATTACGCATGATTGATCCGCGTGTCAGCATCGCTGACCTGCGAGTGTTCCTCGCCGTCGCCGAGACCGAGCACGTCACCGCTGCGGCTGCCAAGGTGCACCTCAGCCAACCGGCTGTCACTCGGGCGGTGGGCCGTCTCGAGCACCAGCTCGGCGCGCGCCTGTTCGACCGTCCCGGACAACGAGTGCGGCTCAACGCCATCGGCCGCCTCATGGTCGGTCACGCCCAGCAGATTGTCGCCGACTTCGAGGCTGCCCGCGCCGATCTCAGCAGATTGCTCGACCCGGACACCGGCCCGCTACGGCTCGGGTTCCTTGGTTCGCTGGGTACCTGGCTTGTGCCGGACGTGATCCGCTCCTTCCGCCAGATCGCTCCCGCCGCCGAGCTCGTGCTCCGCCAGGGGACCTTCGACCTTGTCGCGGAGCTGTTGCGGAGTGGTGAGATCGACCTTCTGCTCACCAGCCCTCGCCCGCGCTTGCGCATCCCGATCAGCTGGCAGCCCCTTGGTGTCGAGCGGTTGGAGCTGGCCGTTCCACCCGGGCATCACCTCGCCGCCCGGCGCCGCCTACGGCTCGCCGAAGCGGCCGACGAGCCGTTCGTCGTGCTCGGCGAGGCCACCGAGTTCCGCTCCGTCAGCGACCGTCTCTGCCGGCGCGCCGGCTTCACACCGAAGGTCGTCCTGGAAACCGATGAGGTAGCGACTGCCCGCGCCCTGGTGGCTGCCGGGCTCGGAGTCGCCATCCTGCCGATGCCCCACCATCTCAACCCCGCGGCGCTCCCCGCCCCGGTCATCACCGATCCAGGAGCGGAGCGGCTGCACGGACTGGCGTGGATCACGCGCCGCCGCCTGCCAGGCACCGCGCGAGCGCTTCTGAACTGGCTTCTGAGCCTCCCGGACAACGCCCTGATGACAACGCCCTGATGACAACGCCGACGGAGACTGCCAGATGATCTCCGCCGGTCGACGCGCCGCACGCCACGGCTGCGATCGGTGACGCGGGCGGCGGCCGGATCGCAGCCATCCGCCGGCCCGCGTCACCGACCTGCCGCCCTACGCGTCACCCGCCACAATCACCGGCTGAGGACGGAGCTGAACCGTCCTCGCTGCGACGGTGATCCAGGCGGTCAGCAGGCCGAGGTAGAGAACGCCAGCCACATACCTGAGCGCGGCGACATGGCCGTTCACCGCGAGCTCGGAGGTGCCGGTCACGAGCGTTCCGAGCGGGAAGGTGAAGCTCCACCACGTGGGTGAGAAGGGCAGGTGCTCGCGGACCGTGCGGATGGTCACGGCGAGGGCGAGCATCAGCCAGGCGATGGCGAAGCCCCACACGGTGATGCCGTAGATGATCCCGAAGTCGTGCAGCGCGGCGGCAGTGGACGCGTCCACTGCCTGTGGCGCGACCTTACCGAGCAGCCCGGCGGCGGTCACGGACTGGCCCAGCGGTCCGAGCACGATCCACAGCGTCGGGACCATCCTGGCCTCGCCGACGCCGTGCAGCGCGAGCCTCGCCCAGAGGATCGCAATGATGATCACCGCCATCATCAGGCTGCTCCCGAACATGGCGTAGCAGCCGAGCAGCATGTCGACTCGCGCCTGTCCAGCCGGCAGATGCGCGACGAGGCCGGCCCCGGCGGAGGCGGACACCATCGGGGGCACGACCGGCATCAGCCAGCTCCCGTAGGCGTCGGCAAGGGTCGGGCGGTGCTCCGTGAAGAGCATGTACGGGATCCCGACCGCGCAGACCAGACCGCTCACGGTTCCGAGCGTCCACAGCGTCGCGTCGACGGCGACGGCCGCTTGGGCGCCGATCACTTGGTAGCCGGCAAGCAACGCACCAGAGCCGACCGTCAGCAGTGCCATCGACACCGCTCCATAGAACGGCGCGGTCGCCGGAACGTGATGGTGCGAGCGGGCGACCTCGGGATGGAAGATCAAGTGCCCGGTCCCGATCACCGTGAGAACGATTAGCAACGCCGCCGCCAGGCACCAGAAGGCAACGCCGATCGCGGTCTGGGCACCGAAGCCGAACGGCAGCAGGATCGCCGCATTCGCGACGATCCCGGTACCCATCACGGAGGCGAACCAGTTCGGCTTGATTGCAGAGAGCATGCCCCGATGGTTCCGCGCACGCGGCGCCTGAACCAGTCGTATGCCGCCGCTTCACATTCCCGTCAGGAATCTAAGATGGTCCGGGTGTCTGGGTCACCACAGGCCGATCCCCTCCCGGGAGGCGAGCTCGCCGCGTTCGTCGCGGCCGTCGAGAGCGGTTCCGTCCAAGGCGCCGCCGACGCCCTCGAGCTGACGCAGTCGGCAACGACGAAGCGGATTCAGAGCCTTGAGCGCCGACTCGGTCAGCCCCTGCTGAACAGGGGTCGCCACGGCACGGTGCCCGCGGACCTGGGACGGGCGCTCTACCCGCTGGCCAAGCGCGCGCTGCAGGCCCTGGCCGACGTTAGCGAGGCGGCGGACGCCGCTGGCACGGCCGCCAAGACGCTGCGGCTCAGCGCCTCGCTAACGCTCGGCGAGTTCCTCGTACCCGGTTGGCTTGGCGCGTTTCGCGCCCAGCGCCCGGATGTGCGTCCTCAGCTCGAGATCATCAACTCGAGTCAGGTCGCCAGGCACGTGGCGGATGGCGACGCCGAGATCGGCTTCGTGGAGGGGCACGACGACCTCAGCGGCTTCGAGACATTGACGGTCGCGCACGACGAGCTCGTGGCCGTCGTATCGGCGGCGCACCGCTGGGCGCGTCGACGGTGGGTACGCGCCCGCGATCTGCCCACCGAGCCGTATCTCACGCGTGAGCGGCTCTCGGGCACGCGCACCGTCGCCGACGATGCGCTGCAGCGGGTGGGAATCGCGCTGGAACCGGCGCTTGAGGCCGCATCCTTGCAGTCGCTGAAGCGTGCCATCGCCGCCGGCGGCTTCACGGTCATCTCGGCGCTGGCGGTCGAAGCGGAGCAACGTGCCGGCAGCCTCGTGGGCTTACCGGTAAGAGACGCGGACATGCGCCGATGCCTGCAGGCGATACGCCGCCGGCACGCGCACCAGACCGAGCCAGCCGAGGCCCTGTGGACCTGGCTTGGCTCGCACGCCGGCGCCTGACTTACCGGCAGGCCGCCTTAAGGTGACGCACCGCGGACGTGCACCAGCCGGAGTAGCGTGCACAGCCGCCCCCGCCCCCGGGCGGGGGCGGGATCAACCCCTGTGCGCACCACTAGTAACCGGTAGAGCCAGAGGAAGCGCTCGACGAAGCGGTGATGGCCTTGCCGGCGGGCGAGACGAGCCACCACTTCGCCCCGAAGCCGTCGCTGCCCTGCCCCGAGGTCGACGCGGCGCCGGAGTCTCCTACGTAGTAGTAGAGCGGGTGGCCGTCGTAGGTGAGCTGCATCTGGCCCCCGGTTGTGATCGTCCCGATGGCGTTTGGCTTGACGCCAGCGCCGGCGACGGGCTTGCCGGAGGCAGTTACGGCAGGCCATGCCGACAGGCACGGGCCGGAGCAAACTGACTTGTTCATGCTGTCGGCCTCCCACAGATACAGCGCATGGCCGGTCGCACCAACGAGGTAGGTGCCAGCCGAACCGTGCTTGACGCTGAGGGCTGAGCTAGAGGCCGCCGGAGACGCGCTGACGGTCGTCCCCTTGGCCGTCGTTCCGGACTTAGAAGTACTGCCGCAGGCTGCGAGAACCAGCGCGACTAGCGCGAATCCCATGAATGTCAGGCCGCGGCGCTTGCTCAATTTGGACTGCATCACGTTCCTTTCGGTCGATGTCGAGAGCCGAGTCGATGTCGGTAGCCGACAAGGGCGACTCACCAACCCGAGACGCCGCGGAGCCGCGATTCCTTCCTCAATCCATGCCATCGGCTTTCGTTCGGCTGCCAGCCGGGTAGCTTCCGAGAACCGATGCGCAGGCTCGATCCGCAGTCCCTCGGACAACACATTGATCCGATGTACCGCGCCGCCTGGGCGCTGTGTGGCTCACGCGAGGACGCCGAAGACCTTGTGCAGGAAACGTTCACGCGGGTGCTCGCCAAGCCGCGCATCATCCGCGGCGACGAGCGTGGCTACCTGATGCAGGCTCTGCGCAACACGTTCGCCTCGCGCTTTCGGACTGAGCAGCGCCGACCTAAGACGGCTCCGACATCCGACGAGTACGAGCCGGTCGACACGCATTCGCCTTCACTCCAGCGTTCTGCGGAGGCGGCTGAGATTCTGCAGGCGATCAGCGAGCTGCCCGAGGATTTCCGGCTGGCGATCGTCGCAATCGACATCGTCGGTCTCTCCTACGGCGAGGCTGCCAAGGCGCTTGGTATCAAGGAGGCGACGATCACGACGCGCCTCTACCGGGCCCGCCAGCGGATCGCGACAGCATTTCCCGATGTATCGCGCGCGCAAGGATCTGCGGGACGGGGAAGGTCGGAGCCTGATCGGAGTCTTAGATGAGAGGGACCATTCGCCTGATGATCCGAGCTATGCGCCACGACGGAAATTCAACCAGCAGTTCATCCACCGACGAGGACGCGCTCGCCCGTCTCGCCGACGGCATGTTGTCGGCCAAGGCCAGCAACGAGCTGCGCGCCCGGGTTGAGCGCTCGCCACAGTTGCAAGCTCGCCTGCGTGAGCAGGAGCGGGCAGTCGCGCTTGCCCGCGTGACGATGGACACGGCCGCTCCCACGTCGCTGCGCACCGCGATCGACGGCCTTATCGAGCCCGATCGGGAAGCGAGACGTGAGATGCCGCGGGGTCGGTGGCGCCCGTGGCTGGCAATGCCAGCAGTACTCGCGATCGCCGCCGTCATAGCCGTGGTCGCGCTAGTGAGGGGCGGGACCGCTACACCAACCGTCGAGCAAACTGCACATCTGGCGCTTGCCGCCGCGATGTTCCCAGCACCGGCCGCCAACCGTTCCGGCAGTTACGTGCTGGCAGTTCACGCGAGTGGTACCGGCGGGATTCCGTTTCCCTCCTACGTGGGGCACACCGGCTGGAAGGCCAGCGGACTTCGGCGTGACACGTTACAGAGGCGACAGGTGACGACGGTCTTCTACCGTGCATCCTCGGGCGCACGCGTCGGCTACTCGATCGTCGGTGGCAACGCGCTGAAGATTCCGGCCGGCCGGACACGGACGGTCGACGGCACGCGCTACATCGTGAGCACAGGCGAGAAGTATTCCCTTGTCACCTGGCGGCGTGACGGGCACACATGCGTGATCGCTGGCCGATCCGTCACCTCAGGCACGCTCCTGCGACTCGCCACCAACGGCGAGGACACGACCTAGATCTTGGTGCCGGCCGGCGTCAGCGCCCAGGGTGTCAGCGCCGAGGGTGTCACGGCGCCCGGGGCGTCAGCGCCGAGGTTGTTAGCGCCGAGGGTGTCACGGCGCTCGGGGTGTCTGTCACGTAAGTCTGCGGAGTGTGCCGTGCTGCTGCCGTCTATGTGCCGAGCTGCCGCGGCCTGGGATGGTTGGGCGTCATTCGCCCGACTGGCGACAGCTTTTCCATGGATGCCATGGAAAAGCTGTCGCCAGTCACCACAACCGCGCCAGCAACCGCCTAAAAATGTGGGTCTCCTGTCGTTTCCGTGGGTGGTTTAACGTCCTGGTAGTGGGGGGCGTAGTCCGGCGTGTTTGAGCATTGCGAGTGCGATCAGGGCTTCAGCACTGTGGAACCCGAAGGCTTGGCGGGTGATGAGTCTGATCTGGCTGTTGAGTTGTTCGACGCGGGCGTTGGAGAGGCCGTTCTTGACGGCGGCGAGGATGCCGTCGCGTTGTGCTGTGATCGTTTTGGCGAGCTTCACGAACGCCGGGATGCGGCAGCGTCTGGCCCACGCCAGCCACCCGTCCAGCAGCTTCTCGGCTTCCTGGGCGGAGGTCTTGTAGAGCTGGCGGAGTTGTTCCTTGAGCAGGTAGGCGCGGTAGAGCGGCCCGTTCATCTTCTGGATCGTCGCGAGTTTCGCGGCCTGGCGATCGGTCAGGTTTTGCGGGTTTTTCCAGACCGCGAACCGCGCACCCTGCAGGTCCTTGGCAAGCGTGAGGTTGCCCTGCCGGCGGGCCTCGCGCCAGACCTCACGCCGGACCTCATCCAACGCGTCGGTCGCTAACTGGATCACGTGGAACGGGTCCACGCACCGCTCCGCCTGCGGGCAGCGATCAGCGAGAGGCCCGGCGATCCATGACGCCATGTCAGATGACACCAACTCCACCTGTTTGCAGCGCTTCTGGCCGAGCTGATCGAAGAACGCAAGCACCGTTTTGCGGTCCCGGCCATCCGCGGCCCAGACCAGCCGGCCGCTGTCATGATCAACCACGACGGTGAGATAGCGCTGCCCTTTGCGATGAGACACCTCATCGATCCCGATCCGTTTGAGGCCGCCCAGCAGATCAATCTTGCGACGCGACTCCTCACAGACCCGATCCAGGATCGAGCCGACCGAGCGCCACGCGACCCGCAAAAGCTGAGCGACCGCGCTCTTCGAGCAATTACACGAAAGCCAGCAGACCTGATCCTCAAAGCTGCGGGTGAACCGTGAGTCGTGTCTGGCCCACGGGACCGCCGCGACGACCACCCCGTGTTTCGGGCAGGACACGCGTGGCGCGTCGGCCTCCAGGAAACAGAACGTGCTCCCGAGATCAAGCGCCCGCCACCGTCGGGCACCCTCGCCACGGTCATAACGCCCACAACGCCTGCGGCAGACACCGCAACGATCACGCTGCCGCCAGCCCGGCCGGACGCTGACGATCAGCTCCCCCTCACTGCCCTCCGTCACGTCCTGCACGACCGTATGTTGCAACCCCAGCAAACGGGCCCATAATCTGATGCCGCGCACGTCCCCAACCGCCTCCTAGAAACTCCAGCCTTCGAACAGCCGGAAATCCTAGAGCCGACGGGGACGCGCGCACCCTACACGCCCACATACCACACCCACGGAAACGACAGGAGAGCCCTAAATGTGCCCTGGTTGTGCCGAGCTGTCACAAACCGCCGCAAACCGCCACCATCAACCAACCGTCAGGCCCGATCGCCCACCAGCCGCACCGCCCGGCGCCCACCGACCACCGACCACCGACCACCGACCACACTTAGCAGCCAAACCCACATCAACCTTCTAGCCGCGAGGCCCCGGCCCCAGATCGCGCGTCGAACCTCGGTCGCGCGCCGGCTCGAATCAAATCAGCTGCGCACGTTGGGCCAGCCGGTGGCATCAAACACGGCGACCGGATCGAGGTAGTCCTCTTCCTCGGCGGAGCCTTCGAGCCCTTCGCACATGATCTGGAAGGAGGGTCCTTCGGCCCCGAAGCTCAACTTCTCGTCTGCGTATTCGGGCATCGAACTTCGATCGTTAGGCGAACGTCGCAACAAACCGGGGGTCTGCGCTGTTAGTCTCGACGTGGCTACTACCCGGATCTCCTTGCCAAGCTCACTGCGCTACAGCCCAAGCCGTCACAACCAGGATCCGGACCGATGACTCTCCGCGCGATCGCGACCGCTAGCGGTCGTAGGCGGCGGCTGCCGATCGCGGCGGCACTTGTCGCGGGAGCGATCAGCGTGGCGCTTGCGGGCCTCGGGAGCGTCGGCAGCGCCAGCGCCAGCGCCAGCACGACGTCCACTACCTGCCCGTGGGTCACCTCGAAGGCGTCGATCTCCAAGCGGGTGTCGATGCTAGTGAGCAAGATGTCCGTCGCGCAGATCGACGTGCTGGTCTCCGGCGTGCCGATCGCCGACGAGGTCGGCAGCGACAAGGACTACTCGACGATCATGCCCGGCATCTCAGCGCTGTGCATACCGCGAGTGACCTTCGCGAATGGACCTGAGGGCGTGGACGGCTCCGGCAACACGATGAACAACGTCACCCAGCTCCCGGCCGCGGTGAGTGCGGCGGCGAGCTGGAGCACCAACGAGCTGTCGACCTGGGGCAAGCTGATCGGCAACGAGGCGGTCAAGAAGGGCGTCAACGTCATCTACGGTCCGACGGTGAACATCGTGCGCGACCCCCGCTGGGGTCGCGCCTTCGAGACTCTCGGCGAGGATCCGTACCTGTCCGGCCAGCTCGCAGCCTCCGAGATCAAGGGCGTCCAGAGCCAGGGCGTGATGTCCGAGGTCAAGCACTACGCCGTCTACAACCAGGAGACCAACCGCAACACCACCGAGGACGACGCGATCGTCTCGAAGCGGACGATGCAGGAGATCTACCTGCCGGCGTTTCGGGCAGCGGTGCAGCAGGGCGGCGCCGCCTCCGTGATGTGCTCCTACGCCACCATCAACGGCGTCGACGCCTGCGAGAACCCGTACCTCTACCAGGTGCTCGAGAAGCAGTTCGGCTTCGCCGGCTTCGTCGGATCGGACCGCAACGCCACCCACGACACGGTCGCGGCGGCAAACGCCGGGCTGGACTTCGAGCTGCCGACGGACTACTTCGGCGATCCGCTGATCACCGCCGTCGACGGCGGCCAGGTGCCGGTGGCAACGGTGCAGGAGATGGCGCGCCGGATCCTCACCGAGATGTTCCGCTTCGACATGTTCAACAAGGCGACCACGGGCACGGCGACGGCCGTCGCGACCAGCTCGGCACATGCGACGACGGCGCGAGACGCTGCCGAGCGCGGCAGCGTCCTGCTGAAGAACCACAACTCGTTGCTGCCGCTGTCGAAGAAGCAGGAGAAGTCGGTGGCGGTGATCGGCTCCGACGCCAGCACCAACGTGACCTCGACCGGTGGCGGCAGCGCCAGCGTCGTCGCGCCGTACGTGATCTCGCCGCTGTCGGGGATCACCAGCCGTGCCGGTAAAAGCACGCGGGTCAGCGACGCGCTCGGCGATGCCGTGGACAGCGACCAGCCGGCGGTGCCGGCCAGCGCCTTCCCCAGCCAGCTGAACGCCGTGTACTACAACAACACCACGCTCAGCGGCACGCAGGCGGCGGCAACGACGGTGGGGAATGTCGACTTCGACTGGCCGTCGGGTACGCCTACACCCGGAGTCACCGGGAACACCGAGGTCAATGCCACCGCCTGGTCGGCAAGCTTCACCGGTGAGATCGAGGCACCGACCACCGACGCCTACGCCTTCACGCTCGACTCGAGCTACGACGGCGGCCAGCTCGAGAACGGCGCCCGGCTCTCTATAAACGGCAAGGTCGTGATCAACGACTGGTCCGGCACCGGCACGAGCCCCGGAACCGCCTGGGTAAACCTCACCGCCGGCCAGCCGGTCAGCATCGAGGTCGACTTCCAGCAGAGCGGCTCCAGCCAGGCGACCACCGACTTCGCCCTGCACCTCGGCTGGGTCAGCCAGTCCGATCTGATCACCCAAGCCGCCAGCGTCGCCAGGTCCGCGAAGGTCGCAATTGTGTTCGCCGCCAAGTCCGAGGGCGAGGGCACCGACCTGAGTGGCATCAGCTTGAGCGCCCGCGAGAACGACCTGATCAATGCGGTGGCCAGCGCCAACAAGCACACGATCGTGGTGTTGAACACCGGCTCGGCGGTGACGATGCCGTGGCTGAACAGGGTTCAGGCAGTGATCGAGGCCTGGTATCCGGGCGAGCAAGGCGGCAACGCGATCGCCCAGCTGCTTTACGGGAGCATCAATTTCTCTGGGCACCTGCCGGTCACCTTCCCACGCTCGCTGGCCAACGTTCCCGCCGCCAGCGCGGCACGTTGGCCGGGCGTGAACGGCCAGGTCGACTACTCCGAAGGGCTGCTTGTCGGCTACCGCTGGTACACCACGAAGCACGTCACGCCGCTGTACCCGTTCGGCTACGGCCTCTCCTACACATCCTTCAGGTTCTCGAACTTGCGCGTGATCCCGAAGCCCAAGCCGGCGAAGGGCAAGCACAAGCAGAAGTTGGCGGTCGCCGCTGGCAAGCAGAGGGTGCAGGCGACGGTCACGGTCACGAACACCGGTAAGCGCGCCGGCTGGGAGACCGTGCAGCTCTACGTGCACGATCCCCGCTCCACGGGCGAGCCGACCAGGCAGCTCGAGGGCTTCCGGACAGTGCATTTGCAGCCACGCCACCACACGACGGTGACGATCCCAATGAGCTTCTACTCGTTCGCCCACTACAGCTCGGCCAAGTCGAAGTGGCTGATCAGCGCCGGTAAGTATCAGCTGCTGATCGGCAGCTCCTCGACGACGCTGCCGCTGTCGAGGACACTCGAAGTAAGGCCCAGCTGGCACTGACCGCCGAGCGCGATCGGACCGGTCGCCAGGCGCGACTAGCGGCGGTTGCCGCGAGCGGCCGCCGCCAACCACCGCGTCCTGGCTATATCGTTATCTGGCGATGACCACGATCGCACAGAACCTCGTTGACACGCTGGCCGCAAATGGAGTCGAGCGGGTGTACGGCATCCCCGGCGACTCGCTGAACGGCTTCACCGACGCCATCCGGACGTCGAAGATCCGCTGGGTGCTGACCCGGCATGAGGAGGCGGCCGCTTTCTCCGCCGCCGCCGACGCCGCGGTCAGCGGCGAGCTCGCAGTCTGCGTCGGGAGCTGCGGACCCGGCAACCTGCATCTGATCAACGGCCTCTTCGACGCCCAGCGCTCGCGCGTGCCGGTGCTCGCGATCGCGGCCCACATCCCCTCCTCGGAGATCGGCAGCGGCTACTTCCAAGAGACCCACCCGCAGGAGCTGTTCCGCGAGTGCAGCGTCTACGCCGAGCACGTCTCCAATCCATCGCAGATGCCGAGGATGCTCCGCGTCGCGATCCAGAACGCACTGGAGCGGCGCGGCGTCGCCGTGCTGGTGATCCCCGGCGACATCGGCCTCGCCACCGCCGAGGACACGACCGTGACGGTGGTCCACCACACACAGCCGCACATCGTCCCCTCCGACGAGGAGCTGACGAAGGCAGCTGACCTGCTGAACGCAGGCAAGCAGATCACGATCCTTGCCGGCGCCGGCGTCGAGGGCGCCCACGATCAGGTCGTGGCGCTTGCCGACCGCCTGGCCGCGCCGATCGTCCACGCGATGCGCGGCAAGGAGATGATCGAATGGGACAACCCGTTCGACGTGGGCATGACCGGGCTGCTCGGCTTTGCGTCCGGCTACCGCGCGATGGACGCCGCCGATACGCTGCTGATGCTCGGCACCGACTTCCCGTACCCGCAGTTCTACCCCGAGGGTGCAGTGAAGATCCAGGTCGATATTCGCGGCGAGAACCTCGGCCGGCGAACGCCGCTCGACCTTGGGCTCGTCGGTGACGTCGCTGACACGGCGACGGCGCTAATGGAGCGGCTTGAGCAGAAGAGCGACCGCTCGCATCTGGAAGCCTCGACCGACCACTACGCGAAGACTCGCCAGCGCCTCGACGATCTGGCGGGGCCGAGCCGCGAGGGACGGCCGATCCACCCGCAGTACGTCGCGCGACTGATCGACGAGATCGCCGCAGAGGACGCCGTCTTCATCCCCGACGTCGGCACGCCGGTGGTCTGGGCGGCGCGCTACCTGCACATGAACGGTAAGCGGCGCCTGATCGGCTCGTTCACGCACGGCTCGATGGCCAACGCGCTGCCGCAGGCGGTCGGCGCCCAGGTCGCCGCACCTGGTCGCCAGGTGGTTTCGCTGTCCGGCGACGGCGGCCTCGCGATGTTGATGGGCGAGCTGCTGACGCTGCGCCAGAACGAGCTGCCGGTGAAGGTGATCATCTTCAACAACTCGGCGCTGAGCTTCGTCGAGCTGGAGATGAAGGCAGCCGGTTTCGTGAACTACGGCACCGAGCTGTCGAACCCCAACTTCGCCGCGATCGGCGCCGCGATGGGGATCCACAGCGCGCGGGTCGAGCGCTCGGCTGACGTCGAGGCGGCGCTGAGGGACGCCTTCGCGTTGCAGGGTCCGGCGCTGGTGGACGTCGTGATCGATCGTCAGGAGCTGTCGATGCCGCCGTCGATCACGGCCCAGCAGATGAAGGGCTTCACGATCTACGCGCTGCGCACGGTGCTCTCCGGGCGCGGTGACGAGCTCGTGGAGCTCGCTCGGACCAACCTTCGCCGCAAGCACTGAGCCCCATCGCCGTCGCACGCACTCATCTCCCTCGCACCCTCATCCCCCTCGCATCCTTTACTCGCACACACTAAGCCGTCCGCACCCTCCCACCGCTCGAGTCAGCGGCTGGCCCGGGTGCGGTAAAGCTGGATCGCGAGCGGAGCGAACACGGCGAAGATTGCGGCCGACCAGATGAGGCTGGCAGCCACGGCGTGCTGCATCGCCCAGCTACTGGCGGTGGCGGCGGGGTTGGGATTGCCGAAGAGGTGCCGGCAGGCGGTGGCGAGGACGCTGACCGGGTTCCAGTAGGCGAAGCTGCGCAGCCAGGCAGCCATGTGGCTGACCGGGACCAGAGCCGTCGAGACCAGGCCGAGTAGGAACAGCAGCAGCAGACCGATCTGCTCGGCACCCTCACCGCTGCGGGCGATCAAGCCGAGGCAGAGCATCGCCCAGTCGAGCGCATAGCCGAAAAGGAGTACAAGTGCGAGCGCAACGACGGTCTGATCGGCGCCGTGATGGGGACGCCAGCCGATGGCCAGGCCGGTAGCGGCGACGACGGCGACGGCCAGCACCATGGTTGCGAGGTCGGCGACACTGCGCCCAAGCAGGACCCCAGCGCGCGACATCGGCAGCGAACGGAACCGGTCGATGATGCCTCCCCCCATGTCCTCGGCGATCGCGACCGCGGTCCCGCGGGCGGTGTTGACGATGGTGAACGCGAGCATCCCGGGCACCAGGTACGAATGGAAGGCGCTGATGGCCAGGTGGCTGCCACTGCCACCGCCACTGCCACTGCCACTGCCACTGCCACCGCCACCGCCACCGCCACCGCCACTGAAGGCAAGGCTGATGGCCGGGCCGATCACGTAGCCGAACAGCAGGATGAACACGATCGGAATGACCGTGACGTCAAGCAGGGAGTCCGGCTCGCGCAACGTCTTGGCGATGTTCCGCCGGGTCAGCACCACGGTGTCGGAGAGCAGGCGGGCAGCGCCGCTGCGGCGCCCCGATGCGGCCACGAAGGTCGACGGGCCGGTGAGGTTGGAAGCGGTGTCGGTCATGCTGAGGCCCTTCCCGACTGGGTCGACGCTCTTCCCGACGAGGTCTTCTCTGCAGCCGGCTCGGTGGCTGCCGTACCGGCCACCGCACCGCCGGTGAGGGTCAGGAAGACCTCGTCGAGGCTCGGCTCACGGGCACCCATCAGGTCGACGTGGATGCCGACGCCGGATAAGCTGCCGATCAGCTCACTGGCCAGGCGTGGCCGCCCACCCGCGACCAGACGTAGCTGCCGCGAGTCGCCATCGATCCGGATCGGCCCGCTGGCAAATCCAGCTCGGTCGAGCAGGGCAGCGGCGCTAGCCAAGTCGCTGTCGCCAGCGATGGTGAGCACCAGCTCGGTCGCGCCGAGCGTGGCCTTCAGCTCACTCGGCGTGCCTTCAGCAACGACGCGGCCATGATCGACGACGGCAACGCGGTCGGCGAGCCGATCGGCTTCCTCCAGGTACTGCGTCGTCAGCAGCACGGTGGTTCCCTGCGCGGTGATCTCCCGCACGATCTCCCACAGCCCGAGGCGGCTGCGCGTGTCCAAGCCGGTCGTGGGCTCGTCGAGGAACAGCACCTTCGGTGTCGTGACCAGGCTGGCAGCTAGGTCGAGGCGGCGACGCATCCCACCGGAATAGCCGGCGACCGGACGGTCAGCCGCGGCGACAAGGTCAAAGCGATCGAGCAGCTCATCGGCACGGGCCTTGGCCTGCGGGTGGGACACCCCGCTGAGTCGGCCCAGCATCACGAGGTTGGCGCGTCCGCTCTGGAAGCCGTCGACCGCGGCGTACTGCCCGGTCAATGCGATCGCCTGCCGCACCCGCTCGGGGTCGGTAAGCGCGTCGTGCCCGGCAACCAGCACCGACCCGGCATCCGGGCGCAGCAACGTGGTCAGCACCCGGATCGCGGTCGTCTTGCCCGCGCCGTTGGGGCCGAGCAGCCCGAACACCACGCCCTCGGGGACGCTGAGATCGAGCCCGTCCAAGGCAGTCGTCGCACCAAACCGCTTCAGCAGCCCCTGCGCTCGCACTGCAAGACGGTCAAACATCCCGCTACCTCGCTGGTCGAACAATAGCTTACTTGTCGATCGACAGCTATTTCCTTGTCGATCGACTAGCCTTCGAGCGACAAGATAGCACCTGTCGATCGACAAGTACCACGTCTCGATGTCATGCTGTCGGCATGACGTCGACGCCTGACCATGCCGCTGCTGCGCGTGGCGCGAGCGCCTTGCCGATGCGGGAGCGCATCATCGATGTCGCCATCGACTTGTTTGCCCGCCAGGGCTACCAGGGGACTTCGCTCCGGCAGATCGCCGAGCGGCTCGACATCACCAAGGCTGCCGTCTACCACCACTTCCATGCCAAGGAAGACATCGCCCGGGTGGTCGTCAGCCGTACCTTGGACACACTCGCCGAGATGTTCGACCGCCTCATCGTCGCCGGCACCGACCCCGCGGCGTGGCAGCGCGCCTTGCCGCAGATCATCGATATCGCGCTTGCTCACCGGCAACCGCTGTTCATGCTCGAGCGCAACGAGGATGTCTTCCACACCATGTTCGCCGACGACCCTGAGCTTGGTGCGCGCCTTGCCGAGCGGGAGGCAACCGGCACCGCCCTGTTCGCTGATCCGCGCATCGACCCCGCGGTCCGCGTCCGGCTCGGCTGCACTGTCGGCGCGGTGTTCGGGCCACTCACCGACTACATCGATTTCTACGAGGACATCCCCGCACAGGAGCTGCGTCACTACCTCAACGACGCCATCGTCCTACTCCTCCAAGACCTTCCGAGCGACGTCAAAGCTCGCAGCGGAGCTAGACCAGGCGGGCCTGATCTCGCGCCGGCCAGCGGGCCGGCGCGCCGGGGAGCCTGACCAGAAGCCCCGGCCGCGGTAGCCTGCCTGCCGCGGAGATAGGGTTCATATCATGAAGATCCTCGTTCCGAGCGATGCCGCCTTCGATTCCACCCCTGTGCTTGACGATCCCGCCGACGTCGTCGCCACCTACTCGATGTCCAAGCCGATCCCGGACGACCAGCTCGACGCCGAGGCCCTCGTCGTCTGGGCCAACCCGCCGGCAATGCTCGCCGACGCCGCCCACCGGCTGACGCACCTGCGGTGGGTGCAGACCCTGAGCGCCGGTCCGGATCTCGCCCTCGCAGCCGGGTTCGCCCCGGAGGTCGCGATCACCTCCGGGCGCGGTCTTCATGACCAGACCGTGGCCGAGCACACGCTCGGATTGATCCTCGCCAGCGTCAGGCGCTTCGACCGGGCCTTCAGCGCCCAGCGCGAGCACCACTGGGCCAGCGAGCTGATGGACGCGCAGACGCGGACCCCGGAGCAGTTCACGCTCGAAGGCCAGCGCGTGACGATCTGGGGCTTCGGGTCGATCGCGGCGCAGCTTGCGCCGCTGCTGGTGGCGCTCGGCGCCAGCGTCACCGGCGTCGCACGTCGCGCCGGCGAGCGCAGCGGCTTCCCGGTCGTCGACCGCGCCGGCTTGGACGCGCTGCTGCCGCAGACCGACATCCTCATCTCGCTGCTGCCGGCCACCGAGGAGACCCGCGGCTCGCTGTCGGCGGCGGTGCTTGCCCAGCTACCGCCTCATGCGCGTTTCTTCAACGCCGGCCGCGGCGCGACGGTCGATGAGCCGGCGCTGGTGGCCGCACTGACCGAAGGGCGCCTCGCCGGCGCCGCGCTCGACGTCACTCAGGCTGAGCCGCTGCCGGCCGACTCACCACTGTGGGACGCGCCGAACCTGATCATCACGCCACATTTCGCCGGTGGCCGGCCACGGCATCCGAAGCAGTTCCTGACGGCCCAGCTACGTGCCTATAAGGCCGGCGGCGCAGCAGCTCTACAGAACCTCGAAGCGAGGCCCGCGAGCTAGGCCTGATCGCCGCCGTCCACGGCCCGAGCCCGCAGTAGACTTGCCGACCCATGCGTCACGAGGTAACAGACACGGATACCGCGATCGCGCTTGACAGCGGCGACGTGCCGGTGCTCGCGACGCCGCGCCTGATCGCGTGGCTGGAGGCCGAGACCGTCGCGGCGGCGGCGACCCTACTCGCCCCCGGCCAGACCACAGTCGGCACCGCGATCCGCGTCCGGCACCTGCACGCAACGCCGGTCGGCGGCTCGGTCGAGCTGAGCGCCGACGCTCCCGAGCGCGTCAGCGAGCGCAGCCTGACGTTTACCGTCCGCGCCTGGGATGGCGCGGGCAAACTGGTCGCCGACGGCGAGATCGATCGCGTGATCGTCAGCCGCGACCGCTTCCTCGCAAGCCTGTAGGTCACGGCTCGGCGCGGCCGGCCATCTGCGGCTCGGTAGTTGGCGAGCTGTCGGCTGCGTATGCGAGTCTCTCGCCCTCGATGTCGGGGTCGGGTATGTAGCGCTCGTACCAGGCTGGGTGGTGCCAGATCCTGGCGCCGACGATCGCCATAACGGCCGGAACAAGGGTTAGGCGGACAACGAACGCGTCGATGAGAACGCCGATCGAGAATGAGAATCCGATCGACTTGATGATTGGATCGCTGGTGAACATGAACGATGCGAACACGGAGGCCATGATCAGCGCCGCGGCGGTGACGACACGGGCGGATTGCCCGGTGCCGATGATCACGGCTTGGTGTGCGTCGCCGTGCTTCGTGAAGTACTCCTTGATGCGAGAAACGACGAATACCTCATAGTCGCTGGATAGCCCGAAGACGATCGCCAACAGGATGACCGGCAGGAAGCTGAGCGTCTGGCTGCTTTCGATCCCAAACACACTGCCGAGCCAGCCCCATTGGAATACGGCTACCTGAGCGCCGAGCGCTGCGCCGACCGAGAGCATGAATCCGAGAATCGACTTGATCGCCACGAGGATCGTCCTGAATGCGAACGTCAGCAGCAGGAACGCCAGCACCGCAACGGTGATGAGGAAGATCGGGAGCGCAGCCCCGAGTTTGGCGGAGATATCGATGTTGGTGGCGGTGGTGCCGCCGACGAGGATGTGGCTGCCGCCAGTGCCTTCGATCGCGGCACGGTTGTCACGAATGCGATGAACGAGGTTCTCGGTGGCGGTGCTGTTCGGCCCGGTGGTCGGCACGACACTGATCAGCCCGATTCCGTTGGCGACCGTAGAGACTCGCGCCGACGCGACTCCGTCGAGCTTGCCCAGCGTGGTTGCGAGCATCTGGGCCTGGGCGGTAGTGGAGTCGTTCTGAGCGACGATCGTGAGTGTGCCGTTGTATCCGGCACCGAAGTGCTTGGTGGTCAGGTCGTAGGCGCGGCGACTGGTATCGGAGGTCGGACGGGAACCGGCATTGGGCAGCCCAAGGTCCATCGACAGAACGGGAATCGCCATCGCCGCTAGCCCCAGCACGCAGGCGATCACGACCGGAATGCGGTGACGGACGACCCACGTTGCCCAGCGGGTTCCGGCTAGGTCCTTAGGGCGCTCGACCGCTACCAAGGTTGCGGGCCTGACACGGTGCAGGAGCCGCAGGTGAGAGAACCGGCCGGCGCGCCGGCCGGCGAAACCGAGCGTGGCGGGCAACAGGGTGAGCGCGAGTAGCAGCGCGAGCAGCACCGAGCCGGCGGCAGCAAGACCCATCGTGGTGAGGAACGGGATACCGACAACGGACAAGCCGCAGAGGGCAATGATGACCGACAGTCCGGCGAACACGACTGAGCTACCGGCCGTGCCGGCAGCTCGTCCGACTGCTGCTTCAGGGTCTTCTCCTGCAAGGAGATGCTGTCGGTGGCGGGAAAGGATGAACAACCCGTAGTCGATGCCGCAGGAGATCCCGAGCATCGTCCCCAACGAAGTCGAGGCAGACGCGATCGTCGTGACCGACGCAAGTGCGGTCATGCCCATCAAAGAGATGATCACGCCGACAAGCGCGGTGGCGATCGGCAGACCGCCGGCAAGAAACGAGCCGAACGTAATCACGAGGATCACCAACGCGACCAGCAGGCCGATCACCTCTGGCACATCGGAGCGGCCTGAGTTAGGGTAGACCGCTCCGCTGAACTCGATTTCGAGTCCTGCGGCGCGGGCCGTCCTAACGGCCGGGCCAAGGCCGTTGATCGTGCTCGTCTTCACATTCCCGGCCGCAACGGCGTAGGAGACGGTGGCGAGCGCAACGTCGCTGTCAGCCGAGATCGTCTTGACCTGATAAGGGTTCGTGACCGATACAACCTGCGGCAATGACCGGAGCTTCGCCAACGCCTTCTCGATCGCGGCTTCGTCGGAGCTGCTGGCGATCTCGCCATGCCCCGTCGAAAACACGACTTGGGTTGAGCCACCGGCTGCGGCCGGCAGCTTGGCCAGCAGCACCGATGTCGCACTCTGCGACTCAGTACCCGGGATGCTGAACGCATTGGTTGTCGTTCCGCCTGAGAGCTTCCCGATCGCTATCGCTACAACGAGGATCACGAGCCACACGCCGAGAACGATCCGGCGACGCCGGAAACACCACCGAGCCAGGCGAGAGAGGTAGACGGACACAGCGGAGACTCCTCGGTTTGGGGGGAACAGAGGTCGCAGGCCGGCGGCTCACCGGCGCACCAGCCAAAAGACTGCCGACAAAAGCAAACTTGCCATTGACAGCAAGGTTGCTGCTGACAGTAGCATGACTGATGTGGGAGTCACCAACGCCGCCAACCATCAACCTGCACCAGGGCTCCGCGAACGGTCGAAGGCCAAACGCCGTGCGACGATCCTGCGAACGGCGATGCGACTGTTCGCCGAGCGGGGGTATGACAACACCTCGGTCGCGGATGTCGCGGCGGCGGCAGAGGTCGCTGCGCGCACGGTCTCAGGCTATTTCCCGTCCAAGCTCGATCTCGCGGTTGCCTACGGCGATAAGCTCGCCTCCCGCCTCACCGCGATCTTCGCCGCCAACCCCAGCGCCGATCTGCTCGACATATTCGACAAGTGGCTCGCAAGCGAGGCCGAGAACCAAGATCCCGAAATGACCCAGCTTGCGTACGCGATGTACAAGGCAAACCCCGAGATCCTGGCACTCACCCGTGCGCATCTCAGTGAGATCTACCTGGTCGCTGGCGCAGCGATGCACACGCATCTCGGTCTACCTCCCGACGACCCGATGGCCGAACTCGGCGCGGCCGCGTTCGGTGCCGCGATCGAGACCTACCTACTTAGCGTCTTGCCACATACCGGACCGTCCGCCGAACTTCATCGGACGGTGATGGCCTACCTCGACTCCATCCTCAGTTCTGCGCGCGCCAGCTAAATCGACCGCACCACCCGTGCTGCTCGTGCCTGACCGCACGGCGGTGAGCGCCACCGTCTCCCGCTACGGCACGAGCACGACCCGGTCGCGCGCCCCGGAGTCCGCCCACGCCGTCGTGACCTGCGCCAGCGGCACGGCCTTGGCGTGGATGTCGAAGGCGCCGGCACTGACCGCTTCGGCCAGCTTCGGCAGCTCGCGGGCGAAGTCGTGGCCGGGGACCGAGCCGATGCCGCTGCCGACGATCTGCAGGCGGGACGAGCGCAGCGCCGCCGAGGGGATCGCGGCCACCGGCCCGGCAACGGAGCCGATCTCGAGCCAGGTCAGCGGCTTGCCACGATCGGCCCGCGCAGTCACGATCGCGACCATCGCCGCCGCGGTCGACTCACCCCAGACGTAGTCGATCACGACGTCGACGTCGGCCGCCTCGGCAAGCTCCGTGAAAGTCAGCGTCCGGTCAGCGCCGAGTGCTGGCAGCTCCGCGAGCCGCGCGGCGTCGCGACCGGCGGCGAGCACCTGCGCGGCGCCGAAGCGCTTCGCGACCTGGATCGCCATGCGACCCGCGTTGCCGGTCGCGCCGAGGATGAGGACGCGCTGACCACGCTTGAAGTCGATCCGGCGGCGCAGTGCCACCCACGAGGACATCGCCGGGTTCATCGCCGCGGCGATAGCGACCGGATCGGCCTTGTCTGGCAGCACGATGCTGCGGTCCTGCTCGATCACGGTCCGCTCGGCCATCGTGCCGAGCACGGTGTCGTCGAGCAGGGCGTAGCGGAGCTTGCCCTTCGGGTCGCGCACGACGGCGTCGATCCCCGGCACCAGCGGCAGCTCCCCGCTGCTGGTGTAGTGCGAGCCGTCGGCCTGCGAGCGCACCCGCTGATGCAGGCCCGCCGCCAGCACTTCGACGACCAGCTCGTCCTTACCCTGGGCGACCGGATCCGGATACTCGCCGTAGTGCGGCGGCTGGGAGAAGTCGGTGACGATTGCAGCTTTCATAGTTGCCTCCATGCGCGGGTCACGGACACTGGTGAGGGCTTGGAAGCCGGGGCCGCACCCGCGCTGTTAGTTCGTACTACCAATCATAGTAGTTGCGACTCCCAACCATTTCAACTATTCTTGGCAGGTGCCCCCAGCCCGTCCCGAGACGTCCGTCGCCGCCCACCAGCGATCCCCCCAACCAGCGCCTGCCCAGGTCGAGCTGGTCGACGCCCTGGCCCAGACCGCGTTCACGGTGACCGCGGTGCTGAGTCACGTCGCCGCCCACCACGAGATCTCGCTGACCCAGCTTCGGATGCTGGCGATCCTGCGGGATCGCCAGCCGCAGATGAGTGAGCTGGCCGGCTACCTGGGACTCGACCGCTCCACCGTCTCCGGCCTCGTTGACCGTGCCGAGGCACGGGGCCTGCTGCGCCGGCAGCGCGGCGCGCACGACGGCCGCAGCGTCACGGTCGCGCTGACCAACCGCGGCGCCGAGCTGGCCGCGCGCGGCGGCGCCGAGGTCGCGGAACGCCTGGCGCCGCTGACACGGCCGCTCACGACTGCCGAGTCGGCCCGGCTGACGACACTGCTGGAGCAGATGCTGGCAACGGGCTAGCGGCCAGCGGGCCGCTAGCCGGCGCGCACTCGCAACCCCGCCCTCGGCGGCTGACGCCCGCTCCTTCGCCGATCAGCGGTCCGGGCGCTGCGGATAGATCTCGTCGATGGTGGTCAGCGCCACGTAAGGCGCGCCGGCCGCGGCTCGGATCGCGTCGGCGCCGCCGGCCAGCCGGTCGCAGATCGCGACGACGCCGACGACCTCGTGGCCCTCGGCCCGTACCGCCTCCAGCGCGCGGATCGTCGAGCCGCCGGTCGTGACCACGTCCTCGACCAGCAGGCAGCGGTCGTCCGCCCCCAGCAGCGGACCCTCGATCCGCCGCCCGAGCCCGTGCGACTTCGCCTCCTTGCGCACGAAGAAGGCCTTGACGTCGGCCCCCCCAGCAAGCGCCGCGCAGGCGATTGGATCGGCGCCCATCGTCATCCCACCAACCGCGGTGGCGCCCCACTCCCGCGCCTGCGCGGCCACCAGCTCGCCAAGCGCCATGAACCCGGGGCGCAGCAGGATCGCGCGCTTGGCGTCGATCAGGTACTGCGCCACCTGACCGCTGGTCAGGACCACCTCGCCGATCACCAGCGCGTGCTTGCGCAACTCGTTCAGCAGGGTTTCGCGGGCGGCCGCGTGAGCTTCAAGCGTCGTCATCGTCGGAAGCGAATCGTAGGCGGTCCTCGCGATCCGCGGCTGTCGCCGATCTTATACCGGATATGTACAAAATCGGCGACAGCCGCGGGAAAGGCCGCGCGTCAGTGGTACGTATCCACCCAGTCGCCGATCTCCAGCCAGTTGTAGACGGTGGTCGCGTCGACGATCGGCAGCCGCATGCAGCCGTGGCTGGCGGGGTAGTCGGGCGCCGGATCGTAGCCGTGGATGGCGTAGCCGGAGATGAAGAAGCTCGAGAAGTACATCCCGTCCGGGAGGTAGCCGGGCACCCGGTAGTAGACGCGGTGTGAGCCGAGGATCGTCGGCGTTGACGCCTTGCCGGAGCTGATCGGGAGGATCATTCGCACTTGCGAGTAGTCGACCAGCGCCAGTAGCTGCGTGCCGAGATCGCCCTCGGCGTGATCGCCCTGACCCGGGAAGCGGACATGGAAGCGGCCGGCGCCGTTCAGCAGGTCCTTAAGTGCCGTCGCATCCAGCGACTCGGAGTGGCCGCGGTGGATCAGCCGGTGGTAGGCATTCACCGCAAGCTCGGTCTGCAGGTCCCATACGCCGCTCTGCGGCACGTAGACGTGCAGCGCCCGCAGCCGCTCCTGCACGAGCTGGACGAAGCGCCCCCTCGAGCCGGGGTGGACGTTCTCACTCAGCGACTCGTAGCTGCGGCCGGCGGAGAGCCCGGTCTGATCCGAGGTGGTCGCGTGCGTGACCTTGATCGACACGCGGCCCGCGCGCGGCGCCTCGTAGGTCAACGAGAACGCGCCTTGACCGGGGTTGGAGCCGCGTTGGATCGCCACCGTGCGCGTCTCGAACACGTGCCCGCCGATCGCAAGCTGCACCTGCACGGTCTGCCCCGGCACGTAGACGCTGATCCAGCCGTTCACGGTCGTGCGCCGCTTCGGCACGCTCACCAGGTGGCCCTTCACGTTGAAGAGCGTTGCGATCGACAACGACATGCTGCCGCCGGCAGGGGTGGGAGTGGACGTCTGCGTCGTATCCGTCGTGCCGGTGCTACCAGTGCTCGACGACGTGCCCGAGTCCGCCGGCGTGACGGATGCCTGCACCCCGGCTTGCTGTCCGGTCTGCGCGGCGGCGGCGGTGCCCGCCCCGGCGGTGGCACCCGCAAGTCCGATCGCCGTAATCAGCGCGGCAACCGTCGGCACGCGTTTGATGCGTCCCCTAAGCATTCCTTGCCTCCTCAGCATCACTTGCATCCAGTGCGACAGCGGACGTTCCATCGAAAGGTAGATACCCGGCTTCAGCCGTCATTGTCTGCTCAACACGTGAGAACGAGATAACGGACCGGTGATCAGCGTCAGCGCCACCAGCGACCCGGCGCACAGCAGCAGGCCGCGGCCCGCTCCCCAAGCCATCTCGTTGACGGCGAAGGCAAGGCAGTTGTTCAGCGAGTGCACCGCCATCCCGGGGTAGAGCGAGCCGGTGCGCCAGCGCAGCAGGCACAGCACGAAGCCGAGGAAGCCGAGCGGGATCAGGTACTCGGACCGGGCCGAGCCGGTGTGAGCGAGGCCGAACAGGATTGCGACGATCACCGCCGCGATCCACGGCCCCAGCTCGACGCGACCGATCCGGACCCGCATCTGGCGCAGCACCCCGAACAGGAACCCACGGAAGAAGAACTCCTCGCAGATCGGCGCGAGCACACAGACGAACACCGCGGTGGCGACTGCGGCTGCCGTGCTGGTGTGGACGCCGAGGTCGCTCGGCAGCTCGTCGGTGCCGTGGATCGAGACAAGCTGCGCGTAGATCGCCGAGACGACGTAGTAGACGACCATCGCCACGACCGACGCACCGACGCCGAGCCGCCAGGAGATCCGCCGGTAGCCGAACTCCAGCCGCTCCCGGCCGCCGCCAAGGTAGGTGAAGTACAGCGCCGCGGCGACGAAGCAGAAGTCGAAGAGGAAGTTCGAGACGATGTTCACCGTCGGCGTCGGGTTGCCGGTCGGTGAGCCGAAGGCACTACCGGCAGCCTCCACGAGCACCGTCACCGTGAAGCCCGCCGCGAACCCCAGCAGCACCGCCGCCAGCGCGATCCACAACGGCATCCGTTCGCCCCGCGCACTCATACGATCAGCCTCCAGGTGGCGAACATCGCCGTACAGTAGCCCAGCATCAGTCCCGACCCAGCCAGCGCGTACGCGGTCCAGCGCCGGTGCTCCAGCTCCGTCGCCGCCCAGATGAACAGCGGGAACAGCACCATCATGTAGCGCGGGAACGACTGCAACGGTTGCGGCGTGACCGGATCGGACAGCGGCATCAGCAGGCCGAGCAGCACGTAGAAGCCGTAGGCCGCCGGCTGCCGGCGGAAGACGCCGACGACGCCGAACGCCGCCGGAATCAGGAACAGAGCCATCACGAAGTTAAAGAGGCCACCGGCGATCGCGCTCTGCTCAGGGTCGTGGACGTAGCCGGCGGACGGGCCGCTCAACACCTGCAGGGCGCCGTCCCAGCCGGCGACAATGGCCTTCCAGATGCCTTCGAGCGGCTCCATCGACTGGTGGAACCAGAGGCTTTCCGCTCGGAACGGCATCGTGCCGGCGCTGTAGCGGATCTGCAGGTAGCCGAGGTACGCAAACAGCCCGGCCGGGATCAGCAGCGCCGCATAGCCGCGCGGAGGCACCCGGTAGGTCGGGATCAGAGCGCCCCACCCGCGTCGCTGCCTCGCACCCGCCACCGCGCCCGCCATCGCATCCGCATCCGCATCCGCATCCGCCGACGCGTACGCCGGTGCGCCCGCTGGCGCACCGCCCGGCGCACTGCCCGGCTCATCCCCCGGCCCAGCCGCTGGCCCGCCGGCCGCCGCCCCGCTCCGCACCCAGCGCCAGCGCTCGCCGTCGGCCCGTGGCCCGTAGAGCATCAGCAGCACCACCGGGACGATCAGCAGGACGCCGCCGTCGCGGGTCAGCGCCGCCAGCATCCCGAGCACGCCGGCCCACACCCAGCGACCCTGGCGCGCATTTAGGATCGTCGCCAGCGACAGCGCCAGGAACAGCGACTCCGTGTAGACGGCCGAGAAGAACAGGGCCATCGGGAAGAACGCCATCAGCATCACCGTGACCTGCGCGATCCGCGGTGAGTGGTCGAGGCGGACGAGGCGGTGTAGGAGCGTCAGCGCCACCGCGAAGGCCACCAGCGAGATCAGCGCGCCGGCGATCACCGGGGAGCGCACGACCCAGGCGACGACGTGGATCAGCAGCGGGTAGAGCGGGAAGAACGCGGTCCTTGCCAGGTCACCGCCGTAGCCCGAGTGCGCGATCTGCAGGTACCAGGAAGCATCCCAGCGCGCACTCGACGCGAGCAGCAGGTGGACGAAGTAGCCGCCCGGGATCGGGACCCCCTGGGTGTAGGACGAGCTGATCGACGGCGAGATGCCGAAGTCGATCATCGCCGCCATGCCGGTGGCGACCACCAGCACCCGCGAGAGCCAGAACGAGCCCCACACCGCGCGGCGCTCGCTCGCACGATCGTGAGCGGCCCTGGCCCGGTCGCTCACGGCAGCGGGATCGGCGGTCCCGGTGGTCGTGGCGACGGGATCGGAGGGCATTCCGGGAGTGTGGCACGCTCGTTGCCGCAAGCAGGAGCGGCGGCGGCCAGCGAGAATCACGAAACTAAGCTTTACTGCACGACGCGTGAGCCACGGCAGCCATCACATCGCGCTCTCGCGTCGGGCAAGACCAACGCAACCCCAGGAATGAACCGGCGCGATCGCAAGCGGCGGCGAAAGCGCCGCAAGTCCAGACACCCGTTTCTGCGGGTGCTGCTGGTCTTCATCGCTGTCTGCATCGTCGCCGCGGCGGCGGCCGGCGGCGCTGCCGCTGCCTGGGTTGCCCATGTCGCGAACTCGGCGCCGAGCATCACCTCGCTGCACCCGCGCATCCTCGGTCAGGTGTCGGAGATCTACGCGGCCGACGGGACCCTGATCGGCCACGTGGACTCCGACGACATCAACCAGCAGCTCAGCCAGAGCCAGCAGCCGCAGCTCCTGCGCCAGGCGACCGTCGCGATCGAGGACCGACGCTTCTTCCACCACGGCGGCGTCGACTACGTCGGCTTGGTACGAGCCGCGGTGAAGGACGCCTTTCAGGGTGGTGGCGACATCCAGGGCGGGTCGACGCTGACGATGCAGCTCGTGAAGAACGTCTACATGTCACCGCAGGTCACGCACAACCTTCGTTACAAGGTCGTGCAGGCGGAGCTCGCCACGCAGCTCGAGTCACACCGCTCGAAGAGCTGGATCCTCACCCAGTACCTGAACGACGTCCCCTACGGGACCGTCGGCGGACGCTCGGCCTACGGCGTCGACGCCGCCTCCCAGATGTTCTTCGACAAGCCCGTCAACAAGCTCGACCTCGCTCAGGTCGCGCTGCTTGCCGGCCTGCCGCAGGCTCCGACCACCTATAACCCCTTCGCCAACCCGAGCGCCGCCCGCCAGCGGCGCTCGGAAGTGCTCGCGGCGATGCACGAGGCCGGCTACATTACCAGGGCACAGGAGGCCGCGGCGAACAGTGCCGGCCTGCAGGTCAAGGCGAACAACTCGTACGCGAGCATCGCGCACCCCTACATCTTCGACTACGTCGAGCAGCAGCTCGTCAAGCTGGTGGGACAGCAGGTTGTGGACCGTGGCGGCCTCAAGGTCTACACGAGCATCAACATGCGCGACCAGGGGTACGCGAACGAAGCGCTGGCGGAGAACGAGGGCGAGAGCGGCGACCCCGCGGCCGCTGTGGCGACGGTCGACCCCAGCAACGGCGAGATCCTCGCGCTCGCGCAGAACACGAAGTACGGCACGGGCAGCGGCGAGACGATGTTCGACTACGCAACCGACGCCGCACGCCAACCCGGCTCGTCGTTCAAGACCTTCGTGCTGATGACGCTGATCCACGACTACGACGGCGACCCGGACGACACCTACTACGATTCGTCGCCGCTGGCGGCCGGCTGGCTGCCCGCCTATCCGACCTACTCGGTCCACAACGCCGAGGCCGGAGGCATGGGCGTGATCAATGTCACCAGGGCGACAACCGAATCCGTGAACGCGGTCTACGCCCAGCTCGGTGTCGACGTCGGCATGGACAAGGTCGACGCGATGGCGCACGCGATGGGGGTCACGGCCAAGCTAACCGGCTACCCGGCGGAGGCGATTGGCGGCCTCACAAATGGGCCGTCGCCGCTGCAGATGGCCGACGCCTACGCGACGCTCGCGAACGGCGGCGAGCACATCGCTCCCTCAATCGTGGCGGAGGTCAAGCTGCCGACGGGCAAGACCCTGACCGAAAACACTCCGCACCCCAAGCGGGTGTTCTCAAGCGCGGAGGCCTACGCCGCCGACCAGGTTCTGAAGACCGTGATCACCGAGGGCACCGGCACCGCCGCCGGCTACGGCTGCCCCGCCGCCGGTAAGACCGGCACGACCAGCAACTACACCGACGCCTGGTTCGTCGGCTACACGCCGCAGCTCTCGACCGCGGTCTGGGTCGGCTATCCGGATAAGACCGAGTCGATGGATAACGTCAACGGCCTCGGCGCCGGCTACGGCGGCACGCTGGCAGCGCCGATTTGGCGCGACTACATGGAGAAGGCCTCAGGCGGCTACTGCAGCGACTTCCCCGCGCCGGCGACGCAGTGGGTCGGCAAGCCGTTTGCCGGTGCCCACACCTCGGTGGCCCCGGCGGTCGAGACCACCACCACCAAGAGCAAGACCGGGACCGGGACCTCCACGACGACGACCGGCACGAAGACCAGCACCGGGACGACCCACACGGCCCCCACCGGTGGCGCGGCGCCGACCTCCACGCGCCCGACGGCCGCGCCCACGACCACCGCCCCAACGCACACGGCAGGCGTGACCACGCACTCCGCGCACATCAGCCGCCGCGCGCACGGCTCCTAAGGGCCTTTCCCGGTACATTCGCACGCCTCGCCGGGATAGGCCCTGAACCTCTAGACTGGGAGATCAATGGCTAAGGAAGAGAAGGTTGAGCTCGAGGGCGAGGTTGTCGAGGCCCTCCCGAATGCGATGTTCCGTGTGAAGCTCGACAACATGGACCGCATCGTGCTCGGGCACGTTGCGGGTAAGATGCGCCGCTTCCGGATCCGGATCCTTCCCGGGGACCGTGTCCGCGTAGAGCTCTCGCCCTACGACCTCGAGCGCGCGCGCATCGTCTATCGCCACCGCTGATCTGCCGCGCGTGCGCGAGCTCGACCTGATCGCTACGCTGCGCGAGCTGTTGCCGTCGCCGGGTGCGCGCGTACTGCGCGGTCCCGGTGACGACTGCGCCGTCGTCCGCGCCGGCGGCTACTCCGTCACCTCGATCGACGCGATGGTCGACGGCGTGCACTTCCGCTCCGAGCAGCTCGAGCCGGCCGAGATCGGCCATCGAGCGCTGGCCGGGGCGCTTTCGGACATCGGCGCGATGGGCGCGCTCCCGGGCGAGGCCTACATCGCCCTCGGTCTGCCGGCCGGCACCGAGGAGCCGTTCCTGCGAGCGCTGATCGGCGGTCTCGGCAAGCTTGCGACCGCGGCGGGCGTCAGCCTCTGCGGCGGCGATCTGACCGTCTCCCCGGTGCTCACGTTGACGGTCACGGTGGTCGGCTGGGTCGACGACCCGGGCGAGCTGGTCGGCCGCGAAGGCGCCCGCCCCGGCGACCTCGTCGCCGTCACCGGGCAGCTCGGCGGCGCCGGTGGCGGTCTCGCGCTGCTGACCGGCCTGGGCCAAGAGCTCCCCGGCGAGCAGCGCGCGGACCTGCACCATGCCTACGCCACGCCGGTCCCGCGCCTGCGCGAGGGCCGGGCGCTGGCGCTCGCGGGCGCCAGCGCCATGATCGACCTCTCTGACGGGCTTGCCTCCGACTGCGCCCAGATCGCCCGGGCCAGCGGCGTCGAGATCGAGATCGAGCCGGATAAGGTCCCGCTCGCGGCCGGTGTCGCGCAGCTCGCGGCCGAGCTGGGCAGCGACCCGGTGGCGTTCGCGGCCGGCTCCGGTGAGGACTACGAGCTCTGCTTCTCCGCGGCGCCGGCAGCCGCGGCTGGGATCGACTCGGCGGTGCGGGCGGCCATGCCGGCGACACGGATCAGCTGGATCGGACGCGTGCTCGACACCTCAGCGACGCCCGGAGTGCGCTTCGCCGGCATGGCCGCCCACCCTCAGGGTTACGAACACCGCTGGTAGCCGCCGCTCTAGCTGGCGACCGAGGTCACTGCGCAGCACCGCATCCGCGACGCGCCACGGATCCACCCGGTAGTGACCCTCTTCAACACTGCGCTTGATCTGCTCTGCCCTCAGCTCTCCGGACTGCTCCATCATGAGTAAGTAGATCGGCAGTGGACAAACCGATCTTCAGACGCTTTCGTACTTCGTCGTATGAAAGTCTAGTTTTCAGTGTTTAGGGGCTGGACAACTGTTTGAGCGGCCTGTATCGGTGCCCGCGGGGGCTCAACCCCCGCAAGCCCAGCCCGCGACAACGCTGGCCAAGGACCGGCGGTGCCTCGCCCCCGCCCCGCGCAAGAAGCCCCTACCGAGAGTTGAGCGACCATCCACGGCGCCAACGGGATACCAGCAGCTTCCCACCCTCGGTACGATTCGGGCGAAGGGCATCACAATGACCGAGTCTGCAACACAGTTCTCACGACCGCCCGTCACCGAGATCGTTGCGGCCATTCAGTTTCGTGCGATCCCGCAGCTGACGCTCCGTACGATGATCGACGTCGGCAACCAGATTGCCGGCTATGAGCTGGACAGCTTGCAGCCGGAGCTGCCCCCGATCGTGGAGCCGACGCCACGACAGCCCATCCCGTTCGGGCTTCCGCAGCTGCGACTGTCGGAGGGGTTGTCGCACCGTGGCATTTTCCGTCGGCAGGACTCCAGGTTCGTTGCCCAGCTGCAGCGAGACCGCATCGCGATCAACGAGCGTGGCGACCAGGCACAGAGGGCCTACCCCTCGTCACAGCACGTCCTGCCAGAGCTTGACTTGCTCGGCAAGGCTGTCGATGAAGCCGTCGGCGCTGGGGTTCCGTACGGACCGCGTTACCCCGTTGTCGTCGAATTGACCTACACCAACGTCATCTCGGCGCCCGACGGCGCAGATACAGCGGCTTCGGCCCTGGCTCGCGTCCTGCGGCCCCTGTCAGCCCTAGCAGCTAATCCGCCAGATCAGTCGCTTGAGGCGACATCACTCGGCATGGCCTACCTCATCGAGCACGACGGTGCGTTTTGCGGACGTGTGCGGGTCGCAGCACAGAACGTTGCCTCGGACGCGAAAGCACAGCAGCCGATAATCAGTCTGTCGATCACGAGCAGAGTACTGATGATCGGTGGGCTGCCTGATACCAGAGTTGCCTTCGGCATCTGCCACGACGCAGCGGTGAGCCGTTTCGCGGACATCACAACACCGGAAATGCATCAGGCCTGGGAGCAGACACAATGACCCCGACGATGACCATCGATCGTGGCGCTCCTAGAGGAAGCGCGGCAGATCTCCATGGTCGCCTCTTCTCGTCTGTGACGCCTACCTCGGACAAGCTAGATAAGCCATCTGGCACAGTCGACGACCTCGCCATCACGCCTACCGCCCCAGCGATGCCCGAGCCGGCTTCGGAGGCGCTGCGCGAACTCGGCGCTTGCCTGGATGAGCTGGTGTCGCTGAAGCCCGATTGGGATAGCTACGGGGCCCTGCAGCCATCACACCCTGCGCTCGAAGCGGCCTGGACGCTCGCCAGTACGCTGGCCGATGTCGGAGTGGATGTGCCGCAGGTTGTGCCGACTCCCGATGGTGGCGTCCAGCTCGAGTGGTACTCAGGGGCGCTTAGCCTCGTCCTTGCGCTCGTCCCAGGCGACGCTTCCTTCATCTTCGACGACGAGGCTGTCGGTGAACAGCATGGGGGCGACTTGCTGCCGGATGTGAAGCTGTTCATCAGCGACGTGCTTCGATTCCGGAAACTTTGACCGCACCGCCCAACGACACCTCGATCGCAGATGAGGACCTGCTCCTCAGACGCATCCCTAGTTGGCCGAGGCAGCTCGTACTGGACGGAACCGGCAGGTTGAGGCCAAGTGCAGCCGCGTTTCGTCCGCGACCGGGTAAGGATGCCGACGGCTGCTCTGTATCTGTCCGGAATCGTCTTCCGAATCCGAAGCAGCCCGAAGCTGTACTGGCCGGTCACCCCCAGGAGTGGGGAGTCGCTCAATTCACGGCTGGTGTGGCTCGCCGCGGAGATGGGAATCGGGTTGTGGGAGACCCGCATCCGCAGAACCGTGCTCACGCGCTCGTGATACCGACATCGGCTGGGCAGCAGGCGCTCAGGAACTGGCAGGACCTTGCGCTCGCCACCATGTGGGTCAAAAAGCCGATGCTGGCTGAGTCTGCGGCTCGTCGGGTCCGTCCGCTTCCTCGACCATGAGCAACACCCAGCGTCGCATCGGGCATCTATCGATATGTCGGCGCGTACCGCGGCTGCGCGTGCTCCTGCCGGCGAAGACGGTCTAGCTTGCAAGCGGCCTCGACATGATGGATGGGACTGAGTCCAGCAAGACCAGAACGCACGCGTTTCGTATCAAAATGATACGCTTTGTGCATGCCTGGCAGAATCTACGGACTACTACTTGAACAGGCTCAGCAGCAGTTCGGCTACATCACGCCGGCAGATGCCCGCGCTTTGGGCACCGACCCGGCTCAGCTGCGGATCATGGCCGCACGCGGCACGGCCGAGCGCGTCTCCCACGCCCTCTACCGCCTCCCGGCGGTACCGGTGACGTCACTCGACGCATACATGGAGGCTGTGCTGTGGACCCGACGGCTCGGCGCTCTCAGCCACGAAACCGCCCTCGACCTGCTGGACCTCTGCGATGTGAACCCGGCAGTTATCCATATCACCGTGCCTCGACGCTTCCGCACGCGGACGCCGCAGCCGCGCACTTACGAGCTCCACCGCGCAGAGCTCGACGCGAAGCAGGTCACTTCGCTCGAGGGACTTCCGGTCGTCGAGGCGGAGACGGCAATCGACGGCGGGATCGATCAGGGCCTCGGATGGCAGCTGATCGACCAAGCGATCCTGACTGCGCAATCACGCGGGCTCCTGACCAAGCCAGTAGCCGAACGCTTGGCCGCGCGTCGCCATATGGGAAAGCGGAACGTATGACCGGGGCACCAAAGAGATTGCCAGGCAACGTCAATCACCTGCATCAGCTCGTCAGCGTCGAGTCGCGCGCCCAAGGCATTCCGCCCGTCCGACTTCAGCGGTGGCTCACAGCGATGGTGATCACAGCAGTGCTGGACCGGATCCGTGATGAGCGAAACGAGCCCATATTCCTGATCCGCGGAGGCGTGGCAATGGAGCTACGCCTAAAGCTGCGAGCGCGAGCCACAAAGGACTACGACGCCGTGTTCAGAGCCGCCGCGGATCATGTCATCGAGCTTCTCGACCGAGCGATCGCGGAACCCTGGAACGATTTCACGATCACGCGCACTGCCCCAGAACCGATCAAGACCACCAAAGCCGTTCGGCTTGATCTGCGACTTCAGTACAAAGGCAAAAGCTGGGGGACAACGAAGCTGGAGCTGGCGCCCGTCGAGGGGGCAGCCATGGGCAGCGAGCATGACGATCTACCACCAGCCAACGTCCAGGCGCTGCGAGTGCCGCCGCCAGCGAAGGCGCCGGCGCTGTCGCTTCGCTATCAGGTCGCAACCAAGATCCACGCCTGCACCGAGACGTTCGATGACGGCAGCGATAATGACCGCTTCCGAGACATCATTGACGTCCTCCTGCTGGAGGACCTTCTGCGTGACCTCGGTCTTGGCCGCGTGAGAGAAGCCTGCGTGGACATCTTCAAGCTGCGCAATCAACACAAATGGCCGCCCGCTATCACTGTTTACGAGAGCTGGCGAGAACCGTTCACCAAGCTCGCGCACGACATCGGTTTTGTTCCCGACGACGTTGGGGAGGCAGCCGACCTCCTGACTCAGCTAATCGGCGACATTGACGCTGCTTAGCAGCTCCCGAACCTCGTCGAGCTCGACGACGCCGTGACGCGAGCAGGCTCTCAGTGGCGCAGCGCCGACTCGGTGCCGCCCAGCGAGCCTGGGCCAGCATAGGTGACAGGCCCGCGCACGGTGATCTCCGTGTCCCGCGCGATGCTACCGGCGCGACCACCGCGCACGGCCAGCAGCAGCGCCGCGACCACAGAGCCGCACATCACCGACCAGTAGAGCGCCGCCAGCGGCGACATCGTGCCGCCTGCCAGCATCAGAGCGCCGCTCCACAGCAGCTGCCCGGCCGAGAAGCCGAGCAGCTGGTGGTAGTAGAAGAGGATGACGAACGCCGGCAGCACCGCGACGACGACCGCGGGCAGCGTCAGCGCCTTGAGGCTCCTGACCGCCGGCTCGCCGAACCACAGCCACAGGTGCAGCGGTAGCAGCACCAGCACCGCGGAGAGCGGGTTCACGGCCCAGATCACCAGCGCGGTCACCGTCATCACGGCGCTCAGCGCGACCGCCGCAGCGTTCGCGGCCGGGCTCTGCGGCACGCGCCCGGACTTGATCGTGGCGGCCAGTCGCAGGCAGCGGGGCCGCAGCAGCACGAACGCGAGCACGATCACGACCAGCACCGCGATCAGGACCACCAGCCCAGTCGCCCCGGCGGGGACCTCGCCGGGGCCGACCGCACCCGGCGTGGTGACGTTCAACAGGCCCGTGAGTCGCGCCAGCAGTAGCGCGATGTAGCCGATCACGAATGGCATCGCGCTGGCCAGCACCCAGATCACCCAGCGCAGCGGCGCGTGGCCCTGGCGTCGCATCCGGGCAAGCCCGTCGAGGACGCTCAGCGCCACTGGCAGGATCAGCGCCAGCACCAGCAGCCGGACCGCCCAGGACGGCACGATGTGTCCGCTCAGCACTAGCGCGGGCGCGGGCGCCGGCAGCGCCTGACCGCGGTCGAGGGCCTCGACGCTGTCGAACAAGGCGACGCCGAGCTTGCCCGCCAGCGCCCCGTTGACGTTGACAGCGCCCGTGCCGACCCCGCTCGTCGGCCGGTCGCCCGCAAGCGAGACCAGCACCGCCGGGAGCGAGTGGTCCGCGAACGGCGCCTGGCCGGTGGCCGTATAGGGGAAGGCGAGTCGCAGGAGCTGGGCACCGAACGTCGTCTGCCGGTTCTGCAGGCCGGTCTGCGCGGTGATCGCGCTTGCCAGGGTCCGCGTCAGCGCCGTCGGGGCGACGTCGTCGCCATCCGAGAACGGCACGACGATCGGCTGGCGGACGCTGCTGGACGCAAGGTCGCCGAGGACGATCACGGCGTCGACGGGTCCCCGCGAGAGCTCGTCCGCGATCCGCGTCACGCCGGCGGCGCCGATCTGACCGCTGGTCGAGATCAGCGTCACGGAGCGGTTCAGCGTCTGCGCCGAGAGCGCGTTCGCGAGCTCGACCATCACCGCCGTGCCCGACAGCCCGGCTGCGTTGCCGGAGACGCTCGAGTCGCGCTGGCTGACCACGACGACGGAGCCGGACTGGAGCCCGGGCTTGGTGGCGACGACGTCCTCGAGCTCGCGCGTGCCCTGAGAGGTCCGCGCCTGGAAGGTCTCGGTGTTGATCGCGAAGCCGCTATCGCCGTGGATCTGGCTCGCGACCCAACCCGCCAGCGCGCGGTCGCCGCTCGAGCCGGCGCTGCGGCTCGGGAACCGCGCCTCCAGGTCGTTGATCGTCGCGCCCGTGGCGCTGAAGGACGAGCCGGCCATGATGGTGCTGCTCAGCGCCGCCGGCCGCGGCTGCAGCGAGAACCCGAAGAGGACCACCGCCACGGCGACCAGCAGCCAGCAGACGCGATAGATGCGCGGATCGACCATCCAGCTTCAGGGTACCGGTGGATCGGTGCGCGGACATCACGGCGCTGCGATCTTGCCGCCGCCAGGCGTGGTGGGAAAGCGCGGCGGCGGCAAGATCGCGGCGCACGTGGCAAGCTTGACCTTTGGTTTCATCGCAAGCTGGGAGGCGAGATGAGCACGGCCGACAAACCCTTGATCCTGGTCTCCAACCGCGGTCCGGTGACGTTCACAGTGGACGGCACGACTAAGCGCGGTACTGGTGGACTGGCGACAGCGCTGATGGGGCTGGCTTCGTATCGCGATCTCACCTGGGTCGCCTCGGCGATGTCGGAGGGCGACGTCGCGATGGCCGCCGCGCACGGCGGCCATGCCTTCCCGGTCAAGACTCCCGACGGCGAGCACGAGTACAACGTGAAGCTCGTCGCCTCCGATCCCGACGCCTACGACCGCTTCTACAACATCATCGCCAACCCGATGCTGTGGTTCATCCAGCACTACCTCTGGGATCTCTCGAACGCGCCTGATATCCGGCGCAACGAGACCGAGGCGTTCGAGTTCGGCTACAACGTCGTCAACGAGGATCTCGCGCGGGCGGTCCTGGACGAGATCGAGGGCGTCGAGCAACCGGTCGTGATGGCGCACGACTATCACCTCTACACGCTGCCGGCGCTGATCCGGCGCGAGCGCCCCGACGCCTTCCTGCACCAATTCATCCACATCCCCTGGAGCCAGTCGGACTCGTGGCGCGTGCTGCCGACGGTGATCCGCAACGAGATCTACCGCGGCATCCTCGCGAACGACATCATCGGCTTCCACACCTGGTCCTACCGCCGCAACTTCCTGCAGTGCTGCGAGGACCTGCTCGACCTCGAGGTCGACCACGCCGCCGGCGTCGTGAAGATCGACGACCGCGAGGTCTGGGTGCGCGACTACCCGCTGCCGATCGACGCGACCGCCGTCCAGACGATCGCCAAGCGGCCGCGCGTGCAGGAGTTCGAGGGCGAGCTGCTACGGCGGCGCCGGGAGTTCCTGATCCTGCGCGTCGACCGTGCCGACCTGTCGAAGAACGTGCTCCGCGGCTTCACCGCCTACGACATGTTCCTCGAGCAGCATCCCGAGTTCCTCGAGCGCGTGACGTTCATCGCCCAGCTGATGCCGTCCCGTACCGACGTGCCCGAGTACCAGGAGTACCTGGAGAAGATCGAGGCGGTCGTCGCCGTCGTCAACCATCACCACGGCACGCCGGACTGGATGCCGATCCAGCTCAAGCTCCGCGACGACCTCGACGAGGCGGTGGCGAGCTACAAGCACTACGACGTGCTGATCGTCAACGCGATGTTCGACGGCATGAACCTCGTCGCGAAGGAGGGCCCGATGGTGAACGAGCAGGCCGGCGTCTCGATTCTCTCGGAGAACACCGGCGCCCACGACGAGCTCGGCGACTACGCCCTCTCGGTCAACCCCTTCGACATCCAGGAGCTCGCCGATTCGATCCACGCTGCGCTGACGATGCCGATGGAAGAGCGTCGGCGCCGTCTTGCCGGTCTACAGGCACGCGTCACGGCGCGCAACCCGGGCGACTGGATCGACGACCAGCTCGCCGACATCGCGCTGAAGGCCCGCGGCGGGTCGCCGAGTGGCCACTAGCCGCTCATTGCTATAGTCGCTTCACCCGCTTGGCGTAGCTAACGCGTCCAGCGGGTCTCTCATTATGCCTAAAGCCCCCACTCTTTACGACCTCATGCTCCTGCTGTCAATGCAGGGCGAAGAGGACAAACGCACCAAGGTGATCGCCGACGTCGAGGCCGCGATCACAGCCGGCGGTGGCGAGATCGCACGCAATCAGTCGTGGGGTCAGCGTCCTGCCGCATTCAAAATCGACCATCAGGCCGAGGCCGAGTACCACCTGATCCAGTTCACGGGTCCGGCCTCCCTGCTGGAAGCGCTCTCGCACAGCCTGCGCATCAACGACGCAGTGCTCCGCTTCCGGATCATCAAGGTTGTCCCGGGCACGCCCGAGGCGCCTGAGACGGCGCCGCCGGTCGTAACCGGCTCCGCCACGCCGGCTGCTGCCGCCGCTCCCACCCACGCGGAAGCGAGCGAGGCACCTGCCGCCGCCTGAGCGTCCCGGCGGGACGCTCAGGGCACCGTCAGCACGATCTTCCCGAGCTTGCCGCCGGCCTGGAAGCGGGCGTACGCATCAGCCGCCTGCACTAGCGGGTAGGCCGCCGCTACCGGAACCTTCAACCTGCCGGCCGTAAGCAGCGGCAGCACCTGGCGCTCCAGAGCCGCCATCACCGACGCCCGCTCGGCCAGCGACCGGGCCCGTAGCGTCGAGCCATAGATCCGCGCCCGCTTGGCCAGCATCAGGCCCAGGTGCAGCTCCGCTTTCGCGCCGCCGCCGATCCCGATCACCGAAACCCGGCCACCGACTGCCAACGCCTTCAGGTCCCCGGGAACGTTCGGTGCGCCGATCAGCTCGAGGATCACGTCGAACGGGCCGTGCTCGCTGAAGTTCTCGGGCGCGATCACACTCGCCCCGAACGCGGCCACCGCGTCGCGCAGGGACGGGTTGCGGACGCTAGCGGTCACGCGCGCACCGGCGACGAGACCGAGCTGCACGGCGGCGATCCCCACCCCGCCGGCAGCACCATGCACCAGCAGCCGCTCGCCGAGCGCCAGGGCGCCTTGAGTGAAGATCGCGTCGTAGGCGGTTGCGAAGGCCTCCGGCACCCCGCCCGCGGCCGACCAGTCGAGTTCGTCCGGAACCGGGATCAGCAGTGGCTCGTCGACCAGCGCCAGCTCCGCCTGCGCGCCGCCGCCGGTCAGCCCCATGACACGCTCGCCGCCGCTGAGTCCGCGGACGTCCGCGCCGACGCCGACTACCTCGCCGGCCAGCTCCATGCCCGGAATGTCCGCCGGCACGCCCGGCGGCGGCGGGTAGTGACCGTCGCGTTGCAAGAGGTCGGCGCGGTTCAGCCCGGCTGCGCGTACTCGCACCAGCACTTGGCCCCGGCCCGGTCGCGGGTCGGGGTGCTCGCGCACCTGGATCGCGCCGCTGACGATCGTTGTTGCCTGCATCGCCAGAACTCTAGTGGCCTGTCCCCGAAATGCCTGAAGATTCGGGCCGCCCCTGGCGACGCCGCGCCAGCGGGCGCGGCGACCCGATCCGCCTTGCTACTTCGCCCGCTCGAGCACGGCGACCGCCTCCACATGCGGCGTCTGCGGGAACATGTCGACCGGACGCACGCGCTGCAGCCGGTAGCCGGCCTCGACGAGCTGCGCTGCGTTCGGCGCCAGCGTCGTCGGGTTGCAGGAGACGTAGACGACACGGCGCGGCGCGGCGTCGATGATGCGCCGCACGACCTTCTGCGAGAGCCCCGCCCGCGGCGGGTCGAGCAGCACCACGTCCGGACGTCCGGCCTTCTCCACCAGCTCCGGCAGCACCAGGCGAACGTCGCCGGCGAAGAAGTGGGCGTTGTCGATCTCGTTGCGCCGGGCACCGGCGATCGCGTCGGCGACCGCCGCCGGGATGATCTCGAGCCCCCACAGCTCCGCCGCGCGCGGCGCCATCATCAGGCCGATCGTGCCGATCCCGCAGTAGAGGTCGTAGACGTGCTCGAAACCGGTCAGCGCCGCGTCGCTGACGGCAAGCGCGTAGAGGCGCTCGGCCATCTCGGTGTTGGTTTGGAAGAAGGCATCGGCTGAAATCTCGAGTTGCATCCCGCCGATCCGCTCGCGCAAACGCTCGCGACCCGAGAGCAGCTCGGTGTCGCCACCGGCGGTCGTCTCGGCGACGTTGTCCGATTGTGTCCACAGCAGCCCGTCGGCGCTGCTGGCGGCGACCAGGCCGGCGCGGTCTAGCTTGCCGGCGCCAGTCACGAGTCGCACCTGCAGCTCGCCGGTGCGACGGCCCTCGCGGACGACAAGGTTGCGCAGGAAGCCCTCGCTGGTGCTGCGGTCGTAGGGCTCAAGTCCCTGCTCACGGCACCAGCGGACGACCTCCTCGCGGGCGCGGTTGCCGGCCTCGGAGGCCAACAGGCAGTCGCGCACCTCGATGATCTCCTGCCAGTGCCCGGGCGCGTGGAAACCGCAGATCAGGCGGCCACTCTCGTCGTGGCCGAAGGAGTACTCGAGCTTGTTGCGGTAGCGCCACTGCTCGACCGCCGGCACGATCGGCTCGAGCTCGAAGCCGTCGAGCTTACCGATGCGGCGCAGCGCCTCGTCGACCTGCTGCTGCTTGATCTCGAGCTGGCGCTCGTACGGCAGCACCTGCCAGGGTGCACCGGGATGATCCGCGAGCGGCGCGATCCGCTCGGGGCTCGGCTCCAGGATCTCGGTCACGCGCGCCTCGGCGTAGGCGCGCTTCGACTTGCCGACGACGGCCTTCACGGTGTCGCCGGGCATCGCGCCGGAGACGAACACGACGTAGCCGTCGAGGCGCGCGACACCGGCGCCACCGAAGGCCAGCGAGTCGACCGTGAGCCGCAACTCGTCCCCGGGGCGGGGACGTATAAGGCGGGAAGATGTTTCAGCCATGGACAATCCAGCGTAGTGGCTGCTACAGAAACTCGGTGGTAGCTTTGCGATGTGGGAGAAGTAGCTGCAAACCGGGCGCATACGCCCAGCATCCGCGACGTCGCCCGACTCGCCCAGGTTTCACACCAGTCGGTCTCGCGCGTCCTTAACGGGCGGCCGAACGTCAGCGACGAGACTCGGCGTCGCGTTCTCGACGCGATCGAGGCTCTGAACTACCGCCCGAATCGCGCCGCACGCGCGCTGGCGCTGCGGCGCAGCCAGATGATCGGCGTACTGCCGTCCGGCCAGCGCTTCCTTTACGGCCCGTCAAGCGCAGTCCGCGCAATCGAGGACACGGCCCGGCTCGAGGGCTACTCGACGCTGGTCGCCAACGCCTCCGACGAAAGCACCGCGGCGCTGACCCAGGCAATGGAGCATCTCTTCGACGAGGGCGTCGAGGGCATCATCGTGATCGCGCCGCAGCCGCACACCGCCGAGATCGTCACCTCGATGGGAGTACCGGTACCGGTACTGACGCTGCAGTCCGGCAAGGAGTCGCAGGAACTCGGAATCGGCACCGACAACTACTTCGGCAGCGAGCTTGCCGTCCGCCATCTGGTCGCGCTCGGCCATACCCGCGTCGCTTTGCTGCAGGGGCCATCGGGCTGGTCCGAGGCGATCGCCCGCACCCGCGGCACGCTCGATGCGACTCACGCGGCGGGGCTGACGCTACTTGGCAGCACCGAAGGCGATTGGACCGCCGAGTCCGGCTATCGGAACGCTGCGCCGCTGCTGGCGACGTCGCCCACGGCGATCATCTCCGCCAACGATCAGATGGCGCTGGGGCTGCTGCATGCGATTAGCGAGGCCGGGCTGAGGGTTCCCGAGGACATCTCCGTGGTGGGCTTCGACGACGTCCCGGAGGCCGCGCACTACCTGCCGCCGCTGACCACGCTCAGGCAGGACTTCCACGAGATCGGGCACCGCGCGATCGCGGCGCTGCTCGCTCGCATGCGCGGCGGGAACATCGCCTTCCACACGCCGCTGCGGCCCGAGTTGATCATCCGTGGCTCGACCGCACCGCCGCCGGCGGCAGCAGCAGTGCCGGCGGCGGCAGTACCTGCGGTCGGGGTCGGTGCAACCGGTGGCTTCTCAGCGCATCAAGCCGCCGAATCTGGGACGATGAATCGATGAGCGGAGTCGAGGAGTCCCTGCCACGTCGCGTCGAGAAGCCGTGGGGATACGAGATCTGGTGGGCGCTCACACCCGACTATGCGGGCAAGATCCTGCACGTGAACGCCGGCCACCGGCTCTCGCTGCAGCTCCATGAGCGCAAGGACGAGAGCTCGTACGTGCTGAGCGGTCGGCTGCTGCTGGTGAAGGGGGAGTCGGTCGACGCCCCGCTGACCGAGTCCGAGCTGGGCCCCGGCGACATCTGGCACAACCTGCCGAACGAGGTGCACACGGTACAGGCGATCGAGGACACCGACATCCTCGAGGTCTCGACGCCCGAGCTTGACGACGTCGTGCGGCTGCAGGATAACTACGGCCGCGAGGGCACGAACGCGCCCTAGCGCTCAGCCGACCAGCAGTTCGAGCAGTGCCTTCTGTGCGTGGCGTCGGTTCTCGGCTTCGTCCCAGATCCGCTGGCGCTCGCCGTACAGCACCGACTCGGTGATCTCCTCGCCGGGGTGGGCTGGCAGGCAGTGCAGCGCGAACGCGCCGGGTGCCGCCGCGTCGAGCAGCTCGTCGCTGATCTGGTAGTCGCGCAGGGCCGCACGCCGCGCGTCCGCCGTCGCCGGGTCGTCGTTCATGCTGACCCAGACGTCGGTGTAGATGGCGTTCGCGTCCTTCACCGCGACGTACGGGTCGTCGGTCAGCGTCGCCCCCGCCACCGGCTCGAGCTGGTAGCCGTCCGGCGCCGCGATTGCAACCTCGACCCCGGCGAGCGCGCCGAGGATCGCAAGTGAGCGGGCGACGTTGTTACCGTCGCCGACGTAGGCGAGCTTCAAGCCATCGAGCTTCCCGTACGCCTGCTGCAGCGTCTGCAGGTCGGCGAGCGCCTGGACCGGGTGGTGGCCGGTGGTCAGCATGTTGACGACCGGAACGCTGGCGTAGCGGGCAAGCTCCTGCAGCAGCTCATCGGGTCCGGTGCGCATGCAGATCGCTGCCGCATGGCGCGAGAGCACGTAGGCGGTGTCGCGAATCGACTCGCCGCGTGAGAGCTGCATGTCCTCGGTGCGCAGCACCATCGGGTAGCCGCCAAGCTCGACGATCCCGACTTCGAAGGAGACGCGCGTTCGCGTCGAGGGACGCTGGAAGATCAGGGCGACCGCACGCCGTGCCAGCACATCGGAGCCCAGCGGGTTCGCCCGCAGCCACTCGGCGCGATCGATCAGCGCCAGCACCTGCTCGCTCGACAGCTCTTCACCGGTCAGTAGATCTGTTGGTTTCTCGCTCACGGCTCCGGAGTCTAAGCCCTCGGGGACTGCCCCGGCCGCGCTCAGACCACCGAGACGATGACGCCGATACACAGCACGAGCAGCGTGCTCCAGACGATCGCGTCGGCGATCCGGCGCTGATCGAGCCCGTAGAGGGTACCGAGGATCAGGGCGTTCACGGCGCTTGGCATGAACGACTGCAGGATGTAGGCGCGGGGGATCGCAATGCCGGTCGCGGCCACCGCCAGCATGATCGCCGGCGTCACGGTGAGCCGGCAGGCGAGCGCAATCCGGACCGGCCCGTCGGGCAGCGCCAGCAGCCGCCCGCCGATCTTCCGGCGCTCGTTGGCGAGCGTCACGCCAACGGCGTAGAAGCCACCCACCATCATCAGGTCGAGCAGCACGTGCGAGGCTTGGACCAGGACCTCGGGCGCCAGCGACGCCGGCACGATCAATCCAACGATGACACCCCACAGCGGCGGGTTGCGGGTGATGATCGTCCGTGTCCGTGCCCACGTGCTGAGCGAGTCGCTGCGCTCGCCGAAGGCGGCGGCAACTGCGAAGCCGGCGATGAAGAAACTCGGTCCGGCGACGAGCTGGTCGAACATCAGTGCGTGCGGCAGCTGGCGCGCGCCGAACAGCACGACCGTCAGCGGATCACCCATGTAGCCGGTGTTGATCAGGATCGAGGCGGCGATCATGCCGCCGATCGTGGCCCGGCTGGCGCCAGTGCGCTTCACCAGCCACCAGACCAGGACACCGGTTGCCGTGACGCCGACGTAGCCGACTACCAGACCGATGCCGACACCCGCCGTGATCTGGAGATGCGCGATGTTCACGTAGGAGACGAACGGCATCAGCACGTAGAGCATCGCCAGCAACACGCGGTTCGCCAGCGGTCGCGCCCAACGGCCGCGCCGCTCGCACAGAACCCCGAACGCCGCCGAGGCGATCACCGCGCACGCCAGCAGGATCATCGTCTAAGCCGCGCCCGCGAAGCCGTGCGTGTACGCGTAGTGAACCGCTTGGGCGCGGTCACGGGCGCCGATCTTCGCGAACAGGTGGTTGATGTGGCTCTTCACGGTGGCCTCGCTGACCACCAGGCGCTCGGCGATCTCGCGGTTCGAGAGCCCGGCCGCGATCAGGCTGAGGACCTCGGCCTCGCGCGGCGTGAGCTCGTCCGGGAGCTCCTTGGCGCTCATCGAGGCCGGGTGGGTGGGGTCCGGTTCCGGCCCCACCCTCGGGCTCCTCCCGGTGGACCCAGTCGTCGCCGTGGACCTGGCCGCTGCCGACTCGTTACCGCTCAGGCCGGCCTCGGCCGTGCTCGCCGCCGCGAGCAGCCGCGCTTGCACGAGCGGGTCGAGCACCGACTGCCCGGCCGCCGCCGCCTGCACGGCTCGCGTGATCTCGGCGATGCCGGCGTCCTTCGTCAGATAACCGCGCGCGCCCGCCTGCAAAGCGTGGATGATCGAGGCGTCATCGGCGTGCGTGGTTAGCACCACCACCTCTGTCCGCGGCTGCCGCGCGCGGATCTGCCTGGTCGCCTCGACGCCGTCGAGACCCGGCATCCGCAGGTCCATCAGCACCACCTGCGGCTCGCGCTCCGCGGCGAGCCGCACCGCCTCCGCCCCGTCGGCGGCAGCCACCACCGGCTGGACGCCGTCGGCCAGCTCCAGCAAGGTCATCAGGCCCTCGCGCACGATCGCCTGGTCGTCGACGACCAGCACCGTGATTGGCTCGTTCCGCGGCTGGCTCACGTCTCCTGACACTCTGACCGCATTCTGCCCGACCCCCACTCAATCCTGCGGCGCCAGGGTGGCCGGCACGGTTGCTGGCGCGCTCCGTGGCAGGCGCAGCAGGACCCGCCAGCCGCGGCCGTCCGCTCCCGCCTGCAGCTCGCCGCCGAGCGCCCGAGCCCGCTCGCGCATGCCGGTCACCCCGGCGCCGCTGCCGCTGCCTGCCAGCTCCGACGGCGCCCGCTCGGCGCCGTCATCGACGACCTCGAGCACAGCAGCCTCGGCGTCGACCCGGAGCGCGACGCGCAGAGAAGCTCCCGGCGCGTGCTTGGTGACATTGGTGAGCGCCTCCTGCGCGACCCGCAGGATCGCAGCCGACTGCGCGGTCGAGAGCGTCTCGCTGTCACCGTCGATCGAGAGCTCGGCGCGCGCCGCCGGGTTGTTCGCACGGTAGTTGGCCACCAGCCGCCGCAACACCGCCGCGGTCGGCAGCGCCGGCCCGGGGTCGCCCCGCAGCACGCCGACCGCACGCCGCGTCTCGGCAAGCCCCGTGCGCGCCAGCTCGTGCGCCCGCGCGATCCGTTCGCGCACACTCTCGGTCGACGCCCCGTGCGCCAGCAGCGCCTCGGTCGCCTCAAGCTGGATCGTCAGGCCCGCCAGCGTGTGTGCCAGCAGGTCGTGGATCTCGCGCGCGATCCGCGCCTGCTCCTCGAGCTTGGCGGCCCGCAGCTCTTCCTCGTGCGAGCGCTGCGTCTGCGCCAGCAGCAGCTCCGCCTGCTCGGAGCGCATGATCGAGGCGTGGATGCTCGCGCCACCGAGCATCGTTGCCGCGAGACTGACCGCGTAGACGAGCCAGACCAGCGCCTCCTTATCGTAGATCAGCGTGGCGGCGCCGAAGCCGGCGGCCGCCGCGGCCAGCAGCGGCAGTCCTTTCAGGAAGCCGACCCGGATGCCGCCGGACATGATCGCGACGTAGGCGGCGATCGCCGCCGTCGAGCCACCGCTGCTGCTGGCCGCCATGCTGATGAAGCCGCTGCTGACTGCCAGCACGAACAGCTCGGACCCGATCCGGCGGCGCGCCCGCAAGGCCGGCCATGTCCGCATCCGCGCCATCCAGATGAGCCAGGATCCGGCGAGCAGAACGGTCCCGCACAGCAGCACCAGCCCGCGACCGCTCAGCGACAGCCGCGGCTGTCCGGTGATGACCGAAACGACGATCACGATCAGCCCGGCCAGGCTGATCGCGCCGCCGATCCAGCTCCTCAGCGTGCGTGTCGCTTGCACACGCCTGACGTTAAAGGTGAGTGGGGATAGACCCAAGGCGACTCGAGGGAGGACGCGAGACGGTGGCCGGAGGCTCCGCGTTCAGGCGAGGTCGGGGGCGACGGCCGCCGCGCGCTGCGAGCGCCGCAGAGCGCGGTACATCACGGCGGAGCGGCCGCCCACCTCGCAGACCGCCATCGCCAGCAGCGCCACGGTCCAGGCATCGCCGCTGGTGATCGAATGCGTGGCGCTGAAGCGGGCGATCGTCGCCACGCCGCTGTGCGAGACCCAGTAGATGAAGGCGAAGCGCGAGCCCATGCCCAGCACCCACAGGAACGCCGACAACCAGCCGGCGCGGAGCATGAGCTTGCCGTCCAAGCTCGTACGCAGCTTCACGGTCAGGCCGCTGGCACTACCGATTGTCAGGCCGACAAGTGCCAGCAGGACCACCAGCACGAGGTCGTTGCCGCCAGTCGGGATCGCGCGCAGGTAGTTCGCCACGGCCAGCGCCACGATCAGCAGCGGGCGGATGATCTGGCGCCGGTTCAGCTCGTGCTCGCGGATCTGCAGCAGCACGACGAGGACCAGCGCGGAGTCAAGGATGTAATCGAAAGTGCTCATGGCATCGATCATCCAGGCCGGGGGCCGTTTGCACATCGGCTCCTGGTTTGATCTGCGGGTGGATCTTGCGCCCGGTGTCCACCCCTGGGTGGAGGGCGGAAGGCGCCGGTCGAGGCCAGCTTCGTGCGCCATCGGCGGGGAAGCTGGGAAGGAAACCGGCTGTGAGGCGCGGTTTCCTTCCCAGCTTCCCTCCGCCGCACCTGGCCGCACCTGGCCGCACCTGGCCAGAACTCGGCTAGCTGCTCAGGCGCGCAGGCCGAAGCCGCGCAGCATCATCAGCGCTTTCTCGCCGAAGGTGCCGTGGCTCGGCAGGATGCCAAGCTGCTCGGCCGCGCCGTAGCGGTCGAAGAAAGCCCGTACGCGCAGCAGCCGCGTACGGTCGGCCGTCAGCTCGCAGTAGAAGAGCACCGGCATGTCCACGACCCGACCCGTAGCTGGCACATCCGCGAGCGGCTGGGTGTGCGTTCCCCGCAGTCGTGCCGGCGCCGCCACGAAGCGTCCGTCGGCAAGCCGCTCGCCGAGCTGCTCGAGGCGCGCGTCGGGGAACGCCGCCCACAGGCGCTGAGCATGTCCATTGAGCGCGTCCACCCCTTCCAGCGGCTGCGCGAGGATCGGGTCCTCATAATGCACGGCAGGCGCGCAGACCGCGGTGAACGTGCCCGCCTGATGCCCCGACCACGCCGCTTGCCAGCCGTCGATCAGCGTTTCGATTGCCGCCGTCGCCATCGCCTGCCGATCGTAGTCCGTGGCGCGCCGACATACCCCATCGCGAAACCAGGGGTAACCGCTAGATTCTCGGGTATTGTGTCCGATTCCACTTATGATGTCATCGTGATCGGCTCAGGACCCGGCGGCTACGTCGCCGCGATCCGCGCCGCGCAGCTCGGCCTTACGACCGCTGTGGTCGAGAAGGATAAGGTCGGTGGCCGCTGCCTGAACTACGCATGCATCCCGGCCAAGGCGGTTCTCCGGGTCGCCGACGTGGCAGCCGAGATCCGCGACGCGAAGGAGTTCGGGATCATCGTCCCCGAGCCGATGATCGACTTCGACGCGGTCTCGGCCCGCCGTGAGAAGGTCGTCAAGACCTTGACGGGCGGGGTCTCCGGCCTGTTGAAGAAGAACAAGGTGACGGTCATCGAGGGTGTCGCGTCGTTGGCCGACGCCAGCACGGTGCAGGTCGGCGACCAGACCTACGGGGCCAAGACGATCCTGCTGGCGACTGGCTCAGAGGCGCTGCCGCTGCCGGGCATCGAGTTCGGCTCTCGCGTGATCAGTCCGAAGGAGGCCTGGGCGCTGCCGCAGCTCCCGAAGTCGATCGCCGTCGTCGGCGCCGGCGCCTCCGGCGTCGAGATCGCCTCCGCCTACGCCCGCCTGGGCAGCGAGGTGCTGCTGTTCGAGGCCCTCGACCGGGTGCTGCCGACGGAGGACGTCGACATCTCGAAACTCGTCGCGCGCGGCCTCTCGAAGCAGGGAATCGGCGTTCACACAGCGAAGCTCGTACGCGACGTCGAAAGCCATGACGACAACGTCACGTTCGCCTTCGACGGCGGTGAGGGCGAGGTCGACTGGCTCGTGATCGCCGCCGGGCGTGGCCCCGACGTCGAGGCACTCGGCCTCGACGTGGTCGGCGTCAAGCTGACCGAACGTGGTCAGATCGAGGTCGACGGCGCGATGCACACCAGCGTCCCTGACATCTACGCGATCGGCGACATCGTGCCCGGTCCAGCGCTGGCGCACAAGTCCTCGGAGGAGGGCATCATCGCCATCGAGGACGCCGCCGGCCTGGCGACGCACCCGCTCAGCTATCTCGACATCCCGCGCGCAACCTTCTGTACGCCGAACGTCGCTTCGTTCGGCCTCACAGAGGAGCAGGCGCGCGCGCAGGGCTACGACGTCACCGTCGGCAAGGTCCCCTACGGCGCGGTCGGCGCCGGCACCGTCTACGGCGATCGCACCGGCCTCGTGAAGCTGGTCGGCGATCGCAAGTACGGCGAGCTGCTTGGTGCCCACATCGTCGGAGCGAAGGCGACCGACCTGATCCAGGAGCTCGTCAACACGAAGCTGCTGGAGGGCGGCTACCCCGATCTCGCCCGCATCGTCCACGGCCATCCGACGCTGTCCGAGGCACTGCTGGAGGCGGCCCGCGCCGCCGACGGCTGGCTGATCCACGGCTAGCTGGTGTGCGTGCTCCTGGCACCCGGCCCGCGCGGGCCGGGTGCCAGGTGGGCACCATTCCTGTCCCCTGATCGGACCCCTAGCCGTCTTCTATCCCGAACCAGGCCGCGGCGTCGGCTCGCGACTGCAGGCCGGCGTTCGCTCCCCCGGATCGGGCCCCTATGGACAGCCCTTCCCGATCAGACCATGGCCGAGCGTGGCGCGCCGGCGTCAGGCAAAGTTGTAAATAAGCGAAGAAAAGGCGGAGAAAACGTCAGCGGCCGCGGCAGCGCTTCGCCTCATGGCCGCTGCCAGACGGGCACTCAGCGGCCGAGTCGGTGGACGCGCACGCGGTCGCCGAGCACCTGCTCGGCGACCGTCGCCACGTGCTGGTGGTGGGTCAGCAGGATCACCTGCGTGCGCTCGGCGATCGAGGCCAGCGCCGGTAGCGCCGCTGCCAGCCGCTCGTCGTCGGAGTGCACGAGGATGTCGTCGAGCAGCAGCGGCAGGGGCGGCCGCACCGACAGATGGTGCTCGAGCGCCGCGAGCCTGAGCGCCAGGTAGAGCTGATCGCGGGTGCCGTCACTGAGCGCCGCGACCGTCAGCTCCTCACCACTCGCGCGACGGGCCACCAGGGTCGGCTGCCCCGGCGTCGTCTCGTCGACTAGCAGCCGCTGCAGCGACCCGGCGGTGAGCTGCCGCAGCAGCTCCTCAGCCCGCCGGACGATCGGTGAGGCGTTGTGCTCGCGGTGGTACTCGATCGCCCGCTGAAGCAGGATCTCCGCCGCCTTCGCGCTGAGATACGCCCAGGCCGCCTCCCCGGCTTGGCTGGCCTGCTGCTCGGCGAGGTCGCGCTCGCGCGCGGCCAGAGCACCGTGGTCGAACCCGTCACGCGCCTTGCGTGCCTCCGTGTGCCGCTCGATCAGCTCCTCCCGCGCGGACCGTGCCGCCGCGAGATCGTCTTCGACCGCCTTCTGCGCCGCGACGATCTCGTCGTGGCCGCGGCCCGCCAGCTCGCGCTCCAGCTCGGGGATCGGACCCTCGCCGCGCTCCACGATCTGGTCCTCGAGCTCGCCGAGCTGACGGCGCCGCTCGTCACGCTCGGCGACGGCGCGCTCGATCGCCGGCAGCTGCGCCGTGGAGGCGACACCGGCGGCCGCGCAAAGCGCGGCCAGCTCCGCGTCCAGCTGCTTGAGCTCGCGCTCGCCGGCGGCGATCTGCGATTGCTGGTCGCGGAGCTGCGAGAGCAGCCCGGCAAGCTCGTTGATCCGCGTGACGAGATCGCGCACCCTTGCCGGGCTGCTCTCGCCCGCCAGCGGCAGCGGTGCCAGCAGCTCGTGCCAGCGGTCCGTCCATGACGCCAATGCTTGCTGGGCTCGCCGCTCGCCGGCATGAGCTTCTGTAGCGGCCTTCGTACGCTCGTCCAGCGTCTGCGCCAGCGCCTCGCGCTCGCTGATCTGCATCGCGATGCCGTCGATCACTCCCTGGGCACGCTCCAGTAGCTGCGCCGGCGGCAGCCGCCGATCGACCTCCTCACCGCGCGCAGCCAGCCGCTCCCGCAGCGCCTGCGCGATCGCTGTCACCGCGGCGATTCGCTCATCCTGTGCCTGACGCTGCTGCCCGAGCTCGGAAGCTCGACCGCGCAACGTCGTGAACTGCTCGTGCCAGCGCAGCATTCGCGCGGGGTCAGCCGGTGCCTTCACGCCGGAATCGGTCCACAGCGCCTGCCACCGTGCCAGCGCCCGCTGCCGCTCAGTCGCGAGCGTCTCCCCGTCGGCATCGCAGCGCTCGATCTGGCCGTCAAGCTCCTCGATCTCGGCCGCCAGCCGCGCCCGCTCGGCCACGCGGTCACCCTGGGCAAGCAGCGCGTCGGCAAACCGGTCGGCTTGCGGCACGGCGCCCTGTAGCGCAACATATACCCCACGGGCCAGCTCAAGCTGCCCCTGGTCGAGCTCGCGACCGAGCGCCAGCATCAACCCGTCACGGTCGGTACGCGCGTCGTCGAGCTGCGTGGCGAGGTCGTCGACTCCGGTAGCGCTCGCGACGGCGAGGCGCAGTTGCTGCTCGTCGCGCTGCGCCATAATCCGCTTGCGTTCCTCGGCCAGCGTTCGCAGCCGCTCCGCCAGCTCATCGAAGACCTGCTGCTGGCGCTCGATCACAGTCGCTGCCGGTGGCTCGCAGCTGCCGAGCTGCGCCAGCGTCAGGGAGGGCTCGAGCGCCGCCGCGTCGCGCTCGATCCGCTCTAGCTGGCGGGTGATCTCCTCGCGCTGGATCTGCGCCGCCTGCAGCCCGGGCAGTCCCGACCGCAGCGCCGCGGCAGCCTGCTCGAGCTCCGGTACCGACGCCGGTGCTGGTCCGGCCGCTGCGACCGCGGCATCGGCGGCAGCGCGCTCGGCATCGTGGTCGGCGGCGTCTTGCTCAGCTCGCAGCGCCTGCTCGGAGATCTGCGCGTGCTGATCCGCAGCGGCGTTGATCGCGGCAGTCAGATCCTTGCCCACGCGCTCGACCAGCGGCAGTCCCTGCTGATCGCGCTCCGGCGTGAGGCCGCTGAGGTCGGTGCGCTCGATCTGCGCCATCAGCTCGTCACGGCGGGCGCGACGCTCGCGCAGCCCGCTGGCGGCGCGAGCCCGGGCGTCGCTGACAACCTCGCGCCTGGTGCCAGCACCGGCCGCCAGCTCCGGCAGCGAGCCAAGCTGCTCCAGCTCGGCCTGCAGCGCTCGACGACGGGCAAGCAGACCGGACACGGAGGCCAGCCGCTGCAAGCCTGCCTGCCGGGCCGCCAGCGCCTCGATCTCGGCGCCCTGGCGCTCCCGCTCCGCGCCCAGCGTCGCCACGAGCTCGTTGGCACGCTGGTAGTCGGCCGGTGCGATCACCAGCGCCCGGGCAGCGCTGATGTGCTCGCGATAGTCGCGCAGACGAGCGTTGATCCGGGGCTTGGATGCGTTCGGGCTCGCGCTGAAGAGCTCGGCGGCGGCGTCCTTCAGCCGCGCCGTCACTGCGGCCAGGTTGCCAGCGCCAAGCGTCGCGCCGAAGACCGATACGCCGAGCTCGCCGCCGCCGCTCAGCAGTCCCTCGCCACCTTCGCGCAGCTCCTCCTGCGTGACCAGGAAGAGTCGCCGGTAGAGCTGCTGATCGACCTCGCCGAGCAGCGTCTGCATCACCGCATCGTCGACGACTTCGTCGGCGCTGTCCCGCAGCGTGCGGGTGTTGCCGCGGACCCGGGCGAGCGTCTGCACCGGCGAATCCGGGCCGGCCTCGATCACGGCGCCGACCCGGAGCCGGTCAGCGGTATGGATCTGCGCGTCACTGATGCGGTGCGGGAAGCCGAACAGCAGCGCATCGATCGCGCGCAGGGTCGTGCTCTTGCCGGCCTCGTTGCGACCGAGCACGACGTGCAAGTCGCATTCGCCGGCGGCGCCGAACGGGATCACCGTGTCGGTGAAGGGGCCGAAAGCGGTCAGTTGCAGCTCGCGCAGGCGCATCTTCACTCCAGCGGAGACCCGTCCAGCCCCAGCTCGTTGCGGACGCGGGCGAGGCCCAGCGCGAGCACGCGCTTACGCAGCTTCGCGTCCGGCTCGAGCTCCTCGGCAAGCTGGTGATCGCTGCCGAGCGGCACCGACGCCAACTTATACAGTTGCGCCAGCGCCGCGTCGATCGCGCTGGCCGTCGCGTCGGCCTCCGCCACGGCGGTCAGGGCCTGCTCGAGCTCCGAGCCGGCGCCGACCGGCGCCGGCGGCGGCTTCGTCCGCACCCTGACGCGCTCGAGCCACAGCGCCGCGGGCGCGACAGCATCGGCCACGCCCAAGAGCTCAGCCCGCAGCCGCTCGCCGTCGGCCAGCAGCCTGCCGTGCAACGGCGTGGCGCCACGGAGCAACACCCTTGCCGCCAGCGGCCGCCCGCTGGCGGCCGCAACCGCCTCGGCCAGCGCCGCCTGGCAGCGTTCCAGCACGGCGTCGAAGCTGGTCGCGCCGCTGCAGTCGACCTCGACGACGGCCCAGCGCATGACGTCGAAGTCGACCGGTTCGACCAGCGGTTCCTCGCCCGGCTCAACGGTCACGAGCAGGCCGCCGTGCGGCCCCGTCTCCCGCACGCTCCGGCCCTGGATGACGCCCGAGTAGTAGACGTTGGCAAGGCCGTCGACGGGCCCGCGGGTGTGGATGTGGCCGAGGGCCCAGTAGTCGTAGCCGCAGCGCTGCAGGTCGCTGAGCGCCGACGGCGCGTAGGTGTCGTGCCCGGAGCCGCCGCCGAGGCCGCTGTGTAAGAGGCCAATGTTCACCAGCCCTGGCAGCGGCGCCGGGTAGGAGGCCACCAGGTTCTCGGTGACGGCACGCTGGGCGAAGCTCTGACCGTGCAGGGCTACGCCAAGCTCGGGGAAGCTGGCTGTCTCCGGCGCCGCCGAGCCCAGCACCCGAACGTTATCCGGCAGCGTCAGGCGCCGCGTGATCTGGCTGTTCGAGTCGTGGTTGCCATGGATGATCACAACCGGGATGTCCGTTTCGCGTAGGCGACGCAGCTGGCCCGCGAAGAAGACGCCGGTCGAGAAGTCCTGCCAGTCGCGGTCATAGACGTCGCCGACGATCGCGACGAGGTCGACGTGCTGCTCAAGCGCGTAGTCGGTCGCGCCCGTCAGTGCCTCGCGCGTGATCCCGGGGCCGGAGCCGATCACGTCACTTGCCTGCGCCAGCCCGCGCAGCGGGCTGTCGAGGTGGAGGTCGGCTAGATGCAAGAACCGCATGTGGATATCTTGGGACCGATGAGCACAAGCAACGTAGCGGCCGAGACGCGGGTGACGGTGCCGAGCGTAGAGCTTCATGACCGGGCCGTGCTTGATGCCCGCCGACTACCGACATTGCCGGGCGGTCCCCGTCTCGCGGCACCGCAGGACGGGTCGAAGTGACTGCGGCGTCGCAGCCCCAGGATGCGGTCGGAGTGATCGCCGCCCGCGGTCGTGAGCTGCTCCTCGAGCACCTCCGCGTCGCATACGCGGAGGCATCCCGGACTCAGGCGGACATCATCAGCTTCGACTCGCATGCGCTCGAGGAGCTCGCGCGGCAGGCGGCCGCGCGAGCGGACGGCCTGCAGTGGCGCCGCGCCTTGGCCGAGGCCGCCGCCGAGCACTTCCAGATCACCGTCACCGACGCGCTCACGCGGCCCGAGGTCGCCGAGGCGCAGCAGCTGGTCGGTGCACCGCCGTACGAGCAAAGCCTGGCCGAGCTGGTCGGTGAGCCACCCGAGCCGCCGACAACGCCAGACCCGCCGCAGGCCATGCCCGATCCAGCCGTGGCCGCAGCGGAGCCGATCACGGTGTCCGATCCGCCCGCGCCGCCCCTCGACCCGCCGACAGATGAGGTCCAGCTCGACGTCCTGCCACCCCACATGCAATCGGACGGCGATCTGCCGGCGAACGGCACGCCTCGCGACCAGCTGCCGATCGATCCCGACGCCGAGATCACGATCACGGCGATGCACCTTGGCGGCGTCACCGACCTCCCGACCGCCGGCGACGCGCTGGAGCTGCGACTCTCGCGCTACGGACTGGACATCCTGCCCGCCGACGGCGATATCATCGGCCGCCTGCCGTGGCATGAGATCGTCGACATCGCGGTCACCGAGCCGCGCGGCCACCTGCTGCACCGCGGCCACGAGGCGGCGCAGATCACCGTTCACACCGCGCACGGCGAGGCGTACTTCGAGGCCCCCGGCTTCGCGGCTCAGGCGCTGCGCGCCGAGATCGGACCGCTGGTCGAGGCCCACCGCGGCAGCCGCTAGCGCCCGGTGTCATAACCCCGGCATAACCCCGTCTTTACTGGTCTTTACGGCTCGCTTGACTCGGCCGATACATCGCCGAGACTAGGATTGATTCGTGTTTGACACTCGCCTGAGCTACAGCTCAGCGCGCCTCGCGCATCTTCGTGAGTCCGCTGTGCTCGCGAAGATCGCAAAGTATGCAGTGGGCTCCGTCGTGGCCTTGCTGACCAGTGTCGTCGTATTCGCGTTAATGCTAAACGCAGGCGCCGGCACTACCGCCGCGTCAATCGGCGCCTTCGTCGCCGGCGCGTTGCCGAACTGGGTACTGAACCGCCGCTGGGCCTGGCAGCGCACCGGGCGCGTGCACTTCGGCCGTGAGGTCGTCGGGTACGTGATTGTCTCGCTGATTGCCCTAGCCGCGTCCGCGGCTGGTACGGGTGCCGCACAGAACTGGGTCCGCGGCCACGTAAACGGCGAGCTGCAAGTCCTGCTCGTTACCGCCGTCTACGTTGTGGTACAGGCGGCGCTGTTCGTCGCCAAGTACCTGGTCTACGAGCGCTGGATCTTCGCCGAGCGCAGTCGCATACGCGCCGCCTTGCGCTCCCGTCGCCACGTGTGGGCGATGGCGCGGGCGAACCGCATGCCGTAGAGCAGGTTTCCGCCTTTCTTAGTGCCCGAGGCGCGTGCGCCACGATCGCGCATCGTCGTCGGCACCTCGCCGAGCTTGAAGCCGTTGGCGGCGGCGCTGATCATCAGCTCCGACGCCTGGTACTGAGGCTGCTGGAGCGTGACGGCCGCAGTCACCTCGGCGCGCATCGCGCGCAGGCCGCAGGCGGGGTCCGTCACGCGGCTGCCGACCATCGCCGACAGCAGCCAGCCGAAGACGCGGACGCCCAGATGCCGCAGCGTGTCGGTGGTCAGCTCTGCGCCCAGCCGGCGCGAGCCGGAGACGAAGTCCACCTCACCGTCGAAGATCGGCGCCAGAACCGACTCGATCTCCTCCGGCTCGTACTGGCCGTCGGCGTCAATCGTCACGATGACCTCGGCGCCGCGTGCCCTCGCCAGGTAGTAGCCGAGCTTCAGCGCCCGTCCCTGGCCGCCGTTCAACTTCACGTCGCAGACCAGCGCTCCGGCCGCGGCCGCGGCCGCGGCCGTCTGATCACGGGCGCCGTCAACCACCACGATCACCTCGCGCGCACGCTGCGCGATCGGCGCCGGGATCTCGCCGACGACCGCGGCGACGGTCGCCTGCTCGTTGAACGCCGGGATCACGATCGCGATCGGGGCGCCCTGGCCAGCCGGGTACGCGGCCAGAAACGCGTCCGCCGCGGCTCGCTCGTGCGGAGCCAGCTCATCGGCATTGCCGTGGCGCGCGACATCGCTGGAGTCAGCGGTGACCGTGCTCACGGCGCTACACCTCGCCGATGGGGTCGTTCGCGGACGGCGCGGCAGGCTGCTTGGCGGCGGCCATGCCGGCGCCACCTGGCAGCGGCACGACCTTATCGACGTCAAGCTCGCGCCACTCGTCCCAGACGCCGCAGATGCCGGTATGGAAGTCGAACTGCGGCGACCAGCCGGACTCGCGCGCCAAGCTCGTGTCGACCACGACCGCCGGCATCTCGCCGGCCTTCGGCTCGACGTGCTTAATCGGCAGCTCCGCGCCGGTCACCTTCCGGACCTCGTCGACGACATCGAGCACCGACTGCGAGTGGCTCGAGCCGATCACAACCGGCCCCTGCCAGCGCGCGTCAGTTAGGGCCATCATCGCGGCCGCGATGATGTCGGAAGCATGGACGTAGTCACGCACCTGCAGACCGTCGCCGTAGATGCTGAAGGTGCTGCCGAGGCGCACCGCCCGCATCAGCCGCGCGATGATACTGTCCTTCGCCTGCATGCCCGGACCATAGGCGTTGGTCAGCCGCAGCGCCGTGCAACGGATGCCGTAGACCGCGGTGTAGGCGGACATCAGCATCTCGCCGGCCGCCTTGGTGGCACCATACGGCGTAAGCGGGCGCAGCCGTGCCCGCTCGGTGATGACCGGGTCCTCCATCGGTCCGGTGACGGCGTTGGTCGAGGCCATCACGATCGCGCTCACGCCGCCCTTCCGGGCGCCCTCGAGCACCTGGTGGGTCCCCTGCACGTTCGTGCGGAAGGTCAGCTCCGGCTGCTCGATGGAATGCAACACCGAGGTCACGGCGGCGAGGTGGACGATTCCATCGAAGCCGCCCCGCAGGGCGGCTTCGATGACGCCGTCCTCGGCGATGTCGCCGAGGACGATGTCTACTTCAGGGTCCGGGTGCGGCTGGAGATCGACGACCCGGACATGCGCACCGGCCGCAGTCAGGCTCGCGACCGCATGGCGGCCGATGAAGCCCGATCCACCTGTTACCAGTACGCGCTTTCCTGCCAGCGCGCTCGCCGGCGCAGTCACGCCTTCGCCAGCGCGCTCGTCGTGGGCAGCTCGCTCGCGGTCTGCGCCCACTTGACCGTGGCCGGGATCGCGGCGAGGTCGACGCGATCGCGGTTACGATCGACCACTTCGAAGAGATGGTCGATCAGCGTCGTCGACAGCAGCGTCGGCTTCAGGCCGAGGCTCTCGAGCGCGGTGTGGACAACCTTGAAGTAGTGGTCGTAGGCCTCGACACGCGGGTTATCGACGTGGCTGATCGTGGCCTCGCCGGGGAACTGCTCGACGACTGTCTGCGCCATCTCGTTCAGCGACTTCCACTCGGTGGTCTGGTTGAAGACCCGGAACTCGCCGCGGTCGGCCGGGTTTTCCGACGCTAGGCGGATGCACTCGACGGTATCGACGATGTTGATGAGTCCGCGGGTCTGCGAGCCGTTGCCGTAGACCGTCAGCGGATGGCCGAGCACCGCCTGGATCACGAAGCGGTTGAGGACCGTGCCGAACACGGCGTCGTAGTCGTAGCGCGTGGCCAGGCGCGAGTCGCGCTTGGTCTCGTCGGTCTCGGCACCGTAGACGATGCCCTGGTTCAGGTCGGTGACCCGCAGGCCCCAGGTGCGGCAGCCGAACTCGAGGTTCGTCGAGTCGTGCACCTTCGAGCAGTGGTAGAAGGAGCCCGGGCGCTTCGGGTAGATCATGCGGTCCTTACGACCGTTGTGCTCGATCTCGATCCAGCCCTCTTCGATGTCGATGTTCGGCTGGCCGTACTCGCCCATGGTGCCGAGCTTCACGATCTGGATATCACGGTTGAAGTCGGCGACCGCGTACATGACGTTGAGGTTGCCGATGACGTTGTTCGTCTGCGTGTAGACCGCGTGCTGCTGATCGATCATCGAATACGGAGCAGCGCGCTGCTCCCCGAAGTGCACGATCGTGTCCGGCTCGAAGTCACGCACCATCCGATGCGTGAAGTCGGCGTCGCAGAGGTCGCCGACATAGCTCTTGATCTCCTTGCCGGAGACCTCCCGCCAGGCCGTTAGGCGCTCATCCAGCGGCGCGATGGGCACAAGACTTTCGACACCCATCTCCTTGTCGTAGCCGCGACGTGCGAAGTTATCGCATACAGCGACGTCGTGGCCGCATTCGGACAGGTGAATCGCTGTCGGCCAACCCAGGTAGCCGTCGCCACCAAGAACGAGGATCCGCATTCAATTGCTCCAATACCGTCGAGTCATTTGCTTCGCGGCGCAGAAGCTCTCCCAGCTTCGTGATCCGGGTGCGGTGCCAGGGATGTGCTAGGGGCAGATCGCTTCAGAGAGGCTACGCGCTGTCCCGAGGATAGCCGAAATCCCCAGGCGGACAATGCATGCCAAGGCGCCGGCGCTACCGCCGGTTGCAGTGAGAGTGAAGGTCGCCGGGCACATGTCCGGCTTCCAGCTCTATACGCAATGTATAGCCTGTGTCAAGTTACGCTCAACGCGTAGCTCTGGCGGCGTCCCGACGGCGATCTTTCAGTCGTCCACTGGCGACTTCAGCGGCCGTGCCGGTACGCCTACCACGGTCACGCCCGGCTCGAGGTTCCGCGTCACCACCGCTCCGGCACCGACCACCGCGTCCGCGCCCAGCACCAGCGGCGTGCCGGCGACGCCGTTCACGGTGACCGCACCGGTCCCCATGAAGACACGTTCCTCGAGGATCACGTTGCCGGAGATGTGCGTACCCGGCGAGAGCGTGCAGTAGCGACCGACGGTGGCGTCGTGACCGACCGTGCAGTCGAGGTTGATCTGCGCGTGCGCCGAGACCACGATGTTCACAGTGAGGATGCTGCCCGCGCAGATGACGACGCCCTCTCCCAGCCCCACCGTCTCCGGGTCCCAGTCCGCGTTCGGATGGATCACCGGCGGCGTCGGCTGAAGGCCCGCCTCCAGGGCCTTGCCGATCAACCGCTCGCGCAGCGCCGGGTTGCCGACGGTCGCGAGCACGTACGCGCCGGGGAAGCGCTCGGCGGCGTCGGCAAGCGAGTAGACCGGGCTGCCGTTCGCCGTCCCGCCCGCGAGGTGATCGTCGATCAGGCCCAGCAGCTCGAACGAGCGCCCGTTCCAACTTGCCCGCTCGCACCAGTTGGCGATCTCGCGGCCGAAGCCGCCGGCCCCGAACAGCAACAGCCTGTGACGATCGTGAGCGTTCATGCTCGTCTACTCCTTGAACTTCCGCGTGGCAATGCCGTAACCGGGTCGCTACCGCCGCGGATCCTACTCTGAGGGCGGCTTCCAGCCGCCGCTCGCATCGGGGTGGTAGAGGCCCTTGCCGCTGCGCACCTGGCTGATCGTTCGCGCCAGGATCTTCAGGTCCAGCAGCAGCGTGCGGTGCTCGACGTACCAGATGTCGAGCTCGATGCGCTCGGCCCATGGCAGCGCGGCACGGCCGTTGATCTGCGCCCAGCCGGTGATGCCCGGCGGCACGTCGAGCCGCCGGCGCTGATGCTCGGTGTACTGCTCGACCTGGCCGGTCAGCGTCGGCCGCGGGCCGACGATCGACATCTCGCCGCGGATCACGTTCCAGAGGTTCGGTAGCTCGTCCAGCGAGTAGCGACGCAGGAAGGCGCCGCTGCGCGTGATCCGCGAGTCGCCGTCCAGCACCGCCAGGCCGGCGCCGAAGTGCTCGGCGCCCGAGACCATCGTCCGCAGCTTGAAGATCGTGAAGGGCTCGCCGTGCAGGCCCGCGCGCGTCTGCCGGAACAGGGCGCCCCCAGGGGACTCGAGGCGGATCACGAGCGCCGCCAGCGCCACCACCGGGAAGCTGACCGCTGCCGCCGGCACGGCGATCGCCAGATCGAGCGCGCGCCGCGTGAAGCGGTCCCAGCCGCCGCGGGGGTCGCGGGAGCCGTGAGG
>Ga0255363_100008_pt1 | contig 173888 bp, 174 predicted proteins | sample GFST100metaG_FD_186007 | JGI IMG/M metagenome (GOLD analysis project Ga0255363, IMG submission 186007) | Peat soil microbial communities from Stordalen Mire, Sweden - G.F.S.T100 | ecosystem: Environmental > Terrestrial > Soil > Wetlands > Peat | place: Sweden: Norrbotten County, Stordalen Mire... | reverse complement strand
CCCCACCCCAGCAAACGACACCGCTTCCTCACCTGACCCACAAGCTCAACACACACCGACCCAGCCCAGCAACCCGACCAGCCGCCAACCACACCAACACCACACCGAAACGGTGGATTCAGGCTAAGCGGGCCAGCGGCACTACGCACATGAAACGGATGTAGCCGGGCGCGTCGTCTGCAAATGCGCAAGTCAGTCGCGGGGGTCGACGATGGTGATGCCAGCGTCGCGGGCAGCGCCTGCGAGCCGGTCGTCATAGGTAGCAAGGCCAGTCAGGTCGCTGCCGAGCAGGCGGGCCGTAGCTAGGTGGATCACGTCCAACGAGCGCAGCATCCGGTCAGGCTCTTCCATGGCGGCGTCGATTACTTCATCATCGATGGTGATGTAGTCGAAGGCGCGTAACAGGTCGCGGGCTTCGGGTAGAGCAGCGGGCAAGGCGCGGGTCACGGCGCGGGTGACCTCGATGCGCAGCAGTGCGGAGCTAACCCATGGGGAAGCGGCGTGGGCGTCGTAGAAGGCGGCGAACGCCGCGGGGTGGCTTTCCTGAGCAAGTAGTTTGAGTGCGGCTGAGGTGTCCAGGTAGTACAGGCTCACCAGCGTTCCTCGTCGCGCAGCGCCGCGAGCGCCTCGCCCAGCACATCGGTGCCGGTTCTCTGAAGCATGCGGGGCCGGTAGCCGGGGCGTGCGGCAGGACGAAGCCGCCCGGCGGCGGCGAGCCGGTCGAGTATAGGCGCGGGCTCGCGCTCCTCAACTGGCACGATGCGCGCGACCAGCCGGCCGTACTCGGTCACGTCAACGATCTCGCCGGAGCGTACCCGCGAGAGGACCTGGCCGGTATTGTGCCGCAGCTCTCGCAGCCCCACCGGCGTGTGCTCTCCGTTCTGACTCATGCTCAAATGGTATCACAATATTGTGAGCACAATGAATGAGCTTGCCACGTTGCCCGAGCGGTGTGCACTAGCCGTTATCCAAGCGCCGATGGTCAGGCGCGCCTCAGGCGCTCGTCCGCCCCGGTCAGCGCTCGTGCAGCCGTGTGTCGAGCGCCGAGCGCAGTCCGTCGCCAAGCATGTTGAAGGCGATCACGGTCACCATGATCAGCACCCCGGCGGGATAGACCTCCCACCAGTAGCCGTCAAGCAGGTGGTTGACGCCGGCGGAGAGCGTGGCACCCCAGCTTGCCGCCGGCGGTGCCAGACCGAAACCGAGGAACGACAAGGTCGCCAGCAGGATGATCGCGTCGGCGACCTGGAAGGTGGCGTTGACGACGATCGTGCCGATCGCGTTGGGGATGATGTGGCGCGCGATCAGGTGTGTGCGGCCGGCGCCCATCGAACGCGCGGCGGCGACGTACTCGCGCACGCGCAGCGAGAGCGTCTCGCCGCGGATGAGTCGTGCCGGTCCCAGCCACGACAGCAGTGAGATCGTGAGGATCAGCAGCGGCACGGTCGGCTGCACGACCGTCGCCAGGTAGATCAGCACGAAGACCGCCGGCAAGGCCAGCAGCGTGTCGACGACGCGCATCATCACGGCGTCGAGCCAGCCGCCCGCGAAGCCGGCGACGGCGCCCCAGACCACTCCGAAGGCGGTTGCCAGAACAGCCACCGCAAGGGCGATCTCCAGCGTCACGCGGCCCCCGACCATCAGCCGTCCCAGCAGGTCGTAGCCGCTGCCGTCGGTGCCGAGCAGGTGCGCGCCGTTCGGCGCCAGGTTCGTGATCGCAAGGTTCGTGTGCAGCTGGTCCGTCGGGTGCAGCAGCGGGCCGATGAAGCAGAAGACCAACAGCAGCAGGATCAGCACGAGACCGGCGACCGCGTCCCGCTGACGGGCGAGCCGCCACACGAGGCCGCGCCGCGCGAGCAGCGCGGGGTCGCCCAGTCGTGCCGCGTCCTCCTGACCGAGTCGCGCCCCTTCAGCCATGCCGCATCCCTTCAGTCACGGCGCACCCGCGGGTCGAGGGCCGCATATGAGATGTCGGCGAGCAGACTGCCGAGCACGGTCGCCAGGCCGACGACGACGGTGACGCCGAGCATCACCGGGTAGTCGGCGTTGACTGCGGCGGTGTAATAGCTGAGGCCGACGCCGGGGACGTTGAAGACGTACTCGACCACCAGGCCCGCGGTCAGCAGCATCGGCACCGACAGACCGACCAGCGTCACCACCGACAGCAGCGAGTTGCGCAGCACGTGACGCGAGAGCACGAGTCGCTCGGGCAGGCCCTTGGCGCGGGCCAGGCGCACGTAGTCGGCGGCGAGCGTGTCGATCGCCGCCGAGCGCATGTAGCGCGAGAACCAAGCGACGTTGACCAGGGTCAGCGTCAGCACCGGCAGCACCAGGCCACCCGGATCCCGCAAGATGCCGGCCGTCGCCGTCGACTGGCCCGCTTCGGGCGGGAAGACGTGAGCGCTGATCGCAAGTGCCGCCACGAGCAGCAGCGCAAGCCAGTAGGCCGGCATCGAGTAGAGCGCGAACGCGACCCCGGTCGCCGCGCGATCGAACCAGCTGTCCCGCCGGACCGCCTGCATGATCCCAAGCGGCAGCGCGATCGCCAGCGCGAAGACGAGCCCGAGGCCGACCAGGATCAGATCGTTCGGCACTTCGTGCACGACCAGCGAGCCGACGCTCTCGTTCAGGCGGTAGGAGTAGCCGAGGTTCCCGCGCAGCAGCCGGCCGAGGAAGTCGACGTACTGGACCGGCAGCGAGTGGTCCAGGCCGTTCTCACGGTTGAACGCGGCGATCGCGCCCGGGGTCGCGCGCTGGCCGAGGATCGCGCGCGCGGGACTGCCGGGCGTCAGGTGCTCGAGCACCAGCACGATCGCCGCGACCCCCAGGATCACGATCAGCGCCTGCCCGGCGCGCCTCAAGAGGAACTTGCCCATCGCCGCCTGTCGCTCGTCCTCCGTCTGTCTCCGCCGGACCCTGGGGCCAGGTGGGCGCGGGCCAGCGGGCCCGCGCCCGGCCGTTCACTTGACGAAGTACCACTCCTCCGGGTTGATGAAGTCATAGGCGTTCGGGGTGTAGCCGCCGAGGTTGCCCGCGAGCGTGATCAGCGTGCCCGGCGACGGCTGCCAGAAAACCGGGAGCTGGCGGCGGGCGTAGTTCGCGTAGGCGTTCAGCGCCGTCTGGGCCTGCGCCGCCGGGACCGTCTCGGTGGCCTCGATCAGCTTGTCCATGCGGGCGTCGGCGTAGCTGCCCTCGTTGCCGATCGCGCCGCTCTGGAAGTACTCCTCGCCGCTCGGGTAGTGGTCGGGCTGGAAGTACCAGGCGCCGCCGTACTGGCCGATCTGCCAGCCGCAGGCCGACTGCTTCGGCGTGCACGGCTCGACGTCGGCGCTGACCGTCGAGGAGGTCGCGGGCTTCAGCGTCAGCGCGATGCCGACACGCCTTGCGACCGACTGCAGATCCGCCATCGCATCCGCCACGCTGGAACGGTCGTTCGAGTAGATCATCGTCAGCCGCAGCCCCTGGCCGGCCGCGATGCCGGCACCGCACTCGCTGGTGTCGTTGCCAGGGTCCGCGCAGGTGCTGACGCCGCCCGAGACGACCTTCCAACCGTGCGCGACGAGCAGCGCCTTTGCCGCCGTGACGCTGAACGGGTACGGGTTGGTCTTCGCCAGCGCGTTCGAATACGGGTTGACCGGCTGGTCCGGCACCCCCGAGTAGGTCGGCACCGCAAGCCCGTGGAAGTAGGCATGGATCCAGCCGTCCTGGTCGATCAGGTGCTGGAACGCCTGGCGGAAGTAGAGCTGCTTGAAGATCGGGCCGGCGGTGGGGTTGTTGAAGTTCGGGATGAAGTAGTCGAGGCCCTGCGGATAGAACGCCTGGAGACGGTAGCCCTGATGCTCTAGCGTGCCCGACTGGGGCAGGTCGTCGGCTGGCACGTAGCCGACCGTGATCTGCTGGCCGGAGCCGTTGGCTACGCCGCCGCTGCTCGAGCTTGCCCGCAGGACCGACAGCTCGGCGTCCTCGCTGGTGTAGGGCAGCTCGACGAACGCCGACAGATGCGGGTGGTTAGGGCCGCTGTAGTCGCCGTTCGGCACGAACCGGGCCTCGCCGCTCGCGGTCAGCTCGGTCAGCTTCCAGGGACCGTCGACAACCGACCAGATCGGGCTGGTGGCGTAGGTCGAGAGGTCCTTCGCCTGCGCGTTCAGGAAGTTGTAGACCGCCCGCGCACCCTTGGTCGTGCTGTCGGGCAGGTTATTAGCGCCGGCCTGCGGGGCCGGCGCCGTGAGTGAGGTTCGGTCCCAGGCGAGCGGCAGCGGTGTGATCTGGGAAAGCTCGTTGTCCGTGTACCAGATCGGGTTGTAGCTGCGGTTCAGGCGCAGCCTGAGTTCGTGCGTGCCGAGGGCCTGGGTGGAAACGACGTTGTCGGGGAAGCCACCGGGCACGTAGGAGGCCCAGTTGTCCTTCTCGGCCTTGAGCAAGTTGATCCAGAAGATCACGTCGCGCGCCGAGACGGTCTCGCCGTCGGACCAGCGCCAGTCCTTGAGCTGGATCGTCACTGTCCTGTCGTCATCGCTGTAGGCCGGCTCATCGCCGAGCGAGAGGTTGTAGTCGACGCCGGCCTTGTTCCCGTCGCCGAACCAGTACAGCGGCTCGTACAGCAGGGTTTGGAAGTCGTTGGCGTTGGCGGTCGTGTAGTTGTCGCCGGACATCATCGGGAAGATGTAGCTCGGGGGCGAGAGCGGCGCCTCGGCGAAGTAGGCGGTGCCGCCTTGTCGCGGGGTGCCCTTGACGGCGGTCGCGGTGGTGCCCGCGGTCGCGCTCGTCAGGGCGGCTGAGTCGCTGGTGCCGCCGCCGCTGCTGCCGCCGCAGGCGGTGAGGCCCGCGCAGGCAAGGACGACGGATATGAATAAGGTGGCCGCTGTGCGGATGTGCTGCATTTGATCTCCCTCCGCCGGTATTAGCCGGATCAGGTTCGACGGTCGACGCCGGCCGGCGTCCTCTCAGCCCTTACGGGCTCCCGTGTTTATGGGGTCAGTCTAGTTCTCGGAGGTGCGGGGGGTGAGCGCGCGCCGCGCGTGGGCGCGGGCGTGCGCTCGGGCGATCCGGCAGTCCGGTCGGCGCGCCGGCGCCCACACCCCCGGCCGGATGCTTTCTTTGTAGGTTCGCGTACGCATGCGGTATGCAAACCTACAAAGAAAGGTCGGGGCGAGGAGGGACACGCCGGTCCCGAGCCCGGCCACGCCGAGCCGGGGACGAATTAGCTCTCGGCGACTTCGACGCTGGTGGAGCCGATGATCAGGTCGAAGCGCTCGCCAAGGATGGCGAAGTAGTGCGACTCGGCTGCGAGCCAGGCCTCGTCCCAGCGCTCCGGCTCGACCAGGCGCCGCAGTCGCGCCAGGCGCTCGGCGTCCGGGACCTGGACCAAGACTCGACGGTCGATCAGGTCCGTGAGGGGGTCGGCGCAAGCGCCGACCCCCTCGACCAGGATCACCGCGGCCGGCTCAAGCGTGATCTCCCGCGGAGCCTCGCCGGGACGTGACTGGTCGTGGGCGCGATAGCGGGCGCCGTGGCCGGCGCTGAGCGGTGCCAGGGCCTCGCGGCGCAGCCGTGTAAGGTCGTAGTAATCGGCGATCTGTGGATGCGGAGCCGCGCCCGCCGCAGCGCCCGCCGGCCTGGATCCTCGCCCAACTCCCCGCTCGCCGGTCGTTACCGCCTGCGGCAGCAGGAAGAAGTCGTCGGTGTGGACCACGGTCGCTGGGAGCAGCGCGGCCACGGCGGCTGCGAGCGTGGTCTTGCCGGCAGCGCCACGGCCGTCGATCGCGACGGCCAACGGCGCGGGCTGTTGCCGTTGCCAGCGCTGGATCGCCGCGAGCAGCTTGGCAGCCGCGCCAGCGGGCGCGGCGTCACCGGTCGCGTGGTCGATGGCTACACCGTCGCCATTCACTTCGGTCTCAGAGTTGGAGGCGCGATCATCCATCTGACGAAGTCTGACTGGCTTGGCCTTGGTTGGCAGCCGGCGTCTCTGATCAACGTCGTGCTCGGGTCGGCGCTGATGACCGCGATCTACTTCGATGTCGCGAAAGCCGGCACCGGGGTCCACGCGATGGAGGTGACGGTGATCGTCGTGGTCGCCCTGATCGCCGTCTGTCTTCTTCTGGGCGCCCGGCTGCTTCCGCACCGGGCCGCCGGCGAGGCTTGAGGGGCAGTCGGCACTACCGGTGTTCAAATCCGTAAAAGCGCGCACTCCGTTCGTGACACCGCCGGAGATCGCACTTTTACGGCTATGGGACGTAAAAGTGCGCAAAGCGCGGATGGTCTTATCGCCGTGTGAACTTTTACGGATCCGGACACCGGCGGACGCGCCCGCGCGCAATTCAGCGGTGCGTGGACGAGCCGCTGGTGGAGGTCAGCGAGCGGCCGCGAGGGCGGTGGCGAGGGCAGTGGGCGCCTCGAAGCCCTCGCGGAAGGCGCGCTCGGCGTCGAGCTCGGTGGCGGCGGCCGCGCCGCCGATCACGATGTGAGGGACGCCAGCGGCGGCGAGGGACGTGGCGAGCGGGGCGCCAGCCGGCTCCTGGCCAGCGGCGATCACGACGCTGTCGGCCGCGATCAAGCGTCGGGTGCCATTCTCGTCGTCGATCACCACGCCGTCGCGGGTGATCCTGTGATAGCTGACGCCGGTCAGCATCTCCACGCCGGCGAGCTGTAGCTCCTGCACCACCGCCCAGCGGCTGACCGGTCCGATCCCGGCGCCGATCCGGCCGTGGCGGCGCATCAGCGTCAGGTCCCGGTCGCCGAAGCCGGTGCGGGTGAACGGCCCCAGCGTGGCGTCGGGGCGCAGCCCGTAACGGGCGTAGAAGTCGTTGCGGGACGACCGCGCGGTGGTTGTGGGCGCGCCCGCTGGCGCGCCCGCGGGCACTCGATCCCGCCCGGCGCGGCTGAGCATGTGGGCGACGTCGACACCGATGCCGCCGGCGCCGATGATCGCGACCCGGCGGCCGACCAGCGCGGCCGGGTCGGCGGCGGCAAGCAGCTTGCGGTAGCTGAGGACGTGCGGCAGCTCGACGCCCGGCAGCTGCGGCCGCCGCGGTCGGACCCCGGCGGCGACCACGACTGCGTCGAAGGCGTTGAGCTGCCGCACGTCCGTGACCCGGACGCCGGTTCGGACGCTGACCCGCAGGCGCTCGAGCTCGGCCTCGAAGTACTCGATCGTGCTTGCGAACTGGGCTTTGCCCGGGATTCGGCAGGCGAGCCGGAACTGACCGCCGAGGCGGCCACTGGCCTCCAGCAGCGAAACGCGGTAGCCGACCGTTGCCAGTGCGTGTGCCGCCTCCATCCCGGCCGGGCCGCCGCCGACCACCGCGACGCGAACGCCGCCACCGTGCGCGGGCATGTGATCGAGCTCGTGGCCGGCGCGTGGGTTCACTACGCAGGAGACCGGCTCGTCCATGATCGAGTGCTCGATGCAGCGGTTGCAGGCGATGCAGAAGTTGACGGGCTGGCAAGACTCAGTCTCGGTCGGGGGGACGGCAAGCGCGTCGTAGGGGCGGGGGTGCTGGTCCCGGCCGCCGGTCGACCCGGTTGGCACGGCCGGGTCGACCGGGGGGAGCGGCTCGCGCTCCAGGGTCTTCACGATCAGCCGCGGGTCCGCCAGGAACGGCCTTGCCAGGGCGACGAAGTCGGCGGCGCCGGCGGCCAGCAGCGACTCGGCGACCTCAACTGACGGCACTCGGTTCGAAGCGATCACCGGCACCGGGACGGCCTCTCCGACGCCTCCTCGGGCGGCGTCTCCGACAGCTTCTCCGGCGGATCTTCCGGCGGATGCCTCGGCGACTTCGCCAACGGCCTCGCGGATCGCCCGCGTCCACGGCGCCCAGGCGGCCAGCGGCACCAGCCCCTGCACGGTCGGTACGCGCGACTCGTGCCAGCCGATGCCGACGTTGAGCGCGTCGGCCGACCCGGCCGCCAGTGCCCGCGCGAGCGCCAGCACGTCCGCCAACGGGGTTCCGTCAGGCACGAGGTCGGTGCCGGAGAGGCGGTAGATCACCGCCAGCTCCGGGCCGACGGCCGACCGCACCGCCTCGGCGACCGCCAGCGGCAGCCGCCGGCGACGCTCGGGCGAGCCGCCCCAGTCATCCTCGCGCTGGTTCGTCGCGGGCGCCATGAACTCGTTCAGCAGGTAACCCTCGGAGCCCATGATCTCGACGCCGTCGAAGCCGAGCTCACGGGCCAGCCGGGCGCCGGTCGCGAACTCGTCGATCGCGTCGTAGATCTCCGCGTCACTGAGCGCGTGCGGCTCGCAGCGTGAGATCCGCGAGTAAACGGCTGACGGCGCCACCGGCTGCAGGTCGAAGGCGGCCGGCGCGGCGTAGCGGCCGGCGTGGAAGAGCTGCAGCACGATCAGCGCGCCGGCGTGGTGCACGGCCTGCGCGACGTGAGCGAGCCGGCGCTGATCGGCGGGGTCGTCGAGCAGCGCGTAGCTGCGGCCGGCGGCGCCGGCCCGCGAGACCGCGACGCCACCGGTGACGATCAGGGCGGCACCGCCGACCGCCCGCTCCCGGTAGAAGGCGGCAAGCGCGTTCCCGTCCGGGTCGCCGGCTTCCAGGCCGAGGTGCATCGACCCCATGATCAGCCGGTGCGGCAGCCGCAGCGGCCCGATCCGCCCGGGCGTGAAGACGTGGGAGAACGCGCTGGCGCCGGCGGGCGGCCCGACCTTGTTGGTACCGGGGGGTGAGCCGACCGTGCTGGCGCCGGCAGGCGGGCCGACCGTGCCGCGCCCGCCGCCGGCTGTGCTCACCCCAGGATCTCCTTGGCGATCGTCATCATCTGGATGTCGTAGGTGCCCTCTTCGAAGCGCTGGGCGCGGGCGTCACGATAGATGCGCTCGATCGGGCTGCGCAGGTAGCCGGTGCCGCCGTGCACGGTGATCGCCTCGTCGGTCACGCGCTGCACCATCTGCGAGGCGAACAGCTTCGCCATCGCCGAGACGCCGACCGAGCCGGCCGGGTCGCGCTCCCATTCGTCGGCGGCGTGCAGGACCAGCCGGCGGGCGGCCTCGACGTCGGTCGCCATCTGCGCGATCCGGAAGGCGACCGCCTGGCGCTTGGCGATCGGCTTGCCGAAGGTGACGCGCTCATGCGAGAACTTGATCGCCTCATCGAGCGCCCGCTGGGCAAGTCCGACGCAGCTCATCCCCAGCGAGATCCGCGACGGCACGAGGAAGCCGCCGATCGCAACCTCGAGCCCCTGGCCCTCGGCGCCGAGGCGGTTCGCGACCGGCACCGGCGCGCGGTCGAAGATCAAGTGCGAGTGGTCGGTGCCGTGCAGGCCCATGCCCTCGGGCATGCGCTCGTTCGTGATGCCCTCGCCGTAGGCGGGGACCATCAGCGCGACCGTGCCCTCGTAGCGGCTGGTGCCCTCGAGCCGCGCCGCGAGCAGCAGGTAGTCGGAGATCGTGCCGAACGTGATCAGGTGCTTCTCGCCCGAGAGGTAGTAGGTGTCGCCCTCGCGGGTGACCGAGGCGCGGATGTCGGCACCGGTCCCGACGTAGGGCTCGGTGAGCGTGAAGGCGACCTTGATCTCGGTCGCGACCTGGGGCCTCACGAACCGCTCGACCTGCTCCGGCGTGGCGTAGGGCTGCAGCGCCCGCCAGATGCCGTTGGAGACGTGCACGATCATCCGGATCGAACCGTGCAGCGTCGAGAGCAGCTCCAGCAACTCGAGGTAGCGGGCGAACGGCAAACCGAGGCCGCCGAGCTCCACCGGTGCCGCTAACCGCAGGTAGCTGCGGTCACGCAGCTCGTCCCAGAGCGCGTCGGGGACGCGGTGCTCGGACTCGATCAGCGTCGTCCAGCGCTCACCCTCGTCGGCAACCCACTCGGCGATCTCGGCTTTGAGCGCCGCGAACCGCAGCTCGTCGAAGCTCTCCTCTGACAGGTTCGTCGCTGTGCTCATGCACTCACCGTCGCTTTTCTCATTCTCACTAATGCTCTGAAGGGGTGGTGGCCCTGTGGGGCCGATCGTGCGCCCTCGCCGGGGCGCTAGAACTTCGCAGTCAACTCGCGTAACAGGAACTTCTGGGTCTTACCGGACGGGGTCTGCGGCAGCGCGTCGACAAGCTCCAGCCGCTCCGGCCAGTAGGGCTTTGCAACTCGCTGCTGCTCGAGGTATTGCTGCATCTCGCCGAACTCGAGCGCGGCGCCGTCCTCCGGCACGACGAAGGCGCAGGCGCGCTCGCCAAGCCGTGGGTCCGGCATCGCCACGATCGCGACGTCGCGCACCGCCGGGTGCGCGAACAGGAGCTGCTCGATCTCCGCGACCGGGACCTTCTCGCCGCCGCGGTTGATCACGTCCTTGACGCGCCCAGTGATGTGCAGGTAGCCATCTGCGTCGAGGCGGGCAAGGTCGCCGCTGCGGTAGTAGCCGTCGGCGGTCATCGCCTCGGCGGTCAGGTCCGGACGCTCCAGGTAGCCCTCGAACATCGTCGGCGAGAGCAGCTCGAAGTTCCCCTCCACGCCGGCCGGCAGCGGCCGGCCGCCATCATCGACGATCCGCACCGTGATCCCGTCGAGGGCGTGACCGTCGCTCTGCCAGGCAAGCTCGGGGTCCTGCCCCGGCACGAATGCCGTCCCCAGGCAGCTCTCGGTCGAGCCCCAGGCACCGCCGACCTCGGCTTCCAGCACGCTGCGGGCATCGCGGGCCAGCTCGCGCGGGATCGCGGCGCCGGTGGCGACGAACAGCCGCAGCGCTGCCGGGACCCCGCCGCCTTGCTGCACGTTGCGCACGAGGTCGGCGAGGAACGGAGTTGCCGCCTGCACGAAGGTGATGCCCTGTTCGTGCATCGCCGTCAAGGCGACCTCCGGGTCCCAGGTGTCCTGGATCACCTGCTTGGCGCCGAGCAGCAGTGCGAGCCACATGCCGTAGAGGAAGCCGGTCTGGTGCGCGAGCGGCGAAGGCGAGTAGATCACGTCGTCGGCCGTGAGGCCGAAATGCCGCGTGTGGATCGCGATCGCGCGGTTCAGCGCCCGGTGGCTGTTCAGCACGCCCTTCGGCTCGCCGGTCGAGCCCGACGTGAACAGCAGCTGGGCGATCCCGTCGAGGTCGGGTGAGGGTCCTGTAACCGCCGCTGCGCCCGCTGGCGCAGCGGCCGCGCCTGCCACCTGCTTCCCGGCGGCCGCGCGCGCCACCTGCTCGTCGTAGTCGAGGTCGAACGTCACAACGTGCTCGAGCGCCGGACACCGCTCCTGCATCGCCTGGGCGAGGCGGTGGTGGTCGTAGCGCCTGAAGCGGGCAGGCACGAACAGCACGCGCGCGTGGCTGCGGTTGAGCATGAACTGCAGCTCGCGCTCGCGGAAGATCGGCATCAGCGGCTCGCAGACGGCGCCGACCATCGTGATCGCAACCGACAGCGTCACGAACTCGACGCGGTTCTGGAGCTGGTAGGCGACCGACTCGCCGGGCTGCACGCCAAGCGCGCGCAAGAGTGCCGCGGTCCGTTGCGCCCCCTCGTAGAGCTCCCGCCAGGTCAGCGTCTGCGGCTCGTGGTCGGGGCCGACCGAGACGACCGCGACCGCATCAGGTCGCTGCCGCGCGGCGGCGGCGACCTGGGTGAAGATCAACTTCAAAGGATCGACCATCTTCACTCCAGGGCCGGCCTACTCGGTGACTTGCCGCAGGTTGTCGATCACATGGGCGTCGATGTCGCTGGTGACGGCGATCGGGACCCCCAGCGTGCGCATGTGGTCGACGAACTCGGGATAGGAGATCCGGTAGGCGTGCGGGTAGGACAGCTCGGTGATGCCCTCGGCCGTCGCCCCGGCGACCGCCAGCGCCATCAGCACGCGGTGGTCGTTATAGGAGGACAGCTCGGTGCCGTGCAGGCGGCGTACGCCGTAGAACTCCAGGTCGTTACCGTCGAACTCGACGCGGGCGCCCATCTTCCGGAGCTGCAGCATCGAGACCACGCGGTCGGACTCCTTCAGCCGCACGTGCGAGATGTGCGAGAGCACCGTGTGGCCGCGCGCCCAGGCCGCGAGCGTCGAGAGGATCGGCACCATGTCGGGGATGTCGCGGCAGTCGAGCTGACCGGCGACCGGCGGCGTGCCGTCGTGCTCGATCGTGATCGAGCGGCCGTCGGCGCCGAACTGCAGTGGCACGCCGACGCCCTGCAGCTCCTCGAGCACCCCTGCCTCCGGATGGCCGTAGATCGGCGTCAGCGTCCTGAACGTCGCCTTGGACGGGCGCAGCGCGCAGGCGGCGAGGCCGAACACCGCCGAGCCGATGTCAGGCGGCAGGACCACGTCGTGCGCCGTTGGCGTCTGCTGCGGCGGGATTGTGAACTCGCGCCAGTCCTCGCGGACGTCGATCTGCAGCCCGAACTCGCGCATCATCTCGACGGTCAGCTCCAGGTAGCCACGCTCGTTGAGCTCGCCGACGACCTCGATCCGGGTCTCGTTCTGCGCGTAGGGGGCGATCATCATCAAGCCCGAGACCCACTGCGAGAGCGTGCCGTCGATGCGGACGTGGCCGCCGTGCGGCCGGCCCGGGTAGACCTTCACCGGCAACGTCTGGCCTTCGTACTCGAGGTGCACGCCGAGCCGCTGCAAGGCACGCAGCAGCGGGCCGATGGGGCGGCGCTTGAAGTAGCGCTGGCCGACGATCGTGACCGGGCTGTCGGCGAGGCAGGCAAGTCCGATCAGGAAGTTCAGGGTGGTGCCCGACGAGCCGACCGAGACCGTGTCGGTGCGGGGCGAGAAGCCCGCAGCGCCAGCGACGACCCAGTGGTCGCCCTGGTTGCGGACGTCGACGCCGAGGTCCTTCAGCGCCTGCACCGTGAAGGTCACGTGCCGGGCGTCCGTGCGCTGCGTGATCGTGCTGGTGCCCGGTGCCAGCGCCGCCATCATCAGCGCGCGGTGCGCGTGATACTTGGACGGCGGGATCAGGATGTCGCCGGTCAGCGGTTCCTGCGCCTGCCCGACTAGAAGTCGCATGTGGGCCTCCTGGAAAGTGCCGCGCGGACAAAGCTCATCGGCTTACAAGTACGTGCCCCTGGGCAAGAAGTTACGAGCGCAGGTGAGTCGAAGGTGGTTTGATCAGCGCGCCGACTGCAGGCGACGCAGCAGCTCTAGGGCGCCGGCCTTCGAGAGCGGATCGTTGAGGTTCCCGCACTTCGGCGACTGGATGCAGGAGGGGCAGCCGGATTGGCACGGGCACTCCGCGATCAGCGATTGCGCGTTCTGGACCAGGCGGTCGAACTGGTCGTAGCCGCGCTGGCTGATGCCGATGCCGCCGGGGTGGCCGTCGTAGATGAAGATCGTCGGCACGCCGGTCTGGGGGTGGGCGTTCGTCGAGAGGCCGCCGATGTCCCAGCGGTCGCACATCGCGATCAGCGGCAGCACCGCGATCTGCGCGTGCTCGAGCGCGTGCAACGAGCCGAGCAGCTGATCAGCCGGGAACGGCTCGGCGCCGATCGGGGGGCCGGCGGCGCCGGCAGCGGTCGGGGTGGCGGCTCCCGCCCCCGCCATGCTCCCGGCCCCGGCCAGCGGGCCGGGGCCCGTGATCAACCCCTCGAGCTCGTACCACAGCGCCCGAGTCGTGAACTCGGTTGAGGGTAGTTCGAGGCCCTGGAAGTCGATCACGCTGTGATCGGCGACCTGCTTGCGCTGGTAGCCGAGCACGGTCTCGGAGTAGATCACCGTGCCGTAGGAGAGCGTCACGCCGTGGGTGAGGCGGTGCTGGGTCAGGCGCTCGATGTAGATCATCGACTCGCGCTTCGTCTGTGTGAAGTAGCTGCCGTTGAACGGCTCGAGCAGCGCGTGGCGGGCCATGAGGTTCAGCTCGCGGACCAGGTAGGAGCGCCCGCGGTGCAGGTAGATCGCGCCCTCGTGGACGGTTGAGTAGGCGCGGGCGGCTTCGATCGTGCCCATGATCTCGCCGGTGGTCGCGTCGATCAGCAGGAAGCTCTCGCCGCTGGAGGAGCGCAGCGCCACGTCTGCGGCCGGGTAGTCGCCGGGGGCTGCCGGCACGAAGCCGCTGGCGCGCTCGCGCAGCAGCCCTGCCTGAGCGAGCTGCTCGGCGCTGTCCAGCACGTGCTCGCCGAAGAACTCCTCGTCGGTCTCGGTCAACGGCTTCTCGAGGGCGGCGCAGAGCAGGTGGGCGCCCCGGATCTCGGGGCTCTCCGGGTCGATGATCGCGGCCTCGACGGGACGCCGCAGGAACTCGTCGGGATGGCGGGCAAAGAACTGGTCGAGCGCGTCCTCGCCGGCGATGTAGACCGCAAGGCCACGACCGCGCCGGCCGGCGCGGCCCCACATCTGCCGCAGGCTCGCGACCGTGCCGGGGAAGGTCACGCAGATCGCGGCGTCAAGCGCGCCGATGTCGATCCCAAGCTCGAGCGCGTCGGTCGCGACGACGCCGAGCAGCCGTCCGGACACGAGCTGCCCTTCGATCTCGTGCCGCTGGGCGGGGGTGTAGCCGGCGCGGTAGGCGGTGATCCGCTCCGCCAACCCCGGTGGCAGCCGATCCTGGGTCATACGCAGGATCAGCTCGACGCCCTTCCGCGAGTTCATGAAGCAGATCGTGCGGGCAGAGGCCGTGACCAGGTTCGCCAGCATCTCCGCGGCCTCAGCCAGGGCCGAGCCACGGGTGCCGAGCGCCTCATCGGTCAGCGGCGGGTTCCAGACCGCGACGTGGCGCGCGGCCGCCGGCGCGGTGTCGTCGTCGATCAGCTGCACGTCGTCCAGGCCGGTGAGCCCCGCGGCAAGCTCGCGCGGGTTGGCGATCGTGGCGCTTGCCAGCAGCAGGTGCGGGGTCGTGCCGTAGAGCGCCGCCAGACGCCGCAGGCGCCGGATGACGTTGGCGACGTGGGAGCCGAACACGCCGCGGTAGACATGCGCCTCGTCGATCACGATGAACGCGAGGTTCGCAAGGAAGTCGGCCCAGGCGTCGTGGTGGGGCAGGATCCCGAGGTGGAGCATGTCGGGGTTCGTGATCAGCACGTTGGCGTTCTTCCGGATCGCGCTGCGCTCGGCGCTGGGGGTGTCGCCGTCGTAGATCGCGGGGCGGACGCGGCGGGTCAAGCCGAAGGCGCCTAGCGCCCTAGCCTGGTCCTGGGCGAGCGCCTTGGTCGGATAGATGTAGAGGGCGCGAGCGTGGGGGTCGCGGGCCAGGACCTCGAGCGTCGGGAGCTGGAAGCAGAGCGACTTGCCCGAGGCGGTGCCGGTCGTGACGATGATCGGTTTGGTGGCGGCCTGCGTGGCCGCCACGAGTGCCTGCTGCTGATGGACGTAGAGCGAGTCGATGCCCGACTCCGTGAGCGCCCGCCGGACCGCCGGACTGAGCTCCTCCGGGATCGGCACGGTGTAGGCGCCCTGGGACGGGTAGCGGTACTCATGCACGAGCCGCTCGTCCTCGCGCCCCTCCTGCAAAAGGGCTGCCCACGGCTCGGCGGTCGTGTTTGCGGCGGTCGTGGGGCGGTTACGGGTGGGGGCTCGGTCGGGCATCGCTGTGGGGTCAAGTATGGAGCGGCGGTGTTTCGGCGAGGGCGGATCGAGCTGTTGGTAAGGTCGCCTCATGTTGCGCGCGGTCTACGTCGATCTCGACGGAACCCTGCTGGGGCCGCGCGGATCGCTGTTCGCGGCCGGCGACGGCAGCTTCGACCTGGCCGCCGCTCGGGCTTTACAGGCGTGTGCGCGGGCCGGCGTCGAGGTCGTGATCTGCTCCGGGCGCAAGCAAGTGAACGTCTTCGACGTTGCCCGTCTGATCGGCCAGCGTTCCTACATCTTCGAGCTCGGGGCCGGGCTAGTGCTGGATGGCGAGCTGGAGTGGCTGGCCGGCGGCCTCGAACCATCGCCCGAGCACGGCACGATCTGGGAGCAGATCCGCGACTCGGGCGCCCCGGAACTGCTGTCGCAGACGTTCTCGCACCGGCTCGAGGCGCACACCCCTTGGGCCGTCGAGCGCGACGTCTCGCACCTGTTCCGCGGTGAGGTCGACTGCGACGAGGCGACGCGGCTGCTTGCGGAACGCGGCTTCGAGTGGCTGCGCCTGGTCGACAACGGCGTCGCCGCGGAGGGCATCGTCGCCGCGTTCGGCTCGGGCAGCGACCTCGCGGTCGAAACGGTGCACGTCTACCACCTGTCGCCGTCGGCGACCTCGAAGGCGCACGCGGTCGCGCGCCATATGCAGAACCGTGGCTATGCGCCCGCGGAGTGCATCGCGATCGGCGATTCGCGCGAGGACCTCGAGACCGCCCCGGTCGTCGGCGAGTTCTGGCTGGTGGCGAACGCGCTGCAGCGCGATCCGGCGCTGCTTACCGGGGCGGCTGCCGGGGGTGGTGCTGGGGCTGGTTCGTCGCCATCGGCCAACGTCCGGATCGCCACCGAGGGCTACGGGGCCGGCGTCTACGAAGCGGTTGTGACGAAGCTGGCCGAGCGCTGAGCGAGGACAGTGCGGGCTTGAGCAGAGGTGTCGGGCTCAGCGGTGGTCTTGCGAGGCAGGGTGTGGGAGCGCGTCATTTGTACTGGGGCTGGTATTCGACGGGGCTTTCGCTGACGATGTGCCACTGTGCCTCGTTATCAGTCGTGGCTGCGACGATCGTCCGGTATTTGGGGCTGGCGCCGTCCACGGCGCCGTCGACGACATAGAGCCAGCCGTAGTTACCGATGAAGCTCACGCCGAGCACGCGGAGAAAGTCTTCGGGGAGTGCGGTCAGATCCGTGCGATCCCTTGACCAGGGCATGGGTAGCAGCGATGGTGCGGACACCACGCCGGTCGCAGATGCCGACGTGCCGCCCGTCCGCAGGCGCTGCGTCGCGACGTCAAGACCTGTCTGCGGCAGGCCCACGACGATCGCTCCTCCGAGTCCCTCGGCGACTCCCGCCAGGGTCGCGATCGCCGGTGGCTGGTGCGAGCTGGCATTGCGCACCGTCGGTGGATCACTGCCTGTCAGAGTCGCCCGCCATGGGCCGCCGCTGGTGCCCCCTTGCTCGACTTCATACGATTCCGAGGTGCCGGCTTCAGCCTTGCCAAGGTCGAGGATCCCCAGCACACCGGTTGAGCCTGAGCAGGCGAGGTACGGCGAGGCGATCTCGCCCTTAGGTTCGTGGGCTGGCTCGATCTGCTGCCAGTCGTCCCCGCCGCCGCGCGAGAGGTAGAGCGCTCCGTCGCCGCTCGCGGCGTACGCGATCGAAGCCGGCGTCGTGCAGATCGTGTCGACTGACGCCGTCAACCCGGTCCTTACCCAGGTTGAGCCGCCGTCGTCAGTCTTGACGACGCTTCCGCCCGTGGTGATGCCGAGCCCATTCGCGAGGGTCGTGAACTGCACGCTGACAAGCGGACCGAGCTCGGGTTCCGGCATGCGCTTCCACGTGCCACCACCGTTCGTTGTCCGTAACAGCGCGTCCACGCCGACTATCCAACCGTCCCTAGGTGACTGGAAGTCAAGGCCCCAGATTCCATCTGCCAGCGCGATGACCTTGGTCCACGAGCCGCCGCCGTCTGTCGTCTTGCTAACTGACCGAGCCGGCCAATCGAGCTCCGAGCCGCCCGGACCCGTCGTGAGATTGTCGTCCAGCCACGGCGCGCTGTACACACCATCGAGCCGCCAGCCATCGTCGGCGGAGACGAACTGGATGGCACTGCCAGGGTTCACCTCGGTGTGGGTGCCGATCCACCGTTCCAGCTTGGATTGGCGACTAACGAGCACTCGGCCACCCTGACCTTGCTTGCGGAGCGTGCTTTCGGCTTGTGTGTCGCAGAGGACTACTTCGGTTAGCGGCACGTCGTTGCAGCGCTTGAGTGCGGCCTCCCGGCGCGTGGTAGCCGTCGCCTTGGTAGCTATCTCACCCGCCGTGCGATGCGGACGCTGAGTCGGATGGTCGGCCGCGACGATCACTACGGCGCCAATCACCGCCACAGCTAGGACGGCAGCGGCCAGACGCGCTCGCCAAGCGAGGTGGAGACGACTTGTCCCATCCCGGCCATCTGCGCGCTTACGCTCTCCCCGCATACGGCAATCCCACCTACCGTTCGCATTGGTCCTCGCTTGACGCTAGGCCGCGCGTTTCTCACTGTCAAGCAGCCGCGTGAGAGTGGCTCAGGCAGCGGCATTGCGAGGGACGGCTCGCGCCCGCGCCTCGCGGGCGGCTTCATCCTCGCGTACTACCGCCTCAGCCAGGTCGGCCACGGTCTCGGCGATGCCGCCGAAAGCAGCGGCAACCGCGGCGGCGCTGCTGCCGCTGATCGCGATGTTCAGCTCGCGGACGGCGGCGTCGAAGCGGATCCAGAGGTCTTCGGGCCCGCGCCGGCCGGTGCCGGGTCGCAGCTCGTAAGGCGGCGCGGAGCTCGTGGCATCGGGGATCGGACGCCAGCCGAGGCCGAGCTGATGGGCGTGCTCCCAGGCAACTTGCTCAGTCGCGGCCGCCTCGGCGAGCCCCTGCAGCCGGCCGGCGAAGCCGCTGTCCGGCGCCGCCAGCATGTGTGAGCGCATCGCCTCGGCCCAGTTCGCGCTGGCATGACGCACGAGCCGTCCGACCTGCTCTCGCTCGCGTTCGAGATCGCTGCCGAAGCTCACTGGTGGCCGCCTTCCTTACCGGTGCCGGTGCCGGTGCCGGTGCCGGTCGTGGTCTCGGCGGTCGCGGCGGTGGCCGATCTGGACTTGCCGGCGACTGGTGCAGCCGCGGCGCCGGGTCCTGCCGGCTCCGGTTGGTCCATGGCGGAGCCGACCGGCTCGCCACCCCAGAAGTCATCGGCGCTGAGATGGACGGTGGCCGGCGCCGCGCTCGCGGCGCGGTAGTCCTGGTTCAGCAGGCGATCGAGGTCGACGCGACGGATCCGCACGCGCCGTCCGATCCGCACTGCGGACAGCGTCCCCTGATCGATCCAGTTGCGCACGGTCTGCTGGTTCAGCTTCAGCATCGCCGCCACTTCGGCAACCGTCAGGAACTCATCGTCGGGGTCTGTTGGAGTCATCTTGGCATCGCCTTGACGAATTCTAATGAAGTCAGTCTTTGCTATTTGAGTCTTATTCGGTATAACTGGGTTCACCGTAACGGAAGCATCGGATGGATTGATTCTCTGATCTCGGGGCTGGGATGTCGGAGCTTGGGAACGAAGGCAATGGCGGTCGCGACCTCGAATCAGGCGATGTCGAGGACGAGCAGAACGTCGTGCGCTTCCCGGGCGACTGGATCGGGCCGCTCGATCGTCTGGTGCCGCTGACACCAGAGCCCGACCCGGACGAACGGCAACTGGACCCGGGACAGCCGAGGGCCGTCAGAGAGAGGCCGCAACGGTCCCCCGTCACGTCGCGAACGGTCCCAGACAGCGTGCAGCCGGACCAGCCGCCGCGGCTGGTGGCGGTTCCGTCGCAGCCCCGGCGAGTGCAGGGCGACGACGGCGGCTTCTGGGGGCAGCACTCGGAGCGGCTGCAGCTGGCGGTCGGGCCGGGAGCCGCCGCACCGCCGAGCCGCGCCCAAGCGCCGGCAACTCCGCCGCCGCGGGCGCACGCGCGGGCCGCCGGGACGCAAGCGAGCGAGCAGCGGGCGACCGAGCAGGCGCGAGCGGGGACTCAGACGCGGGCCGAGGTACAGGCGCAGGCCAGGATGGAAACGCGGATGCAGGCCGAGTCGCCCACTGAGGTCACTGCCGTCCAGCCTGCCGTGCTGCTTGGGGCCCGGGCGCCGGCCAAGCGCGATCCGCGCCGCGCCAGTACCACTCGCTGGGCGGCGGCGCTGATCGTCGCTCTCCTCGTGGTTGCCGCGGTTACCCATGTGCTCAGCCTGGGCGGTGGCGACCGCGGCACGAGCGGACGGACGGCGACGCAGAGTCTGGCAAGCAAGGCCGCCGGCACCGGCAGGAGCGGCGCGTTTACCGGCTCCAAGGGCGCCAGGAAGCCTTCGACGGTGGGCACCGGCAAGCCGGCGGCTCGTGCTCGCCAGCAGGCGTCCGGCAGCAAGAAGCCGGCTGCTACCGGGTCCGCTATCACGGGGTCCGCCGCCACCGGGTCCGCTACCGCCGGCTCGAAAGCGGGCAGTAACCGCTACTCCAGCTCGGCGCAGAGCGATGCCAGCGGGACCGCCGCCGGCTCGGCGTCGATCGTGCCGCCGGCGTCCTCCCCAGCGGCGCCGTAGGCCTCTCGAGGAGTGGTCGGCGGTGACGGCTCACGGCGGTGTTAATGCTCGGTTGCGGTGGGGTCCGAACGGGCTTGATCCCGATCGCAATCGGTCTATGCTTGACGCAAATGATTGGGGACATCCTTCAGCCGACGCATATTCTGTTCATCCTGGCCATCGCGCTGATCGTGCTCGGTCCCAAGAAGCTGCCCGAGGTGGGGCGCTCGCTCGGCAAGTCGATGCAGAGCTTCCGCAGCGCCATGTCGGGTGCTCAGGATCAGATCAACGAGGCGACGGGCGGCTTGACCGGCCCCATCAGGCTCGACGAAGAGCCTGCCGAGGAGCCGGAGCGCCAGCCGGTCGCGCCGGCCGTGGCCGCTGCGCCCGAGTCGGTGGTCAGCAAGCCGTCGCCGGCACCGGCCGCGCAATACAGCGCGCCGTCGGCAGCGGCCGCCACGGCGACCATGGCTTCTGGTTCCGCGAAGACGGCCACCTACGAGCCCGATCCCTCCGAGTACGCGGACTAGCTGGTCTTTGCCGGGCCAAGTCGACCAGCGGGCACGGCCGGCTGGTGGACGCTGCTGAGCAACGGACGGCGCTGGTTGCCTTGAGGCGCGCCGGCAGGCGCGCCTTCAGCGCTTACGCGGTCGCGCTGCGTGACGCCGCCGACCCGCGGGCGGTCGACGCCCGCGCGGTGCTCGAGCAGCAGCTCGGACTGCTCTCCTACGAGGCCTACGACCGCGCGCAAACTGAGATCGCCGGCTGGCGCGAGCGGGGCTACGAGGTGCTTGCCTTCAGCGACGAGGGCTACCCGGCGAACCTGCGCACCGTCACCGGTTGCCCGCTGCTGCTGTTCGTCGCCGGCCGGCTCGACGCGGCGGATGCGCGTGCGGTGTCGGTCATCGGGACGCGCACGCCGAGCGACGCCGGTCGTCGCTGCGCCGGCGCGCTTGCGGAGGCGCTCGGTGCGGCGGGCTACACGGTGTTCTCGGGTCTTGCGGCCGGCATCGACGCGGCCGCGCACGGTGCCGCGCTGGCGGCGGGGCACCGGACAGTCGCGGTGATCGGCACCGGCCTCGAGCACTGCTACCCGCGCGAGAACCGCGATTTGCAGCGGCAGATCGCGGCAACCGGTGCCGTTGTCTCCCAGTTCTGGCCGGAGGCGGAGGCCAGCCGCCGGAGCTTCCCGCTGCGGAACGTCGTCATGTCCGGACTCACGCAGGCGAGCGTGATCGTCGAGGCCGGCGAGCACAGCGGCACCAGGATCCAGGCGCGGGCGGCGCTTGCTCAGGGGCGCGAGGTGATCCTGATGGCGCCGGTCCTGGCGCGGGATTGGGCGCGGGAGCTGCGCGATCGTCCAGGTGTGGACGTGGCCGCGCAACCGAGTGACGTGATCGAGCTGTTGCGGCGATGATCGGCGAGCTGCTGCTGGCGCCACGACCGGGTCCGGGTCTCTGCCGCGATTGCTACACGCCGGTCCCGGACGGTGACGAGTCTTGCCGGGCCTGTCGGGAGCATGAGCACCATCTGGCGGCGTTCGCGCCGATCGCCTACAGCGTCGCGCACGAGTCGCTGCACCGCGAGATCGCCGCCTACAAGCGCGATGCCGACCCGTCAGTGGACGTCGCCGTCAGGCATCTGACGCTGCTGCTCGACCGTTTCCTGCGCGCGCACGAGCGCTGCCTCGCCGCTGCCGCTGGTGTCGACGGCTTCGAGCTGGTCTGCACGGTGCCGTCCGGCTCGCGCCGGCGCGCCGGCGTCGCCCATCCGCTTGAGCACATCGTCGGCGAGCGGCTCGCACCCTGCGCCGGGCGCTACCGGCCGCTATTGCGGCGCAGCTCGCTGCCGGTAACGCCGCGGCGCTTCGACGCTCGGCGGTTCGTAGCGATCGGCCCACTCGCCGGCGAGAGTGTGCTGCTGATCGACGACATGTGGACGACCGGCGCGAGCGCCCAGAGCGCTGCCGCGGCGTTGCACCTCGCCGGGGCGGGCACGGTCGCGGCCGTGGTGATCGGGCGGCACGTGAATCGCGGTTGGGCGCGGAACGACGAATGGCTGCGCCAGCGGGCGCAGCCCCTGGACTTTCGGTCCTGCGTGTACTGCGCGCGCGACCGTCTCAGCGACACCGCCCAGGCGGCGTAGGAGCCGGCCGCATCACGCCGAAGGGCCCGGCAGTGCCGAGCCCTTGGCGGAACCGGCGCCGGTACGGTTAGCCAGTGTGCTGGCTCGAATCAGCGCAATCTGCGGCAGCGACTTCCAAGGCCGGGTTTGGTCGTCACGACAGCATGCGAACGGTTCCGCCCGTACAATCACGCCCGCCACGGGGAAGTTGCGGCGGTAAGCATGATGCGGTCGGATCGGGCTCTCTGCCATACTGACCTTTCCCGGGGTTGGTCCTGATCGGGTCGATTCCGTCTGGGGGCGTAGCTCAGCTGGTTAGAGCGCTGGCCTGTCACGCCAGAGGTCGCGGGTTCGAGTCCCGTCGCTCCCGCTCTGTGCACCGTTAAGTCCCGGCGTGGTTTGGCGGGTTTCCGCGGCTGCTTGGAAGTAGAACGCCAGGCGGTCGCGGGGCTTTACGGCTGGCTGACGTAGTAGTCGGCGACGGCACGGAAGGATTGCTTGGGCTCCCAGTGCATGTCCGGGTAGGTCGTTCCCTTGCCGTGCCGATATGACCTGGGATCAGCACCGTGAGGCAGTGGTGCCCGGCCAGCGGTCGCGAACAGGCATACGAGATCCTCGCTATTCGAGGCGTGGCGATGCGACTCGCGCGGCTGGAAGGAGAACTGCGCCGAGCCATCGCGGAAGACGATTGCGACTTTCTCGTCGGCGGGACCAGGGTGCGATTGGCGGCCGCTCACGTGATCGGCGGTCTCGGCAGCCCACTGCTACAGGACAGCAGCAGAGTCCCCTTCGCTGATGAGGGAGACTGGGTCAGCTGCTGCGGCGGGGCGGCGCTGCGAGGACCGATTCACGGAGAAACCTCGATCTTCGACGCGGGCCAAATTTCCGTTTATCGAGACGGAGGGGGCGCTCAGCGGCGCTACCTGCGAGGAGTCTCATCGGTCGCCGCCACCGGTTAGCTACTGAGAAGATGTTGGAGTTGGGTCGAGATGCTGGGGTTGGGTCGCAGTCCAGAGCTCCGTTATCTGGGCGGCAGTGAGGGGCCGTGCCATGAGGAAGCCCTGACCTTGATCGCAGCCGGTGGTCTTGAGCCCTTCACGGACTTTGTCCGTTTCGATGCCCTCGCCGACAACGGTCATGCCGAGCGCGTGTGACATTGCGGTGATTGCGGCGATGATCTCGCGGTCTCGGGTTTCGTGGTCGACGTTTATGACGAAGCGGCGGTCGATCTTAAGGATGTCGGCACAGAGCTGCTGCAGGTGCGCGAGGGTCCAGTAGCCGTTCGTGAAGTCGTCCAGTGCGAGCTTCAGTCCGTGTGCGGACAACGAAGAGAGGAGATGCTCTGCTTCGCCGAGGTCGTCGATCAGGGCCGTCTCAGTCACCTCCAGGCACACGCGCGAAGGTTCGATGCCGTGGCGGCGGAGGGTTGCAAGCACCCGGCTCACGAGCTTCGGGTCGTGCAATTGATGACCTGAGAGGTTGACGGACATCATCGCGTCTCGCCAGGTGGGATCCTGTAGCGTCCACTCCGCAAGCTGCCGGCAGGCTTCGTTCAGGACGTATGCGTCGAGCTCCGCGATCAGGCCGTGGCTCTCTGCTACAGGAATGAACTCGGCGGGTGCGATGACACCTCGCTCGGGATGACGCCAGCGCACGAGCGCCTCGACGCCAGTGATCGAGCCGTCATCGAGACGGAAGAGCGGCTGGTAGACAACGAATAGCTCGTGTTTGGTGAGCGCGCGCCGCAGTTCGAGCACGGTCTTGCCCGCGGCCGCCGAGCCATGGTGCGCCCGGTCATATAGCTCGAAGCGGTTGCGTCCGCCGCGTTTGGCCGCGTACATGGCGCTGTCTGCCTGGCTAAGGAGCTCACGCGGCTCAGCGGCCGCGTCGCTTGTCAAGGCAATGCCGAGGCTTGCAGTAAGCGCGAGCTGATGACTGTTCTGCAATGGCCCGCGGATTGCCGTTACGGCCCGACCGCTGATCCGTCGCACATCGTCGAGCTCATCCAGCTCGGTGCAAAGCAGTACGAACTCGTCACCACCGAGGCGCGCGACGGTGTCGCTACTTCGCGCGACCTGCTTTAGACGGCGAGCGATCTCCACCAATACCTGGTCGCCCACCTCATGCCCGAATGTGTCGTTGACCTGCTTGAAATCGTCCAGGTCAACGAACATCACGGCGAGCTGACCAGGGTGACGCTCGAGCGCGAGGAGCGCCTGCTCGAGCCTGTCGGTTAATGCGGTCCGGTTTGCCAGCTGCGTTAGAGGGTCGTGCAGCGCTTGGAACGCGAGCGTCTCCTGGGCCTCGATCTCGGCAGTGACATCGCGCGAGATCCCGAAGGTTCCGACGATCCAGCCGTTCCTGTCACGTAGCGGTGCCTTGGTGGTCGAGACCCACGCATCGGGCTTGTCGTCGAACGTCTCGTGCTCGACCTTCCCGACCAGCGGCTTGCCGGTCCGGATGATCCGCTGCTCGTCGGCAAGCGCCTGCGTAGCGTGCTCAGAGCTGTAGATGTCCAAGTCCGTCTTACCTTGCACCTCGGCCAGAGACGCTTTGCCGACGCTCTCCAGCCAGCCGGCGCTGACGAGTAGGAACCGACTGTCCAGATCCTTGAAGTAGACATGCTCCTGCGTGCTTGCCAGCAGGTTCTGGATGCACGCGAGCTGCATCTCGTCTTCCGAGGAGAAGAGCCCCAGTAGGTGATCGACCGGATCTTCGATCCCGGTAACTATCGGGAGGGCTGCGCTTGCTTGATTCTTACGGGCGGGGCTCATCGGGTCTCGGGCTGGGTAGCAGGTTCGACGTCAGCTTGCCCGGTAAGCAGCATCTGAACCGGGTGTAGTGCGATCGTGCGCGGATCGCCCATTGCCTCGGGCACCTGAGGCTTGGCATCAATGCACAATGCCTGTGGCGTAACCGCGATCAATCCTGCTGTCGCTGCTAGCGGTTGCATATCAGTTAAATCGGTAGGTCGTCTTGATCTCATAAGCGGTGGACTTCCGGCATGCACGATGGCGAATTCGTTCGCGCGTGCGGCTCCCGGTTCTCCCGCGAGCGCTTCCGAATCCGGGCAGCGTCGCCACTGGTCGTTTCCAGGCGCCGCCCGCGATTGATCTGAGCCTCCCTAACCCGAAGCCTGACCGTCTCCGCGGTCGTGCCCGCGTTCTGCACGATCGACCGAGCCGCCGCCAGCCGAATCGATGCTCGCTGCGATGCGCGATCACAATCCGAATAGTTCATTAACGCATCTCATGCGTATGCAGCCTAAAGTGTTTGATAGGTCAATCCTCGGCGAAGGAGCGGACCTCCAGACAACCGGGGCCATTTGATGCGGACTCAACCGACGGCCCTGAGAAGGGGCCAAGCTCGTGCCGCACCAAGCGATTCACAGACCGGAACCCAGCATGCGGACGTTTGGACGTCCCACTGAGTCACAGGGAAAGCCAGTCGTGCCGATTGTGGTCGGGACGCGTCCGGAGGCGATCAAGCTGGTGCCGGTCATCCTTGCGCTGCGCGAGAGCGGCTGCTGCAAGACGATCGTGATCTCCACCGGCCAGCACAACCGGATGGTCAAGTACATCTTCGCGCTGGCCGACATCAAGCCTGACGTCACGCTGTGGGCGGGGTCGCGTCGCGCTGCGCTCAACGAGCGGGTGTCCTCGATCATGCAACGGTTCGAGGACTACTGCGTCGAGCGCTTCAACGTGGATCCCGACCGGGTGCCGACCCAGGCCGATGTGCTCGAGGGCCGCCATCCGGTGGCGGTGCTCGTCCACGGGGACACCAGCTCGGCGATGGCGGCCGCACTGTCGGCGTTTCACCTGCGGATCCCGGTAGTGCACCTTGAGGCAGGACTCCGGACCGGCGGTAACAACCTCACGCCGTTCCCCGAGGAGCTTAACCGGCGCATTATCTCGACGATCGCGATGTTGAACCTGGCGCCGACCGCGGTGAACATGCAGAATCTCATCCGCGAGAACGTTCCGGTGGGACAGATCTTCGTCACCGGCAACACCGGTATCGATGCGCTGCGGTGGGCATCGAAGATCGATGTGCGCTTCGCCAACCCGGATCTTCAGGCGCTCGTCGACAGCGACCGCCGCATCATCGTCGTCACCGCCCATCGGCGCGAGAACTGGGGCGACGGGTTGCGCGGGATCGCGGAGGGCATCGCCCGGATCGCCGAGGCGTATCCGGACGTCAGCGTGGTTCTGCCCGTGCACCCCAATCCGAGGGTGCGCGAGACGCTCACCGAACGCCTGGGCGGCCTGGACAACGTGTTACTGACCGATCCGCTCGGGTATGCGACCTTCGCCCACCTGCTGGCGCGCTCGTATCTGGTGATCACCGACTCCGGGGGTGTACAGGAGGAGGCGCCGTCGCTGGGCAAGCCGGTGCTTGTCGTCCGCGAGACGACCGAGCGTACCGAGGGTCTGGACGCCGGCACGCTGCGCCTGGTCGGCGCCGACCCTCGTCGTATCGTCGCCGAAGCGGCGCGTCTGCTCGACGACCCGGTGGCCTACGCAGCGATGGCGGACGCCGTAAACCCCTACGGCGACGGACATGCCGCCGAGCGGGTGGTTGCCGCGATCGAGCACATCCTCGGCGGCCGCGTCGTCCCGTCTCCGTTCGGTCCCGGCTACGATCGCGCGGCGATCGCACAGGCAGCCGGTTTCGAGGCCGATCAGCGCTCGTTGCAGGACCGGACCGCAGTGGATCTCGCCCAGGGCAGCCCACTCGTTCCCCTGCTCAGTTCCGAGCCAGCGGTCGAACCGCTGGGCGGCATATTGGGGGAGATCGGCGTCGAGCCGGCAGCTCCCATCATGACCGCGCCATGACGGCGCCGCCGGCGACGGCGCTGCACGGTCCGTTCGCGGGCCTCGCCTGGCCCTGGGAGGCATTGTTCGGTGTTTGCCTGGCGGTCGTGGTGGCGATGCTGCTGTGGACGTTCTACCTGTTCGTGCGCGCGCAAGCGGCGCGCGCGGCGCCGCCTCCGGTCCCGCAAGACGGCTCCGACGGCTTCTACTGGGTGTTCCTCGTGCCCGCGCTCAACGAGGAGGTAACCATTGCCGACAGCATCGCGCGACTGCTAGCGATCACGGTCAAACGACGACGGATTCTCGTCATCGACGACGGCTCCGATGACGGCACGCCAGCGATCCTGGCCGGAATCACCCACCCAGACCTCGTCATTCTCCGCCGCGACCTACCACAGGCGCGGAAGGGCAAGGCGGCGGCGCTCAACCACGCCTACCGATGCCTCGGTGACCTGCCTGACCGCGACCGGACGATCGTCGTGGTCGTCGATGCCGACGGCCGCCTGGACGCGGCGGCGCCAGGCTTTGCGGCCAGCCACTTCGCTGACCCGCGTGTGGGCGGCATGCAGTCACTGGTACGCATCTACAACCGTCGCCACCCGCTTACTTGGCTGCAGGACCTCGAGTTCTCGGTCTACGGGTATCTGTTCCAGGCCGGGCGCGACCACTGGGGTACCGCAGGGATGGGCGGCAACGGACAGTTCAACCGGCTCAGCGCGCTCGATGATCTGGCCGACGAACAGGGACCGTGGCGCGATCGGCTAACCGAAGATCAGGATGTCGGCCTGCGCCTGATGGCGGCCGGCTGGCGATGCCGTCAGGATCTGCGTGCGGTCGTCCACCAGCAAGGCCTGTCTCACATGCGGCCGCTGCTGCGTCAGCGCACTCGATGGTCGCAAGGCAACCTGCAGGCGATCGTCCTGCGCCGCGCGGTCGCGCACGCCCCCATTTCGCGTCCGGCGCGAATCGAACAGCTCGCGTACCTGCACATGCCGTTCTGGCAGGGGATCGTTGGCATCGGCCTGCTCGCCAACATCATCCTCTGGGCCACCGGCACCGCTCCGATCTGGGGTGATGGTCCCAGCTGGGAGCTCTGTCTCTTCTACGTACTCGCCGTCGGCGGGACGGTTATGGGGTGTATCGCCGCCCGAGCTCGCTCTGGGCCTGTCGGCTGGCTGCGGGGGTTCCTGCTCGGCCACCTCTACGCCCCTTACACCTGGCTCTTATGGCCTGTGCTGCTGCGCGCCGGCGTCCGTCAGCTCACCGCCCGCGGCGAGTGGGCCAAGACCGAACGCGAGCCGCTGCTTATCGAGCAGGCGCCACCTGACCCCGTCCTCACCCTTGAGAATACGGTCGAAAGCGCGTCCGTCGGTGCACCGCCACCCCTGCCACCGCCGTCATCAGCCGATCACTAGTACCAGCCTGCCGCGAACGTGACCGTGCTCACTGATGCGATGCGCTTCGGCGATCTCGGCTAGTGGGAAGGTCCGGTCGACGGGAAGCCAGAATCGCCCGGCCTCGACGAGCTCACCAACTTCGGTGAGGGCGTGGAAAGCGTGACCGACGAAGCCGTTGCTGAAGCGCACATCATGCTCCTTCGAGCCTTCGAAGTCGGCGAGCGTCACCACGTTCTGTGAGTCGCCGGCGAGGTCGATGAGCTCGGGTAGGACGCCATTTCCGGCGACGTCGAGTGCAACATCGACGCCGTCAGGGGCGAGAGCGCGAATCCTGCCGGTCATGCCATCGCCGTACATCACGGGCTCCGCGCCGAGCAGGCTGAGGTAGTTCTGGTTGGCGGCACTGGCGGCGCCGATCACGCGCGCGCCGCGCGCGACTGCGAGCTGGACGGCTGTGCTGCCGATCCCGCCGGAAGCGCCGTTGATGAACAGCGTGCTGCCGGCTCCGACGTCGAGCTCATCGAGGCTGCGCGTCGCCGTCTCGAGCGCGACAGGGAGGGCGGCGGCATCGACGAACCCGAGCGACGGGGGAATGATCGCGCGGTAGGTCAGCAGCGCCAACTCAGCCGCGCCGGCGCCGTCGTCGGAGACGCCGAACACGCGATCGCCGACGGCCACGTCGGTCACACCCTCGCCGACCTCGTCGACCACGCCCGCGACATCCCGGCCTGTCGTCTGCGGGAGCTCCGCGCCGAAGCTCAACGAGCCCGCACGCAGCTTTGGATCTGTCGCGCTGATTCCGGCGGCGTGCACAACGATTCGGACCTGGCCGGGGCCCGGATGCGGGTCGGGAAGATCCACGATCTCGAGGACCTCGGGGCCCCCGTATCGGCTGAACTGTGCTGCTCTCATGCTGTTCCTTTCAACTCGACGCAGGTTGGTGCGCCTTCTGTCGCGGTGCCGGCTACGGATCGATCTCCAGAGGTATCCATGGAGTCGCTGCGTGGTTTGTCGGGGATTATCGTACGCAGTACGAAAAGGCTAACGGTACGCTGTACGAATGTCAAGTGATCAGGGTCAGCGAGGCCGGAGGCGCGCAGCGGCCGGCGGCGGCCACGCGGCGAAGCGCACGACCAAGGAGATCGACGGCGAGGTCCAACACTCTGGCCATGAGGGCTCCATCGCACTGATCTGGTCCCGCCCGGAGCCGACCTCGCGCAAACCCGGCCTGACTCGCGAGCGGATCGCCGCGGTGGCGCTGGGGCTCGCCGACACCGAAGGCCTGGAGGCGGTTTCGATGCGCCGCGTGGCAAACGAGCTCGGCGTCGGGACGATGTCGCTGTACTACTACGTCCGCACCAAGGACGAACTGTTGACCCTGATGCACAACGCCATGATCGCCGAGCTGCTCGTGCCCGACGACGAGCTGCCGGCAGGGTGGCGCCCTGCCCTCGAGCTGATCGCACACCGCAGCCGGGAAGCGTTCCATCGCCACCCCTGGGCGATCGAGGGACTGCCAATATCGCTCGGGCCCAACGCGATGCGCCACGGAGAGCAGAGCCTCGCTGCGGTCGATGCGCTGGGCGTCGACGCCGCGACCAAGTTCGAGCTCATCACGATGGTCGACGACTACGTCTTCGGGTGCGCCTTGCGCGAGCTGCAAAACAGTCCCACACGACTGCCGGAGGGCGGCGGCGAACCGCGGAAGGATGCGATGGCGGCCTACATCGACGAACAGCTCGCAACGGGTAACTTCCCACACACGGAACGGATCTTCGGCCGCGGGGAAGCGCGGGAGACGATCCAGGGAATTGGGCGGCTGGCCGATCCCGGTGAAAACAATGGTCGATTCGAGCGGGGCCTCAAACGTCTGCTCGACGGAATCGCGGTGAGCCTGCCCGAGACACGCCGCTCTGACGCCAGCTAGGCCACCGCTGATGGCGGGTCAGGCCGCGGTCTGAGGCCGTCCATCAGGAGATCGAGGAGGCGCTCAGCCTGCGCGTTGTGCCCGTGCGTGCCGGCGACGGTGAAGATTCCGAGCAGGCTCGCGGCGATGTCCTCGGAATCGACGTCACGCCGGATGTCGCCGCTGGTGCTGCCGGCGTCAAGGATCGTGGCGATGGCCGCGAGGAGCTCTTCCCGGCTCTGGGCGTGGGCGATTTGGTCCGAGTCGATCATGGCAAGCAGCGTGTCGAGCATTCCGTGCTTGGTTGCCAGCCAGTCGCCGAACAGGTCCATCCATAGCCGCAGTGCCTGCGCGGGCGGATGCGAGTCGAGCAGTTCGCGCGCGCCGACGGTGAGCCGCTTGACCTGGTCGCGGTAGACGGCGTCTACCAGCGACTCGCGCGTCGGGAAGTGCCGGTAGAGGGTGGCGACGCCGACCCCGGCCTCGCGCGCGATCGCTCGCATCGATGGCTCGGTATCTGAGGATGCGAATGCGCGGGTAGCCGCTGCGAGCAGCGTCTCGCGGTTACGCGCCGCGTCGGCGCGGAGCTGACGAGCAGCCGGCATCCGATCAGTAGCCAGGTCTATGCGGATCGCGTTCCACTTTGCGCTAGTCTAGGCACCAGCAGAACCGGAACACGATCCGCATAGACCTTTCGATTCCAGCCGCGGCCAGAGCTGACGCAACCACCCGAACATCGAACCCGGGAGATCCAAATGACCGACCACGATCCTGCGACTGACACCATGCGCACCTTGCGCTTTCACGAGTACGGCGAACCGGGCGACGTACTGCACATCGAAACCGCAGCGATACCGACACCCGGCCCCGGCCGGATCCTTATTGCCGTGCATGCGTGCGGGCTGGCGCCGGCCGATTGGGCACTTTGCCGAGGACTGTTCCCTGGCGAGCTGCCGCGGGGCGTCGGCACGGAGGTGTCCGGCAGCGTCGACGCCGTTGGGGATGGTGTCACCGATGTCGCTGTCGGCGATCTCGTGTTCGGCACCGCCGACTGGGCCAACTACGCGTCCGCGGGCGCAGCCGATCGCGCGATCATGGACCATTGGTTCGCCGTTTCCGTGGGGCTTGATCTCACGCAGGCCGCTGCCTTGCCGATGGCTCTCGGTACCGCTTACTGGCACCTCGCGCGGCTCGGCCTCTCCGCGGGCCAGACGATCCTGATCCACGGCGCCGGCACCACCGTCGGCTTTGCGGCGGTGCAGATCGCACTCATCCGGGGGATGCGGGTGATCGCCACCGCCGGAGAGACCTACGCCCAGCGGCTGCGCGATCTCGGAGCCGCGGTGACCGCTTACGGTGACGGCATGGTGGGACGGGTCAAGGCCATCAGCGACGGCCCCGTCGATCTGGTCCTCGATGCAGCGCCGGTCGGCGGTGCTTTACCTGGCCTCGTCGCTATCGTCGGCGGCGATCCTAAGCGCGTGCTCACGATCTCAGACTTCGAAGCCGCACAAAAGCTCGGCGTCCGCGACACCTTTCACGAGGACCCGACAACGCGGAGCGCGCGCTTTGACGCCTTCCCCGAGTTCGCGCAGCTCGCCGCCGCCGGCAAGTTCACCGTGCCGATCGTCCGCACGTTCTCGCTCGAGGACTGGCAGGCGGCGCTTGCGATCAGCCTCGCCGGTTACCCGCACGGCAAGCTCCTGCTCGTACCTGACGGCGCCACAACCGACGCCTGACGTCGTAGGCCGGCCGCACGGTCCTGGCGCCGGTCAGGGTGACTGATGGCTAAGCACCCGGAGCGCATTGCTGACGATCGCCGTCAGGCGTTGAGCCACAACCGGCTTTCAATCAGCGCTGGTGACCGGACCGTCATGCAGAGGTCGGCCCGCCGTTGGTGGATCCCGCGCCGTTGGTCGACCCTGCCGGCATTGCGGGCGCAGGCGGCACCACGGTTGGCGCAGGCGGCAGGACGGATGGAGCGGGCACGACGGGTGCCGTGCTGAGCTTGTCGACGGCTTTGCTCTCGCGGGCGAGGAACTCGCCAAGCTCCCCGATCGTGCTCATCAGGGGGGCGGGGAACACGACGGTGGAGTTCTTGTCGACGGCGACTTCAACGAGTGTCTGGAGGTTGCGTAGCTGTAGTGCGAGCGGGTGGGCCATCATCACGTCGGAGGCCTGCGCCAGCTCGCCGGCGGCGAGCGCTTCGCCCTCGGCGGCGATGATCTTGGCGCGCTTCTCACGCTCGGCCTCGGCTTGGCGTGCCATCGCACGCTGCATGCTCGCGGGGAGCTGGATGTCGCGGAGCTCGACGACGGTGACCTCGATGCCCCACTCCTCGGTCTGAACGTCGAGGATCTCCTTGATGTTCTGGTTGATCGTGTCGGTCTCTGACAGCGCGTCATCGAGCGTGTGACGCCCCACTACTGATCGCAAGGTCGTCTGTGCGATCTGGTCGATCGCCGCCTCGACGTTCTCGATCGCGATCACCGACCGGATCGGATCCTTGATGCGGTAATACGCGACGGCGGCAACGTCGATCGTGACGTTGTCCTTGGTGATGATCCCCTGCGACTGGATCGGCATCGTGATGATCCGCAACGAGACGCGGTGAACCCGGTCCACAAACGGCACGATGAAGATGAGCCCCGGTCCGCGCGCCTGGTCCTTCACCTTCCCGAGCTGGAACAACACAACACGTTCGTACTGCTTGATGATCCGCACAGACATCGCGATCGCGATGACCACGACGACTACAGCGATAATGACGTAGACAACGATCATGACTTCGTCTTCCTGACGCAGTTGGGTTTGCGACGACCAAAGGGCCATCAATGCCGACCAGATTGCTAGAGCCGGAAAGACGAGGCCTGCCGAGAGCTAAGGCAAAGCCTGGAGCAAGCGTACTCCGCGGGCGCATCCCTGAACCGGATTCCGTACGGTGCGCTGAAGAAATAAGGCCTCGTTAGCATCCACCGCCATACTTGGGCTCCATGTGGGTGCGAAGACGACGCTATCCGCGCGCCGGCGGCTCCGCGACTACCGCACGGCCGGGCGCGCCCGCGTCCGCTGCGGGCCCGCGGGCCCGCAGCTTCATCGCCTGGCCGGCGCTGGCGATGATGACCGTGGGATCGGTTGGCTACTTGGGGTCGGCGCCGGCCACCGCCGTGCTCGGGCTCGCTTCCGTCTTCCTCTACGTCCTGCCGGCCTTCGTGTTCCTGGTGCCCGTGTCGCTGGTCGCGGCAGAGCTCGCCTCCGGTTGGCCGGACGGCGTCTTCAACTGGGTCCGCGAAGGCATCTCGGCGCCGATGGGCATGCTCGCGGTGTGGTGCCAGTTCGCCCAGACGGTCTTCTACTATCCGGCGCTACTGGCCTACATCGGCAGCACGCTCGCCTACGTGATCGACCAGCGCCTGGCCAGCAACGGAATCTATACCGCCGCGGTCATCATCGTGCTGTTCTGGGGTGGAGTGTTGGTGTCCTCGCGGGGAGCGTCGCTGGTGGCCGATCTCTCCTCGGTCGGGACCGTGATCGGGACGCTGATTCCAGCGGCCATCATCGTCGTCCTCGGTGTCATCTACCTGTTGCAGGGCAACCATTCGGCGGCGCCGATGAACGTTCATCACATCCTGCCGGCGTGGAGCGGACTGGCCAGCATCGTCCTGGTTGTCAACAGCTTCTTCACCTACGCCGGAGTCGAGGTCAATGCCGTGCACGTCGACGAGCTGCACAACCCGGGGCGGGACTTTCCGAAGTCGATCTTCCTCGCGATGGCGCTGGTGCTGGCGGTCTTCGTCCTCCCGACGCTGGCGATCTCCTGGGTGATCCCGTCCAGCCACATCAGCTTCACCGCCGGCGTCATGCAAGCCTTCGAGAAGTTCATGACGCACTTCGGAATCGGCTTCGCCGTGCCGGTGATCGCGATCGCCCTGGCGGTCGGGGCTCTGGCCGGCATGATGTCCTGGCTCGATGGCCCGTCCGAGGGCTTGGTTCGGATTGGACGCGAGCAGGGCTATCTGCCGCCGTTCTTCCAAAAGGTCAACGCTCACGGCATCGAGATCCACATCCTCTCCGCACAGGCCGTCGTGATCACGATCATCGCCCTGCTCTACGCGTTCATCCCGACCGTTTCAAGTGCCTACTGGATCTTCACGGCGCTGGCCACACAGGTGTACCTGATCATGTACGTCCTGATGTTCGTTTCCGCAATCCGTTTGCGCCGCGCGCAGCCAGATCATCCACGCGGATATCGGGCGCCAGCGCTCACCCTGCTCTGCATCGTTGGCGGGCTTGCATCGGTGGTCGCGTTCCTGATCGGATTCGTGGCCCCCTCACAGATCGGGCACATCAGCCCGGTCATCTACGCAGTACTGATCGCAGTCGGAATTCTCGCCCTCGGGGTGCTCCCCCCGCTACTGCTGCACTATTTCCGGAAGCCAGCGTGGAAGGCCGCCGTGGAGAGCGGTGACACGCCGGCGAACGGTGACCCGTCGTAGTCCATCACGATCGCTCGTGCCCCCGCGGAGCCGGTCAGTGGCCCGCTTCTCCGGCGCGACGTGACTTGCGTGGCGCGGCCGATCGGGGTGGCGCCTGGCGCATGCGATCACGAACACGGCCGAGAATCGCGCCCAGGACGGCGATGTCGTCGTCGCTGAGCGTCGCGAACAGCATCCGCTGGACCACGGCGGTGTGCCCCGATATGACCTGGCCCAGCAGCTTTCGACCCTCGGCGGTGAGGGAGACGACCGTGCTGCGCTCGTCCTCGGTTGAGGGCGCGCGGCTGATGAGCCGTCGCCGCTCCAGGCGTCCGGCCTGGTAGGTGACGCCGCTGCGGCTGTAGACGATGCGATCGGCGAGATCGGTCATCCGCAGACTGCCTGAGCCGCTGTCGCCGAGCGTGGCGAGGATCTGGAACTGCACGTAGGTCAAGTCACCGTCACGGCGCAGTTGCTGCTCAACGGCGTGGCTCAGCAGAGCGCCGACCTCGCTGAGTGCGAAGTAGACCGCGAGCCGCTCCTCGTTGATGTGCGAGTTGCCTGTCTGCGGCTCGGGGGGCGTTGCTGCTGGATCTGTCACAGCGCTCGGCATGCTCGGAGTATAGACGTGTTTCGAACTTGAAGCAATGGGTATGCTTCAAATACGAAGCAAATGCGAAACGACCCGGTCGTCCAGGCCGCCGAACGCGCCGAACTGTGCGGCAGGGCCGTCAGCCAGGTCGCTGACCGATCCGGGACAACATCAAGGAGAACCGACCATGAGTACCAGCGACATCCTCTGGACCCCAACCAGGCTCGGCCGCATCGAGCTACGCCATCGCCTGGCGATGGCGCCGATGACTCGCAGCCGCGCGACGCCAGACGGCCAGGTCACCGACCTCACGGCCACCTACTACGCACAGCGCGCGTCACTGGCGCTGCTGATCTCCGAAGGCACCCAGCCGTCCGCGGATGGGCAGGGCTACGTGTTCACCCCGGGTATCCACGAGCCTTTCCAGGCCGAGGCGTGGAGGCCGGTCATCGAGGCCGTGCATGCGGCAGGTGCGCCGTTCGTGATCCAGCTGATGCACGTTGGCCGTGTTGCGCATACGGCCAACACTCCGCACGGCCGTCCGCCGGTGGCGCCGTCCGCGATCGCCGCTAGCGGACAGATGTTCACGCTCGACGGTCCCCAGCCGATGTCGAAGCCGATCGCTCTGGATGAGCAGGGGATCGCCCAGACGATCAGCGACTTCCGTGCCGCCGCGGCGCTCGCGGTTCAGGCCGGCGCCGACGGGGTCGAGGTGCACGGCGCCAACGGCTATCTGCTGCACCAGTTCCTCGCCAGCAACGCCAACCAACGCACCGACCAGTACGGCGGCTCCCCGGAGAACCGAGTCAGGTTACCGCTCGAGGTTGCGGCCGCCGTGGCGGCGGAGATCGGTGCCGACCGCGTCGGGTTCCGGATCTCGCCCGGCAACCCGCTCAACGACATCACCGAGAACGACACCCACATCGTCTACCCGTGGCTGGCTGGTGAGCTCGCCAAGCTCGAGCTTGCGTACCTGCACCTCGTCCACACCGGCGATGAGCCGCTGTTGCGGACGCTACGCGGTATCTGGCCCGAGCGGCTGGTGATCAACCGCGCCGGCGCGGACCTGTCCGCTCGGATCGCGGATCTCGACGCCGGGCTCGCGGACGTGATCGCGGTCGGCGCGCTGGCGCTCGCCAACCCCGACCTGGCCGAGCGGGTGCGCGAGGGCGCAGAGTTCAACGCGCCCGATCGGGCGACGTTCTACGGCGGCGATCACCGCGGCTACACCGACTACCCCAGCCTCGCCATCCGCTGACCTCGGGTAAAGGAGAGACTCACGGGCCGACTTCCCGCAGCCCATCGATGAAAATTGCGACCATGCGCTGGTTGAAGGAGAATGGAGCCTCGCGCATAGGCTGGCATAGCAGGGTGATCGCGCGGAGGACATCGGCGGCTTCGATACCCGGCCGGATCTCTCTCGTGGCCGACGCTGCCTCGAGCAGGGCCTGCAAGGTCGGCTCGAGACGCTGCATGAAGTAGGCCGGCAGGGAATCGTAGGCCGGGTCGCCGGAGTGCAGGGCCGTGGCCAGCCCGCGCTTGGTTCCGACGAGCTCGGTAAAGCGCTCGAGCCAGAGCCTGAGGGCAGTGCCAGGGTCGTGTTCTTCGCTGAGTGCGGGTCCTGCGGTTGCGCAGGCGTCGATGTCGCGCTGAATGACCGCGACGATTAGGTCGGCGCGCTTCGGGAAGTGGCGGTACAGCGTTCCGACTCCGACCCCGGCCAGATCGGTGATCTTCTTGGCCGGCGCATCGACGCCGGTGCTGGCGAAAACGGTCTTAGCCGCGTCGAGTAGGGTGGCGACGTTACGTCGAGCGTCGGCGCGCTGTGGCCGCACAGGCTGCGGCGCGCCGGCATCGGTCGATCCTGCGGTCTGCTTGGCCATCGGTTTCTGACGATACAGAGATAACCGGAAAGATGTTCCGTATACTTACCGGAATAGCTTTCCGCTTGCTCTGGACTGCCACGCGGCGAGCACCATCACGTCATCGAGGAGAGCCGCACATGAACTACCGCACGCTGGGCCGCACCGGCATCAAGGTCAGCCCTTATGCACTCGGCGCTTTGGCGCTTGGAACACCGGTCGGCAACGCCGACGTGGACGACTCGGTCCGCCTGATCCACAAGGCGCTGGATGCCGGGATCAACTGCATCGACACCGCTGATGCCTACGGGGAGTCCGAGGCCACGGTTGGCAAGGCGATCAAGGATCGTCGCGACAGCGTCGTTCTCGCCACGAAGTTCGGTCGTCCCACAGGCCAGGATCCGAACCAGCAGGGTGCTTCCCGGCGCTGGATCACGGCTGCGGTCGAGAACTCCCTCAGGAGGCTCCAGACCGACTACATCGACGTCTACCAGCTCCACCGGCCCGACCCGGACACCGATATCGAGGAGACGCTTTCGGTCCTGACGGACATCGTCCGTAGTGGCAAGGTGCGGGTGATCGGCGCCTCCAACACGCCGGTCTCGGACATCGTTGAGGCGCAGTGGGTTGCCGAGCGCCGGGGCCTGCAGCGGATGCGGACCGAGCAGGTGGCCTACTCACTGCTGAGTCGCGGCGTGGAGCGCGAGATCCTGCCGGTGGCGGAACGCTACGGCATAGGTGTCTTTGTCTGGGGTCCGCTCGGTCAGGGCATGCTGACCGGACGCGTGCGGAAGGGTCAGGAAAGCGACCTACGGCGCACGCAGTACTTCAAGCATCTGCAGGACGAGCGCAGGATCGACAAAGCCGAGCAGTTCCTTGCGCTGGCTGTTGAAGTCGGCATCCCGCTGACACACCTGGCGATGGCGTTTCCCGCGACCCACCCCGCCGTTGCCAGTGTGCTGATCGGACCGCACACGGATGAGCAGCTCGACGACCTGCTCGCCGGCGTGGAAGTCACGCTCGACGACGACGTCCTGGATCGGATCGATGCGATCGTCTCGCCCGGCGCCGACATCGGCACGCTCGACCAGGCATACGTCGCGCCGGCCGTCGAAGACTCGACGCTGCGCCGTAGGCCGCCTGTCAAGTGATCTGGAACCTCGATGGCTAGCAGCGGTGTCGTGCTGACCGCCGGCCAGGCGCACTTATGACCGGGGCGTCAACCGCAGCACCGGGATGACGCGCGTCGTGCGCTGCTCGTAGGACCGAAATCCGGAACTCATGGTGGTGAACCGTGACCAAGCCTGGTCACGCTCTCCGTTCTTCAGCTCGGTCACATGCACTGCGACCACACCGGCATCGGCGGTCTCAATCTGGATATCTGGATGTGTGAGGAGGTTGTGGTACCAGGCCGGGTTCTCGTCGGCGCCGGCCTTGGACGCAGCGATCAGCCACGCGTCCCCGTCGCGCATACTCATCGCCGGTGTAACGCGTTCGATCCCGCTCTTCGCACCGAGATGATGCAGCAGCACGAGCCCGCGGCCGAATCGTGCGACCGTGCCACCGCTGCGCCGGAACTCCTCGATGATCGAGTCGTTGAATCGTGTGTAGAAATTCGGATCTGTGGTCATCGCGTGTCTCCGGGCCGGCTAACCGTGCGAGCTCTGCGACCGGTGGGTGAGAAGACCGGGCCTTCGATACCCCAACCGATCACGCGACGAGGCAGGATCCGCACCCATGCCTCATCCCAACCACCGGGTCCGAACTTCTCGGTCCCACCGGTGTCGTGGAGCTCAGCCCGGCCACGGATCTCGATGCCCCGTGGGGTCCAGGGGCTGATGCTGGCCAGGTCGTCGATCACGATCGCGACCTGAGGGTTGTGCTTCAGGTCCCTGTATTTCTTGGACTTTGCGAACCCGTGCCCGCCGACGTCGATCGCGTCCCGGTCCTCGGATAGGCGGAAGCCCACCGGCACGACATGGGGTGCGCCGTCGGCGTCCGCCGTCGCGAGGCGTGCCAGACGCTGGCCGCCTAAGTAGTCAAGTTCCTGATCGCTGAAGATGGCCATGCCGGTGGTACCTCCCTCCGATACGGGTGAACTTACCCAGTTAGGCCTGCTCAGCCTCATGTGGCATCTGCGCCCGCTTCAGCTGATGATGCGTACAGCGCCGACCTGACCGGCGGTTAGCCTTGCGCGTTGTGAGGTTGTTCATCGCGCTCGAGGTGCCGGTTGCCGTCGTCGGCGAGCTTGTCCGCTGGCGGGACTCAGTCCTCGCGACGAAAGAGGGCCTGCGGCCGGTCCCACCGGAGTCGATGCACGTGACGCTTGCGTTCCTCGGCGAGCGGGAGCCGGCGTCGGTCGACGTCCTGCGGGGCGCGCTCGAGGTCGTGGCCGGCGCCGGGGCGGCGCCGCTCGCGCTCGGCTCACCCTGGTGGCTGCCGCGGCGCCGCCCCGGGGTCCTGGCGGTCGCCATCGAGGATGACGACGGCTTGTTACATGAGACCCAGGGTCTGCTGCTCTCCGCCGTGCGTCGTGCCATCGGCTTCGAGCCCGAGCGCCGTGTCTTCTTCCCGCACGTGACCGTGGCCCGGGTGCGGCGCGGGTTCAAGGTGCGCCCGGCACCCCTCGACGGCCCGCCGGGCATCGAGTTCAGCGGTGGGCGCGTGACGCTGTTCGAGTCCGCCGGCGGCTACCGGCCGCTGCACAGCGTCGAGCTGTGAGCAGCCGCCGCGAGCGAAGGGGCCGGGCCCCCGGCTGGAGTCCCCGGTTGTGCTTCAGACCGCGACCCGGCCGCCATCGACCGGCACGATCGCGCCGGTGACGAAGCTCGCTTCGTCGGAGGCGAGGTACACGATCGCGTCAGCGATCTCACCCGCTTCGGCGGGCCGCTGAAGCGGGAGCGTCTTGGCGAGCTGGTCGATCATGTCGCCAGCACCCTCAACGCCCGGCGTGCGGGTCGGACCGGGGGCGACGGCGTTGACCCGGATGCCCTGGGGCCCGTACTCGGCGGCCCATGCTTTGGTTAGCAGCTCGAGTGCGGCCTTCGAGGCGCCGTAGGCCGACATACCCGGGTTGCCGAAGCTTGCGACCATGGTCGAGACGTTCACGATCGCGCCCGAGCCCCGTTCGAGCATCCCCGGCACGAGCGCGGCTACGAGCGTGAACGGGGCGATCACGTTGAAGTCGAGCGTCGCGCGCACCTGATCGATCGGGATCTCATGACTCGCGCCGAACGGGAAGATCCCAGCATTGTTCACGAGCACATCGACGCGGCCGGCCTGCACAGCCAGCTGCTGAGCGCCGTCCGGCTCTGAGAGGTCGGCCGCGATGAACCGGCCCTTTCCACCGCCAGCTTCGACAGCAGCGGTGACATCACGGCCGCGCGTCTCATTGCGGCCGGTGACGATCACCTGAGCGCCCTGGCGTCCGAACCGCTCGGCCGCCGCGCGACCGATGCCCGAGGTGCTGCCTGTGACCAGTACGGTCTTTCCTTCGAAGTTCATGGCTCTCCTATCTGGACATGGACCTAATGGTCCAAGTTGGTCTGGCCGTGAGCGTAGCATCACTTGGACCAAATAGTCCAAGTAGGGCTATGCTGACCTTATGGCGGCCACGCCGAGAACAGCAACCACGCCGCGAACGGTCAGGGGCCGCGCCACGCGCGAACGGATCCTTCAGGCGGCAACCGAGCTTGTCTCCGAGCAAGGGGTTGCAGCCACTTCGTTGGACGATGTGCGCGAGCTCGCGCGCGTGTCGAAGAGCCAGCTCTACCTCTACTTCCCCGAGCGCGAGACGCTGCTGCGGGAAGTGGCGGGATCGACGTGCGACACGGTGATCGACACACAAGCCGTGATGCTGTCGGGCTTCGATTCGATCGCCGGCATCGAGCGCTATCTGGACGCGATCGTCGAGCTGCAAATCGAGCAGGAGCATCCGACCGGCTGCCCGATCGCCACGCTCGCGGGTCAGCTCGCCGACCATGACGAGCAAACACGCCTGATCCTCGCCGACGGCCTTGGTCGCTGGGAGGACGGGCTCCGCCGGGGGCTGCAGGCGATGGCTGCCGGGGGCGAGCTCAAGCCGGGCGCTGATCCGGCATTACTGGCGACGCAGACGCTTGCCATCCTCCAGGGCGGGCTGCTGCTGGCCAAGGTGCGTCGTGACGCAGGGCAGATGCGGATCGCTGCGGACACGGTGCTCACGCTGATCCGAGCGGCATTGCGCTAGACGCGACTCGGGCGGCCCGCTGGCCGCCCGCCACATGTCCGCCACATGTCCGCCCGCCGGACGAAAATACGTAATAGGCGCCATGATCGGAGCTATCTATTACCGATATCGGGTATCGATATCACTGTGCCGGATCTTGGCTTCGATTTCGAGGACGTGACCGTTGAGCGCGACGGCGTACGTGCGCTCGACGGCTTCACCGCAGCCGTGCCCGCCACGGGCGTGACTGCCGTGTTCGGACCTTCCGGGGCCGGCAAGTCGACCTTGCTGCGGCTCTGCAACCGGCTGGAGGTGCCGGCGTCCGGCCGGGTGCTGTTCCGCGGCAGGGATATCGCCGGGCTCGATCCGCTGCAGCTTCGCCGCCAGGTGGGGATGTGCTTTCAACGGCCGACACCGTTCCCCGGCAGCGTCGCGGCGAACCTGCATGCCGCCGACCCTGGAGCGACCGCGGTCGAGATGACCGCGGTCCTGGAGCAGGTGGCGCTGACTGGATCCTGGCTAGCTAGGGACGCGACGGCGCTCTCCGGCGGCGAGGCGCAGCGCGTGTGCCTGGCGCGCACCTTGATCACCAGTCCCGAGACGTTGCTGCTGGATGAGCCGACCTCCGCAGTCGATGCCGAGGCGGCACACCTGATTGAGCAAGCTGTGATCGAGCTGGCCACAGCCGGGATGACGGTCCTCTGGGTCAGCCACGACGCCGCGCAGGTGCAGCGGATCGCCGACCGGGTGCTGCGCATCGATCACGGTCGCTGCATCGCAGTCGACGGGAGGCCGTCGCGATGACCGGACCGGTCAGCTGGCTCGGGCTGGTGACGTCGTTGGCGCTGGTGGCGGTCGCCGTCGTTGTTTCACTGTGGCAGCATCTGGGGCTCGGGCGACAGATCGCCTGGGCCGCGATGCGCGCGCTGGTGCAACTGCTGCTGGTCGGTGTGGCGCTGGGCCTGCTGCTGACGCCCGGCCGCTCGCTGTGGTGGTCGTGGGCGTGGATCGCAGGCATGGTCATATACGCCGGCGACGTTGCGCGGCGCCGTGCGCCGGAGGTGCCGCGGATGGCATCGCTCGCCATCGCCTCGTTCGCCGCTGCTGCGGTGATCACCCTGGGTGTGACCTTCGGCCTGCGAGTGCTGCCGTTGAACAGCCGCACGCTGGTGCCGATCGCCGGGATGATGGTCGGCAACTCGATGACCGCGACCGTGCTGGCCGCCCGGCGCCTGGTCGATGAGCTGCGCGACAAACGCGACGAGGTCGAGGCGCGGCTCGCCCTGGGTCAGCCGTCGCGTCTGGCGGCCACGCCATACGTGCGGGCCGCGTTGCGCTCGGCGCTGTCGCCGCAGATCGAGACCACCAAGGCCACCGGGCTGGTGTTCCTGCCCGGCGCGATGACCGGGCTGATCATCGCCGGGGTCTCGCCGGTGCATGCCGTGCTCGTGCAGGCCGTGGTGATGTTCCTGATACTGGGCGCAACGGCGACCACCACTGTCGTGGTCGCACTCGGCCTGGTCGCGCGCGTGTTCACGCCGGATCACCGGCTGCGGCCGCTGCCGCTCGGCGGTGGTAAGCGTGGTTGAACGTGTCGGATGCCACGCGCGTCGCCTCTGGCCCAAGGCCCCCCGAGAACGACTGAGCCGGCGTCCAGGGCGTTCAACACATATCTCACAGTTCATATATGTTGAGGATCGTATACTAGGTCTGTGAGATGGGTTGTCGAGTTCACCGAGGAGATTCGTGTCTGGTATGTCGGCTTGACGCCAGCCGGGAAGGCAGCGGCGGATCGGTCGCTGGAGCGGCTCGCAACCCAGGGGAACATGTTGCGGATGCCGCACAGCCGCCCGCTCGACGATGGGCTATACGAGCTGCGGTTCACTTGCGAGCGCGTGAACCGGCGGATCACCTATGTGTTCGAGCCGAGCCGGCACGCGATCATGCTCACGACGTTCCACAAGCAGCGGCAGAACGAGCGAGCGGAGATCCTGCGCGCTCGGCGAGCACAGGCGGCTCGCGCGGCGGCTGGGCGTGCTGACGGCGAGCACAAGAGAAAGAGATAGCGATGAGCGCCACCACAACCCCTTGGGAGCAGGTCAGGGACGAGTCCTTAACTGCGATGAATCAGGCCGAGCGTGCTGAGTACGATGCGGCCGCCGTCGAGGCGGAAGCGCGGCTGCAGCTCGCGGAGCTCGTCTACAACGCGCGCACTGCCGCCGGCCTCTCGCAGACTGAGTTCGCGCACCGCGCCGGCACCAGCCAAGCAGTTGTCTCGGCGATCGAGAACGGCGCGCAGGCCCCAGGCGGGGTCATGCTCGCCCGACTCGCTCACGCCGTCGGTGGCACCCTTCGCATCGACCTTGCGGCCTAAAGCACCATCCGGTTGCGATCAACCCATCAATAAACGTCGGCGCCTGGAAGCGGGAGGCTGCAGTTGCCACTCAGCGTGGTTGAGCGTGTCACCCACCGGCGGGCGCCGCTGATCGGGCTGGGCGCTGGCCTCTTCTCCGGCCTGTTCGGCGTGGGTGGCGGAGCGATTGTGGTACCTGCCGCGCTGACGATTCCCGGGGTCGACGAACGTACCGCGACGGCCGCATCGTTGGCTGCGATCACCGTCATGGCCAGCGTCGGCACCGGCACGCAGGCGATCTACGGTAACTTGCGGCCACTGGACGGGCTGGTGGTTGGCGTGCCGGCCGCGGTTGCGGTGCTGGCCGGCACCGCGATCCAGCAGCGACTGCCGGTGCGTGCGATCCGCCTCCTGTTCGCGCTGCTGCTGATCGGCATCGGCGTGATCACGATCGCCGGCCTGCAAGCGAACCAGGGTCACCAGACCACGCTTGGGCTGGTGACGGCCGGACTGGTCGGTGCGGTCGCCGGCTTGCTTGCCGGCGTTCTCGGTGTCGGCGGTGGCGCGCTGTTCGTGCCGGCGCTGGTCTTCTTCCTCGGCCTCGACCAGATCCACGCCGAGGCCACATCGCTGCTGGCGATCATCCCAACCTCACTGGTCGGCACACTCAGTCAGTACCGCTACGGCAACTTGCGCTGGCGGCTGGCGGTCCCGATCGCGCTCGGCTCGCTGCCTGGCGCTTTGCTCGGGGTGGCGATCGTCAACCTGCTGCCGATTCGCCTGACCGAGGTGCTGTTCGGGCTGCTACTGCTGTGGATCGCTGCACGGCTGCTGCGCAGCTCGCGAGCCCGAGTGCGGCATTGAGGCGTCCGCGCCCAGGACCTCGCGCGCCAGCTCCGCGAGCGCCCGCCGGTCGTCGGCCAGCGCCTGTCTGCCTGCAGCGGTGGCTCGATAGAACCGCCGGGTGCGGCCATCGACCACACGCCGCTCGGACACCAACAGCCCCGCGTCCTCCAGCTGATGCAAGGTCGGGTAGAGCGTGCCCGGACTGATCGCGTAGCCGTGGCGGGCGAGCTCCTGCGTCAGCCAGGCACCGTGCACCTCGCCCTGGGCGGCGTGATGCAGGATGTGCAACCGCACAGCACCTCGCTGGAACTCCCGCACCTCACACCTCCACGTCCGCCGATCGACCGTCCTACTTGTGAAACCGATATCGGTATCTGATTCTACGTAGAAGGCGCGTGCGCCCGAGACTATGCTGCTTGGCTACGTCGGCACCCGGCACCCGGCACCCGGCACCCGATCAGCCTGAGACCCTAGTCGTCGCAGAGCTCGCCGTGCCAGGCCTCCCGGCCCTCGTGCACGGCAAGGGCGGCGATCACGAGGCCGGCGATGGGGTCGAGCCACCACCAACCGAGCGCCTGGGTCGCCAAAAGGCTGATCAGCGCCGCCGCCGCGCCGATCGCACACAGCCACGATTGCGCCGCGTCGCCGGCGGTGGCGCTGGAGTCGAGCTGGAAGGCAACCCGGCGCTTGGCGCCGGCAAGCAGCGGCATGAACACCAGGGCGCAGGCGGTGACCGCGACACCGGGCCAGCTGCCATCAGGACGACTCCCGCCGGCCAGCGTGACCACCGCGTCGATCGTCAGATAGAGCGCAAGCGCGGCGAAGCAGACCGCGATCGTGCGCCCGGCCCGCAGCTCGGCACCTTCTGAGTCCGGGCGGTCACCGGTGAACAGCCAGAGAATCGTCGCGGCGGACGCGAACTCGATCACCGAGTCGAGCCCGAACCCCATCAGCGCAACCGAGCCGGCAGCCACTGCCGCCACGATCCCGACCACGGCCTCGACGGTCATCCAGCCGAGGCTGAGTATCGACAGCCACCTGGCGCGGCGAATCAGCGGCTCACGACTCACCGTCTGGACCTGACTCATCGTTCGGACCTCGCGGTGGTGAGGCGGGCTTGCTCGATCTGCGTCTCGAGCAGCGTCTGCCCGAGCTCCGTCAGCGAGTAGAACACGATCTTCCCGTCGCGCCGCGAGCGGGCCAGCCCAGCTTCGCGCAGCGTGCGCAGGTGATGGCCGACGAGGTTCTCGGCGCGGCCGGTGATCCAGGCGAGGTCGCAGACGCACAGCTCGTCGCCCTCGGCCAGCGCAACGGCGATGGTCAGTCGCGTCGCGTCGCCCAGCGCGCGCGCCTGTGCCGCGACGCGCGCGATCAGCTCGTGATCCAGATGTGCACGCACTTGCTCGGCGCGGGGGAGGTCGAGGCACAACAGGTCGCAGCGGTCGGACGCCATGCCCTCATCCTAACGGACGTTGCGATGAATGCAAGGGCTTGAACCTCGGGGGGTCAGAGCCATCGTGTCCTGGTGACGGGGTGTGCCGATGGCGGGCCCGCTGGCCCGCCACCTCAGCCTGGCTGGGGCTCGCGATGTACTCGGGCGGATGATCCGCATCGATCGGCACACTCTCAGCAAGTGAATGTTCATTCAAGAAGGAGAATGGGTGACGATGACTGAGGCGACGAACCACTGGACCCCTGACCAGATCCCCGACCAGGCAGGACGAACCGCGCTGATCACCGGCGCGGGCAGCGGCATCGGCCTCGAGACGGCGCGCGTGCTCGCCCAGCACGGCGCTCGTGTGATCCTCGCCGGTCGCAGCCAGGCTCGGCTCGACGAGGCCGCGACGACAATTCGCGCCACCGCGCCGCAGGCGCCGCTCGACACGCTCGTCGTCGACCTTGCCGACCTTGCCTCGATCCGCGCCGCCGCGGAACGGATCGCAGCGACCGAGACCGTGGATCTCCTGATCAACAACGCCGGCGTGATGAACCTCCCGCACCGGCAGACGACCACGGACGGCTTCGAGCTGACCTTCGGCACGAACCATCTCGGTCACTTCGCCTTCGATGCCGAGGCCTGGCCTGCAGTACGTCGCTCCGACGGTGCGCGGGTCGTGACCGTGAGCGCGATCGCGGCGCGCTGGCGCAACGGCCGCTTCGACGATTTGATGAGCGAGCGGCGCTACCGGTCGATGGGTGCCTACGCCAAGTCGAAGCGGGCGAACGTCGTCTACACGCTCGAGCTGGCTCGCCGACTCGCGGGGCAGCCGATCGAGGCAGTCGTTGTCCATCCCGGCTCGGCAATGACGAACCTGCAGCGCCACAGTAAGGGCGCGCTGACTCACCTCGGCATGCGTGTCGTCGAGCGCCTGGCGATGGGATCGACCGCGGGCGCCGCCTGGCCGACGCTGTACGCGGCAACCAGCTCCGACGTGCAGAGCGGTGAGTTCATTGGCCCGGCTGGCCGCGACCAGACTACCGGCACGCCACACTCGGTCGACCTCCCGAACGGCGCCGACGATCCGGCCGAGGGCGAGTGGCTGTGGGCTGAGAGCGAGCGGCTGACCGGCGTGAGCTTCGACCCGGCAGTGAGCGCCGATTGAGGTACGCACTTCTTCGCAAGCTCTTCGCCGGTGCGGGCCGGCCTCGGCGCGCTCCCGTCTAAACTCGCTGGTGCTGCACCGACCCATTTGGTCCGTAGCTCTGATGCTGCTGTCGCTCAATCACCGACTCCGTCGCAACCGCCGTTGGGCGGCGTGCGTCCTGACAGTGCTTGCGTTCGCGCTTGCCGGCCTTGCCACGCACTCGGCGGTGATGAGCGCCGGGGCGGGGATGGGGCATGGGATGAGCGCCGGCACCAGCATCTGCCTCACGCTCGGCGGCTGTGTCGCGGTCATCGGCGTGGCGCTCCTTACCGGGCGCCGCCTGCGGCGGCGCCTCGCGTTGTCGCTCGCGGCACCGCTGGCCACGGTCGTTCGTGCCTTCCCGGCGACGTCCGCCTTCCTCGTTCGCGCCGGCCCGCCGGCGCCACCGGCGCTGATACAGGTCTTCCGGCTCTGAGCCGTTCGCTGCGCGCGCTGCAGTAGCGCGCCCACTCGGGCTGCGCGCGCCAGCGGGCGCGCGCAAGCGAACACGGCTCTCAGTGAAAGGAAGGACCTAGGCGATGTACGTCTATTTGCAGCGGAGCAAGCCGCGATGAGCGGCGCGCTCCTGACCAGCTCCGCGCTGGCCGCCTACCTGGCCGGCGCCGTCGCCTTCTTCGCGCCCTGCTGCGCGTTCGTGATGCTGCCGACCTACCTGGCGAGCATCACCGGGGCAAGCCGCTGGCGGACCGCGGCGCTGACGGCGGTGTTCGTCGCCGGCGTTGCCAGCGTCGTGCTGCCGCTGACCCTCGGGGCGGCGGGACTCTCGGAGCTGATCTCCGTCAACCACGAGACGATGTTCCTGATCGGCGGGGTGATGATGCTCGCCGTCGGTGTCGGGACGCTGCGTGGCTGGATGTGGAACCACGCGCCGGCGTTCAGCGGCACGGGCGATTCAGCCGGCACCGTCGGCGTCTACCTGCTCGGTGTCTTCGCCGGCGCCGCGACCGCCTGCTGCGCCCCCGTGCTGGCGGGCGCGATCGCGATCGCGGGCGTGTCCGGATCGTGGTGGGCGGGTGCGATCCTCGGCGTGTTCTACCTGTTCGGGCTTGTCAGCCCGCTGCTGCTGTCGGCGGCGGGGGTCGGCAAGCTGAAGGGCAGGCTGCGCGACCCCCGGCTCAGCTTCGCGGTGCTGGGGCACCGCGTGCGGATGACGCTCTCGCGCCTGGTCGGCGGGGTCGCGTTCCTGCTACTCGGCAGCTACGTGCTCGTGCTGGCCGTGACCGGTGAGGCCAGGACCTCACCGGACTTCCAGAAGGCGTTCGGCCGCTGGCTGAGCGCGCGCGCCTCCGAGATCAGCGCCGCGGTCCCCGATGGCGTCGGCTGGGCGCTGATGCTCGTCGTCGCGGCACTTGTCAGCTACCTGGCGATTCGCGCCCTGGTGCGTCCGAAACGAACTCAAGATCAGAAAGGGGATGGGCTCTGATGGCTCATCGAAACATTCAGCGCCAGGCGGCGCGCGAACAGCGCCTGCAGGCCGAGGCCGAGGAACGTCTACGGCGCCGTCACCGACGTGTGACGCGCTACGCGACCGGCGGTGTGATCGCCGCGATCGCCGTCGTCCTGATCGTGGTTGCAGTCACCTTGGGTGGCTCGTCCGCGAAAGGAAACAACACGGCCGCTACAGGCGGCGGCATGACCGCGAGCGGTCTGAAGCTCGGCGCAGCGGCGCCGAACTTCAAGCTCACCGATGCCGTCTCCGGTAAGCAGATGACGCTCGCCTCGCTGCGCGGGCACGAGACACTGCTGTTCTTCTCCGAGGGCGTCAGTTGCCAGCCGTGCCTGATCCAGGCCGCCGACCTGCAGAGGTCGGGGTTGCTCGCGCGCGCCGGGATCAAGCTGGTCAGCGTCACCACCGACACCGCCCCGGAGCTGGCGACAGCTGCCAAGGAGTACGGGATCACGGCGCCACTGCTGGCCGATCCGAGCACCAGCATGTCCAGTGCCTACGGGATGCTCGCCCAGGGCGGCATGCACATGGCCGGTGAGGACGGCCACGCCTTCATGCTGATCAGCGCCGCTGGCAAGGTGCTCTGGCGCCGCGCCTTCAGCACGATGTACGTCGCACCCAAGCAGCTGATGGCCGACATGCACGGCGCCATGGCGGCCCCGCCCTCGAGTGGGGCGGTGGGATCGTGACGCCCACGCTGCTGACAACGGCCGACTGCCACCTCTGCGAGCACGCCAAGACCGTGCTGGCAGAGCTCGGGCTGGAGTACCGCGAGGTCGACGCCGACTGTGACGAGGGGCGGCAGCTGGCGGCCGTGGCGCCGCCGTTGCGGCCGGTCCTCTACGACGGCGAGGGCACGGTGCTCGCCTACGGGCGGCTTTCGCTCAAACGGTTGCGCAGGCAGATCGAACAGGGGAAGGTCCTGCGATGAAAGTGATCTGGTACAAGCTCCGGCCGCACATCTTCGCCTGGCACATGCTGCCGTGCCTGGCGATGCTCGTGGTCGCACTGGTGGTCCTGATCTCGACCGGACGGGTGAGCGGCGTGTTCGGCGCGCTTGGCTGCATGTTGATGATGACCGTGATGATGAGCATGATGGGCGGCCACGATCACGGTCACAGCTCGGGGAAGGGGCACGGCGACTGAAGATCTCGCCAGTCAGCGCTGCGCCCGCGCCGAAGATTGACGGTAACCATTATTTAAGGGTAACCTTCAATTCATGGTTACCGTCAGATCCAAATCACGGCGCTGGTGGGCGCTGGGTGCGCTCAGCCTCAGCGTCCTCGCGGTCAGCCTCGATGCGACCGTGCTGTCCGTCGCGCTGCCCACCCTGGCCAAGGCGCTGCCGGCCTCGGAGTCGGACCTCGAGTGGTTCTCGTCGGGGTATCTGCTGTTGCTGGCCGCGGCGGTGCTGCCGGCAGGGTTGGTCGGTGACCGTTACGGCCGCAAGCTGCTCCTGCTGGCCTCGCTGTCGACCTTCGGCGCCGGCTCGGTGTTGTGTGCGCTCGCCAGCTCGAGCACGATGTTCCTGGTCGCGCGGCTGCTCGTGGGCGTCGCTGGCGCGGGCGTGACCGTGATGGCGCTGGCGGCGCTCACCGTGCTGTTCCCCGACGAGCGGGAGCGCTCGCGGGCGGTTGGCATCTGGGCGGCGGCGAACTTCCTGGCGCTGCCGCTGGGGCCGATCCTCGGCGGCTGGATGCTCTCCCGCTTCTGGTGGGGCTGGGTGTTCCTGATCAACGTCCCTGTTGCCGTGATCGGCCTGATTGTCGGAATCGCCCTGATCCCGGAGTCAAGGTCGCCAGAGCCGCCCGCGTTCGATCTGCGTGGGATCGCCGCTTCGGTCGCCGGCTTGGTCCTGCTCGGCGGCCTTGTGCTCTGGGAGCGCCGGCTGGCGGCGCGCGGCGGCGCGCCGCTGATCGATCCCTCGCTGTTCGCCACCAGGTCCTTCACCTGGGGCGCGATCCTCGGCGGCGTCACGGGACTGCCGATGATCGGGCTGCTGTTCGTGATGCCGCAGTACTTCCAGGCCGTGCAAGGTGCTGACAGCCTGCACGCGGGCTTGCGTCTGCTGCCGCTGGTCGCTGGCCTGGTGCTGACCGCTGCCACCGCGACGGCCATCGCTGAACTGTCCGAACGGCGCAGCGGCGTCGGCTCTGCAGTCGTGCAGGCGATCCAGAAGACGAGCGCACCGCTCGGCGCCGCGATCATCGGCAGCGTGCTGTCCGCCGCCTACCAGTCCGGGCTGCACCTGCACGCGCTGAGCCCAGCGTCCGTGGCCAGCGTGCGCGGAAGCGTCTACGCCGGGACTGCAATCGCCCGCCAGACCGGTTCGACGGCGCTCCTGGCCGCGGTGCGTTCGGCGTTCGTGCACGGGATCGGCGTCGCGCTCACCGTCTCGGTCGCAGTCGCCGTCGTCGGCGCAATACTGGCGCTGATGCTCCTGCCTCCGATCAGGCCGAAGGGCCACTCCAGCGAGCTTGCCGACGATGCCGTCCGCTTCTGACCGCAGGCCCGCGGGCCTGCGGGAGCGCAAGAAGGCTCGGACCCGCGCCAGCATCCAGAGTCACGCCTTGCGCCTGTTCAAGCAGCAGGGCTACCACGCAACGACGATCGAGCAGATCATCGCGGCGGCCGAGGTCTCGGAGAGCACCCTGTTCCGCTACTTCCCGACCAAGGAAGACCTCGTCCTCAGCGACGACAACGACCCGATCATCATTGCGGCCTTCCAGCGCAACCTCGAGCAGCAGATGTCGCCGATCGCGGCGGTCCGGGTCGCCGTGCGCGAGCTGTTCGCCGATCTCACGCCGGCTCAGCAAGCCGAGCAGCGCGAGCGGATGGCGTTGATCCTGGCCGTCCCGAGTCTGCGCGCGCGCGTCCTCGACCAGTTGTTCGACGCGATGCGGATGATCGCCGACATCCTCGCGCAGCATAAGCAGCGACCCGCCGACGACATCGGTGTCCGCACCACGGCCGGCGCGATCGTCGGCGCGATGATCGCAGTCCTGCCGATGGCCACCGATCATCCCGAGCTCGACTTCGTCGTGCTGATCGACGAGGTGTTCGCACACCTCGAGGCCAGTATGCCCGCCGCGGCCGGAGGCTGATGGCTGCCTGCGGTCAGCGCTCGGCCCGCTGGCCGAGCGCAGCTAATGCCCGCCGGTCCGCCTACTACGATCCGCTTTACTGGCACGACGATGCGACTGCTGTTCGTGTGTTTGGGCAATATCTGTCGTTCCCCGGTGGCTGAAGCTGTCATGCGCCACCTGCTGGCCGAGGCCGGGCCCGAACAGGCAGTGACAGTCGACAGCGCCGGCGTCGGCGTCGGCGCCTGGCAGATCGGGCAGCGCGCCGATCCCCGGTCGCGCGCGGACGCGGATCGGCGCCGGAAGATCAAGCTCCTGCGCGCGTTCGGCCCGGACGCGGATCCGACGACCTCGACCTTATCGATCCCTACTCCGGTCGCCTGCAGGGATTCGACGTCATGCTCAGGCAGATCGACGACGCCTGTCGTGGTCTGCTGGACAAGCTCCGCGCGGGCGGCCTGAATTGACGTATCTGGACGCGATTCGCGCGCGTGCCGAGTCGGTACTGGGAGCCCGGATCACCGACCTCTCCCCGCTGTCCGGCGGCGGTCTCAACGATGCCTACGCCATCCGCTTGACGGACGGACGGCGCTTGTTCCTGAAGACCTCGTCCGATGCGCCGGCCGGCGAGTTCGCCACCGAGGTAGCGGGTCTGCAGTGGATCGCCGCTGCTCCTGGCGGACCGCACGTGCCGGAGGTCGAGGCGGTCGTCGATCCTGACGGTACCCCGGAAGGCGCGACCCGGATGCTGATCCTGAATGACATCGAGCCCGGCAGCGCCAACGAAAACACCGCTGAGCGGCTTGGTCACGAGCTCGCGGCACTGCATCGTGCCGGTGCCCCCGGCCACGGCGCGCCACCACCGGCACCGACACCGCCGACCCAGGTGACCGCGGCCGGTCGCGAGCTGTTCATCGGACCGCTGAGGCTGCCGATCGCGAGCGACTCTGCCAGCACCTGGCCGGACGCCTACGCGGACCTGCGGCTGCTGCCGATGGCGCGAGTTGCGGACGAGCGGGGTGCGTTGCCGGACGGCGGCCTGGCGCAGATCGCGGTGCTCTGCGAGCGGTTGCCAGAGCTTGCCGGACCACCTGAGCCTCCGGCACGGCTGCACGGCGACCTCTGGGGCGGCAACGTGATCGTCGGCGCGGGCGGTGTCCCGTATGTGATCGATCCGGCTGCGTACGGCGGTCACCGCGAGGTCGACCTGGCGATGCTGCGGCTCTTCGGCGGTGGTGGCGGCGAACGCTGCTTCGCTGCCTACAACGAGGCCTACCCGCTGAGTGACGGCTACCGCGAGCGGATCGAGCTGTGGCAGCTCTTCCCGCTGCTCGTGCAGGCGGCACTGTTCGGACGCGCTTACGGCATTCGTGCGATCGAGATCGCGAGACGCTACTGCCGCTAGTGCGGGCGGCCGCTTGCGCGCCCGAGGCACCCCTTGTGAAGTGCCTATAACGACGGCCTATAAGTGATTGAAGGACTGCGTCTTTGACTTCCAGGCCTAAGGGGAGGAACTTACTCCTTGCAGTACCTCTCCTCCCTCAGAGCTAGCCCCGAGTCCGACCTCATATCCCGTCGGTTCCGGGGCTTGCTCGTTTTAACGATTCAATCGCCCAAGCCGCCATGTTGGGGCTAGCCTCGTGGCTATGGAACGAGTCCCCGGACAGCCTGCCGCCAGCCCGGAGTTCAGTCAGGCGGTCGCGGACTCTTTGCTGCTCGATCCGATGCCGACGTTCCGCAACCTCTCGCGCAGCACCGGTGTGCCGGTCGACGATCTCGTTCACCACGCGCTCGTCCGATGGGTGTCGGCGGGTGCCGAGGCGCTGATGCTGATCGAGCCGCAGGTGATGCGTGATCTGATCGACGCGCGCCGACGTGAGGACTGGGCGGAGGTCGGAGCCCTGATCGACTGGCTTGCAGCCGGGCGCTAGGCCTGCAATGCCGCTGGCACTAATGCGGTCACATCTCGTCCATAAGGGGTAGCTCCGTCTCTATGGCAGGTATTACCCCGGCGCAGGCCTGGCAACGGCTGCGCGCAGGCAACGAGCGTTTCATCACCGGCCGGGTTCGACATCCGCACGCGACCTCCGCGGACCGGGCGAAGCTGGCGGATGGTCAGCGCCCACATGCAGTCGTGCTGAGCTGTTCGGATTCGAGCGTATCGCCGGAGATTGTCTTCGACCAAGGGCTGGGCGACCTGTTCGTCGTGCGCACGGCAGGTCATACCGTCGATCCGTCGGTGGTCGGCTCAATCGAATACGGGGTCCTTTATCTGGAAGCGCCGCTCGTCGTGATTCTCGGGCACGAGAGCTGCGACGCGATGGCCACGACCCTGGAAGCGATGGACTACCTCGAGGTGCCGCTTGGCTCGGTGCGCGAGTTCGTCGAGCGGATCATCCCGAGCGTCCTCTCCGCTCAGAGGGATGGTTTCACCGCCGTTGCCGACTTCGAGGCGCGCCACGTTCAGGAGACTGCCGCACGCCTGATCGAGACCAGCGCCGTTGTGTCGGCGGGCCTCAGCGCGAAGACGCTGGCGGTGGTCGAGGCCACCTACAAACTCCGCGACGGCAAGGCCGTGCTGCGTAGCGTCTACGGCGACATCGGCGACGAGCCGGCTGCCGAGGACGCGCTGCCACTGCTGGCCGCCTGAAGAATGACCGCCTTTACGGGGCTTATAGTCCTGCCATATAGGTCCAAGGCCTAAGAAGTATTTGATTTCCGGAGGCCTCTGGGGCAAGGTATGTGACGCAGTACCTCTCCTCCCTCAGAGCACGCCCCGAGTCCGGCCTCATATCCCGCCGGTTCCGGGGCGTTCTCGTTTAAGGGGCCGCGTCGGACCTGGGGGCCTCGGACCCGGTCTTGACCGGCCAAGTGCCGCCGGTTACCGTCGATCGATGCGCCTAACCTACATCTTCCTGGCCGGGATCGGCAACTCGGGCGAGGGTCACTGGCAACGACGCTGGTTCGAACAGCTCGGTGGTGTCTGGGTCGAGCATCGAGCCTGGGACCATCCGGATTGCGGCGAGTGGGTCGAGGACCTCGAGCTGGCGCTTCGCACGACCACGGGGCCGCGGTTCCTGATCGCCCACAGCCTCGGCTGCCTGGTCGTATTTCAGTGGGTCCGCGAGCACAGCGACCCGCAGATCGCAGGCGGCTTCTTCGTCGCCTGTCCGGACCCGAACGGCTCGTTGTTCCCGGCGACGGCTACCGGCTTCGCCGCCGGGCGCCCGGTAGCGCTGCCGTTCCCGGCGGTCGTCGTCGCGAGTGACGACGACCCCTACGCGTCGTACGAGTTCAGCTCCCGGCTCGCGGACGCGGTCGGCGCGAGTGCGCTCGTCGGCGTCGGCGCCCGCGGCCACATCAACACCGACTCACGCCTGGGTGATTGGAAGGAGGGCAAGCGAATTCTCGGCGAGCACCTCCTTCCGATCGGCTAGCCGATTGCGCTGAGCCAGCGCCGGCGGCTAATTGCCGCCGGCGGCGAGCTTCATCAGGTCGGAGTCGAAGTCGATCAGATCTTCGTCATCACGCTCGGCAGCCGAGCCAAGCTGGTGCTGGTAGGAACGCCAGGCGCCGTTCCTGACCGCGTCGCCGACACCCGACTCCGTCAGTGTCAGCAGCTCGTGCGCGGCACGGGCGACTCGCTCACCGAGCTCGTGCGACCCCCAGTCTTCGCTCGCGGCGAACAGCGAGGTCGGGATCGTGATCGTGCGCATGAAGGCGAACAGCGAGCGCATCTGGGCGTCCACCACGAGGGCGTGCCGGGCGGTGCCGGCGGTCGCGAGCAGCGCGACCGGCTTGGCGATCAGCAGGTCGTTATCGAGCACGTCGATGAACGACTTGAACAGACCGCTGAGACCCGCCTTATAGATCGGCGTGGCCGCGATCACCGCATCCGCCTTTGCCAGCGCGTCGATCGCCTCACTCAGCCTGGGGCCGATGTGCTGGGCGACGAACGCCGGTGCAAGCTCGCTCGCAAGGTCCCGCAGCTCGATCACCTTGATCCGCAACACGACCCCGCGCTCTGACGCCAGTCGCAGCAGCCGGCTGGTCATCTGCTCGGCCAGCATCCGCGTCGAGGACGGATTGCTGGTGCCGCCACTGATCACCACCACCCGCAGTGGCTTCTGCTTGGCGCCGCCGCTGACGGCGTGAATGTCAACCGTTTCGCTCATAGGTTCGTAAACGCTCCAACACCGCGGGTGCCCCGCGCGGCAAGGCTCATCTCGTGCACATCGGGCTGCGCCTGGATCAGCTTCAGGCAGAGCGCGCGCAGCACCTGCAGCTCTTCGTCGTCCAGCGATTCCATCGCCTCGACTACATCCTTCCCATGTGCATGCCCGATCACACGTTGGGCGTCCGTGCCGGCCTCGGTCAGCGACAGCCGCACGCTGCGACGGTCGTCGGCATCGATGACGCGCCGGACGAGGCCACGTCTGACGAGCCGGTCGACCATCCGTGAGAGTGCCGGCTGCGAGAGCACGACGCCCTGGTTCAGGTCAGACAGGTGCAGCGGGACAGCTGCCTTGGACAGCGTGTACAGGACGTCGTACTCGCGCATCGAAACCTCGCCCCACATGTCGTGGGCGGCGTAGCGCTTCATGATCCGCGCGTGCGCGGTCATCAGCGACTCCCACGACTGGTTCGCCGCGATCGTCCGGTTCGTCATCGCTCGCCTCGCTGCCGCGATTCCCTGGTGATTCATCGGTGGTCGTGTGGCTGCGGCTCCCTGGTGATGGCAAGCGCCTCGTCTATGGCGTCGTCGGTGTCGAGGTACGGCGAGGCGCCGGTGACGTTGTCGCCACGGTTCGCCTGCGGGCGCGGCTGCCGGCTGGGCTGACTCCCGTACTTCTCTTTCACGAGCGACTCGTGCGTCGGCGGGTCCTTGCGCGCGTTCGGATCGCGTCTGGCCTCGAACTCCTTACGCAGCGCTGGGATGACCTCGCCGCCGAGCAGCTCGAGCTGCTCGAGCACGGTCTTCAGCGGTAGGCCGGCATGGTCCATCAGGAAGAGCTGGCGCTGGTAGTCGCCGAAGGACTCGCGGAAGGTGAGCGTCTTCTCGATCACCTCCTGCGGCGAGCCGACGACCAGCGGCGTCGCCTGCATGAACTCCTCCAGCGTCGGGCCGTGGCCGTAGACCGGGGCGTTGTCGAAGTAGGGCCGGAACGCGCGAATCGCGTCCTGTGAGCGATGGGCGATGAACGCCTGCCCGCCGAGGCCGACGATCGCCTGCTCGCGAGGGCCGTGGCCGTGGTGCTCGTAGCGCTGGCGGTAGAAGGCGATCAGCCGCATGTAGTGCTCCTTCGGCCAGAAGATGTTGTTGGCGAAGAAGCCGTTGCCGTAGTAGGCGGCCTGTTCGGCGATCTCGGGCGTGCGGATCGAGCCGTGCCAGACGAACGGTGGCACGTCGTCCAGCGGCCGCGGGATCGAGGTGAAGCCCTGCAAGGGCGTGCGGAAGTGCCCCTCCCAGTCGACAACGTCCTCGCGCCAGAGGCGGTGCAGGAGGTTATAGTTCTCGAGCGCCAGCGGCAGGCTCTTCCGGATGTCCTGGCCGAACCAGGGGTAGACCGGAACCGTGTTACCGCGCCCCAGCATCAGGTCGACGCGGCCGCCCGAGACGTGCTGCAGCATCGCGTAGTCCTCGGCGATGCGCACCGGGTCGTTGGTGGTGATCAGCGTCGTCGACGTGGTGACGATCAGGCGCTTGGTCGACGCCGCGATCGCGGCCAGCAGCGTCGTCGGGGAGGAGGAGAAGAACGGCGGGTTGTGGTGCTCGCCGATCGCGAACACGTCCATCCCGACTTCCTCGGTCTTCTTCGCGATCTCGAGGATCGCGCGAATGCGGTCCGCCTCGCTCGGCGTCACGCCGGAGATCGGGTCCCGCGTGATGTCGCTCACCGAAAAGATTCCGAACTGCATCAGTGCCTGCCCCTTTTCACCGTCGTGACGTACTCACCCGCGAGTTGTATGCGTCTGCATATAACCTAGCAATCCCTCATGTTCGCCCCGTCGACAGGCACCCGCGCGGCTTCCGGCGGGCACTTGCGCCGGCCAACGGGGGGCGTACATCGGTGCCTCGCGATCGCGGACCGATGCTCCGTTGTTACTACAACTTGCGGACTGAAGTCAAACAAAGAGGGCGCCCCCGCGGGGGCGCCCCTGGGAAAGCCGCCGGCTGTGGCCTGCACCGCTACGACTTACTGCAGGTGGCCTGGGCCGAGGTGACGAGCTCGCTGACCGACGTGGTCAGATCCTTGACCCCGATGGTGGCATCGCTGATCGAGCTGGCCGAAGGGTTCTTCGCGAGCTCGCGGGCGGCCGCTTTGACCTTGCCAACGGCGGATTGGACCTTATTGACCTCGGGCGTGAACTCGCTGGACAGCTCGGACTTCAGCCCGTTCAGATGATCCTGCACCGCCTGCGCATGCGTCTTCAGGCCGTTGATGCCCTGGCTGGCATTGATCGTCAGCGCCTGCTGCTTGAGCTGCTGCAGCTTCTTGCAATAGTCCGTGCTGGCGATGGTCGTGGTCGTTTGCGTGTGGGTGGCCGTCGTGGTGGTAGTGGCCTTGGTGCTGGTTGAGCTCGAGCCGCAGCCGGCGGCGATCAGCGCAATTGCGCCCGTCAGCGCGAACGTTGCGCTCACGCGCCGCGCGATATGCATGATCTGAGGTCGACTAGCCATCTAGGTCATGTTGGCAGACGACTCGCGCGTGTCCAGCTTTTTCTGGCGCACAGTGCACAGGTGGGGTCTGCGCGGGGCACGTGCCGGTCCCGGCGCGCCGGCCGTCGCCGATTTTCAACACATACGGGTGAAAATCGGCGACGGCGGACTGCCGGAGCGGAATCTGCGCGAATCAGAATAAGATTGATTCTCAGAATCGTGTAAGATGACTGTTGCCGGCGCGGCGGCTGTCGTGCCGGACTTGACGGTCCGGCCAAGCGCGGTCGCGCCAGCCCGGTGGCTCAGCCGGACCGGCGAGCGTGCCGCCGGAGCCAACTCCCAATCCCGATCTGTCGATAAGGACGCCGAACATGATCCCCGATCTGTCGATGACGACGCCGAGCATGATCCATGGCTGTCTGTCGCGGTTGCATATGAGTCTGTCCCGGTTGAGCCGCCGCACGCGGCTGACGATGCCGCTCAGCGCGGCGATCGTCGTGCCAGCCGTGGCGGCGCTGGCGCTCGGTGGCTGCGGCGGCGCCGCGAAGTCCGACGCGGCGATCGGCGGCGACAGCGCCGCGGGAGCGATCGTGGCGATCGGCGCCGAGAACGAGTACGCCGACATGATCAAGCAGATCGGGGGCCGCTACGTGAAGGTCTCGGCGGTCATGAGCAACCCGAACAGCGACCCGCACAGCTTCGAGGCCAGCCCCAGCATCGCGCAGACCGTTAGTGCGGCGAAGCTGATCGTGCAGAACGGCGTTGGCTACGACGACTTCATGACCGACATCGAGAACGCTTCGCCGAGCTCAGCGAGGAAGGTGGTCACCGTCCAGCATGTGCTGGGGCTGCCCGACTCCACAGCCAACCCGCACCTCTGGTACGACCCGCAGACGATGCCGAAGCTGGTGCAGGTGCTGGTCGGCGACCTTGCGGCGCTCGAGCCGCGGCATGCGAGCTACTTCAAGGCCAACGCTGTGCGCTTCGACGGCTCGCTGAACCGCTGGGACGCGACGATCGCGGCCTTCAAGCAGGCCTATCCGCACGTGCCGGTGGCAACCACCGAGCCGGTCGCCGACTACCTGCTGCAGGCGCTCGGCACGGATAACCTGACGCCGTTCACGCTGCAGACGGCGATCATGAACGGCACGGACCCCTCGGCTCAGGACATCACCGCCCAGGAGAAGCTGTTCACCGACCACAAGGTGAAGGTCTTCGTCTACAACCAGCAGGTGACAGACACGCTGACCGAGTCGTTCTTGAAGCTCGCGCGGCAGAACGGCATCCCCGTGGTTGGCGTCTACGAGACGATGCCGACTCCCGGCTACAGCTACCAGTCGTGGATGCAGGCTGAGCTGAAGGCGCTGCGCGAGGCGGTCACGGACAAGGTTTCGACCACTAGGTTGGTGCGATGAAGGTTTCCGAGACGATGACGGTGGATGCCCTGGAGACAGCGCCCACCGACGCCGGGGCCGGGGCCCGAGCGCGCGCCGAGGTGCTCAGCGTCGAGGGCGTCAGCGTCCACCTTGGCGGCCGCCAGATCCTGCAGGACGTCGGCTTCCAGATCCGGGCCGGGGAGTTCACCGGCCTGATCGGCTCGAACGGCGCCGGCAAGACGACGCTGATGCGCGTGATCCTCGGCTTGCAGGCGCCCGCGCAAGGGCGGGTGCTGATCGGTGGCGAGCCGCGCTCGCGGCGCGCGGCGAAGATCGGCTACGTGCCGCAGAAGTTCATGCTCGACCCCGACGCGCCGCTGCGGGCCCGTGATCTCGTCGCGCTCGGCATCGACGGCCAGCGGCTCGGCTTCGCGCTGCCGTCGCGGCGGCGCAGCGAGCTGATCGACTCGATGCTCGCGGCGGTCGGCGCCGGGCACCTCGCCGAGAAGCGCGTCGGTCGTCTCTCCGGCGGCGAGCAGCAGCGCGTGCTGATCGCGCACGCGCTGGTGTCGCGGCCGGAGCTGCTGGCGCTGGACGAGCCGCTCGCCAACCTCGACCTCTCCAGCGGCCATGAGGTGGTCGCGCTGCTGGCGCGGATCGCCCGCGAGCAGCAGGTCGCGATCCTGCTCTCGGCGCACGAGATGAACCCGCTGCTGCCGGTGATGGACCGGATCGTCTACCTGGCCGGTGGCCGGGCGGCCAGCGGGCCGACCGGCGAGGTCGTCCGTGCCGACGTGCTCTCGCGGCTCTACGGCCATCACGTCGACGTGTTGAACGTGCACGGCCGGGTCCTGGTAGTCGCCGGCTCAGAGCCCGGCAGCGGCCACGGCGAGTGGGCGGTCGGCAGCGACGAGGCACTGACTGCGGACCAGCCCGGCGAGGATCGCGGCGACAGTGGCGATGGCTCGGTCGAGGTGATCTCGTGAGCGCGCCGGCGACGTTCGTGCCGTCTACCTTCGCCAGCTTGATCGCGCCCGGCTTCTTCAGCAGCGGCGCCGTGCGCACGGCGCTGACCATCGGCGTGCTGGTGGCGATCGTGGCGGGGGTCGTCGGCACCTTCACGGTGCTGCGCGGCCAGTCCTTCGCCGGCCACGCCTTCGGTGACCTCGGCAGCACCGGTGGCTCGGGCGCTTACCTGGCCGGGATCGGACCGCTCTGGGGCTTCGTGATCGCCGGCATCGCGGCAGCCGCGGCGATGGAGGCGGTCGGCGTGCAGCGCGCGCGCGGCCGTGATCTGGCAACCGGGATCGTGCTTGGTGCCGGCCTTGGCCTGGCGGCGCTGTTCCTCTACCTGGGCACGACCGCGACCAGCACCACCGGCGCCACCGTCACGATCCTGTTCGGCTCGATCTTCGCCATCCCCAGCTCGACGGTGCCCTGGGTGCTGCTGCTGGCGCTGATCTCGCTGGCGCTGATCGCGATCCTCTACCGGCCGCTGATGCTGAGCTCGGCCAGTCCCGAGCTGGCCGCTGCACGTGGCGTCCCGGTGCGGCTGGTCGGCGCCCTGTTCCTCGTGGCGCTGGCGCTGACGGTGGCGCTGACCGCGATCACGATCGGCTCGATCCTCTCGACGGCGCTGCTGATCGGACCGGCGGCCGCTGCCCTGCGGCTGACGCGCAGCCCGCGGGCGGCGCTGGCGAGCGCCGCCGCGATCGGCGTCGGCACCGTCGTGCTCGGCATCGTGCTCGCCTACGACAGCAACACCTGGCCGCCGGCTGGGCACGCTTGGCCGGTCTCGTTCTTCATCGTCACGCTGGTGCTGATCGCCTACCTTGCCAGCGGCGTGCCGGCCTATCTGAGCCGGCGCCGCGATAGCCGTGAGGGCCGTGACGCGAATGCCGGGAGCGCCGGGGCGTCCACGCTCGGCGCTGGCGGCGAGACGACTGGCGCGATCTCCACCGTGGTGCGCTGAGGGCGAGCGGCATGTTCCAGGGATTCATGATCGACACCTGGGTGGTGGCCAGCATTGTCGGCGTGATCGCCGGCATCGTCGGCTTCTTCGTCGTGCTGCGTGGCTCGTCGTTCGTCGCGCACGCGATCCCGAACGGGGCCTTTGCCGGCGCCGCCGGGGCGAGCCTCGTCGGTGCCAGCACGCTGCTCGGGCTCGGCGTGTTCGCGGTGCTCGGCGCGCTCGGGATCGGCACGCTCGGCCGGCACGGCCGGCACGACGTCGTCACCGGACTGGTGCTCGCCTTCATGCTCGGTCTGGGGGCGCTGTTCCTGAGCCGGACGATCGAGTACGCGCCGGCGATCTACTCGCTGCTGTTCGGCGAGGTGCTCGGCATCAGCCATGCGGACCTGGTGCCGACGATCGTGCTGGCGCTGCTGTGTGCGATCGCGATCGCGGTGCTCTACCGGCCGCTGATGCTGAGCTCCGTGCTCGGCGAGGTCGCGGCGGCCCGGGGCGTCAGGACGTTTGCGCTGGATCTGGCGTTCTTACTGCTGGTCGCGCTGGCGACGACGATGACCGTGCCGGTGGTGGGCGCGCTGCTGATCTTCAGCTTGATGATCGGGGCGCCGGCCGCGGCGCGCGCGCTGACGAGCCGGATCACGGTTGCGATGGCGCTGTCGGTGCTGTTCGCGCTGATCAGCGTCTGGGCGGCGATTGCGCTCTCATATAGGACGAACTATCCGATTGGATTCTTCGTTGGCACGATCAGCGCCGGCTGCTTCCTGCTGGGGCGGCTGTGGTCGAGGATCCGCGGAGGCGTGGCATGAGCAACCAAGCAGACAGCCATCAGCAACACGAACACGGTGAGCGGCAGGCTGGCGCTCGCACTGTGGCCACCGGCCCGGCTCGCGAACAGCAGGCTGGCGGCCAGCGGGCCGCCAGCCCGATCGGGGAGCAGCAGCTCGTCCAGCCTTGGACCGAGCGCGCGCTCGACCGGCTTGCGGCGGAGGGCTACAAGCACGGTGGCGCCCGCCGCGAGGTGGTCGAGCTGCTCGGCTCGCAGCGCTGCGCGCTCTCGCCGCTCGAGCTCGAGCAGGTGCTGGCCGGTGGCGAGCGCCGCGTCTCGCGTGCCAGCGTCTACCGCGTGCTGGAGGAGCTCGAGGAGCTGGGGCTCGTGCAGCGTGTCGAGGTCGGCGCCGGCATAACGCGCTACGAGCCGGCCGGCTCCGGCCACGCCCACCACGATCACCTTGTCTGCGACCGTTGCGGCCGCGTCGAGCCGTTCTTCGACGCGGGGCTGGAGCGAGCGATCGCGGACCTTGCCGTCAACGTGCCGATGCACATCTCCGATCACGAGGTCGTCCTGCACGGCGCCTGCGCCGAGTGCGAGCGGTGAGTGGTGGCGGCTGCGTGGCTGCGGCCCGGAAGCTGGGAAGGAAAGTGCTCCCCAGGCGCGGTTTCCTTCCCAGCTTCCGGCGCGCACTCATCGGATCCCGCAGTGCCAGTTGTTGTTGAAGTCCTGTACGAGGTGAAAACGATGTCGAAGCTGCCCGTCACTGTCCTCTCCGGTTTCCTCGGAGCCGGCAAGACCACGTTGCTCGAGCACGTGCTCGGCAACTCGCAGGGACGGCGGGTAGCGGTAATCGTGAACGACATGGCGGAGATCAACATCGACGCCGAGCTGCTGCAGCGCGGCGGCGCGGCGGTCACGCAGGTCAGCCGGCAGATGGTGGCGCTGTCCAACGGCTGCATCTGCTGCACGTTGCGTGAGGACCTGCTGACGGAGGTCGCGCGCCTGGCCCGCGAGGGCAGCTTCGACTACCTGTTGATCGAGTCGTCCGGCATCTCCGAGCCGCAACCGATCGCCGAGACCTTCACGTTCGCGGACGCGACCGACGCCTCACTCGCCGACGTGGCCAGGCTCGACACGATGGTCACCGTCGTCGACGCCGGCGCGTTCCTGAGCGACTGCGGCACCGCCGACGACCTCACCGAGCGCGATCTCGGAGCGCACCCGCAGGACGGCCGCTCGATCGCCGAGCTGCTGGTCGAGCAGGTCGAGTTCTGCGACGTGGTGGTGATCAACAAGTGCGATCTGATCAGCCCGGCGCAGCTCCGGCAGGTCGAGTCCGCGGTGCGCGCCCTGAACCCGCAGGCGCGGATCGTGCAAGCCGTCCGCGGCGACGTCGAGCTCGGTCAGATCCTCGACACGGGTCTGTTCGACTTCGAGCGGGCGCAGCAGTCGGCGGGCTGGATGTCGGTCGCGCGCGGGGAGGAGCACGACGAGGCGCAGGAGCGGGGGATCAACTCGTTCACCTACCGCCGGCGGGTGCCGTTCCACCCGCAGCGGCTGTGGCAGCGGATGCACGAGCCCTGGGAGGGCGTGCTGCGGGCAAAGGGCTTCTTCTGGCTGGCCTCGCGCCACGACGAGGCGGGCGAGTGGTCGCAGGCCGGTGGCGTGCTCACGGTCGGCGATGCCGGCGGCTGGATCGCGATGCTCGACCGGGCCGACATCGCTGAGGATCCGGAGCTGGCGGCGCTTGCCGCGGAGAGCTGGGTCGAGCCGTACGGCGACCGACGCCAGGAGATCGTCTTCATCGGCGTTAAGCTCGACCGCACGCAGATCGAGGCGGGGCTGGACGCCTGCCTGCTGACCGGCGACGAGCTGGCGCTCGGCCCCGACGCGTGGGCCGATCTCGCCGATCCGCTGCCCGAGTGGCAGCTTTCCGAGCTGCAGGCGTGAGAGATCGGGCGGGGAGATGACGCCGCCACCCGCAGCGCCGGAGTCGGGGTCGGGGTCGCCCCAGGCCACGATCACCGTGCGCGTGCAGCCACGCGCTCGCAAAGATGAGATTGCCGCGGTTCGTGACGGTGTCCTGATCGTGCGCCTGACCACCCCGCCGATCGACGGCCGTGCCAACGCCGCGCTGTGCAAGCTGCTTGCCGCTCGCTTCGGTCTCCGCTCGAGCGCCGCCTCGATCGTCCGTGGCCAGCACTCGCGCGAGAAGCTCGTGCGGATCGAGGGCGTTTCCCAGCAGCGCGCGGAAGCGCTGCTGGGGCTCGGCGGCTAGGTTCGTTCAAGGCGTGTAGATCTGCAGCGGGGTACAGCTCGCGAGCAGGTCGAAGTCCCGATCTGCGTGTAATAGGGGTGCCCCGGCTTGCACGCACGGCGCGGCGATCAGGCAATCGAGCGTCTTGCGGATCGTGATGCCGTGACGGCGGGTGGTGCGGTAGAGCTCGGCGGCGAGCGCGAAGTCGTCTAGTGACTGCAGTCGCAGGATCGGGAAGGCGCGAAGCTGGCGCTCGACCAGATCGACTTCCGTGTTGGTCTGCAACCCCTGCAGGATCTCGGTGAAGATGACATCGGTGAGTCCGATCGGATCGCCGCGCTCGATCAGATCGACGCAGCAGCGTGCGGCCGGCGTGTCAGTCTCGCCCAGGACATCGATCCAGACGCTGGTGTCAACGACGATCACTTGAAAGCCCGGGCACTGCGGGAGGCTTCCAGATCGCCTTCCCAATGGACCTTGCCGCGCAGATCCAGGATGCCGGGTCGCCGCTCGCGTGCGACCAGCTCGCGCAGCGCGTAGTTGACCGTCTCGCGCTTGGTCGTGAGGCCGGTCAACCGGCGCGCCTCGTCCAGCACGGCGTTATCGATCTCGATGTTGGTGCGCATACACATCACTCTACACCACAATTGGTGTAGAGCCGGGCACTCCCGCAGGGTGCCCGGCGTGATCGCGCGGCCGGCAGGGATACCGCCCGCAGCGTATCCTTGGCGCCAACAGGCGAGCGCCAGGGGCTGCGAGCGTGGAGTCCACCTCCAGCGCGCAGCCCCCACAACAGCAGGCCCGATCGCGGGCCACGCGAGCTTCGCCCCGAACGCGAACGATCGAGCCTTGACGGATAACAGCAGCGAGCTTCCCGAGAGCCAGCCGGTCCTCGATCCGATCACCGAAGCGGCGATCTTCCTGGTACTGACCGTGAACAGCGGCGGCGAGCCGCAGGCCCGCGCCGTGCTCGAGGACCTCGGCGCCCTGAAGCGCGCCGTCGGCTTTCGTGTCCCCGAGGCCGCGCTCAGCTGCGTGGTCGGTATTGGCTCCGAGTTGTGGGACCGCATGTTCGCCGGTCCGCGTCCGGCGCACCTGCATCCGTTCAGCGGCTATGCCGGCGAGCGTCACACGGCGCCGGCCACCCCGGGCGATCTCCTGTTCCACATCCGCGCGCGTCGCCTCGACCTCTGCTTCGAGCTCGCCGGGCTGATCGTCCAGCGCCTCGCCGGCTACGTGAAGGTCGTCGACGAGGTCCACGGCTTCCGCTCCTTCGACCAGCGCGACCTGCTCGGGTTCGTCGACGGCACCGAGAACCCCGAAGGTCGGGAGGCCTTCGCGGCGGTCACGATCACGCCAGAGGAGGATCCGGAGTTCGCCGGCGGTAGCTATGTGATCGTCCAGAAGTACCTGCACGAGATGGCCGGCTGGCAGACGCTGCCGGTGTCGGAGCAGGAGCACGTGATCGGCCGCACGAAGCTCGACGACGTCGAGCTGCCCGCGGCCGAGATGCCGCCCAACTCGCACGTCGCGCTCAACTCGTTGCCCGACGAGAACGGCAACGAGCCGGAGCTGCTGCGGCTCAACATGCCGTTCGGTCATGTCGGCGCGGACGAGTACGGCACCTATTTCATCGCCTACGCGCGCGATCCGGGTGTGGTCGAGACGCTGCTGGTGAACATGTTCATCGGCAACCCAGCTGGTAACTACGACCGCATCCTCGACTACTCGACGGCGATCACGGGCTCGCTGTTCTTCGTGCCGAACGCGGACCTCCTCGGCGAGCTGCCCGAGCCGGCGGGCGTGACCGCGGGGGCGACGGAAACCGCGGAGGCGACGGCTGGTGTGACGGAGCCAGCCCGCGCGTCGGTGGCCGAGCTGGCCGCAGACGGCTCTACGCTCTCTGAGGACGTCGAATCGATCTCGCCATCCGCTGCCATGCCGGCCGCAGGGTCGCTTGGCATCGGCAGTCTCAGAGAGGACCACCAGTCATGAACCATCTGCTGCGTGAACGCGCCCCGATCAGCAACAAGGCCTGGGAGGAGATCGATCAGGAGGCGCGCACTCGCCTGAAGCCAGCGCTCGCGGCCCGCAAGCTGGTGGACTTCGTGGGCCCGCTCGGCTGGGAGCACTCGGCCACGAACCTGGGCCGCAGCGAGCCGCTCTCGGGCTCGCCGGCATCAGGCGCCGTAGCACGGCGCCGGCAGGTGCTGCCGCTGATCGAGCTACGCGCAGACTTCGTGCTCTCGCGGGAGGAGCTACAGAACATCGATCGTGGCGCCGGCGACCCCGATCTCGACGCCGTCGGCGAGGCTGCGTACCAGCTCGCGAAGGCCGAGAACGCCGCCGTGCTGGCGGGCTGGCCGAACGTCTTCACCGGGATCGTCGAGGCGGCGCCCTATGAGCGCCGCGCCCTCGGCAACGACCCGACGGGTTACCCGGCGCTGATCGCGGCTGCGGTCGACGACCTGCGTCGCGGAGGCGTCGTCGGCCCCTACGGTCTGGCGCTGAACCCGACCGCGCACCAGCTGGTGCTGCAGACGGTCGAGATCGGCGGTGTGCTGCTCAGCGAGCACCTCCAGGTGATCCTCGAAGGCGGACCCATCGTCTGGACTCCCGGGCTCGAGGGCGGGGCGGTGGTCAGCCTGCGCGGCGGCGACTTCATCTTCGAGTCCGGGCAGGACATCTCGGTCGGGTACGACTCGCACGACGTTGAGAACGTCCGGCTCTACCTGCAGGAGAGCTTCAGCGCTCACATCGACTCGCCTGAGGCTGCGGTCACGCTGACGGCGTGAGCTTCGGTCGCTGACGTCGGTGTGGCCTGGGGCCGCTCGGTAGCCGCCGAACGGCCCTCGGCATATCTCGGCCTTGGTTAGCGAATCCGCAGCTTATTGTCGTAGACGTTGCCGAGCCAAACGCCGTGCGGCTCGGCGTTGCGGGTCGCGACAATCGCGTCCAGCACCGGCGGCACCACCGCCACTTCCGGCGCGGCGGGGTCAACCAGCTCAATGAGCTCGGGGTCGATCTCTCCGGTCACCGTCGCGGCGAAGATGAGCTCGACATCGTGGTAGTTGACCGCCGACTTGACCTCGGCGACGGCCAGCAGCTCGCCGACCTCGGACTCGACCCCGAGCTCCTCCTTGATCTCCCGGCGCAGCGCGTCGGTGATCGCTTCACGCTCGCGCACGCGTCCGCCCGGCAATATCAGCCGCTCGACGCCGTGGCCTTGGTAGCGGCTTACGATGATCCGGTCGCCAACCCAAATCACCCCATGCACCTTCACGCGAGCAAGCATCGGCCCTCCCGTGCTCGAAGTTCTCGTCAAATCGTCGTTCCGCAGAAGCCGTCGACCAAGGAACGGCGCACTCGGCGGACCTCAAATCGAAAACTATTTTACCAGTGCGTCTATCCGGTCCGGTCGGCGCTAGATCCGCAGGCCCGCGGCGACCGTGATCGGCTCCATCAGCAGGTCGAGCGCCTCGGTGATCGACCTGCAGACTAGATCGGCGGCGGCGATCGCCACTGACGCGGCGCCTTCGGGTCCGAGCACCGTGATCCCGAGGGCGGCGGCCTGCAGCATCGGCACGTCGTTGCGGCCGTTACCGACCGCGGCGCAGTGCTGCGGGCCGAGGCGATCGAGGAAGGCAAGCTTGTCGGCGCCCGTCCGGACCCGCTCGCCGCCGATCCGCAACTCGCTGGTGATCTCGTCGAGCGTGCCGAATGTGTCCGCGGTGAGGATGTAGACCGCGAGCCGCTCGCCGAGCTTGCGCAGCCGCTCGGCAACCCCGTCGATCAGCTCGCCCCGGTCCGAGAGAGTGCCGTTCTGGTCGAGCAGCAGGTGCTCGAGCCTGATCTTGCGGACTCCCGGAATGTCAATGTCGATCGCCATAAGGGACAGAAAGCTAGCGCCGGGTGCGATCGGCCTGCTGGTCGGCCTGGCGCTGGTGTACCTCGCGACGCATGTGATGAGCGGTCCGAACATCGCGTCGGACCTCGCGCTGATGATCGCTCCCCCCGTCTGGCAAGGTCGCTCCCGGATTGACAGTGGTCCGGTGGGTGGAAGAATGGCCTTGTGAGCACGGTGGCCTCTGAGCTGCAGGCAACGCCGGCGCCCCCGGCGCTGCGGCCCGGCTACTCGCAATTGCTTCACGCGACGATCAGCGGCTTGTTCGTCGCCTGCGCGAGCGCTTGGGTGATCTATCTGGTGCTCGGGACGCTGAAACTGGTTCCACAGGTGGTTGGCGGTCCGCTACGGCCTTGGGTGGCGGACGGTTCGTGGGCTTGGGCGGCATCCGCAGCCTGGTGTGTGCTGTTTTCGACGTTCATCGCCGCTGCGATCTTGCGCAGCTCGGTCTGGCGTGACCGCAGCAAGCCGGCACTCGGATGGGTCGCGGTAGCGATCGCGATCGGCGTCTTCGGCCCGTTCTTCCTGCACACGACTCGCAGCATCCACGTGCTGCTGGCCCTTGCGGTCACGCCGCTGCTGATCGCTCAAACCGCCTACGGGCGTAATGGTGCGGCCCGAGCCTGGGCACCGGGCTGGCGGAGCGCACGCTGGCTGCTGGCGGTGGCCCTGGCGGTGCTTGTGGGCTTCCTCGCGACCCACACGTTTTCGAACGATGGCAGCAGCACGGGGGGCGTCACGGCGATCGAGCTGGATGGCGGGCTGCTCCCCACGCAAGTGGAGTCGATCAGCGCCACCGCGCCAGGGGTGCCGTTCGGCTTGCCTGGCAAGCTTCAAGGCCCGGCTGCCGAGGATGGCGATCTCCCGAACGCGCCCGGCTTCTCGAACGCGCCCACAGACACGCGCTGGCCGGTGCGCGTCGGGCCGCGCGAGGGCCTGTGGGTCAGCTTCAAGCTCCCGGCCAGCTCTGCCTGTGCACCCGGGGTGAGACTCAGGTTCCGAACGGTCACGATCCGCTACAAGATTCTCGGGATGTCCACTCAGTCAACTGTCCGCTTGCAGCAGGCGCTCAACCTCCGTTGTCCGTGATGAGGCGATGTGCGCGATGAGGCCTGCTGCGATCGGAGGCAGTGGTGGCGGCTGCAGAAAGCTCACTTTCAGCAACGGAGGTCAATAGTGTCAGTGTCAGTCGCGCAGGGTTCAGCCCTCCTTCACTTCGCGCGTAACGGCGCCTACGCGCCGGGTGGCGTGCCGCTGACCGTGATCGATCGCGGCGAGGGCCCGTATGTGTTCGACACCGACGGCAACCGCTACATCGACGCGCTCTCGAGCCTCTACTGCTGCCAGCTCGGCTACTCCTACGGCGACGAGATGGCGCAGGCCGCCAGTGCGCAGCTAAGGCGGCTGGGCTTCAACACGCTCTGGAGCACCGCCCACCCGACGGCGCTGAAGCTCGCCGACGAGCTGGCGGCGCTGGCACCCGACCCGTTAGGCAAGGTCTTCTTCACCACCGGCGGCTCCGACGCGGTCGAGTCCGCCTGGAAGCTCGCGCGCCAGTACCACGTGGCGAACGGCGAGCCGCAGCGCACCAAGGCGATCGCGCGTAAAAACGCCTATCACGGCGTCACGCTGGGCGCGCTCTCGTTCACCGGTGTGCCCGCCTATAAGGACCTGTTCGGGCCGCCCGCGATCGAGACCTTCCACGTCTCGAACACCAACGCCTTCCGCTCGCCGTATCAGGGCGAGGAGCTGACCCGGCACCTGCTGGCCGAGATCGAGGAGCTGATCCAGCGTGAGGGGCCGGACACGATCGCGCTGATCGTCGCCGAGCCAGTGCAGAACGCTGGCGGCTGCTTCGTGCCGCCGCCGGGCTACTGGGCCGGGCTGCGTGAGATCGCCGACCGCTACGGGATCCTCCTGCACGCCGACGAGGTGATCACCGGCTTCGGCCGCATCGGCCAGTACTTCTCGGTCACCCGTTACGGCGCGATCCCCGATCTGATCACTCTCGCCAAAGGCATCACCTCCGCCTACGCGCCGATGGGTGCGGTGCTGGTCTCCGATAAGGTCGCCGCCCCGTTCTACGACAAGGACACCACGCTGCTGCACGGCATCACCTTCGCCGGGCACCCGCTGTCGGCCGCGATCGCGCTGAAGAACCTGGAGATCTTCAGGCGCGACGGCATCCTCGAGAACGTCCAGCGGCTTGAGCCGAAGCTGCAGGAGAAGCTCGAAACGTTGAAGGATTTGACGATCGTCGGCGATGTCCGCGGCGCCGGCTTCTTCTGGGCGATCGAGCTTGTTAAGGACGGCCAGAACACCCGCCTCGACGCCGGTGAGCGCGAGCGCCTGCTGCGCGGTTACATCCCCGGCGCGCTGCGTCGGGTCGGGCTGATCGCCCGCGCCGACGACCGCGGTGACGCGGTGCTGCAGATCGCGCCGCCGCTGATCAGCGACGAGCCGCTGCTGGACGAGATCGTCGCCCGCCTGCGGGTCGTGCTCGAGGGTGCGCAGAAGGAGCTGCTGGGGTAGGAGGCGGAACGCCGGCCGTAGCGGAATGAATCAAGCGCTTACGTTCACTGGCAACGCGGGGACGTGGCGCGGCTGTATGTCGAGCTGGTCGTTGGGCACCGTGATCAGATCGAGCGTCCGGCGACGACGACGTGGAACGGTGCTCCGACCCCGTTGGGTGAGGAGTAGGCGCGCGGTTGGACCGCGACGATGTCTGTGGTCTCGTTCTTGGGTCCTTTGAGTACGGCGGCTTCAGGCGGTCAGACGAACGGCTGGGCTGACCGCCTGACGAGAGCGCGCGGCGCGCGATCCCGCTGACCGCGAACGGTTAGGTGCTGAAATAGCAGGGGATGACGTGTGACCGTGGGCAACTTCTGCACCGAGCACTGCAGCTCTCGTGGCTCTCGGTGATCTTCGGTGCGCTCTCGGGCACGGTCTCGGTCGGGTCGGGGCTGATCGCGGGAAGTCTCGGCGTGCTTGCCTCGGGCATGTCGGTGCTGGCGGACATGACCAGCTCGATCGTGCTGGTCTGGCGCTTCCGGGTCGAGCGCTCGGACCCGGAGCGGGCCGAGCGCGTCGAGCGGATCGCAACGCGGGTCGTGTCGACTCTGCTGGTTCTGATCGCCGTCGTGCTCGCGATCGAGTCGATCATCGCGCTGCTGTCGGGTAGCCATCCCGGCTCCGGCACCGTAACCGTGATCGTCTCGGCGGTCAGCTTCGTTGTGCTGGTGCCGCTGGCCGGCGCCAAGCGCGCGACCGGTACGGCGCTGGGCTCGCGGGCGCTGCGCGGCGATGGCATGCTGAGCGCGATCGGTGCCGGCACAGCGCTGTTCGCGCTGATCGGTCTGGTGCTCTTCCACCTCTTCGGCTGGTGGTGGGCCGACCGCGCGGTGGCGCTGGCGATCGCCGCGGTCGCCGCCTACCAGGCCCGCGCGATGGCGGTCGTCGAGGAAGAGGCAGAGGAGGAGGAGATCGAGGGGGCGGCGGCTGACGAGGAGTGAGCGCGGTAGCCACCTGCCGCCGGCCCGATTCGCCGCCGGCCCGGCTGACGTTGGCCGTTGCCGATTTTCTACTCATATGGGTGAAAATCGGCAACGGCCGGCTGCCCCCGGTCGGCTGGCTGGTGCAGACTGCGCTAGGGCCCGGCGTAGGCCGGGCCCGACCGAGCACTAGATTTCATCGTGTGAGAGGAAGGGTGCGAAAGTGAGCCAGCATGCCGGCTGAGCCGCTGCTGCAGCCGCCGCTGATCGGCGGCGTCAGGCGGTCCTTCGTGACCGCGGGCGGAGTGCGCTTCCATGTCACCGAATCGGGCTCGCGCGACGACGACGCGCTCGTCGTCTTCGCTTTGCACGGCTGGCTGCAACATCATTTCGTCTACCGCGAGCTGCTGCGTCAGCCGCCGCCGGGGATGCGGATCATCGCGCCGGATCTGCCTGGCTACGGCTGGTCGGGCGCATCGCCGCAGGGCTGGCGCGACGAGCGCGTCGCCGGCGAGCTGCTGACGCTGATGGACGCGCTCGGCTTGAAGCAGCCGGTGCTGCTCGCCGGTCACGACTTGGGCGGTGACATCGCCTACCGGATGGCGCTCAGGCAGCCGCGGCGCTTCGGCGCCATGCTGGCGCTCGCCAGCCCGCACCCCTGGGTGGCACCGGCGACGGTGCTCGCGCACCTCTGGCGCCAGCTGCGACACCAGCTCCTGATCGCCGCCGCCGGCGAGCAGCTTCTGCGCCAGACCGACGTGGTCGGTTATCTGGTCAACGCCTCGCTGACGAACCATCAGGCGTTGACCCGCGAGCAGATCTCCTGGTACAGCGAGCGCTGCCGCGACCCAGTCTGTGCGCGGACGACCGTCAACACCTATCGCAGCTTCCTGCTGCACGAGCTGCCGGCGATGCTGCTCGCGCCGGAGCGGCGCACGCTGAAGGTGCCAACGCTGGCGCTGCTCGGGCTCGACGACGGCGTCGTCCATCGCTCCTGGGTCGCGGCCGAGACCGCCAGGGCGGACGAGTACCGGCTCGAGCTTGTGCCAGGCGCCGGCCACTTCATCGTCGACGAACGCCCCGATCTCGTGCGCGAGCTGGTGATCTCGCTGGCCGGGCAGGTCCGGGGCCCATCACCGGCAGCGGCGGCCGGGGACGCCGGGGCCGGCACGGACGCGGCCGCCGGCACGGACGCCGGGGCCGGCGCCGGCACGGACGCCGGCACGATCACGAACAGCCAGCCGAGAGGAGTCTGACAGCCGATGAGCGCTGATCCGCAAACCCTGACGGAAGAGGCCGGCACCGCGGTGGCCATACGGCCGATGCAAGCCGCAGACGTGGTCGCGACCGCGACGCTGTCAGCCTCGGCTCTCGACCACGACTTCGAGGCCATGGAGGTCGAGCAGCCGGGCGCGGTCCAACGCTGGCAGGATCGCCTGGCGCATTCGCTGCAGACCGACCCTGGCGGCTCCTTCGTCGCGGTCGTGCACGGCAACGTGGTCGGGGTTGGCCAGGCGATCGTCCGTGAATCGCTGTGGGTGCTGTCGCTGCTGACGATTGACCCCGACACGCAAAGCGCTGGCGCCGGCCGCGCGCTGATAGCGAAGGCGCTTGCCTACCGCGGTCCCGGCGCGAGCACCGACGATTCGTCGCAGCCGCCCGCACACGGCCTGATCGTCGCGACCAACGACCTGCGCGCCCTGCGTCTCTACGCAAGCTCGGGATTCGAGCTGCACCCGACGCTGAAGGCCGAGGGCGAGGTCTGCACCGAGCGCCTGCCGGCCCCGGACCCGGCGGTGCAGGAGCTTGGCGCGGACTCCCTCGGCGAGCTCGAGGGGATCGCGCGCGAGGTTCGTGGCGCTTCCTGGACGCCCGAGCTGCAGGACGAGCTCGACCACGGCGGGCGCTTGCTGGCGCTTCCGGGACGCGGCTTCGTGATGCTCAGCGCCGGCCGCGGCATCTGGGGCCTTGCCGCGCGCGACGAGGAGGCGGCGAAGGTGCTGCTGATCGCCGGCCTGCATCGCAGCACCGGCCAGGCGCACGCGCGCGTCGGCTGGGTGACCGCGGATCAGCAGTGGGCGATCCCGCTGCTGATCGACGCCGGACTCCCGGTGCATGCTGACGGGTGCCTGTGCGTGCGCGGCCGGCCGGGCACGCTGCATCCATTCGTTCCGAGTGGGTCGTACGCCTGAGCAGCGTTCCCGGCCGTCCGCGCACCCGTCCGGATCGCGCTTGCGCTCGCGCTCGCGATAGGGAAGGTCGTGATGGTGCGGCGGCCGCGCTACGCCGTCGGCTTTGCTTGACTACGCGGTGACTATCCCAACTGATTCGACTGTCACCAGAACGGCCGCGCGGGCCCTGCGCCACTCGATCAGGCGCGCGCCACGGATCCAGTGGCGCTTCGTTTCGGTGAGAGCGGCGCTCGTCGCGATGATCCCCGTCGCGGGGATGTTCGCACTGGCGCTCGCGACGGTCTCGCCGGCCCGGGCAACGACGGTCGGCGTCGGGGCAATGCTGACCGGCATGTCGTGGCGCGGCAACCTGGCGCGGCGGGTGCCGCCGGTGGGAACGCTGTTCGCCTCGGCGCTGATGCTGGCGCTTGTCACCTTCCTCGGTACGCTGACCCTGGGCGTGACCTGGCTGCACCTGGTGTTGCTGTTCCTGATCTGCCTGATCGCCGGCGTCACGATGGTGATCGGCCGTCACGGCGTGATGGTCGGCTACCGCGCGGTGATCGGCTACGTCGTCTTCGGGGTGCTGCCGGCTGCCGGCGCGACTGGGGCTCTGAGCCAGGCCGGCCTGGTGCTCGCCGGGGGCCTTGGTCAGGCGCTGTTCGCGACGTTCGCCTCGGTGCCGATGTCCTGGCAGCGCGAGCGCCTGGCGGTCGGCTCCGCCTTCCGCCAGCTTGCGGCAATGACCGAGGACCCGGCGCAGACCGCCGTCGACACCGCCCGGGCGCTCGACGCCGCGGCCGCGACGCTGCGCACGCCGGCGCTGTTCGCGGATCCGAGCCGCACGCGCCTGCTCGACCTCGTCGACGAGGGTCGCCGGCTGCGTCTGGAGCTCCTGGTGCTGCAGTCGACGGCATTGCACGAGCTGGACGGGATGCCTGACCGCGAACGGCTCGAACAGCAATTGCTGGAGGTCCAGACCCGTCTGCGGGTCGCGCTGGCGCGGATCGCGGAGGCCACGAGCGGCGATGCCGCGGCGGTGGCGAGCCTGCAGGCGGAGGTCGCCGACTTCGCGACGTGGCGGCCCACCCGGAAGCCGATCCGCAAGCACCGGATCGAAGCCCGCGTCGCCGCTGCGATCGGCCAAGCCGGTGCCGCCACCCGCCTTGCTGCGCAGGTGTCCCTACCGGGTGAGCGGGGCCTCTCGCTGCCGCTCGGTCGTGGCCGCTCGGTCGTGTTCGGGCGTCCGAGCTTCGGCTCGCGGAACCTGCGGCGCGCGGTCCTCTCCGACCTGCGGCGCGTGCGTGAGAACGCCACGCTGCACTCGATGGCGGGACGCCACGCGCTGCGGATGGCCGTTGCCGTGGTCGCAACCGCGGTGCTGGTCGAGCAGGCCGGGATCCTGCCCCGCTCCTACTGGGCGGTGCTGACCGTCGCGCTCGTCCTCAAGCCCAACTTCTCGGCAACCTATACGCGCGTGTTCGAGCGCACGCTCGGCACCGCCGTCGGTGTCGTGTCAGCGACGCTGATCGCCTCGCTGCTGTCACCGCACGGTTGGGAGATCGTCGTGATCGTCGCGATCGCGGCGTTCATCACCTACCTGCTGTTCAGCGCGCACTTCCTCACCGGGATCGCCTCCCTAACCGCGCTTGTCGTGTTCCTGATGCACGGCGTCAACCCGGACTCGGCGCAGACCGCGCTGGATCGTGGCATCGACACCGCCATCGGCGGCTTGGTCGGCGCGCTCGCCTACACGGTCTGGCCGAGCTGGTCGGGCGCGTCGCTGCACCTGCTGCTCGACCGTCTGGTGCAGGCGCAGCGGGCCTATTTCGATGCGATCTCGGCGGCGTTGACAAACGGGCGGCTGCTGCCGGAAGCGGACGCGCGGCGCCTGGCGCGCGACTCGCGGGTCGCGACGACGGACGCGGAGGCGGCGATCGAGCTGGCCGAGAACGAGCCGGCGCGCGGTGAGCTCGACCACCAGAGCGCCGCCAACGCGCTGGCCGGCATGCGGCGCGTGATCTGGGCTGTGCACGGGCTACGGCTCGAGGTCGTCGGAATCGCGGCGCCGCAGCCGTTCTACGAGCTGGCGCCGCTACGGGAGGCCACGCTCGAGGCGTTCACGGCGGTCAGCACCAGACTGCGCGATCTCGATGCGGAGCCGGGCGAGCTGCCGCCGCTGCGGCAGCTCTACAACGAGACGCGGTGGCCCGATGAGCGCGGCTTTCCGCGGCCGATCCGCGCCCAGCTCGACGAGCTCATCGACGCGCTCGACGCGACGGCCGCGGCGCTTGAGATCGCTCTGCCGTGAGCGGGTGCTGCGGTCGTGGGGCGGGCGTGATGGCGGTAGGGCCGCTGTGGTGATGGTGGGGCCGGTGCCCTGCCAGCGGGCAGGGCACCGAGGTACGCTGCCCGCGTCCGCGACCCGGCGGGCGCAATCCGGTGGCCGCAACCTTGACAAAGGCCTCGGGTTCTCACGACTGATAGAACTACGCATCGGATGGGATTAGTGTCCAAACCTCTTCGTTCGGCCCTGGTGGCCGCTATCGCTGCCGCGGGGCTGGCGGTGCTCCCCGGCGCCGCCGCCGCGAGCACCAGCTATTCGATCACGTGGAATCACGCGATCCTGCAGAAGGTCAGCGCCACCACCGGCGGCTTCGCCGCCGTGTCATGCCCGGCGGCCAATCTCTGCGTCGCCGTCGACGGCGCCGGCGACGTCGTCTGGTCCACCGGTCCCGCAACGACGAGCGCCAAGCGCTGGCACGTCGTTCCGGTCGATCTCACCGGCGGCGGTCTCACCGCCATCTCGTGCCCGACCAAGTCCCTCTGCGTCGCAACCGATGCCGACGGCCGCGTACTCTGGACCAAGAAGCCGACCGGCGGCGCCGGCAACTGGAGCGTGCCGGTGCGCATCGACCCGAACAAGTTCGCCGGCGGTGGCTACGTCGGGATCGCTGCGATCTCATGCCCGAGCAAGACGCTGTGTGTGGCGGTCGACAACGCGGCCAGCGGCCGAGTGATCGTCTCGACTAATCCGACCGGGGGCGCCGGGAAGTGGCGCCGGGCGCAGCTCAGTGCCGGCGACGAGCTCACCGGCGTCAGCTGCGCCTCGAACTCCATGTGCGTGCTGACCGGCGCGACGACGTACTACTCGACCTACCCGCACGCCTCCTCCTGGGACTGGCATGTCGCTGAGGCCGCGCCGACGGGAGGCATCTTCGACGGGATCGGCTGCGCCCACGGCACGACGACGTGCGTCGCGGTCGGCACCGGCACCAGCTCCGCGGGCCTGGCCGCCGGCAGCAACGTCGCCGACTCCACGCGCTGGACCAGCAGCACAGTGGAGGCCAACCCGCCGCTGATCAGCGAGGGCCTGCTTGACAGCGTCGCCTGCCCGGCGAAGGGCTTCTGCCTCGCGGTCGACTCCGTCGACAACGTCTACTCGACCCACACGCCGTTGAACGGCCACTGGGGCAAGCCGAAGGCCCTGGTCACGACTGCCGCGGGCGCCGACGTCACCACTGCGGCGATCGCCTGCGCGGCGCGCATCTGCGTGGTCGCCGATGACGGGGGCGATCTCATCTCCGGCGTCGTCAACGTCCCGAAGTCGTGAGCGCCGGGGCGGCGATCCGCTGCCGCCGCGAGACTTCCCAGCGCGGCGATCGATAGCTTCGCGGCGCGGTCAACAGGGCGAGCACGACGCGATTCAGCGAGCACGCCCGCCAGTCGCTACCTTCATTTATTGATGTCTTCGCCGCGGCCGAAAGCAAATGGCTCCGCGGGGATACGACGAGTCGTGGTGCGACAGGCTCGACATATCTCCAAGCGGGCGCGCATCGAGAGCCAGTACGCTGCCGCTGCCATGCGGGCGGGGATGCTCGAGCCTGGCACGCCCGGCGCCTACGCGCGGCTCGCGCGGGCGCTCACGCGCTACGGGCCGTTCGGCGCCCTCGGCTTCCTGGGCGGCGGGCTCAGCCCCGAGCGGACGGCGCTGATCGACGACGCCGGCAGGCTCAGCTTCGGCGAGATCAACGGCCAGATCAACGCGCTTGCCAACGCCTGGCGCGCGCGCGGCTTCAAACCCGGTGACGCGGTCGCGATCATGACCCGTAATCACCGCGGGTTCGTCCTGGCGGCGTACGCCGCGGCGCGCTGCGGCGCCCGCACGGTGCTGCTGAACACCGGCTTCTCACCGCCGCAGGTGGAGACCGTGATCGCTCGCGAAGGCGCGGACCTCGTGATCTACGACGAGGAGTTCGGGGTCTGCTTCGCCCGTCTGCATCCGCGCTACGGCTGCTGGCGGGCGTGGTGTGACACGCGGCCCGACGGCAACGACACGGTCGCCGCGCAGATCGCCGGCGGCGACCGCCGCGATCCGCCGCGCCCCGGCCGGCCACCGCGCGTGATCGTGCTGACCTCCGGCACGACCGGCGCTCCCCGTGGTGCCGGCCGCGACGTGCCGTTCTCGCTCTCGCCGATCGGTGGGGCGCTGACGATGGTGCCGTTCAAGGCCTGCGAGCCGACGCAGATCAGCGCGCCGTTGTTCCACGCGCTCGGCTTCACGCAGCTCCTGCTGGCCGTGGCGCTGCGCTCCACGCTGGTGCTGCAGCGCTGGGCGCGGCCGGAGGAGCTGCTGGCGAGCCTCTCCCGTAACAAGGTGACGGCGGTCGTGACGGTGCCGGTGATCCTGCAGCGGCTGGTGTCGCTGCCGGCCGACGTGCTTGCCGCGCACGACGTCTCGCAGCTGCGGATCATCTACGTCTCCGGCTCGCAGCTCACGCCGGCGCTGGCCGCGAAGGCGACCGCCGTCTTCGGCCCGGTGCTCTACAACGTCTACGCCTCGACCGAGATCGCCTACGGGACCATCGCCTCGCCGGCGGACCTCGCGGCCGCGCCGGGTACCGTCGGTCGAGTGGCGCCCGGCACGTCGGTGTCGATCGTCGGCCCCGACGGGCAGGAGCTGACGAGCGGCCAGACCGGCCGGATCTTCGTGGGCAACCTGCTGAAGTTCGAGGGCTACACCGGCGGCTCGGACAGGCCGCGCTTCCACGGCAAGGTCTCGTCCGGCGACGTTGGTCACTTCGACGCCGACGGCCGCCTGTTCATCGACGGCCGCGAGGACGAGATGGTGATCTCCGGCGGTGAGAACGTGTTCCCGGCCGAGCTTGAGCAGCTCCTGGCCGGTCACCCCGCGGTTGCCGACGTCGCCGTGGTTGGTGTCGACGACGAGGAGTTCGGGCAGCGGCTCAAGGCTTACGTGGTGCGGGTGCCGGGGGCCAAGCTCAGCGAAGCTGACGTCAAGGCCTACGTCCGCGCGAACCTCGCTCGCTATAAGGTGCCCCGCGACGTCGAGTTCCTCGACGTGCTGCCGCGCAACCCGACAGGCAAGGTCCTGAAGGGCCAGCTCGTCGGCCAGGGGTCGCTGGAGCACTGAACCGCTTGAAATTCACATCGGCGGTTCACTCGGGGTTAACACCAATTACGCGCTCAGCCGCCAAACTCTGAGAGCGCGCTACCTATGGAAGCTTCGGACCTCAGCGACAACTCGATCTCGACGCTCGCCAGAGGTTTCGATTCTGACGCGTTGCTCGGGGAGCGGACCGTGCTGCAGGCGGACGCCGCGGTGGGCGTCACTGGCTGGCTCCACGTGGATTCGTTCCAGTGCCGGGACGAGGGCCGTGTCGTTCGTGTCACGCTGGCGGGCGAGCTGAGCGTCCGTAGCGGCCAGCACTCCCGCTTCGCGCTGATCGTCTTGCGCGGCGGCAGGACGCGCGCCTACCGACCGGTCAAGCTCGCGCTCGAGCGCCAGGGCGCAGCCGGCGGTCGCCGGCGCGCCTGCACCAAGTTGCGTGCCAGCTTCGTGCTGCCCCCGGTGCTGGCGACGGATCCGCGCACCCGGTTCTGGCTGAGCGCTCGGCGTTGCGCCGACGTTCCGCTGCCGGCGCCGGCGCCGGTTCTCATGCACCCGACCAGCATTGCCGGACCGCGCCGCAGCGTCGGCGTGCTGGCCTCGGTCGCGGTCCTGGCTTTCGGCACGCTGCTCGGCGGGCCGACGATCGCACGGGCCGCGCAGGACGGCAGCGGCACCACGGGCACGCAGCTCGTGAGTACCAGCAGCGACACCGGCGCGACGAACGACCCGGGCACGACGACAGACGGCTCGACGACGACGACGACGACGACGACCGCCGCCACCACTACTTCGACGACGACCACCACCACCGGCACGGGCACGGGCACGGGCACGGCGACGGTTGGCACGACCACCGCGGGCGGCAGCTCGACCAGCACCTCCACCGGCACGACTACGGGCACGACCGGCACGGGCAGTGCCAGCGGGCAGAGTGGCAGCACATCGAAGCGGGGGAGCGGCTCGAAGGGGTCGGACGCGGGGATCGGCAAGCTGCTGTCGGAAGCCTCCCAGGGCAGCGCCGCGGCCGCTGGGCTGGCGGCGACCGTGCAGAAGACCGCGGCGGTGAACAGCCCGGACGGCGACTCGGAGAAGACGCTGATCCTGTCTGCCGACCCGGTCGCCACAACTGTCACGACGGCTGCGGGCGCGAGCACCGACCCGCTCGGCCTCAGCGGCAGCGCCGCCCTTGGCGCGGTCTCGCTCAGCGATCTCTGGGGTGGCACGTTGCTGGCGAACCCGTTCAGCGCCGCCCAGCTCGCGGCGTTCGCGGCGCAGGCGAACCGGATGCCGATGCCGCCGCGCTACCTGATCCAGATCTACAAGCAGGCTGCGCGGCACTACAAGCTGCCGTGGCAACTGCTGGCCGCGATCAACTACATCGAGACCGGCTACGGCGCCGATGTGAACGTCTCCTCGGCGGGGGCGGAAGGCTGGATGCAGTTCATGCCGTCCACCTGGGCGCGCTACGGCGAGGCGGTCGACGCCAAGGGCGAGATCACCGACCCGACCGCCGCCACCGCCAACCCGGACTCGCCGAGCGACGCGATCTTCTCGGCGGCGCGGCTGCTGGTCGCGAACGGTGCCCACACCGGCGTCGCGAAGGCCGTCTACCGCTACAACCACGCCGAGTGGTACGTCCAGGAGGTGCTGACGCTGACCGAGCGGATCACCGCCCAGCGGCTGGGCAAGAACCCCCGGCCCAAGCAGCGCGTCGCGGCGATGCTGATGATGGCGAAGCTGCTGAACGGCGACACCTACGTCTGGGGTGGCGGGCACACGGACAGTCAGTGGATCGTCGACTCCGGCTACGACTGCTCGGGCTTCGTCTCGGCGGTCCTGCACGCCGGTCGCGAGCTGAGCTTCCCGCAGACCACGCAGACGCTGCCGTCGCAGCCCGGGATCGTCGCCGGTCCCGGTAAGTACGTGACACTCTACGACCGCACCGACGCCGGCTCCGGCGACGACCACGTGATCGTTCAGATCGACGGCCAGTTCTGGGAAGAGGGCGGTGGCGGCTCCTCCGGCGCCGAGGAGGTACACCGGATGAAGAACGTCTCCCCCACCTACCTGGGCACCTTCAACCTGATCCTGCACCCGCAAGGGCTCTGAGCTCACGGGCGTTGGACTCCGGTGACAGCGGTCGCGCGAAGCGGGACAGACGCGCGCCGGGGCCGTGCCGGCGCTGGCATGCGACCGCCCCGTCATGTGGTCCCGCTCGTCCCGGCGCGGTAGGGTTCGCGGCATCAGTAACTTCCCTCGAGATCCGGTAGCCGGCGCGCAAGCGGCGCGCCGGCCTTCAATGAAGCCATTACTCCAATGAAGATCATCTACACGCACACCGACGAGGCGCCGGCCCTTGCCACGGCCTCGCTGCTGCCGATCGTCAGCACGTTCGCGGCTGCTGCGGGTCTTGAGGTCGAGACCCGCGACATCTCGCTGGCCGCGCGCATCCTCGCGCAGTTCCCCGATCGCCTGCCGGCGGAGCAGCAGGTCAGCGACGATCTGGCCTACCTCGGCGAGCTGGTCAAGCAGCCCGACGCCAACGTGATCAAGCTGCCGAACGTCTCGGCCTCGATGCCGCAGCTCAAGGCGGCGATCAAGGAGCTTCAGAGCCACGGCTACAACCTCCCCGACTACCCGGACAACCCGCTCAGCCCCGACGATGACGACATCCGCGCTCGCTACGACCGTGTGAAGGGCAGTGCCGTCAACCCGGTGCTGCGGCAAGGCAACTCGGACCGCCGGGCAGCGGCCTCGGTCAAGCGCTACGCCCGCAAGCATCCGCACTCGATGGGCGCCTGGTCGGCCGACTCGAAGTCGCACGTGGCGACGATGACCGACGGCGACTTCCGCGCGACCGAGCAGTCACTGACACTCACCGAGGCGACCACCGTGAGGATCGAGCACGTCGATGAGGACGGCACCGTGACGGTGCTGAAGGATGGGCTCGAGCTGCAGGCGGGGGAGATCTTCGACGGCTCCGTCATGCACCTGGAGGACCTGCAGCGGTTCCTTGCCGAGCAGATCGTCGATGCCCGCGCCGATGACGTACTGTTCTCGATCCACCTCAAGGCGACGATGATGAAGGTCTCCGACCCGATCATCTTCGGCCAGGCGGTGCGGAGCTACTTCGCGGACGTCTTCGAGCACTTCGGCGACGATCTCGAGCACGCCGGCGTGAACCCGAACGACGGCCTCGCGGCGTTGCTGGCCATGCTCGAGCGGTTGCCGGAGGACCGCCGCGCGGCGATCCGCAGCGAGATCGAGCGCACCTTCGAGCGTGGACCGGCGCTGGCGATGGTTGATTCGGACCGTGGTATCACCAACCTGCACGTGCCCTCCGACGTGATCATCGACGCCTCGATGCCGGCCGCGATCCGGGCCTCCGGCCGGATGTGGAACGCCGAGGGCAAGCTGCAGGACACGAAGTTCGTGATTCCCGATCACGCCTACGCCGCCGTCTACGACGAGGTGATCGAGGACTGCAAGCGCAACGGCGCCTTCGACCCGGCGAGACTCGGCGCGACGTCGAACGTCGGCCTGATGGCACAGGCCGCCGAGGAGTACGGCTCGCACGACAAGACTTATCCGGCCCCGGGCGACGGACTGGTGCGCGTGGTCGACACCGACGACCGAACGCTGCTCGAGCACGAGGTCGCGGTCGGCGACATCTACCGCGGCTGCCAGACGAAGGACGCGGCGGTGGCCGACTGGGTGAAGCTTGCCGTCGCCCGTGCGCGGGCGACAGGTGCGCCCGCCGTCTTCTGGCTCGACGAGCAGCGCCCGCACGATCACGAGCTGCTGAAGAAGGTTCGTGCGACGCTCGAGACCCTCGACACCGACGGGCTCGAGCTTGAGGTGCTGCCGGTCGCCGAGGCGACGCGATTCGCGCTCGCGCGAGCGCGAACCGGCGCCGACACGATCACGGTCACCGGTAACACGCTGCGCGACTACCTGACCGACCTGTTCCCGATCATCGAGCTCGGTACCTCCGCGAAGATGCTCTCGATCGTCCCGGAGATGGCCGGCGGCAGCATGTTCGAGACCGGCGCCGGTGGCTCGGCCCCGAAGCATGTCCAGCAGTTCCTGACCGAGAACCACCTGCGCTGGGACTCGCTCGGCGAGTACCTGGCGCTGGCGGTCTCGTTCGACTTCCTCGCCGAGCACACCGGCAACGCCCGCGCGAAGACCCTCGGGGACGCACTTGACCGCGCTACCGGGCGGATGCTCGAGGAGCAGCGCTCGCCGAGCCGGATAGTGCGCGAGCTCGATAACCGCGGCGCGACCTTCTACCTGACGCTGTATTGGGCGCAGGAGCTTGCCAGTCAGGGCGAAGATCCGGAGCTGGCGGCCCGGTTCGCTTCGCTGGCGCAGGAGCTTGCCGATCACGAGCACCAGATCATCGCCGAGCTCGAGGCGGTGCAGGGCGAGCCGGTCGGTCTCGGCGGCTACTACGACGCCGACCCCGAGCAGGTGGCGGCGGCGATGCGGCCGTCGGCGGTCTTCAACGACGCGCTGGCGCGCTTCGAGGCTGTCGCGAGCTGACCTAGGTTGCGGTCCCGGCGCTGGCCCGCTGGCCGCGCCGGGTTCCGTGCGCGCTACCGACCCCGGGCGGCCGTCCCGGTGTTTGTCCCGCGGTGCCGGTGTTTGTCCCGCGGTTATCTCTCCGCGTGAGCGGGTATATCAAGGTCGAACCGATGGTGGTGGCGGCACGACGGGGGCCGCCACCACATCTTTCTCTGGAGGTTGCGTTGGCGCGTAAGTGGTGGACGCTTACCGGCGTCTGCATCGGGACTTTCATGCTCCTGTTGGACGTGACGATCGTCAACGTCGCGCTGCCTGACATCGAACGCGCCTTCAAGGCCAGCCTCTCCGACCTGCAGTGGGTGGTCGACGCCTACGCGCTGACGCTCGCGGCGTTGCTGCTGACCGCCGGGTCGATCGCCGACCTCGCCGGCCGGCGGATCGTGTTCGCGATCGGCGTGGTGATCTTCACGGCCAGCTCGGTGCTGTGCGGTGCGGCGCCGTCGAGCTCCTTCCTGTCGATCTCGCGGGCGCTGCAGGGCGTCGGCGGCGCGATCATGTTCGCGACCTCGCTGGCGCTGCTGGCGCAGGCATTCCGTCCGGCTGAGCGCGGTGTCGCGTTCGCCATCTTCGGCGCGGTGACCGGCATGGCGGTGGCGATCGGCCCGGTCCTCGGCGGCGTGATCATCGCCGTGCTCTCGTGGCGCTGGATCTTCTTCGTGAACCTGCCGATCGGCGCGATCGCGCTGGCGATAACGCTGGCGCGCGTGGAGGAGTCGAAGCTCGCGCACGCGCCGCGACCGGACCTGCCGGGCTTCGTGTGCTTCAGCGTGGCCGGGGCCGGCCTCGTCTTCGGGCTGATCCGCAGCCAGAGCGAGGGCTGGGGCACGACCGAAGTGGCGGGCCCAATGATCCTCGCGGCGGTGCTGCTGGCCGCCTTCGTGCTGATCGAGCTGCGCACCTCCGAGCCGATGCTCGATCTGCGGCTGCTGCGCGTGCCGACCTTCAACGGCGGCCTGGTGGCCGCGTTCGCAGTCTCCGGCTCGGTGATCGCGCTGCTGACCTATCTGACGATCTATCTGCAGGACATCCTGGGCTACTCGGCGCTGCAGGCCGGCATCCGCTTCCTGCCGTTCAGCGGCGGCACCTTCATCCTGGCGGCACTGGCCGGCCGGCTCACGACGAAGGTGCCGATCCGGCTGCTGATCGGCGGCGGCTTTGCGCTGGTGACGGTCGCGCTGCTGCTGATGCGGGGGCTGGCTCCGGGCGACCGCTGGACGCACTTCCTGCCCGGGTTCATTCTCGCGGGCGCGGCAACGGCGTTCATCAACGTGCCGCTGGCGTCAACGGCGGTCGGAGTGGTTCCGGCCGAGCGCGCCGGCATGGCGTCGGGGATCAACTCGACCGCCCGCCAGGTCGGGCTGGCAACCGGGGTGGCGGGCCTCGGGACGATCCTCGCGAGCCGGATCACGGGGCAGCTGGCCGCGCATCTGGCCGGCACCCCGCTCGCGTCCGACAGCCATCGGCTCGCGAGCAGCTTCGCCGCGAGCGGTTCCGGCGGTTCCGGCGGCGGACTCTCCCCACATCTGCAGGCGATCGCCACGGCGGCGGTGCGCGCCAGCTACGTCGACGCGCTGAACACGGTGCTGCTGGTGGCAGCCATTGTGGCGGCGATTGCGACGGTGGTCGCATTCCTGACGATCCGGGGGCGTGACTTCCACCCGGGACCGCAGGAGGTCAGGGCCGAGAGTGCCAGCGAGGGGAGTGAGGTAGATACGCTGGTGTTCCCGCAGGCCGAAGCGCAGTGAGCGAATCGTCTCCTGCTAGGATGCTTGCTAGCAAGCAAGATTCTTAGACGGTGCTGGGCGGGCGGTAGGCAGCCGCGACGGGCTCAGGGCAGGAAGGCGGCATTGATGCAGACGAAGGAGACCCCGCGGGCTGAGCAGGATACGACCGGGCTGCAGGATGAGCGGCAGGTGGCCGAGCCTCAGGCCGGGCGGCAGGTGGCCGAGCCGGATACGGCACAGCGTCTGCGGATGGTCATCGGGCGCGGTGCCCGACTGCTGCGAACAACCGAGACCGGGCGTGCCGCGGATCTGCCACCTGCACGTGTCTCGGTGCTGCTCGCGGTGGAGCATCGCGGGCCGCTGCGGCTGTCTCAGGTCGTCGAGCGCGAGCGCCTGAATCCGACGATGCTCTCTCGCGTGGTCGGCCATCTCGTCCAGGACGGCCTGATCGTCCGCAGCAACGACCCCGACGATCGCCGCTCTGCGTGGCTCACCGCGACCGACGAGGGCCGTGAGCTGGCGCAGCAGATCCGCGCTGAGCGCACCACCGCGGTACAGGGCGCGCTGGACCGCCTGACTGAAGGCGAGCGGGCGTCGCTGGCGGCCGCCTTGCCGGCGCTTGAGGCGTTCAACGAGGTGCTCTGCAAGGAGACCAGATGACGCGCGCGCTCGCGCGTTTCGGCCACAGCGCTTTCGCCTCACTCTCGGTTCCGAACTACCGCCTCTACATCTCCGGTCAGGCGCTGTCGCTGATCGGCACCTGGATGCAGATGACCGCCCAGTCCTGGCTGGTGCTGGAGCTGACGAACAAGTCGGCGACCAAGCTGGGCCTGATCGTTGCCTTCCAGACGATCCCGGTGCTGCTGCTCGGTCCCTACGGCGGCGTGATCGCCGATCGCGTGAACAAGCGCAAGATGATGATCGGGCTGCAGTGCGCGATGGGCGTGCAGGCGTTGGCCCTCGGTGTGCTGACCGCCACCGGTGTCGTGCGCTACTGGCAGATCGCGGTGCTGGCGGTCGTGCTCGGCCTGAACAACGCGTTCGAGAACCCTTCGCGGCAGTCGTTCATGCTCGAGCTGGTCGGGCCGGAGCACCTGCGTAACGCAGTCTCGTTGAACTCCACGATCGTGAACCTCGCCCGCATCGTCGGGCCGGCGGTCGCCGGTGTGCTGATCGCCGTTGTCGGCGAGAGTGTCTGCTTCCTGATCAACGCCGCCTCGTTCATCGCCGTGGTCAGCTCGCTTGTGCGGCTCGACCCGACCGCGCTCAGTCCGGCGGTGCCGACACCTCGCGCTCGCGGCCAGCTCCGCGAGGGACTGCGCTACGTCGCTCACACCCCGAACCTGATCGTGCCGCTGGCAATGATGGCGCTGGTCGGCTGTCTCGCCTACGAGTTCCAGGTCTCGCTGCCGTACCTCGCGTCGAAGGGCCTGCACGTGGGCTCGTCGGGCTACGGCTTCATGACCTCGGCGATGGCGGTCGGCGCTGTGGTCGGCGGACTCATGGTCGCCAGTCGTGGGCGCACCGGGGTGCGCCCGCTGGTGCTGTCGTCGGCGGCGTTCGGCTTCGTGCTGGTGCTGGCGGCGCTCGCGCCGAGCCTGGTCACGGTGCTGTTGGCGCTGGTGCTAGTTGGCGGCATCAGCATGCCGTTCATGTCGATGGGCAACGCGACGATGCAGCTCGGCTCCGCCCCGGACATGCGCGGGCGCGTGATGTCGCTGTGGTTCGTCGCCTTCCAGGGCTCGACCCCGATCGGCGGCCCCGTGGTCGGTGCGGTGATGGGCACGCTGGGCGCGCGCGCGGGGCTGGGTCTCGGCGCCGTGGCGGCGCTGGTCGCGGCAGCCGGCGGTGCCATCTACCTGTTGGTCGCGCGCGGCAGCTCCCGGCAGCGTCCGGCTGTGGCCGTCACCGCAGGGTCGAAGTAACCGGCGCGAGTCCCGCGCTCGCGCGGCTCGCACCCCGAAGGCGAGTCGCGCTCCCGGTTGCGCCGGCCCATGTCTGCGTCCCCGCGTCCCTACGTCCCTGCGTCCCTGCGTCCCTGCGTGTTTCACCGTTATCGGGGAAGGAAACCGCGCGTGAGGCGCGGTTTCCTTCCCCGCTTCGTGTGCGTGACCGGAAGCTGAAAGGGAAAGTAACCCCTATGGTCACTTTCCCTCCCAGCTTCCCGTGTTGGGTCACGCCCATATGGGTGCGACGTCGCTGGCGTCGAAGCGGCGATCGCCCGCCGGCCGCGCCGCAGGCACGGCGATCGGAGCAGAATGGCCCCATGTCTAACGAACCGCACAGCATTCGCTCTGCCGACCTCCTGGCAGGGGGTTTCGTCTCCCGCCCGGACGCGGTCGCAGAGATTCGCGAGCTTCTCGGCGACCCGCGGTCGGGGCCGAGGGGCCGGGCCTACCGGATTACGACCGCAGGCGGCATCAGCGTCGAGGTCCTGCCGGAGCGCGGGCTCGATCTCGGATCGCTGTGGTTCGCCTCCCACCCGATCTCGTGGCGCTCGCCGCTGGAGTCGCGCGGCGCCTTCACCGATCCGGCCGGTGAGGGCTGGATCGGCAAGTTCAGCGGCGGCATGCTCGCCACCGCCGGGATCGACAACATCGGCCCGGGCCACGACGGTATGGACCTGCACGGCTCTCACCACAACACCGCCGCCACTGACGTGGCGGTCCGTCGGACTAGCGACGCGGGCGTCGTGATCGAGGGCGTGGTCGACTCCGCGCGCGCGTTCGGCCGCAAGGTCTATCTCTACCGGCGGATCGCGATTGCCGCCGATCGCGCCGAGCTCAGCCTCAGGGACCGAATCGTGAACGAGGGAACGACGGCTGAGGGCGTGCCGGTTCTCTACCACATGAACTTCGGCGCCCCACTCGTGATGCCGGGGACCGAGATCGACGTTGCCGCGACGAACCACGAGCCACGTGACGAGGCGGCGCAGCGGTTCACCTGGGAACACTTCCCCGAGCCGATCGAAGAGGTGATGGAGTCCGTCTGGGGGCACACCGGCCTCGAGCGCGACGCTGCCGGTAAGGCCCGCGCCCGCGTGCACTCCGCACAGCTCGGCATCACCGCCACCGTCAGCTGGGATGCGGGTGAGCTGCCGCGGTGCGTCGAGTGGATCTACCCGACCCGCAACGCCTGGGTGCTCGGGATCGAGCCGGCAAACGCGCCGGCGTGGGGCCCGGAGCGCGTCGGCATCCCGGCCGGTGCGCCCGTGCTCGAGCCGGGCGAGTCGATCAGCACCGGTTTCACGCTGGCGTTCAGCCGCGACTGACTGAGTCGCACGCGCGCTACAGGCAGAACTTCGAGGCCTGCAGCTTGATCGTGGCGCCGGGGGAGACCTTCGAGCCCGGCGCCGGCGACTGGTTGCAGACCGCGGCCGTCTCCGGCAGGACCTCGGTGAAGATGTTGTCCGTGTCGCTCACCTTCACCTTCAGGCCGGCGGCGCCGAGCGCCTTCCTGGCCACTCCAGGGGCCAGCCCGATAACCGACGGCACGCTCACGAGCTCGTAGCGGACCACACGGATCGCCAGCATTGCCGGGCGCGCCTGCGGCGCGCCCGCGATCACGTCGATCAGGTTTGTGCCGACGGCGAGGTCGACGCTGGTCGTGAAGTGCCCGCCGGGTGCGAGCTCGACCCGGTGGCCGGCCACCAGCACCGTCGCACGGGGAGTCGAGACCTTGCCGGCGACGGCGATGGTGCCGGCGGCGACGCGGGTGCCGCTGGCCGGCGCGCTCAGTGCGAGCTGCACCGTACGCGTTCCGTTGGTCTGTCTGGCGCCGCCGCAGCCGGCCACTGCAACAGCCACGCAGACCGCGAGTGCGGCTATCAGCCCTGGTGTGGCGATGGTATGCCAGAGGTGCCTACGCCTCGACGAAGTCCGCGCACAGATGAACATGTGGGCTTGAAGGTAGCCGCGTCAGCTTGCAAGCCGCGGCCAAGGAAGCGTGAATGGCGGCTTCAGCTCGGGGAACATCGGGAAATGGCACACGTTGAGCGTCGCCAGCTCGGCACCATGGTGCTCGGCGGTGGCTGCGATCAGGCAGTCGGCGATCCCGATTCCGGAATGACTGTTTCGATATGTGCGCATGAGCTCGCCCGCGCGGCGTCCGACGAGCTCCGTGACCGGCTCGGCATGCAAGGCCGCCAGCAGGCGCCACACCTCGCGTCGCTCGGTGGAGCGCATTCCGCCGGTGAGCTCCGCTATCGACACGACGCTGACAGAAAGCGGACCCTGCCCGCGCGCTTCCCGGAGCCAGACACGCGCCTGCTCGCGACCGCGCAGGTGAGCTATGAGCACATCTGTGTCGACGAGGATCACCGCTCTTGCCAGGTGCGCGCGAGGTGCTCCTCCCGTTCGCCGGGAGCGCGTTCGGGAGCAGGCGTGTCCCGCAGGGTGCCGAACGATTCATCGATGGCCGCGAGATCGCTGCCCAGGCTGTCATCCACGTCGCTCAGCGCCCGGTCCAGCAGGCGCCTGATGATCTCCGCTCGCGACACGCCTTCCTCTTTCGCAAGACGATCAAGCGTCTGTGTCTGTCCACGCTCGAGATAGATGTTTGTTCTATCCATACGCCACAATATACACCGCCTGCGATCCAGCGCCGACGGCTTGGGGGTCCAGCGCCGTTCCCGACACCAAGAGCCCTTGGCCATCGTCGGCCACCGAGCGACGGTGCGCCACAATGCCGATGTGGCTGACCTTGCCCCCGGCACAGAGTTCGCCGGCTACCTGATCGAGCGGGAGATCGGCCGCGGCGGTATGGGCGTCGTCTACCGGGCTCACGACCCGGCGCTCGACCGACCGGTGGCGATCAAGGTGATCGGCGAGGAGCGTGCCGGCAGCGCCGAGGCGCGGCACCGCTTCGAGCGCGAGGCCCGGCTGATGGCGGCGATCGACCACCCGAACGTACTGCCGATCTACGGCGCGGGGGAGGAGGACGGCCACCTCTACCTGGTGATGCGCTACGTCGAAGGCACCGACCTGCACCGGCTGCTGCACGATCAGGGCCGGCTTGCGCCGGTGGCGGCCGCACGGATCGTCGACCAGGTCGCGCGCGCGGTTGACGCGGCGCACGAACGCGGCCTCGTCCATCGCGACATCAAGCCGGGTAACGTGCTGCTCGCCGGCGAGCACGCCTACCTCGCGGACTTCGGGATCACGCGGCTTGTCGACCAGCACACCCGCTCGACCGAGAGCGGTCAGTGGATCGGCACCGTCGACTTCATGTCGCCGGAGCATCTGCGCGGCGAGCAGATCGAGCAGCGTTCGGACGTCTACTCGCTCGGCTGCCTGCTCTACACGTGCCTTGTCGGGGTGCCACCATTCCATCGGGACGGCGTCGCGGCGACGATCACGGCGCACCTGCAGGACCGGCCACCGAACCCGTCGCAGATCGCGGATGTGCCGAAGCGCTTCGACCGTGTGATCGCGAAGGCGCTGGCGAAGCGGCCGGCGGACCGCTACCGCAGCGCGGGCGAGCTGGGGGCGGCGGCGATCCAGGCCGCGACGGAGAATCGCCGCGGGCTGCGCGGGCGACTGCCCGGGCACTCGCGGCCGAATGTTGGTGCTGCACCGGTGGCCGCGCCGGTGGCTGCCGCCGCGCTGGTGGCGGAGCCGACAGCCGGGACCCGGACTGCGGGGACCGAGGTTGCCGCGGGGCAGACGGCGGCGGAGACGTTGCCGGAGCGGACGCGGGTCGATGAGCGCGTGGCTGTCCGGCGCCCGGCCAGCGGGCCGGGCGCCGAGGTGGGCGCCCCCGGCAACGGCCACCGGCAGGTGTTCGGCCGTCGCCGCGTCGTGCCCTTGATCGTGGCGGCGGCTGTCGTGCTCGCCGCCGCCGGCTTCGGGGCGAGCCGGCTGCTCGGGGGTTGCGGCAAACCGCTGGGACCGTTGTCGCGCACTGAGATCAACACCGTGCTGAAGGCGTTCGCGAATGACTACAGCCGCCGCGACGGGCCGGCGCTCGGCGGGCTGCTTGCCTCAGGCGCCACGCGTGTCGATACAAGCAGTAGCCAGCACGGCCGTGCCGCCGTGCTGGCTAACTACGAGCATCAGTTCAGCTCCAGCCCGCGGCCCGAGCGCTACACGCTCAGCGATGTCGTCGCCCATGCGGGCTGGGCGGCAAGGGCGTCCGCGACCTACACGCTCGCGCTTGCCGGCGGCTCCACCTTCACCGGTCATGTCGTCTTCGGGCTCGAGCGGTCCAGCGGGCGCGCGGTGATTGCTCTGATCGCGACCGAATGAGGCAGGCGATGCGGGCCGGAGTCCGGCGGAGGCGGGCGACGGAGTCCGGCGCGTGCCGTCCGGTGGCGGGAGTCCGGCGCGCCTGGCTAACCCATCCACTACGATCAGGTTTCTCAAGTTTCGGGGATCGCCCGAGGCTTGAAGTCGTTCATCGCAAAGGCAAACGATGCTTGGCTTGCGAGCGGATCTGCTCGGTGCCGGGCTAAAGGAGTTGAGTACACGATGACTCTTGTAATGAAGGCACCCATGGCTATCGCGCAGCAGAGCTCTATGTCGATGTCCATGGCCGCCGACATGACAGGGTCCGTGCGCCCGGCGGCCGCTCGTCATCACCAGTCCCAGCTTGCAAACGCCGGCCTGACCGTCGCGTATCTGTGTTCGCTGGGGGTGTGTCCGCTTGCCTGAGTACGAGTATTCAGGCGACGCGTTCGCCACGCGCGCCGTTCACGCGGGTCTCGAGAACGACCCTGCCTACGGCGCCGTCGCACCGGCGATCTACCAGAGCGCGACCTTCATCCAGAAGCGCCCTGGTGAGTACACGGCCGGCTACGACTACTCGCGGACCGCGAACCCGACGCGGGACGCGGCCGAGGCGGCGGTTGGCAGCCTCGAGGAGGGCCACGCGGTGACCTTCGCCTCTGGCCTTGCCGCCGAGCATGCGCTGATCACCGCCGTCTGCTCGGCAGGCTCGCACGTGGTCCTGCCGAAGCACCTCTACGGGGGTACGCACCGGCTGGTCGACAAGGTGCTGGCGCAGTGGGGGGTTACGTACACCCTCGTCGACCAAGGCGACCTCGACGCGCTCGAGCGGGCGATCCGTCCGAAGACCGCGCTGATCTGGGTCGAGAGCCCAACCAACCCGATGCTCGACGTCGTCGACATCGAGGCGATCGTGGCGCGGCGCGGCAACGCGAAGGTGGTCGTGGACAACACGTTCGCGACCCCGGTGAACCAGCTACCGCTGAACCTGGGCGTCGACTTCGTCGTGCACTCGACGACGAAGTACCTTGCCGGCCACTCCGACGTGATCGGCGGCGCGGTCGTAACCCGCGATGAAGAGCTGGACAAGAAGATCCGGTTCGTCCAGAACGCAGCTGGTGCAATCCCCGGGCCGTTCGACTGTTTCCTGCTGCAGCGCGGGATCCGCACGTTACCGCTGCGGATGAAGCAGCATGCGCGCAACGCACAGGCGGTCTCCGACTACCTGAGGACCGCGTCCGGCGTGAGTGAGGTGCGCTGGCCGGGCTTCAGCGGCATGGTCGCCTTCCGGCACCCCAAGGCGAACGAGCTGGCGAGCCGTACGCGGCTCTTCGCGCTGGCGGAGTCGCTCGGCGCTGTCGAGTCGCTGATCGAGGTGCCGCACTCGATGACCCATCAGGCGACCACGGGCACGGACGCCGCGATCCCGTCCGACTTTGTACGCCTGAGCTGCGGGATCGAAGATCCCGTCGACCTGGTCGCGGATCTGCGCCAGGCCATCGAGAGCATCTGAGCGAGGGTGTGGCGGGGGCGGTCGGTGCGCGAGGGCGCGCCGACCGCCCCCGCTTTCGCGTTCCGGTGGCTGTGCGTGGCTCCTGGTCGCCGGCCATCCTGCCGCCGCCCGCCCGCGTTCCCACATGTAGCAAACGCCACGCGGTATGTGCTTAATGGCACATCGTACGCTATCCACGGCATGTCACATGTTGCACTATGTACGACAAACGTTGCAGCTGATACATGCTAAGTTACATACCGCACTTGGCACGTGAGAAAAGGTACAAGATAATTTATTGTTGCCAGGCCTTGACACATTTTGTGGGGTACGCTAAAACGGTTTCACCGTAGTTCTCACTGTTAGCATCACGAGCAACCCTGGAAGCGGGTCTGGCGCACGTTCTCACGCCTCGGCTTCGAGGATGGCTTCGTGTGCGCACTTACCTGAGGGGGCGAAGATGAAAGCGCTGGTTTATAACGGACCGGGGTGCCGTAGCTGGGAAGAGGTGGAGGATCCGACGATCCTCGCGCCGACGGACGGGATCGTGCGGATCGACACCGCGACGATCTGCGGCACCGATCTGCATATCCTCCGGGGACATGTTCCGGAGACCGCGCCGGGGACGATCCTCGGCCATGAGGCGGTAGGGACCGTCGAGGCGGTCGGCTCCGGCGTCGGCGGCTTCAAGCCCGGGGACCGCGTGCTGCTGTCTTGCATCAGCGCCTGCGGTCGTTGCTGCTACTGCAAGGAGGGCCGTTACGGCCAGTGCCTCGGGGGCGGCGGCTGGATCCTCGGGCATACGATCGACGGCGTCCAGGCCGAGTACGCGCGGATCCCGTTCATCGATAACTCCGCCTACCGGATCCCCGACGGGCTGACCGACGAGCAGGTGCTGTTCCTCGCCGACATACTGCCGACGGCATACGAGACCGGCGTCGTCAACGGCTCGGTCGCGCCGGGCGACACGGTCGCGATCGTCGGCGCCGGACCGATCGGCCTGGCGGCGATCCTGACCGCGCAGCTCTACGCACCGGAGCGGATCATCGCAATCAATCACTCGGACGGCCGGCTCGAGCTGGCCGAGCGCTTCGGCGCCGACGTTGTGATTAACAACGCCGAGGTCGACGCGGTGGCCGCGGTCATGGACCTGACCGACGGGCTTGGCGCGGACGTGGCGCTCGAGGCCGTTGGCGTGCCCGAGACCTTCGAGCTCGCGACCGAGCTCGTGCGACCCGGCGGGCGGATCGCAAACATCGGCGTGCACGGCGAGCCTGCCGCACTGCACCTCGAACGGCTCTGGATCCGCGACGTGACGATCACCACCGGCCTCGTCGACACCGGCAGCATCGCGAAGCTGCTGCGCCTGATCGTGAGCGGCCGGCTCGACCCGTCGCTGTTCGCCACCCATCGCATCGAGCTCGGCGACATCATGGGCGCCTACGACGTCTTCGCCGACTCGCGTAACTCCGGCGCGCTGAAGATCGTCCTCTGCGGCGAGCACAGCACCAGCAGCCCGGACCGCGAGCTTGCCGGAGCGGCCATGGCCTGACGCGGGCCATCATCCTGACAGCCGGACCCTGCTGCCGCCCCAGACCCCCCGTTGGGGGCGGCAGCAGTTACGGAGCTAGACGGCCACACCCAGCTTGCCCGCGACGGTAACTGTCCCCGGTCTGGTCGGGTGCCGCAGCTGACGCTGGCCGCGGACCTCTCGGACAAGCTCCCAGCCGTCGATCTCGACGAGCCTGATCGCGTCGCGGAGCTTCATGTCGTGCTCCACGGGTGCGTTCGCTTTCTGGATGGTGCCGGCTGGTCTTCCAGCTCGCGGTCGATGGCCGCGTTTGTCGCAACCTGGATCGCCATCTTCATGTCCGGCGGCATGCAGTCGGCTACTCGGCCCGAGATCTGTTTCATTGTCCGCATGTGCCTGATGGTCGCTCAGGCGGGTGCAACGAAACAAGACCGCTTTGTCACAAGATCGAAACAGGCAAATGCGACCCGTGAGACTCAGCCTTTACTGGTAAGGTAAAGGCATGGCGAAAATCTCGACGAAGAACCAGGTCACGATCCCGGTTGCCGCGCTACAGGAGGCTGGACTGCGTGCCGGCGAGGCGGTGACGGTCGAGCCGGTCGGCGACGGCGAGGTCCGGATTCGTCGCGCGGCGCTCAGCTTCGATGACGCATTCGGCGTGCTGACCGGCGTTTACCCGGTCGGCTATCTCGAGCAGCTTGACGCCGAAGACGCCGAGCGATGAGACAGCTGATCGATGCTGACGTGCTGATTGGCGCGTTGGATCGAAGCGACGCTCACCACGCGGAAGCGCGGCGCCTGCTAAGTGCTTGGCGCAGACGAGAAGACCAGATCGCAGTCAGCCTGATCAACTTTGCGGAGGTGCTAGTCGCGCCGTCGGCCGATGCCGCTCGGCTCGCCACGGCGCGCGAGGCGATCGCCGCGCTCGGCATCACCGTGTTTGTCCCGAACGAGGCGATTGGTGTCGAGGCGGCACGACTCCGCCAGCGTCATCCGGTTAGCCTGCCCGATGCGTTCTGTCTGGCAAGCGCGAAGCATCTCCCAGCAACGCTGACCTCCTTCGATCAGAAGGTGATCCGGGCAGCTCAGATGGAAGGCATAAAGACGATCTGAGCGGGGGAAGGCTCGCAGCGACACGATGAGCGGCCAAGTGCATCGGTACCGGGCAACCTGCTCGTGGAGGGGCTCCACCGGGGCCGGCTACGAGCGCTACGGACCCACCAGGTCACTGCTCCGCCGGCTGCGGATCGCGTGGCGATGAGCTCCGATCCGGCCTTCCTCGGAAACGCCGGCCAGCTCAACCCGGAGCAACTCCTGCTGATGGCTGCCGCGTCCTGCCGGCTCGGTCGATGATGTTTACGCGGCATGGGCACGGAAGCACGTGACGGTGATCGAGGAGCCCCATGACGAGGTCTTCGGCCGTACGTTCGTGATCGCCGATCCCGACGGCAACCTGATTCGCGTGTCGCCGGTCGATTGATCGCAGGTTGGATGGTGGTTGGCTCGCTGCCGGTCGTCGGGGATTGCGCCGGGTTCTCGATCGCCTCCGGGCTCTCGGTTGCGCTCGGTCCGGTCCGGCCCTCGGCGGGTGACTCGCCCTCATCCTGGACCGACGGGCACAGGGCACCGAGGCGACCAGCCGAGGCGCCCTAGATAACACAAATCTGTGTTATCTCAGTTTTTCGTGTAAGTTGTGGCCATGCCGACCGATGCCGAGCTCACGTTTGCCGACCACACGGGCCGCTTCTACGCGCACCGTTACGGGCTCCCACCGATGGCCGGCCGGTTGCTCGGCTATCTGTCGGTGTGCGACCCGCCGCAGCAGAGCATCAGCGAGCTGGCAGAGGCACTGCTGGCGAGTCGCAGCGCAATCGCTGGCGCGCTTAAGAGCCTGGAGATCACCCACGTGATCAACCGAACGCGAGTTGCGGGTGAGCGCATGGACCGCGTCTGGGTCGAGCTCAGCTCGCCGCAGGCGCTGGGCTTCGACACCTCCGAGTATGAGGAGCTGCGCGAAATGGCACGCGAAGGCCTGGAGGTCCTGCGCGACAAGCCGGTCGAGCGCCAGGCGGTGCTGCGGGAGACCGCCGCGTTCGCGGAGTTCGTTCGCGAGCAGGTGCTGCGCATGCGAGACGAGTGGGAGGCGCGCCGGGCTGAGTTGGTTGCCGCTGGCGAGCTGCCCGCGCGGCCGGCACACGGCGGCCAATGATGCGCGGGTCGGCGATCACGGCGAGCGGGCTGTGCAAGCGCTTCGGCGAGACGACGGTGCTGGAGGGCGTCGATCTCGAGGTCGAAGCCGGCACGGTGCTCGCGCTGCTCGGTCCCAACGGCGCCGGCAAGACGACGGTCGTCCGGATCCTCTCGACGCTGATCCCGGCCGACCGGGGCACGGCGTCGGTCGAAGGTCACGACGTGGCCGCGGATCCCGGTGGCGTGCGGAAGCTGATCGGTGTGACCGGTCAGTTCTCGGCGGTCGACGCGCTGCTGACCGGCGAGGAGAATCTGAACCTGATCGCCGATCTGCGGCATCTGCCGAAGGCTGCGGGGCGCGCCCGGGTGGCCGAGCTGCTCACGCGCTTCGAGCTGACCGACGCGGCTCGCCGGCCGGCGTCAACCTACTCCGGTGGGATGCGCCGACGGCTCGACCTGGCAATGACGCTCGTCGGCTCACCGGCGGTGATCTTCCTCGACGAGCCGACGACCGGCCTCGATCCCCGCAGCCGGCGGACGATGTGGGAGAACATCCGCGGGCTAGCCGCCTCCGGGGTCACGATCTTCCTGACGACCCAGTACCTGGACGAGGCCGACCAACTCGCCAACCGGATTGCCGTGCTCGACCGCGGCCGGATCGTCGCCGAGGGCACGCCCGAGCAGCTTAAGCGCCGCATCCCCGGCGGCCACGTACGGCTGCAGTTCGCAAGTGAAGCCGCGCTTGCCTGCGCTGCCGGATTGATCGAGGACGGATCGCGTGGTGACCAGGACCTAACGCTCCAGGTGCCCGGTGAGGGCGATGTCGCATCGCTACGGCACCTGCTCGACCAGCTTGACGACGCCGGCGTCGAGGTCGAGCAGATCTCGATCCACACGCCCGACCTCGACGATGTGTTCTTCGCCGTCACCGGTCATGCCGTCGCCGGCGACTGGTCGGCAAGTGGCGACGAGGTCCCGGCGTCGTGACCGCCCTCGCATACGCCGTCAGCGACTCGGCGACGCTGCTGCGGCGCAACTTGCGGCGCCTGCGCCGCTACCCCTCGCTAACGCTAATGCTGATCGGCCTGCCAGTGGTGTTCCTACTGCTGTTCGTCTATGTCTTCGGCGGCCAGCTCAGCCACGGGCTCGGTGGCGGTCTGGCCGACGGGCATGCCGGTCGCGCCGGCTACCTGAACTACGTCGTGCCCGGGATCCTGGTGATCACGATCGCGGCGGCGGTGCAGGGCACCGCGATCGTCGTTGCGATGGACATGAGCGGCGGCATCATCGACCGGCTGCGGACGATGGCGATCAGCCGCTCGGCGGTGCTCAGCGGGCACGTGATCGCCAGCCTGATCCAGACGCTCGTCGGGCTCGCGGTCGTGCTCGGCGTCGCGCTCGCGCTCGGCTTCCGGCCGACGGCCGGGCCGCTCGGCTGGCTGGCGACGATCGGCGTGCTGACGCTGTTCGCCCTTGCCCTGATCTGGTTGGCGATTGCACTTGGACTGGCTGCGAAAAGCATCGAGACCGCCAGTAACACGCCGATGTTCCTGACCCTGCTGCCGTTCCTCGGCTCGGGCTTCGTCCCGACCACGACGATGCCCGAGGGCCTGCGCCAGTTCGCCGCCTACCAGCCGTTCACCCCGGTCAACGAGACGGTACGTGGCCTGCTCACCGGCACGCCGATCGGCTCGAGCGCGATCACGGCGGTCGCCTGGAGCCTCGCGATCGCCGTCGCCGCGTGGGCGTGGGCAAGGTGGCTGTACGCGCGGCGGCAGCCGAACGCATAAGACCTGAGCGCGCAGTTCCGGCGCGCCCGCTGGCGCGCCACCTGACCAGCGCTTAAGGGTTCTGCCCCATACTCTGTCTAAGTCATGCTCAGACGCCTTGCGCTCACCACCTCCATCCTGCTGCTGGCGTCCGGGTTCGGCGCCGGCGCTGCGGCGCTTGCCGGCACTAACACCGGCACGACCACTGACAGCACCACCACCCCCAGCACTACTACGACGACGACTAAGGTGTCGGCGCTGCGGGTGCTGAGTGCCACGCCCAATCACATCGCGGCCGGCTACGCCACCGTCACGATCCAGTTCTCGACGGCACTGCCGAAGACCGTTTCCTCGCGTGAGCTGCCGCGGCTGTCGCCGGGGCTCGCCGGCAAGTGGTCGGAAGTGGGGACCAGCGAGCTGCGCTTCACTCCGAGCAGCGTCTACCCGGCCGGAACGACCGTGAAGGTGACAGTCCCGGTTTCGCTGAAGGCGGTCGACGGCGCGCATCTGAGCAAGCCCTACACGTTCAGCTACCAGGTCGGCAACTACCAGCAAACGCGGCTCGTCCAGCTCCTTGCGCAGCTCCACTACCTGCCGCTGAAGTTCATCCCCGCGGCGAAGGACAAGCACCTTGTCAGCGGCAACGTGCAGGAGCAACGGCGCCTTGCGTTCGCGGCCCCGAGCGGCCGCTTCACCTGGAACAAGGGCTGGCCATCCCAACTCCACTCGCTCTGGGCGCATGATCGAGGGGCCGTGCTGGCCGGTGCGATCCGCACCGTCGAGTACCAGCACCACCTGACGATGGACGGGGTTGCGGATGCGCAGGTCTGGTCGGATCTGCTGAGCGCCGCCGCCGGCAAGCACGCGAACACGCGTGGCTACACCTACGCAGTGGCGACCGAGACCGACCCCGAGACGCTGACGATCTGGCACAACGGTCACGTGGTGCTGCACAGCCCCGCCAACACCGGCATTGCCGCCGCCCCCACGGCTCCCGGCACTTACCCGGTCTACGAGAAGCTTTCCTCCCAGGTCATGCGCGGGAAGAACCCTGACGGCTCGAAGTACGCCGATCAGGTCTACTGGGTCTCCTACTTCCACGGCGGCGACGCGGTCCACTACTTCGACCGCTCCACTTACGGCTGGCCTCAGAGCCTCGGTTGCGTCGAGGTGCCGATGGCCGCCGCGAGGACCTCCTTCGGCTACCTCACCTACGGGACGCTGGTAACCGTCACGGGGTGAGGGCAGGTCCCGGTTGGGACGGTGTCGCTCAGGCGGCGACGCGCGGCTGGACGTCTACCGTGACCAGACGGTTCGGAGCTGCGAGCGCAGACTGCGCCGCTGCCTCGATGGCCTCGCGGTCAAGCTCGTAGCGGCTGGCGGCTGCCGCTATCGGCTCAGCGACTCCAAGGTCCGGATAGAGGACCTGGAGCTCGACGGGCTTGCCTCGACGCAGAGCGACAACCGCGCGCGGATGCAGCTCGTCGCTTGCGTCTGCGACTGCCATGTCGCTGAATACGATCGAAATCGCGTTTGCAGTGCTGTCGTAGTCGGCTCGCATCGTTAGCTCCGAAGGAAGGCCGTGATGACGAACTCAGGATCGTCTGCGGCCACCACGACAAGGATAGATCGGCCGTCCGCCGTTTCGCCGGTGAATCAATATGCACCGGCCCGCGGCGGAAAACCGATGCCAGCGCGCAGGTTGTGAGACCGCACCACCATGTGACCAGCGACGCTGCCAAGATTGCAGCCAGCGGCACCGGTACGGCATCGCCCGCGATGCGCAGGCGGCGCGGCGAGGTTAGGTTGAAGGGGCGCGGAGGATCGCAACGGGCGACGAGGGGCTCGGCAACAGAGCAAAGAGGGAGCAAGGATGAGTGACACGATCTCAAGCGAGGGTTCGAGCTCGCTAGGCACAAACGAGGCGGCCGCGCAGAGCAAGCACGCGGCGATCGTTGAGGCCGCTGCGGCTGCGACCATCGCCGCCAAGGCGATCACCGCCGGGCGCGCGAGCCTCGGCGTCGAGTTCGGCTCGACCCGCATCAAGGCCTGCCTTGTCGGCGACGATCCCGCCGAGGTGCTGGCGACCGGCGGCCACGAGTGGGAGAACAAGCTGATCAACCACCTGTGGACCTACTCCCTGGACGATGTCTGGGCGGGTCTACAGGACGCCTACGCCGACCTGGCCGGCGACGTTTCGCGCCGCTACGGCGTCCAGATCAAGTCGCTGCGCGCGATCGGGATCTCGGCGATGATGCACGGCTACCTCGCGTTCGACGGCGACGATCAGCTGCTGGTTCCGTTCCGCACCTGGCGCAACACCAACACCGGGCCGGCCGCGGCGAAGCTGACCGAGCTGTTCGGCGTCAACATCCCGCTGCGCTGGTCGGTTGCGCACTTCTACCAGGCGATCATCGACAACGAGCCGCACATTCCGCAAGTGCGCTACCTGACGACTCTCTCCGGCTACGTCCATTGGCAGCTGACCGGCCGCAAGGTGCTCGGCGTCGGCGACGCCGCGGGCATGTTCCCGATCGACTCCACGACCGTCGACTACAACCGTGGCATGGTCGAGAAGTTCGACGCGCTTGTGGCCGACCGCGGCATCCACCTCGGCGAGCTGCTGCCGGAGGTGCTCGCAGCCGGTGAGCCGGCCGGCGAGCTGACCATCGAGGGCGCGAAGCTGCTCGACCCGGCCGGATCGTTGCAGCCGGGTTCGCCGCTGGCCCCGCCGGAGGGAGACGCCGGCACCGGCATGGTGGCGACGAACTCCGTGAAGGTACGCACCGGCAATGTCAGCGCCGGCACGAGCATCTTCGCGATGGTCGTGCTCGAGAAGGCGCTCGAGCACCAGCACAGCGAGCTCGACCTCGTGACCACACCGGCCGGCGACCCGGTGGCGATGGTCCACTGCAATAACGGCGCCAGCGAGCTCGGCGAGTGGGTCGGCCTGTTCGGTCGCTTCGCCGAGGCCGCCGGAACGCCGCTCGCCAGCGACGCCGTCTTCGAGGCGCTGTTCCGCGAGGCGCTTTCCGGAGAGCCCGACGCCGGTGGTCTCGTCGCCTACAACCACCTTGCCGGTGAGCCGATCGCGGGCCTCGAGGAGGGTCGGCCGCTGTTCGTGCGCACGCCCGACAGCGACTTCACGCTCGCGAACTTCATGCGCGCCCAGCTCTACGGCGTGTTCGGGACGCTGAGCCTCGGGATGCGCGTGCTTGCGTCCGAGAGCGTCGCGATCGACCAGATGTTCGCCCATGGCGGCATGTTCCGTACCGCCGGGGTCGCGCAGCGTTTCCTAGCCGCCGCGCTCGGCGCCCCGGTCGCGGTTGGTGAGACCGCCTCGGAGGGTGGCGCCTGGGGGATGGCGGTGCTGGCTGCGTATGCGGCTGCCGCTGCAGCCGCGCCAGAGGCTACCCATCCCGACCTCAGCACCTACCTCTCGGAGCGGGTCTTCCGAGGTGCCTCGGTGAGCGTCGTCGAGCCCGACCCCGACGATCTCGCCGGCTTCGCGACCTACCTGGACCGCTACCGCGCCGGCCTGGCTGCCGAGCAGGCGGCGGTCAAGGCGTTCTGAACGGATGCTCGTTCTTAGTTGAGAACTCCGGGGTCTGGTTGGCCGGCTCACCACCGGTCCGCCAGATCCCGTCAACCAGTAGACGTTGCGTGAGCCCGAATGCGTCGTCCGGCGTACTCACGGCAAGAGCGCCGAGAGGCGACTCAGCACCGCGTTCGCCGCAACCTCGTACGCGGGAGCGTCTGGTGCGACGGCCTGCACGGCTACGTTATGGCTGCTGGCCAGCTCCGCGATGTTCTGCTCGATCCGGCCGCGGTTGTCGGTCGCGCTGACCAATTTGAACTTGTACGCAGCGAGGGACCGCACACGCTCGCCGTCGACGTCCTCCGACATGAGGACCATCGCTTCGTCTGCGAGGTCAGTGGGGCGCTGGTGCTGAGCGAGTGCGCGTAGCTTCTCCGCGACGATCTCGTCCAGCTGCATCGCCGGGATCTCAAACGGCTCGTAGTACGGAGGCCCGACGGCGACGATATCGGGCGGCTCGATGACGTCCTCTCTGTAGCTGAGCTCGACTGAGATCTGGCCCTGGTCGCCGACCTTCCCACGATAAGTCACGTTGTCGAAGTCGAGGCTGCGGCCACTGTCGGTCTGCGGCTCATGGGGGTTGAGAGTAAGCAGATTGTGGACGCTTGAGGCTCTGATCGCGTCCGCTACCTCCGATGAGTCGAGCTTGTTCTTCGGAGGGTTGATGCGAGTTGCGTCGAGATCTTTGGAGAATCGCTGGTGCTTGTAGACATTGCGAAGAACGAAGCCGTCTTTGAAGCAGAGGCTTTCGCCGAAGCGGTCGACCAAGCCAGCGACCACGGTGACCAGCGCGAAGTCCCGCTCCACCAACTCCGCGTCGCTTCCCGACCGGTCAGTGAGATCCTGGAGTTCGAAGTAGTTGCGGATACGGCGGACCGGAGCGGCCATCAATGTCGCTCCCGGTGTTGCAGCAGTAAGGCCGGGTCCACATTGACCCGCACCATCCAAGTCGGGTCAACCGGCCCGTCTGCTGGTCCTCCCGCGAGCAACGCCGTGGCGCCCGTACTCTTCCCAACGAGGGGAAGGAAAACCCGCGCGGCGTTGTCACCGGCGAGCGTCGTGGCGAGAAAGCCGAGTCGCCGTGCCAGCGCGTGGCCATAGGCGTTGGCGGTGAGCACGGCGAGGCGATCCAGCGAGGCGGAATCTTGATGCAGTAGCAAGTCGAGTGCCTCGGCGACCTGGGACAGCGTCACCCCCAAGGCCGGGCGATCGAGGCTGTCGGCGACGGCACGCTCCGGGTTGGCGATCAACGCCGGCGTCTTCCGGGTCCGAGTCGAAAAGCCACGCAGGCTGGTGGTCGTGTTGGCGTACTTGACCATGGTCCCCCGCCACGACCACTGTCGAAGCTGGGTCTCGACCAGGACATCGATCCGGCGGAAGTGCTGGTCCGTCAGCCCATGGAACTGGAGTGCCCGGCCTGCGGTGATCAGATATGGCCTGGGGGTGAGAGCCTCGATCAGGTCGAAGATATCGGCCGCAACCGTGCCAGCGTTGTCTACCAAGACGTAGACCCCGCGGCGAACGGGACGTAGACGCCCGGCGTCCGCGAGCCTGCGGATCAGCTTGTGGCTTCTTGGGCGGGAGCCAGTCAGCGCATTTAGGACGCCGATGTCGCGTTCGACCAGCACGACGTCTGGTGTGCCGGCTAGAGCAGCCGCGCGAGTCAACGCGGTCTGAGCGTCGAACAAGTTTCCGGCAGCTTGCTGTTGAGGTGCCATTTACCCATATCGTAGTAGCGGTAGGGAGGAATTCACTAGTGCGACATTTCTGCGACGATGGTGGTAGTGATTGCCTTTGCAGATAGAGGATTTGTGTGATCTTGCTGACACTGACGATATATCCGTTATTCGGATATATCGTCAGTGTCAGCAAGATGTCAGACTGGCTTGGTCTCCAGACCTACCGAGTGGCAAGGAAGCAAGATCAAGTGAGTGGGAGCTAGCTGGAGCCGCTGGGGCAGGAGGGACCGATGCTCGACTACACCGCGATGGACTTCGAGACCGCCAACTCGTATCGCGGCTCCCCATGCGCCGTCGGGTTGGTGCGCGTCCGCGATGGGGAAGTCGTTGACCAAGTCCGCTGGCTCATGCGTCCGCCTGCGGACGTCGACCACTTCGATCCCTTCAACGTGTCGATTCACGGCATCACAGCGGACATGGTTCGCGACGAGCCGAGGTGGAGCGAGATGCTCCCGCGGATCGTCGATTACGTGGGCGATGATGTAGTCGTCGCCCATAACGCGCGCTTTGACGTCGGGGTGATCCGACATGCCTGCTCGATCGACGGGATTGCCTCGCCTACGGTCCGGTTCCTCTGCACCCTGGTGATGGCTCGGAGGGCGCTCAGTCTGCCGTCGTACAGCCTGCCGTTTGTGGTCGAGGCGCTCGGCATCCGGTCCGAGAACCACCACGACCCTCTGGCCGACGCCACGGCTGTTGCGGGCATTGTGAGGAAATTGGCCGAGCGGGCGTCTGAAACGAACCTTGCCGGCCTGGCTAACTCGCTACATGTGGCGATCGGGTGGCTGCGCGAGGGCACCTACGGGGGCAGTGCCTCCCTGGAGCACCGGCCGGGGTTGATCCATCCCGGTGTGAACCGAGACGCCGATCCCGATAGTCATCTCTACGGGCGCGTCGTCGTCTTCACCGGCGCGTTGACGTCGATGACACGACAGAGCGCTTGGGAGGAGTGTGCGCGGGCTGGCGCTATCCCCCAAGCCAACACGACCAAGCGGACCAACGTGCTCGTCGTCGGGGACGTCGATCCGGCCTATCTACGACCAGGAGCAACCATCACCGGCAAGACACGGAAGGTGTTCGAGCTCCAGGCGAGAGGTCAGGACATAGAGATCATGACCGAGGACGAATTCCTGCAGTGCCTTGCCGACAAGCCCCTGGATCCGGAGGCTGCGAACGGCAACGGAATCCGAGGACACTCCGACTGAGAAGTTCCTCAGAGCTGCGCTGCAGCCAAGCCCTCTAACGGATTCGAACCGTTGACCTCTTCCTTACCATGGAAGCGCTCTACCGGCTGAGCTAAGAGGGCAAGCGAGATCATGCTAGCGAGTCCTGAGCCGGGGCGTCGAAGATCGGCGGCGAGCAGCAGCGAGCCGCCCTAGGCAGCAGTGCGCCAGTGCCCGCTCATCGTCGGGGCGAGCTGGGCGATGTCGCGGTCGAAGGCGGTAAGGACGGTCTTCAGATCGTTATCGACGTCTGGCTGCGGGCTGAAGCCCAGGCCCAGGACGACGACCGCCAGCACCGACCAGAACATCCCGACCAGCAGGCGTGGGCGTGGATCGGCGGCGAGCTCGACTCCTTCCCGCTCGGCGAAGACTGCGGCAATCGGCTCGGAGGTCTCGAACGCCCAGCCGAACAGTGCGACCGTCAACTCCGGAGCCGAGCCGACGGCCTTAATGACCTCGAGGTAGCGGCGCAACTCGGAAACGTGGGCGTCAAAGCTGTCGTGGAAGGCGTTCCGGAGCGCGATCACCGGTGCCTCCTCGGCCGGACGCCTACGCAAAGCCTCGATCATCCGCTCGATGTCCTGCTGGACCACGGAGATCACCAGGTCTTCCTTGGAGCTGAAGTAGCGGAAGAAGGTGCGCTCAGCGACGTCGACCGCATCGGTGATCGCACGGATGGTCGTCGCCTCGTAGCCGCGCCTTACGAACAGATCCAGGGCAACGTCAATCATCGCCTCGCGGGTCTGGCGCTTTTTCCGCTCGCGCCGCGACTCCGGCGTTGCCGAACTATCGCGCGCGATCGTCGCTGTGACGGTGGCTGCGGGCTCTTCCATGGCTCGATCATAACCAGATCGACCATAAGTGCCAACTGTCAGTTATTGACAGTATCGCGGAACGGGAGTACTGTCAGGTACTGTCAGATTGCGGTGTAGGACACGGGCGCTGACCAGTGCTAACCGTCGACCGCCGCCCGGCACGATCAAGGAGTATCTATGGCAACCGCAGATACGTCTATCACGAGCCCTCGCAGCCGATCAGGTGGCGGTGGCGGTCGCCAAGCCACCGCCGTGAGTCGCCAGGACGGCAACATGCGAATGCTGATTGGCGTCGTGCTCGGCGTGATCATGGTCGCCCTGGACTCGACGATCATCGCGGTCGCCAACCCGCGTATCCAGGTTGATACGCATGCCTCGCTCGCCAGCATCCAGTGGGTCAGCAACGCCTACATGCTCGCGATCGCGGTGTCGCTGATCACCGTGGGGAAGATCGGCGACCACATCGGCCACCGCCGCGTCTTCACGATCGGCATGATCGGCTTCGGGCTTACCTCGGGCGCGATCGGCGTCTGTGGCGACGCCTTCAACTCGATCGGCGTGCTGATCGCTCTGCGCGCGGTAGCCGGGATGTTCGGCGCCGGGCTGATGCCTTCGGCGCTGGCGCTGATGCGCGAGAACCTGCCGGCGGAGAAGCTGAGCAGCGCGTTCGGCGTCTGGGGCGGCGCGGTCGGTTCCGCGACCGCGGCCGGCCCGATCATCGGCGGCTTGCTGGTTTCGAACATCAACTGGGAGGCCTGCTTTTACATCAACGTCCTGATCGGCGCGATCGCGGTGCCGCTGACGCTGCGGTACGTACGCGAAACCGTTCCGTCAAGCGCGGCGCGGAGCTTTGACATTCCCGGTATCGCGACGCTGACCGTCGCGCTGTTCCTGATCGTCTGGGGGCTGATCAAGTCCTCGAGCTACGGCTGGGGATCAGGCAAGACGATCGGCGCGCTGCTTCTCGGCCTGATCGTGCTCTTGGTGTTCGTCTGGCGGGAGTCGCGGGCGGAGGTGCCGCTGATCCCGCTGTCGCTGTTCCGCTCACGGAGCCTGTCGATCGGCATCGTCTTGATGCTGATGGTGATGTTCGCGCTGTTCGGCTCGATGTTCTATATCACCTTCTTCTTCGAGAACGTGCACGGGTACTCGGCGACGATGGCAGGCGTGCACCTGCTGCCGCTGACCGCGGCGCTTATCGTTGCCGCACCGATCTCCGGGCTGGTGACCCGGCGCATCGGTACCCGCCCGCCGATGGCGATCGGCTTCGTGCTTGCCGCGGTCGGTCTCTACGGCCTCTCACGGTTGTCGGCGAACGCCGGTTCCGGCTCGACGATCCCCTGGCTGATCATGATCGGCTTCGGCGTGGGTCTGGCCCTCATCGTCATTGTCGACGTGATCGTGGCCGGTGCGCCCATTGCACTTGCAGGCGTCGCGAGCGGCGTCCAGGCGACCGCAATGCAGATCGGCGGCGTGCTCGGCACCGCGGTGATGGGCTCGGTCGTCGCCTCGCGGGTGGGGACGCTACTACCGAAGCACTGGGCCGCAGCTCACCTGCCGGCGTTCACTGGCGCGTCGCTGGCGCAAGCAAAGGCGGCAATCGCGCTTGGTATTGCCCCAGTCACCGCCAAGACTCCCGCGTTAGTGGCCAGGCTGATTGTCGGCGTCACGCACCAGACCTTCGTGGGCGCGCTGTCGACCGCTTTCCTGATTGCGGCGATCGGTGTCCTGGTCTGCGCCGGCCTGGCATTGCTTACGCGTGCAGAGGACATCGAGCCGGATGAGGAGGTCGACGAGCCGTCTTATCAGGGCGCGATCGCCGATCCAGCCACCGAGGCGGGTGCGCGTTAGCGGTCGAAACTTGCTCGCGTCCACCATGCCCGCTGCCTCAGCGTAGGACCACAGGCCTGGTCCAACGTACAGCGCCGTCGCAGGGATGAACGGCGCCGCCCGCAAGGCCCGATCGCCGCCGCCGTCGACCAGCAGCGCCCAGACCCGCTCGAACGGGACTTGCCCGGACAGCTCGTCGAGGTCGACGCCGCGGGACCGCAGCACGCCTCGGGCCGGATCGGCCTCGGAGACCTCCGACGCGCCCGCGACCACGCCTTCGAGCCCTTCACCAACGTCTTTACCGCTCGTCGCCCGTACCAACTCCGGGCACCAGCCGTCAATTCGTCGCTGCAGTCCGTCATCATGGCAAGCTGTGGAGAGAATCGCTGGCACTGGAGCGGCCGCGGACGCACGGGCCGCACGCGGTGGGACGGATGCCCCGCATCGGTAGGCCGGCGATCGACCTGACGCGGCCGCGTGGGGTCTTCGAGATCGTCTCCGCGGCAGTTCGACTCTATGCCGGCTACCCGGGGATGTTCATCTCGCTGGCCGCGCTGATCCTGTTGCCGTACATGCTGATCGTGGTCGCGATCGGCCACGCGAAGGCGCTGCTCGGCGAAAGCAGCTCGCTCGACACGCTCGTGCTACTGCAACTGATCTACTGGGTGCTGTTGCTGCCGCTGATCTCGGCCTTGCAGATGCAGGCGATCGTCGCAACCACCGAGAGCGCCCGGCCGCGGCTCTGGCGGGTCATCCGCGGGGCGCTGCCGGCGGTGCCGGTCGTCGTGGCGGCCCAGATCATGGCCGGCATCGGCATCGTCGTCGGCCTGATGGTGTTCGTGATCCCGGGGATCTACATGGCGGTCCGCTTGGCGGTGGTGGCGCCGACCGCCGCCTTCGAGCGCCAGGACTGGATGAGCACCCTGCGCACCGCCTGGCGGATGACCCGCGGCAACGCGTGGCGGGTGCTGGGCCTGCTGCTGGTCGTGGGCATCGTGATCGAGGTGCTCGGCGACGTGCTGATCAGTCTCTCCAGCGGCGCCACCCTGGGCGTGCAGGTTGCGATTGCGATCGTCATCACGGTGCTGCTACAGACATTGCAGACGCTGGCAACCGCGTTGCTGTACTTCGACCTGCGCAGCCGCGAGTAGCGGTCTGCGGTCTGCGGTCCGCGACCTGCGGTCGGCCGCGCGCCGCGCGCCCGGCGGTGGCCAGCCACGCGCCCGGTCTCCGGCGTCGGGGCCGTGACCTGCCACGGACCCGGTCGTGACGGGCCAGCGGGCCCGTCACGACCGCAGATACTTCACTCCCCGGCCTTGCTGTCGTCGGTCGACTCCGCGGCCGTGTCCGCGGCCACGTCAGCCGGCTTGTCCGGTGCCGCGTCGGCGGTCGTCTCCTGCGGCTCGGCATCTGCAGCAGCGTCCGTCTCGCTGCCCGTGGCCGGCTCCGGCTCGCTCGCCGGGGTCGAGGGGTGGCGTCCCAGCGCCAGGTCGGCAAGCTCGTCCAGAGCCTCCCGCAGCGAATGCATGCGCTCGGAACCGAGGCGGCTCGTGAGTCGGCTGTCAACTGTGTGGATCGCGTCGTTGATCACCTCGGCGGCGTGATGACCCTGCTCGGTGAGGGAGATGATGAGGCGCCGGCGATCCTCGGGATCGGTGCTGCGCTTGATGTAGCCGCGCGAAACGAGCGTGTCGATCAACTGGCTTGCCGCCTGCTTGGAGGTGCCGAGCCGTTCGACGAGGCTCGCCAGTGCGGCGTCGCCGTGGGTCTTCAGGCTGGACAGCAATAGCGTGCCGCGACGAGGGATGTCCTCGTGTCCCGCGCGCCGCAGCGCGCTTTCGATCGCATCGCTGTAGGCGCCGCGAGCGCGGCGCAGCAGTCCGGCGAGAGTGTCAGTCAGATGGGGGGGTTGTTCGCTCATGTGTCGAGACTATAGTACGGATTCTTGACGGTCAAGAAACATGACCAGAATGCGGGCAGGCAGGCAGGCGGGGTAGCCGGCGCGCGGGGCGGCTGATGTGCGCGCGGGTGGTACGTGGCGTGGAGGTGAGGTGGCAAGCGCCCGGCGCGCCGCCTTCGTACGCTGTCCCCGATCGTCTTACGCAAACACTCGTCTCCGGAGGTCGCAAGATGGCAGTCAGGATCGGAGTCCAGCTACAGCCCCAGCACGCACCGCTGGCGGCGCTGCGCCAGGCGGCAGCCGAGGCCGAGCAACTCGGTGTCGACACGATCTACACCTGGGACCACTTCTACCCGCTCTCCGGTGAGCCCGATGGCATGCACTGGGAGGGGTCGATCGCACTGGCCGCGATCGCGACGGTGACTGAGCGGGTGCGACTCGGCGGGCTGGTGTTCTGCAACTCCTACCGCAACCCGCAGCTCCTGGCCGACATCCACCGGACGCTTGATCACCTCTCCGGTGGCCGCATGATCTTCGGAATCGGCGCCGGCTGGTTCGAGCGCGACTACGCGGAGTACGGCTACGAGTTCGGGACCGCGCCCGAGCGCCTGCGCGCCCTGCGGCGCGACCTGCCGCTGATCAAGTCGCGCCTCACCAAGCTGAGTCCGCCGCCGCTTGGCCCGTTGCCGCTGATGATCGGCGGCGGCGGCGAGCAGGTGACGCTGCGCCTGGTTGCCGAGCACGCGCAGATCTGGCACTCGTTCGGCGACCTGGACACCTACCTGCACAAGTCCGCCGTGCTTGCCGAGCACTGCGCGAAGCTCGGTCGCGATCCGGCCACGATCGAGCGTGTCTGGGGGACGGACACGAGCGATGCCGAGGCGCTTGCGGGCCTTGCCGACGCCGGTGTGGGCGAGCTCACTGTCGGGATCACCGGCGCCCCGGACGGCTACGACCTCGAGCCGCTGCGTGCGCTGCTGCGCTGGCGCGACCGCTACAACGAGGCACACTGAGCCCCCGGTGACGAGTCTGCTGCGTCAGAACGCGCCGCCGTCGCGGCGCGGGCTGCTGGTGATGCTGGGAGCGCTGTCGATGTTCGCGCCGCTGGCTACCGACATGTTCCTGCCGGGGCTGCCGGCGCTGCGCGCGAACCTGCACACGAACGCCGCGCTCGCGAACCTGGCGCTGACGGCGGCGGTACTGGGCCTCGGCCTCGGGCAGCTGCTGGCCGGACCGCTGAGCGACTCGCGCGGGCGGTCGCTGCCGCTGCGCATCGGGCTGGTCGGCTTCACGCTCGCGTCGGTGCTCTGTGCGCTCTCGCCGTCGATCTGGCCGCTGATCGTGGCGCGCTTCGTGCAGGGTCTCGGCGGCGGCGCGGCGATCGTAATCGCCCGCGCCATCGTGCGCGACGTCTATGGCGGGGTGCGGGCCGCGCAGCTGTTCGCGACGCTGATGATGGCCTCGAACATCGCCCCGGTGATCGCGCCCGTGATCGGCGGCGGCGTGCTCGTCTTCACCGACTGGCGCGGGATCTTCGTCGTGCTGACGCTGATCGGGGTTGCGCAGCTCGCCGGCGCGTTGTGGCTCGTGCCAGAGACGTTGCCAGCTGACCGCCGCGAGCCCGGTGGCATGCGGCGCAACCTGGGCGCGATCGGGCGGCTCCTGCGTGACCGGCGGTTCGCGCCGCTGATGTGGTCGTTCGCGCTGTCCTTCTGCGTCCTGTTCGCCTACGTCTCGGCGGGCTCCTACGTCTTCGAGAACGTCTACAGGGTCTCGCCCCAGGTCTTCGCCGCGATCTTCGCGGGCGGCTCGCTGGCGCTGGCGGCGGTGTCGCGGGCGTGCGTGCCGCTGGTGCGGCGCTTCTCACCGGAGCGGCTGACGCGCTGGGGCCTTTATGGGACCGCCGTCACCGGGATGTTGGTGCTGGTCGTGGCCATCGTCGGTAGGGGTAGTGGCGGTGGCGGGCGCGGCGGCGGGATCTGGCTGATGCTGGCGGCGATCTTCCTGATGATGATCACGGTCGGCGTGGTGCTGACCAACGCAGTTGCCGCGGCGATGATTGGTCAGAGCGCCGCGCTCGGCGCCGCGTCGGCGCTGATCGGCCTGGCGCAGTTCGGCCTCGGCGCGCTGGTCGCGCCGCTGGTCGGCCTGGGCGGGGCGATGGACGCCGTGCCGATGGGAATCGTGATGGCCGTGTGTGGGCTCGTGGCACTGGGCGTGAACCTGGTGTTCAGCTCGCCGGCGAAGCAGCCCGCCTGAGTTGGGTGAGTAGGTCGTCGTGGACGGCTTTGGCGCGGGCTTTCAGTAGCAGCCAGTCGTAGCGGATCACGGTGAGGCCGTGTGCGCGGAGTGTCAGCTCGTTGGCGCGGTCGTGGCGCATCTGGGCGACGCTCGTGTGGTCGTCGGCGCCGTCGACCTCGACGACGAGTTTGTGTGCGGGCCAGTATGCGTCGACGGGTACGCTGGCGATGTAGACGTTGCAGCGTGGCTCTGGGATCTTCCATTCCTGGGATAGCTCGAGGAGGAGTTGCTCGAGCTCGCTGTTCGTGTAGCTGATTGCGGGGCGGGCGACTTGTAGGGCTTTGCGGAGGCGTTTGCTGCCGCGCCGGCCGCGCCCGCAAGCTGCGTCGAGGGCTTTGAGGTTGAGCTCGCCGCGGCGGTCGAGCTGGCGGACCGCGCGGCTGACGACCTTGTCGGTGGACGTGGCCGCAAGGTCGAGCATCGCGTACGGCAAGAGCGTCGTCGGAACTCCATCAAACTTCTCGCGCTCGCGGTCCCGGCGCGCGTAGACATGGATCTTGCCTGGGAGTGAGCGGACCTTCTCGCGGGGCGTCGAGACCTCAATCGACGTCGGTGCGAAATCGATCAACCCACGCAGGTGGGCTGCCGTCGCATGGGAAATCGCAGCTTCCGGGCCCGCGTAGAGCACGGCCGCCCAGAGATCGGCGTAGCGGTCAGGAGCGGTGTGGCCGACCGCATAGACCTTGGGGAGGACCCGCGCGAGATAGCCCTGTGACAGCCAGCGTTGGCTGTCGGCGCTGCTCGCTTCGACCCAACGCAGCTGGGCGAAGCTGACGCGTCCGTGTTGCCGGGACGCGACGCGTGCGATTCGTTCTCTGGCCCTATGAGTACTCATTTAATACTTAGAGGCACAAAGAACAAGAAGCCCTCTCCCCTAAGTTGACATAACGCTAGACATTCGGGTCAGTTGCTCGCAAATAGCGGTCGATTTCAAGGGCGCGACCCCACCGCGTGGGCGCCCGCTGGCGCCCACGCACACTTGCCCAGGTGGTCCTAACGCCCAGGCGCCCGCCCAGGCACCCAGGGCTCTCAGGCCCCAGCGCCCGCACCCTCGCTTCAGACCGCGGCGCCGTTGGCGAACAGCTTGACTTCGATATTCCCCCGGGTGGCGTTCGAGTAGGGGCAGACCTGGTGTGCCGCGGCAACCAGGCTCTTCGCGAGCTCGACGTCGTCGATCGCCGGCAAGCTCGCCGAGAGCTCGACCGCGAGCAGGTAGCCGCCGGCGCCGTTCGGCAGCAGGCTCACCTTGGTGTTGACCGTGGTCTCGCCGGTGTCCAGGTGCTGACGCTCGGCGGCCCGGATCAGGGCGTTGTCGAAGCACGCCGCGTAGCCGACCGCGAACAGCTGCTCGGGGTTCGTGCCCGGCTCCTCGCCACCCATCTCCGCCGGTCGGCGGATTTGTACGTCGAGCGTGCCGTTGTCGGTCCAGCCGTGACCGTGGCTGCGCCCGCCGGTCGCGGTGCCGCTTGCTGTGTAGATAGCTTTAGCCATGAGCCGAGCATATTCAGCGGTGAGCGTGTACTGGGAGAGTTGTGGCAAACGATGGGCCTGATCAACCTCGAGCCGAGCTGGCATCCGGGTGAGGAGGTGCGCTGGCGCCGGCCGGCGGCTCGCTCGCGCGACGATCGCGTCGTCAGCGGCACCCTGTTCGCAAGCACGCTCGCCTTGGTGTTCATGCCGAACCGGCTGAACCGCCACCGCGACCTTGTCTCGGTGCGGATCCCCTGGCAGCAGGTTCGCCGGATCGACACGGTCGCGCCGTCGCTGTCGATCGCCGGTCGCGCCGGCGGTGGCCTCCGGCGGCGTCTGCGGGTGCTCAGTGCCGACCCGGAGACGGGTGCCGAGCTGTTCGTGATCAACCATCCCGAGCAGATCGCGATCGAGTTGCGCAAGCTGATCCCGGCAGCCGTCGCTGACGGACCCGGCCCCGCTGGGCCGGGTCCGGTTGGGCCAGGACCCGACGGTGAGTCCATGGCTAGGCCAGGTCCGACTGCCCCCACTCCAGGTCTCGCCGGCCCGTCCACCGACGACCCTGCCCCGACCGGCCGGGACGCCTAGGCGATCTCGACCTGGACGGTGCGCGCGACCTGCGCGCCGAGCGTGTGCGGGCGCCGCTCGATCAACAGCTCGCAAGGTCCGTCGAACGGCTGCCGGGAGACCATCTGGACCTTCGTGCCGATGCCGATCTGCTGTTCGGTGAGGAACTTCAGCATGTCCGGGTTCGAGTCGGATACGCGCACGATGCGCGCACGCTGCCCCGGCTCCAGGTCGGCGAGCGTGGGGTGGTGCGGCGATGGCTTGATCACGAGCTCATCGGTGGGGATCGGATCCCCATGCGGGTCGGCGGTCGGGTCGCCGAGCTTGGCCGCGATCCGGCTGATCAGTTCGTCGGAGGCGGCATGCTCGAGGGCGTCGGCGAACCTGTCGACCCCTTCCCAGGGGATGGCGAGGGTCTTCGCCAGGAACGCCTCGAGCAAGCGGTGGCGGCGGATCACGCGCAGCGCGAGCTTGACGCCGGCATCGCTCAGGCGCACGCCCCGATAGGGGACGTGTTCGACTAGGCCGCTGCTGTCCATCCGCTTGAGCATCGTCGAGACCGAGCCGGCGGTGACGCCGAGCCGATCCGCGACCGCGCTGGTCGAGGTCGGGTCGACGTTGCCGGACGTCAGCGAGAAGATCGCGCGCGCGTAGTCCTGGGCTGAAGCTGAGATCTGATGGCCGCCGGGACTTTCAAGCTGCGCGCTGCCCGACGGACTTGCCACGGTCGGTGCAGGCTCCTCCATGCATGAAGCGTACCCCAGCCGGAGGATGTCCAGGCGCTGTCGACAATGTTTATTCGCACCGGTGAGCCGGGATTTGTCCCCCCCAAGACTCGAAGTTTGATGCTGTGAACTTTTGTGTTATAGTCCGACGTGGCTCCAATCGAAAGCAACCCCGAAGAAGGCAGTGGATGTTATGGCTTCAGAGGAAGGTGTAATCACGGCGCTACCTGGGGCCGCCCCGCTGGTGGGTGGGCTCGAGGCAGGTCGCGTCCAAGCTCCAAGCAAGCTCGCGCAGATCCTCTCGAAGGGTCGAGTTCGCGCAACCCTCTCGATTCTCGGTCCGGCGTTCGTCGCGTCGGTCGCCTACGTCGACCCGGGTAACTTTGCCACCAACTTCCAAGCCGGCTCCGAGCACGGCTATCTGCTTGTCTGGGTGATCATCGCCGCGAACCTGATGGCGATGCTGATCCAGTATGTGACGTCCAAGCTCGGTCTCTACACGAAGAAGAGCCTGCCGGAGGTCTGCCGCGAAGTGTTCCCGCACCACTTCAACGCGTTCATGTGGGTGCAGTCAGAGATCATCGCGATGGCAACCGACCTCGCCGAGTTCACCGGCGCCGCGGTCGGCTTGAACCTGGTTTTCGGGATCCCGCTGTTCACCGCTGGACTCATCACCGGCGTGGTCTCGTTCATCGTCCTCGGCCTCCAGCAGCGCGGCTACAAGAAGTTCGAGATCGGGATCATTGCCCTGCTGTCTCTGGTCGCGGCCGGCTTCATCGCCGACTTCGTCATCATCGGCAACCAGTCCTACGGCGGCATCGTACACGGCATGTTGCCGCGGCTGGGTGGTGGCGACACCATGATCTTGGCGATCGGCATCATCGGCGCGACCGTGATGCCGCACGTCGTCTACCTGCACTCGGCCCTGCAGGAGGATCGAATCAAGCCGGTCGACGCGCGCGAGCGCCACAAGCTGCTGAAGTTCAACCAGCTCGACTGCATGATCGGGCTCAGCCTGGCGGGGGTGATCAACCTGCTGATGCTCTGCATCGCGGCGGCGCTGTTCTACCGCCACGGTATGACGGGCATCAACGACCTCGGCCCGATCCACGCGCACATGGCCACGATGGTCGGTGGCGGCGCGGCACTGGCGTTCGGCGTTGCGCTGATTGCCTCGGGGCTCTCGTCCTCGAGTGTCGGCACCTACGCCGGTCAGGTCGTGATGCAGGGCTTCATGCATTGGAAGATTCCGACGACGTTGCGGCGGCTGCTGACGATGATCCCCTCGCTGATCGTGCTGGGGCTCGCCGTCAACACGACTGACGCGCTGGTCTACTCGCAGGTCCTGCTTTCCTTCGGCATCCCCTTCGCGATCATCCCGCTGGCGCTGTTCACGCAGCGCGCCGACATCATGGGCGAGGGTGTGAACCGTCGTATCACGAGCGGGGCGCTGTGGGCAACGGTTGTGATCATTACCGGGCTGAACTTCTACCTGCTCTACACGACGATTCCCGGCCTGCTCTGACCTAGCCTGGACCGGCTCGAGCCGGGCGGCTTGCGCTCCCCGTGCTCCAGCGTCGACAATGGAGAAAATGCCTGAGCCTTCGAGAGATCCCCTGGCCGACCGGCTGGCAGGGATGAGCACCAACATCTTCACGGAGATGACCCAGCTCGCGCAGCGGACCGGCGCGATCAACCTCGGTCAGGGCGTCCCCGAGATCGGCACGCTCGATGCGACGATCGAGGCGGCGGTAACGGCGCTGAAGAGCGGTATCGCCGCGAACCAGTACGCGCCGGTCGCCGGCGTCGAGCTGCTGCGGGAGGCGGTGCGCGCGCACCAGCGGCAGCACTACGGACTCGAGTGCGAGGACGTGCAGATCACGTTCGGCGCCACCGAGGCGGTTGCCGCGGCGCTGCTGGCGCTGGTCAACCCCGGCGACGAGGTCGTGGTCCTCGAGCCCTTCTACGACGCGTATGCCGCCTGCATCCAGCTTGCCGGTGCCCGGCTGCGGCCGGTCACCTTGCGTGCCCCGGCCTTCGCGGTCGAGGCGGACGTCCTCGAGCAGGCGATCGGCGCCGCCGGCGGGAAGGCCCACGTCCTGATCCTGAACTCGCCGCACAACCCCACCGGGCGAGTGCTCACCCGCCGCGAGCTCGAGGTGATCGCCAAGGCTTGCATCGAGCACGACCTGATCTGCATCAGCGACGAGGTCTACGAGCACCTCGTCTACGAGGGCGAGCACATCCCGATCACGAGCCTCGACGGGATGGCGGAGCGAACGCTGACGGTCTCCAGCGTCGCCAAGACCTTCTCGCTGACCGGTTGGAAGGTCGGCTGGTGCACCGGCCCGGTGCGCCTCGTCCGCGCCGTGCGCACCGTTAAGCAGTTCCTCACGTTCTCGGGCGGGACGCCGCTCCAGCAGGCAGCCGCGGCGGCGCTCATGCTGCCGGACGAGCAGCTCGCGCCGCTGCGCGAGCTGCTTCGCCAGAACCGCGATGCGCTCGCTGAAGGCATCCGCAATGCCGGCTGGCAGCCGCTGGTCTCCGCCGGTACCTACTTCATGAACGCCGATGTCGGCGAGGCTGCGATGGCTCTCTGCCAGGAGCTGCCGCAGCGCTGCGGGGTCGCGGCGATCCCGACCGCGGCCTTCTACGCCGACCCCACGACCGGCGCGTCGCTGGTGCGGCTCGCGTTCTGCAAGCGCCCGGAAACGATTGCCCAGGCGGCGTCGCAGCTGCAGCGGCTGCGTCGACGGAAGTGGTCACTGGGGCGGTGGCTACGCCGTCGCCGGCACAATCAGCCGCGTCCCAGTCTGAACCCGTCCGCCTGAGCGCGAGCTGAGCCGCCGGCGCGAAGCCGCCGGGCTGAGCCAGCCGGCCGAGCCAGCCGGCCGGAAACCGCCCACCGGACCACCTAACCGCCATCCGGAACTCGCCTGCCCGCGAACGGCCGTAATCTATGGCCGGGTGGCTGTCGGCGACGGCCGCACGATCTCGTTGGGGGATTCGATGAGTCAACGCAGGGAGCGCTGTGAACAGCACGGCTGAAGGTCTCGCAGCAGAGGCAGGGTCTGGCGTGCGCTCCAGCCGGGCGCCGCGGGCGCGGGTGCCCGAGCGGATTTTGCAGCGGCAGTTCCGTGACCGGTCACATCCGCTTTTATGCTGCTTTTGCGGCGATTCGGCGCCGTCGATCGCCCCCCGAGCCACCTGGAGAAACGGACTAAAAGGGAGTCATTGACATGAGCGCGCAGGATCCGAAGGGGGCGCTTTGACGATGGGCAAGCTATCTCGTAGCTTCGACGGCCTCGAGGTCTGGCTGCTCACCGGCAGCCAAACCCTCTATGGCGAGGAGACGCTCCGGCAAGTCGCGGCGCAGTCGCAGACGATCGCGTCGGGACTCGACCAGGCGGCCGAGATCCCGGTGAAGATCGTCTGGAAGCCGGTGCTGATCGACCCCGAGTCGATCCGTCAGACGATCGTCGAGGCGAATGACGCCGGCAACGTGATCGGCGTGATCGCGTGGATGCACACGTTCAGCCCGGCGAAGATGTGGATCGCGGGGTTGAAGGCGCTGCGCAAGCCGCTGCTGCACTTCCACACGCAGATCAACTCGGCGCTGCCGTACAGCGAAATCGACTTCGACTTCATGAACCTCAACCAGGCCGCCCACGGCGACCGGGAGTTCGGCTACATCGCCGCGCGACTTGGCATCCCGCAGACGATCGTGGTCGGTCACGTCTCCGACGCGAAGGTCCGCATGCGGGTCGCGACCTGGATCCGCGCTGCCGCCGGCTGGCACGCCCTGCAGGACCTGAAGGTCGCGCGCTTCGGCGACAACATGCGCTACGTCGCAGTCACCGAGGGCGACAAGGTAGAGGCCGAGACGAAGTTCGGCTTCGAGACCAACACCTACTCGGTGAACGAGCTCGCCGACGTTGTCGCCGCCGCCACAGATGCGCAGATCGACGCGCTGATCGACGAGTACGAGGACGCGTACGAGATTGTGCCGGAGCTGCGTCGCGGCGGCGAGCGTCATCAATCGCTGCGTGAAGGCGCCGCGATCGAGGTCGGCCTGCGGACCTTCCTCGAGGAGGGCGACTTCGGCGCCTTCACCGACACGTTCGAGGACCTCGGCGCGCTCAAGCAGCTGCCCGGCCTCGCCGCGCAGCGGCTGATGGCCGACGGCTACGGCTTCGGGCCGGAGGGCGACTGGAAGACCGCCGCGTTCCTGCGTGCGGCCAGCGTGATGGGCACGGGCCTGCCGGGTGGCGTCTCGCTGATGGAGGACTACACCTACGACCTCGCGAACACGCCGAAGCTGATCCTCGGCGCCCACATGCTCGAGGTGAGCCCGACGATCAGCACCGCGAAGCCGCGGCTGGAGATCCATCCGCTCGGCATCGGTGGCCGTGAGGACCCGGTGCGGTTGGTGTTCACCGCCGACCCGGGGCCCGCGATCGTGGTCTCGATCATGGACTTCATCTCCCGCTTCCGCCTGGTCGCGAACGTGGTCGATGTCGTCAGGCCGCAGGCCGACCTGCCGAAGCTGCCGGTCGGCCGGGCGTTCTGGGCGCCGCGTCCCGACTTCACTACCGCAACCACCGCTTGGCTGACAGCCGGTGGTGCGCACCACACGGTGTTCTCGAGCGCGGTCGGGCTCGACGCCTTCAGCGACCTTGCGAAGATGGCGGACGTCGAGCTGCTGGCGATCGATGAGACCACCACGCTGCGTGACTTCGAGCGGGAGATCCGCGCTAACGCCGCCTACTACCGCGCCTGAAGGCTGCCATTAGCACGGATCGGTCCGGGAAGCAGCAGCGTACCGGACCGACCCGCTCCCGGATTAAGATCGCTGGCCTACGAGATGGATGGAGGAAAAAGCATGAAATACGCCGAGCTACGTGAGCAGGCGCTTGAGGCGAATCTCGAGATCGTCCGAGCCGGACTGGTGGTGCTGACCTTCGGCAATGCCAGCGCGCTGGATCGCGACGCGGGCGTCATGGCGATCAAGCCCAGCGGCGTCCCTTATGACGACCTGTCCCCTGAGACCATGGTCCTGATCGATCTCGAGACCGGTAGCACCGTCGAGGGTGATCTGCGTCCATCGTCCGACACGCCGACGCATCTGGTCCTCTACCGCCGGTTCTCCACGATCGGCGGCATCGTCCATACGCACTCCCCGTTCGCGACGGCCTGGGCGCAGGCATGCCAGCCGATCCCGTGCCTGGGTACCACCCATGCGGATCACTTCTACGGGTCGGTTCCGGTCTCCCGCAAGCTGACCGCCAGCGAGATTGCTGGCGAGTATGAGGCGAACACGGGTGTGGCCATCGTCGAGACGCACCTGAGCCTGGGGCTCAACCCGCTGCAGATGCCGGCCTCGCTGGTTTGGAGTCACGGGCCGTTCACCTGGGGGCCGGATGCCGCCACAGCGGCCGAGAACGCAGTCGCCCTCGAAGCGGTCGCTGCCAGCACGCTGCGCGCCTGCCAGATCAACCCGTCGATCTCGAGTGTGCAGCCCGAGCTGTTGGACAAGCATTTCCTGCGTAAGCACGGTGCCAATGCCTACTACGGGCAGGTTGCCTAGCCGTTAAGCGTCCGGCGGAGGCTGACGGCGTCGGCTACGGCCTGCGCTCGTCAGCCTTCATTACCGCTTCCGCCGTTGCGGCGTCGGTTATCAAGACATCGACGACGCCACTTCGTAAGGCGCCGAGGATCGCGATTGTCTTGACGTCGCCGGCAGCGACCGCGATCACCTTCGGGATTGCCCGCAGCTCCTCCCACTCCACGGCGATCAGGCGGTCGTCCAGCACCGTGAGCGGCTTGCCGCCGGCCGTGAAGAAGCGCGTGCAGATGTCGCCGACGGCGCCGCCGTCTGTGAGTCGTTTTATGTCCACTTCGCTGATGTGGCGGTAGCGGACCAGCGGCGCATCGGGGTTGACGGCGCCGATGCCAACGAGCGCGAGCTCACAGGACCGGGCCGCGGCTATCGCGGCTGAGATCGACCGGTCGCTGAGCAGTGCCCGCCGGATGTCAGCCGAGTCGACGAGTACCGGCGCATGCAGGTAGATGACGCGACTCTCCGGATAGAGGGAGGCCATCGCGCGCGTGAGCCCGAGATTGTCGCGGCTGCTGCCGGTGTAGCTGATACCGCCGTGTAGAACGGAGACTTCGAGGTGTGACACCGTGCCGGCAACGAGGTTCTGCACGGTCTTCTCGAGCATACGGCCGAAGGAGATGCCTACGCGTATGCCACTCTCGAGCTGTGAGCCGATGTAATCGGCCGCGACGCGCGGGACGTCGTCGAAGTCGGCGGCGACGACCGCACGGCGAATACCGAAGCGCTCGGTGAGCGCGATCGCGATTTCGCTGGCGTGCTCGCGCGGCCGGCGGATCTCGAAGCGCACGATGCCCATGTCTCGGATCTGGCTGATGTAACGAGAGATCGTCGATGGGTCGCGACCGAGGCTGTGTGCGATCTGCGCCTGCGACTCGCCGTTCAGGTAGAAGCGCGTCGCGATGTCGACGAACTCGTCGATGTCAGCCGGTGGGATTGGGCGGACGCCTGGCGTGCTGCGATCGATCGACTCACCTCCTGGCACTGTTTCTGCCCTCCTCCTCAGGCGCCGAGCTCGCAAACGCCGGTTCGATCCGACCATTCTCAAGACCAGATTGCGCTTTCACCAAGATCATGCTACATGATCTTGACAGATCTCGCATGTTTGTGTAATCTGCAAGAGCGTGTAGGGGGTTCAAGATATTGCAGGTGCGTCCGCGCCGTAGACGTTTGGCCCGCTTAGCGCCGCATTCCTGTCCTGGGGAGGAGGAATCTTTGAAAATTCTCGCTGTCGGAGACTCGTTCATGCCGGTGGAGCATTTTCGGACGGCATTTGCGCCGTTAGAGGCGCATCACGAGATCGCGTATCTGCAGGTTGATCCCGAGAGGGAGTTCAAATCAACCGAATCGGCGGCACGGCTGACCGAGTACCAGGGATCGCCCGCGGAGCTGGCCGAGCACATGGCCGGTGTCGAAGTGCTGGTGGTCCAGGGCGCACCGGTGACGCAGGAAGTTGCTGAGGCATCGTCAGCACTGAAGCTGGTCGGTTGCGCACGCGGTGGCCCCGTCAATGTCGACGTGGCTGCGTTGACGCAACTCGGGCTGCCACTTGTGAACACCCCGGGTAAGAACGCCGACGCCGTCGCCGATCTCACGGTTGCCTTCCTGGTAATGCTCGCCCGTGGTCTGCCGAAGGCACAGCGCTTTCTGGAAGCAGGGCACCAGCTCAAAGACAATTGGGAGGGCGCGAAGTTCATGGGTTCCGATCTCCGAGGTCACGTCCTCGGACTCGTCGGGTACGGTCGCGTAGCCCGGCTTGTGGCCAGGCGTGCGGCTTCGTTCGGCATGGGCATCGTCACGTACGACCCCTACGTCACGGTCGAGGATGAGAACGTTCGTCAGGCGGAGAGCCTTGACGAGCTGCTCGCGACGGCCGACTTTGTCTCGCTGCACATGCGCGCGAGCGCTGATACGGCGAACCTGTTCGACGCCGAGACATTCTCGAGGATGCGGCGCGGTGCCTTCCTGGTCAACACGGCTCGCGAGTCGTTGATCGACGAGGATGCCCTTGACGCCGTCCTGGCGGACGGATGGCTCGCCGGCGCAGCGTTGGACGTGATCAGGACGACTCCGGAAGAAGACCGCCACCGGCTGCTGCGCCATGAGAACGTGATCATGACGCCGCATCTGGGCGGAGCCACGACGGAGACGCTGGCGCGCGGTGCCGAGATGCTTGCGGCCGAGATCCAGCGACTTGCAGACGGCCGGTCCCTGATCAACGTCGTGAACAGCGGCGTGTTCTCGTCATGAACGGTGAACGACTGCTTGCGCTCGACCTGGGCACTGGCAGTTGCCGCGCGGCGATCTTCGACGCGGACACCGGTGAGCAGGTCGCAATCGCTCAGCGCGAGTACACGCATCCCGATGTCCCGGGCGTGCCCGGGGGCAAAGCGTTCGACTGCGACCGCATCTGGGCGGTCCTGGTTGGCTGTATCCGCGAAGCGCGAGGACTCGCGGGTGGCCCGACCGGATCCGTCAAGGCGGTGAGCGCCTCGGCGATCCGCGAGGGCATGGTTCTCTACGACTCCTCGGGGCGCGAGATCTGGGCCTGTCCAAACGTCGACGGTCGCGGGGGCATTGAGGCAGCGGAGCTGGTCCAGTCCGGCCTTGCGCAGAAGATCTACGAGCAGGCCGGGGACTGGGTGTCGATCACGGCTCCCGCGCGACTTCGCTGGATCGCTCGGCATCAGCCGGACGTGTTCGATGCGATCGCCGGTATCGGCATGCTCGGTGACTGGATGCTGACGAGGCTATCCGGCGTGATGGTCACCGATCCCTCGCTCGGATCGAGCTCGGGCATGTTCGATCTCGCGCGGCGCGATTGGTCCGACTCCGTGCTCGACATCTGTGGGCTGTCGCGGTCATGCTGTCCGCCGGTCGTCGAACCGGGCACCGTGATCGGGTCCGTCAGCGAGTCGGTGGCTGCGCAGACCGGCCTCGCCGCCGGCACGCCGGTGGTCGTAGGTGGCGCCGACACGCAGCTCGCCCTGCTCGGACTCGGTGTCTCCCAGCCTGGGCAGGTGACGGTGATCGGTGGCACCTTCTGGCAGAGCACGGCGGTGCTCGATGAACCACTGATCGATCCGCAAGCACGGCTTCGCACCCTTTGCCACGCGCAGCCGGACCGCTGGATGATCGAGGGCGTCAGCTTCCTGGCCGGACTCGTGATGCGTTGGTTCCGTGACGCCTTCTGCGAGCTCGAGGTGGTCGAGGCGGAGCGTCGCGGCTGCGATGTCTACGAGTTGCTGGAAGCGAAGGCTGCGGCTGTCGCTCCCGGATCTAATGGAGTGGTCGGCATCTTCTCGAATGTGATGCAGGCGAACCGCTGGGAGCACGCGTCGCCGTCGTTCATGGGGTTCGACATCGAGCAGCCTGGTCGGTCCGGGCGGATCGAGTGCTTCCGTGCGATCGAGGAAAGCGATGCGTACGTCGCTCGTGGGCACTGCGACATCGTCAGCGAGGTAACCAACCGCCCCATCCAGCACGTGCTGTTCAGCGGCGGCGCCAGCCAGGGCCATCTCTGGCCGCAGATCCTCGCCGACGTACTTGGCGTCCCGGTCAGCGTCCCGCTGGTGAAGGAGTCCTCGTCGCTCGGGGCGGCGTTGCTGGCCGGCGTCGGCGCCGGTCTCTGGCGCGACCCTGCCGAAGTCGGACGCAAGCTGCTGCGGGTGGAGCGCACGTTCGCGCCACAGCCGGAGGCGGCCTCTGCCTACGCGCACCTCTACCAGCAGTGGCGAGAGGTCTACGAGCAGTCGCTCAGCCTCGCTCGACCCGGGCTGCTGCGTCCGCTCTGGCGTGCCGGCGGCGTCGTTAACCAACCCGAATCCAATCAACAGAAAGGACTTACACATGCCTGAGGCAGACTCTCGTCCTACCAAGCAGTTCTTCACTGACATTCCCGCGCCCGACCAGAGCTTCTTCCTGAAGGGGTCGGGCTCCTATGACTGGGGCATGAAAAACCGGCTGGCACGCATCTTCCGGCCTGAGAGTGGTCACACCGTGATGCTCGCGATCGATCACGGCTACTTCCAGGGGCCGACCAGCGGGCTCGAGCGCGTGGACCTGAACATCCTCCCAATCGCCGAGTACGCGGATGCGCTGATGCTGACGCGCGGGATGCTGCGGTCGACGGTGCCGGCCACCCACCACGGCGCGACCGTGATGCGTGCCAGCGGCGGTCCGAGCATCCTCAAGGAGCTCTCGAACGAGCACATCGCGGTGAACATGGAGGACGCGGCGCGGATGAACGTCGACGCCGTGGCCGTGCAGGCGTTCATCGGCTGTGAGTTCGAGACGCAGTCGATCGAGAACCTGACCCGGCTGGTCGACGCCGGCTACCGCTACGGCATCCCAGTGCTCGGCGTGACCGCCGTTGGCAAGGACATGGCCCGCGATGCGCGCTACTTCGGCCTCGCCGCGCGGATCTGCGCGGAGCTCGGCGCGCAGGTCGTGAAGACCTACTACGTGCCTGAGGGCTTCGAGCAGGTGACCGCGGGCTGCCCCGTCCCGATCGTGATGGCCGGCGGCAAGAAGCTGCCGGAGCTGGAGGCGCTGGAGATGGCCTACCGAGCAATTCAGGAAGGTGCCGCCGGCGTCGACATGGGCCGCAACATCTTCCAGTCCGAGGCGCCGGCGGCGATGATCAAGGCCATCGGTAAGGTCGTCCACGAGGGAATGACTCCCCGCGAGGCCTACGGCGTCTATCAGGAGCTGGCGCACACCCCGGCGCTGGCAGGGGCTGAGTGACGTGTCCCGGGAGGAGACGAGAACGCTGCTGCACTCCGGTGTGTGCCTGAGTGTCGGTGTCAACGCCGCCGACCCGCTGCGGTTGGGTGAGCAGCTGGAGGCGGTCAGGTCAGCCGGAGTGCGGATGCTGCACGTGGACGTCATGGACGGTGTCTACTGCCCGCAGATGACCGGGGGGCCGGATCTGGTGAAAGCGCTTCCGGATGGTTTCGTGAAGGACGTCCATCTGATGATCGAGGAGCCTCTGTCGAAGGTCCAGTCCTACGTGGACGCCGGCGCGGACATCATCACCTTCCAGCTGGACGCGAGCAGGCACCCGCACCGTGTGCTGCAGAGTCTGGCCGGCGGAGCCGTCGTTCGCGGCGTCGCACTGACCCCTGGAACGCCGATCGCCGTCGCCGAGCCGCTCTTGGACGAGCTCGAGCTGCTGATGGTGCTGTCCATCAACCCCGGTTGGGGTGGGCAGCACTTCCTGCCGAGCACGGCCGGCCGTCTGGCCGCAGCACGCCGGCTGATCGCGGACCGGGAGATTGCGTTGGCGGTCGACGGTGGCATCACCCGGGACAACATCGCCGCGGCGCGCGATCTCGGGGTCGACGTGATCGTCGCCGGCAGCGCCGTCTTTAAAGGCGGTACGCCGGCTGAGAGCGCGGCTGCGTTGCTTGCGGTGACGGAGCGGATCGAGGTGTCGTGATGGCGACCGCGCAGGAGGCGCCGCTACTCAGCGTGGAAGGGCTGTCGAAGCACTATGGCGCGGTGCGTGCGCTCAGGAACCTGAGCTTCACGCTGAATGCGGGCGAGGTGCTCGGGATCCTCGGGGACAACGGCGCCGGCAAGTCGACGCTCGTGGGGATCCTCTCCGGAACCGTCCACGCCAGCTCCGGCACGTTGCGGCTGCGCGGCGAGCCGCTTGAAGCCCACTCGGTGGCTGCGGCGCACGCCCTCGGCGTCGAGACCGTCTACCAGGATCTGGCGCTGGCGAACGATCTCGCGGTCTGGCAAAACGTCTTCCTCGGTGCAGAGAAGACAACCGGCGGCCTGCTGGGCCGTGCCGGCTGGCTCGACCGCGATGCGATGCGAGACGGTGCCCGCCAGGCGGTCGCGACAACCGGGATCAAGATCCCTTCGATCGACGAGCTCTGTGGCGATCTGTCTGGTGGGCAGCGGCAGACCACGGCGGTGGCGACGGCGGTCGAGTGGGCGCAGACGATGCTGCTGCTCGATGAGCCGACCTCGGCGCTGGGACCGCACGAGACGAGCTGTGTCAACGACCTGGTCAGGAGTGCGGCGACGCGCGGTATCGGAGTGTTGCTGGTTACCCAGGACCTGGCACAGATGCAGGAGGTCTGCGATCGCAGCATCGTGCTTCGCCGCGGGGAGTTGGCCGTGGAGGTGGCGCGCGATGAGCTGCCCGCAACCGAGCTGATCGCCTACATCACGGGTGCTCGCAAGGGTAAAGGGACTTCCGGCCCGCGTGCCAGTGTCGCCCCTGAGAAGGTCCAGGACAGGGCCCGCGTAGCGGTAACACCGGTCGCCAACCGCGGCAAGCGCTCGTGGGTGCAGAGCAAGCTCGTGCTGCGTGGCGAAGGGCTGACCAAGCTCTACGGCTCGGTGACCGCCCTCGCGGACGTGGACCTCGAGCTGCGCAGCGGCGAGATCCTGGGGCTCTGCGGTCATAACGGCGCCGGCAAGTCGACTCTCGTGGGGATCTTGTCAGGCACGATTCACCCCACCCGCGGGCGCTTGTTCATCGATGGCGAGGAGCGGGTAATCCACTCACCGCTGGATGCACGTGCTGCCGGCATCGAGACCGTCTACCAGGATCTGGCGCTCGCGCCCGAGCTGAACGGCTGGGAGAACGTCTTCCTCGGCGAGGAGCGGTTGCGAGGTGGGCTGCTCGGGAAACTGGGCTGGCTGGATCGTCAGGCGATGGCGGCGGAGACCCATGTCGGCGTGACCGACATGGGCATCGACGTCGGCTCGGTCGACAGGCCGATAGGCGAGCTCTCCGGCGGCCGGCGCCAGGCTCTCGCGATCGCCCGCGCGCGGATGCGCGGGCGCAGTGTCGTGTTGTTCGACGAGCCGACGTCGGCGCTGGGCGTGGAGGAGCAGGACAACGTCAACGCGCTGCTGCGGTCGCTCGCCGACCAGGGCATGGCGGTCCTGCTGATCAGTCATGACCTGCCCAAGGCTCACGCGATTTGCGATCGAATCGTGATCCTGCGGCTCGGGCGCCGGGTGGCTGAGGTCGACCCGGCCAACACGGACCTCGACGATCTCGTGGCCCAAGTAGTGAGTGAAGAGTGATACCGACGAACTACCAGTTTGAGAAGGATGAGAGAGTGACTGAGGTTACACATACGCCGGAGCGGACCACCGGCGATACCGAGCCCAGCGGACCACCACCGCCGGCTCGTGCCGGGGCGCGCACGGGACTCGCACGCACCCTGGACAAGATGGTGAGACGCGGTGGCTCGTCGTGGACCTTCGCGATCCTGGTGCTGCTGATCATCATCTTCTGGATCCTGTCCGGCAGCTTCATCTCGAAGGCCAGCTGGATCGCCACATCGACTTATGCGACCGAGTACGTGCTCATCTCGGTCGGCCAGACGTTCGTGATCGTCGCGGCCGGACTTGACCTTTCCGTCGGCGGTGTGCTGGCACTGTCGGGGATGACCTCGGCGTGGATGATGAACTGGCACGTGTTCTCGGGGATGCCGGTCGTGCCACTGATCGCGATCGGTCTCGTCGTCGCGCTTGCGACCGGCGCGCTCGTCGGGGTCATCAACGGGGCGCTGGTGACCTCGCTGAAGATCTCGCCGCTAATCGTCACGCTCGGCACGATGGGCATCTGCGACGGCCTCGTCGACCTGATGGGCTCAGGCCAGCCGATCGTCGGTGTGCCAGGTCCGATTTCGACGTTCGGCACGTTGGATATCGGGGGGTGGTTACCTGAAACGGTGTTGGCGACAGCGGCGGTCGCCGTGGTGGCTGGCTTACTGTTAGCGCGCACGCGTTTCGGGTTACGGACCTACGCGGTCGGCAGCAGCTCCGAGTCGGCGCGCCGGCACGGTGTCAACGTCACCAAGCACGTCGCGCTGCTGTACACGATCTCCGGTCTCTGTGCCGGGATCGCCGGCTTCGTTGTTCTCGCTCGTTACGGTGAGGCCAACCCGCTCGCCGGACAGAACGACAACATGAACTCGATCGCTGCCGTGGTCATCGGTGGCGCCAGCCTCTTCGGGGGGATCGGGTCGATCTTCGGAACGGTGGTCGGCGCGCTGGTGCTGTCGGTGCTGGTCACCGGACTCGTGACCGCGAACATTCCGGCGTTCTGGCAGCCGGTCGCGGTCGGCGTCGTGCTGATCCTGGCGGTGTTCCTGGATCAGTTCCGTAAGCGTCTGAGCGTCAGGTGACTGACAGCCAGCGAGAGACGCACGCGCGGTCCGCACGGACGCCATGAGGCTGGCAGGAAGTCTCGTTACATCAGCATGAAGGTTCGGGCATTTGCCCAGGGAGGAGTAGCAAGGATGGTAATTAGTGAGTACCGGAGGCATTGTGCTTCCGGGATCCTCTGTGGAGGGCTGGCGGTCGTCGCGTCGCTGGCGATCGGGGCGTGCGGCAGTTCGAGCAGCAAGACCTCGTCGTCGGCGGCGGCGACGGCCCCCGCCAGCACGGCGTCGAGCAGCAGCAGCTCCAGCGGTAGCAGTCAGAGCTCGAGCTCAGCGCCTGCGCTGGACTTGTCGTGCGGGTCGGCGACCAAGGGCAAGACGTACAACATCCCGCTGGTGTCAGCGGTGGTGGCGAACCCGTTCTATCTGACGATGCGCAACGGCGCCGAGCTGGTCGCCAAGGAGTTCGATCAGAAGTGCGGCGTGACGATCAACGTGACTTACCAGGGCGCAACCGACTTCACCGCCGCCTCGGAGATGCCAGTGCTGAGCGCGCTGGAGTCGAAGCCGGTCGATGCGCTGCTGGTCGTGCCGGGGGACTTGGTGGGCAACAACGGCCCGCTCAAGACGTTTCATGCGAAGGGTGCGCCGATCATCACGCTGGACACGACCAGCTCGGACAAGTCGATTCTGTCCAGTGCGATCACGTCTGACGGCTACGGCGGCGGCGAGCAGGCTGCTCGGCTGATCGCGCAGTTCGCGCACGAGAAGGGCACCGTCGCGGTCAACAGCATCGCGGCTGGCGTAACCACGACCGATGCGCGGGTCGCCGGCTTCCTGGCGGGGATGAAGAAGTACGCACCGAACATGAAGATCCTCGGCACGCAATACAACAACTTCAGTATTGCGAGTGCACAGAGCGAAACGGCCGCGCAGCTGCTGTCGAATCCGGGCATGGTCGCGGTCTTCGGCGCGAATGAGACCGCGGGCGAGGGCGCTGGTGCAGCGGTCGATGCCGCGGGTAAGAAGGGCAAGGTGATGGTTCTGGCGTTCGATGCCGACACTCCGGAGGTGCCGCTGCTGAAGAACGGGACGATCAGCGCACTGATCGTTCAGCGACCTGGCTTTGAAGGTCAGCTCGGAATGCAGTACGCGTTCGATTTGCTGACCGGCCAGGAGTCGAAGGTCCAGAAGAACGTCGTTCTCGCGAATGTGGTCGCGACGACGAAGAACGCCTCGTCGCCTGACGTGGCGAAGTACTACTACACCAGCACTAACACGGATTAGCTGGTGGCGTCGTCGGAACGGCTAGGCCCGGACTCGCTCCTCTCCCGAGATCCGGACCTGGTCGTTCCGTGGCAACGCCGGCGACTCCGCATTCCCGCCCGTGCCCGGCGACAATAGGCTCATGCACATGAACCGCTCGCTGAACTGCCAAGCCACGCTGCCAGGTGCCCGCCGATGAGCATCACGGTTGTCGGCTCAATCGCTTACGACACGGTGAAGACCCCGTTCGGCTCGCGCGAGCGAATGCTCGGCGGTGCCGCCACGCACTTCGCCCTGGCCGCCTCATTCTTCGACACCGTCAGGGTGGTGGGACCGGTCGGCGACGACTTCACGGCCGCTGACATGGCAACTCTGCGCACGCGGGGCACGCTCGTCGACGATGTCCGGCGCGTGCCCGGCGGCGAGACGTTCTTCTGGGCCGGCGAGTACGGCTGGGACATGAATGCGCGCACGACGCTCAGCACGGAGCTTGGCGTCTTCGGTGAGTTCGAGCCGCAGCTCAGCGAGCCGGCGCGCGACTGCGACGTGCTGTTCCTGGCCAACGTCCAGCCCCGGCTGCAGCTGTCGGTGCTGGCGCAGTGCCATGAGCCGCGGTTCGTCGCGGTCGATTCGATGGACCTCTGGATCGAAACGGCGCGCAACGAGCTGCTGGCGGTGATCGAGCAATCGAGCTGCGTCGTGCTGAACGACGCCGAGGTCCGGCAGCTCGCCGGCAAGGCGTCGCTGGTCGCCGCTGCGCGCGAGCTGCTGCACATGGGGCCGGATACGGTGATCGCCAAGCAGGGGGAGTACGGGGCGGTGCTGGTTTCGCGCGACGGCTTCTTCTCGTTGCCGGCGTTCCCGCTGGAGAACGTGGTCGACCCCACCGGCGCGGGCGACACCTTCGCCGGTGGGCTTGTCGGCTTCGTCGCGGCGCACTCCGGTGCTGAGATCGACCACGGCCTGTTGTCGACAGCGATGGCCTGTGGCACTGCCGTCGCCTCGTTCAACGTCGAGGACTTCGGCACCGCGCGCGTGGCCCGGCTGACGCTGCCGGAGATCGAGGCACGGATGCGCCGGCTGCACGAGATGACCCGGTTCACGGTGTCGCCGGTGCCGCTCGCACCGGCGGCGGCGTCCGCCTCGGCCGCGCCGGTCTCATTTGCCGCGTCGCCCGTCTCCATCCCACTAGAGGAGCGCTGAGTGAGCGCGCCGGCCAGCCCAGCGCTGGAGCCACAGCCGCTGCGCCTAGTGATCTCGTGCCCGGACCGGCCGGGGATCGTGGCGGCGGTCTCGCAGTTCCTCTTTGCCGAGGGCGCGAACATCGTGCGCTCGGACCAGTACTCGACCGATCCGAGCGGCGGTCGTTTCTTCCTGCGCATGGCCTTTACGCTGCCGGAGGCTGCACGCACACAGTTCGCGCAGCGGTTCACCACCGAGGTCGCGCAGTCGTTCTCGATGAGTTGGCGGCTGTGGAGCTCGGTGCGTCGTAAGCGCATCGCGGTGTTCGTCTCGCGCGATGCGCACTGCCTCTACGAGTTGCTCTACCGCTGGCAGCACGAGGAGCTCGGCGGCGACATCGTCGCGGTCGTCTCGAACTGGGAGGACCTACGCGAGCTCGTCGAAGCGCAGGGGTTGCCCTACCACTACGTACCGGTCACACCCGAGACCCGCGCCGACGCTGAGCGCCGCCAGCTCGAACTGGTGGACGGCTGCGACCTGATCGTGCTCGCCCGTTACATGCAGATCCTCTCGCCGGAGTTCCTCGACCGTGCCGGGATCCCGGTGATCAACATCCATCACTCGTTCCTGCCGGCCTTCGAGGGCGCCAACCCCTACGAGCGCGCCAAGCAACGCGGGGTGAAGCTGATCGGCGCGACCGCCCACTACGTGACGCCTGAGCTCGACGCCGGGCCGATCATCGAGCAGGACGTCGTGCGCGTCAGCCACTCCGACTCGGTCGACGATCTGATCCGGATCGGCGCCGAGGTCGAGCGTGGCGTTCTCGCCCGCGCGGTCCGCTGGCACTGCGAGGACCGCGTGATCCGCTACGGCAACACGACCGTCGTCTTCTGAGCACGGCCGCGACTCGCGACAGGTTTTCCATGGCATTTCTGGAAAACCTGTCGCGAGTCGACGGGCCGGGCACCCGCCAACCGCCTACGCGGCTTTCTCGACCAGCGTCGCGAGCTCGCTCTGGCCGGTGGTGGTCGGGTGGAAGCTCCCCACGATCGGCGTGGTGATGGCGTTCAGCCACGGCCGCTTCGTGCAGACGGCGTGAGCGGCGAAGGCCGATCGCGGGTCGACGTAGCGGAGGTGGCGCCTGGACGCTGCGCTGGCGATCACCTGATCGAGCTGGTTGGCGGCGCCGTTCAGTAACTGCGCGTTCGCGCTCGTCATGTGGGTGGAGCCGCAGGTCTTGGCGGTGCCGCTGAACAGCCGTGGATAGCCGACCACCACGACCCGCGCCTTCGGCGCGCGAGCGCGGATCTTCGAGTAGACAGTGCCTAACCGCCCCGGCAGCGTCTTGGTGATGAAGCTCTCGGCCTTCTGCACGGCGGCGGCGCAGCTCGCCTGCTCGAGCACGCAGGTCTCGAGCACAGTGGTGAATCCCGCGTCGTCGCCGCCGACCTGCACGGTGACGAGAGCGGTCTGACGGTTCAGCGCCCCGAGCTGGCTCTTCACCAGCGACGCCGTCGTCGCTCCGGAGCAGGCCTTGAAGGTCAGCTTGTCGTGGCGGGCGCCGGCGACGAGCACTGCATACGCCTTCGGGCTGCGGAAGCAAGCGCCGCTCGACGGGTAGTAGAAGGCGGTGCCGACGCCGGCGGCGTAGGAGTCACCCAGCGCGACGTAGGCCGGCTTGGCGCTCTTGGCACTGTGCGACGCGCTTGCGGATGCGGCCTGGAGGCCGAGTACGCCGGCGACCAGCGCCGCCAGCGCCAACGTCTTGGAAGCTGCTCTCAGCACACGATCCCCCCGTACTCTGATTCTGCTCGGCTCGCCACACGTGCCGATTGAGGCAAGCATAAACTCCCTGGCGTCCACCACGCGAAGGGGCATCAGATGGCACTTGACTGCACGTACCGCCTCCGCACCCCGCACCGACCAGGGAAGCTGGCGCAAGTTGCCACTTGCATCTCTGTTAACGGCGCCCGGATCGGAGACGTCACAACCATTGCGATCGCCAGGCACGAGATCATACGGGAGATCACGCTCGAGCTGAATGACCAACAGCACGCCGAGCAGGTCGCCAGGGAGCTGGAATCGCTGGACGGCGTCCACGTCCTCTGGTATCACGACCGGGCCCTGATCGCTCACGACGGCGGGAAGATCCGCACCGTTCCGCTGCGGCCGGTCAAGTCGCTGCAGGACGTGCGTGATGTCTACACGCCGGGTGTGGCGCGCGTCTGCGACGCTGTCCGCGAGGATCCGGACCGCGCCCGCGCACTGACGCTGATCGGGCGCTCGGTCGCGATCTGCACGAACGGCACGCGCGTGCTCGGCCTCGGTGATATCGGCCCCGTGGCGGCAATGCCGGTGATGGAGGGCAAGGCCCTCTTCTACGCCCAGTTCGTGGGCGTCACGGCGACGCCCATCCTGATCGACACGAAGGACACCGACGAGTTTGTCGATACCGTCGTCCGGATCGCACCGAGCTTCGGCGGCATCCACCTCGAGGACATCGCGGCACCCGCCTGCTTCGAGATCGAGCGCCGGTTGATCGAGCAGCTCGACAAGCCGGTCATGCACGACGACGTCCACGGCACTGCGGTCGTCTCGCTCGCCGCCGTGATCAACGCGGTCCGCCAGGCCGGGCTCGACTTCGACAACGTCTCGGTCGGGCAGATCGGCCTCGGCGCCGCCGGCTTCGGGATCGCCTCGCTGATCCACCAGGCAGGCGTCGAGCGCGTGATCGCGACCGATCCGAATCCGAGCGCGTGCCAGCAGGCCGCCGACAACGGCATCGAGATCGGCACGCTCGAGGACGTGATGCGCGAGGCCGACGTCGTCGTCGCGACCAGCGGTCGGGCCGACCTCCTCGATCCGTCACTGGTCCGCAAGGGCCAGGTGATCCTGGCGCTTACCAACCCCAAGCCGGAGATCGACCCCGAAGTGGCGCTGGCCGCCGGCGCCGCCTTCGCGGCCGACGGCACCTCGGTGAACAACGTCCTCGGCTACCCGGGGATCTTCCGCGGGGCGCTGGCAGCACGCGCCGCCGAGATCAACCTCGCGATGAAGCGCGCAGCGGCGTGGAAGCTGGCCGACCTGACCGAGGAGTCGGAGCTGGTGCCGGACGTGCTTGATCCGGCCGTGCATCTGGCGGTGGCCGGCGCGGTCCGCCAGGCTGCGGTCGACAGCGGTGTCGCGCGGCTTGACCTCGACGAGCCGAAGTTCCCGATCTGAGGGGGGCGTGGTCGTGCTCGCCCGCTGGCGAGCGCGACCACACAAACGGATGGCCGGCAACTTTCATCACGTCGGCGGTGCGGCCCATGACTTAGACGTAGCCGTCCTCGTCGCTGAGGACGCCGTCGCCGGTTGGTAGTAGCCGGGAGAAGCCGAGCAGCAGGAGCTCGCAAAGCGCGCGTCGTCCTCATCGAGCACCCGGGTTGGTTGCTTGTACCGGTCGATGCCGGCGGCGGCTTCACCGCAGAAGCCTTCTCGGCCATCAACAAAGATCCTTGCATCGATTTTCCTACCCGTCGAAGGGGCTGTGGTACCTCGGGGGACGTACTGAGTTGAGGGAGTCGGACGGCCGGGTAGAGAGGAGGCAGGTGGCCGGGGTGCGTCCCGCTACTAGCCCCGGCCGCCCCTCGACCTCGGGTGTCTCGAGACACCCTGAGAACCGCGCGTCCAAGTCCTGGCTGGACGTGATCGCAGAAAATCCATCATTGCGGATCAAAATTGGCGTAAACTACGATCTCCGCACACCATCGAGGCACACGACCCGATCACCGGCCAGGAGCAACCACATGACCCAAACACTGAAACCCGAGACGCTCGCGCTGCATGCCGGGCAGCATCCCGACAGCGAAACCCATTCGCGCGCGGTCCCGATCTACCAGACCGCCTCGTACGTGTTCACGGACACCGACGATGCGGCCGACCTGTTCGCCCTGCGCAAGCCGGGCAACATATACGCGCGCATCATCAACCCAACCTGGACCGTGCTCGAGGAGCGGCTGACCGCGCTCGACGATGGCGTCGGGGCGCTGGCCCTGGCCTCCGGAGCCGCGGCAGTTACCTACTCGGTGCTTACGCTCGCGCAGTCCGGCGACAACATCATCTCGGTCTCGCAGCTCTACGGCGGGACCTACGCGCTGTTCGCGCACACGCTGTCGCAGTTCGGCATCGAGGTGCGCTTCGCGGATGCCGATGACCCCAGCTCGGTGGCGCGCCTCGCCGACGATAAGACCCGGCTGGTGTACGGCGAGACGGTCGGCAACCCGCTGCTGAACGTGCTCGACGTGAAGGCCTGGGCCGACGCGGCGCACGCCAAGGGCCTGCCGCTGATCGTCGACAACACCGTCCCGACTCCGGTCGGCATCCGTCTGTTCGAGCTCGGCGCCGACGTCGCCGTCTACTCGCTGACCAAGTTCATCGGCGGCCATGGCACCTCGATCGGCGGCGCGATCGTCGACTCCGGGAAGTTTGACTGGACCGCCTACGGCGACCGCTTCGCGGTGCTGACGGCGCCGGACCCCGGGTACCACGGAACCATCTGGACCGACGCGCTCGGTCCAGCGGCCTACATCGGCCGCACGCGGACCGTGCTGCTGCGCAACACCGGTTCGGCGCTCTCGCCGTTCAACGCGTTCCTGTTCCTGCAGGGGATCGAGACCTTGCCGCTGCGCCTGGAGCGCCACGGCGAGAACGGTCTGGCGGTCGCCGAGCATCTCGAACAGCATCCCGATGTCGCCTGGGTACATTACCCCGGCCTCGAGTCCGACCCCTATCACGAGATCGCGAAGCGCGAGCTGATCTACGGCTACAACGGGCTTGTCACCTTCGGCGTGAAGAGCGGCAAGGAGGGCGGCAAGCGCTTCATCGAGTCGCTGAAGCTGTTCAGCCACCTGGCGAACATCGGTGACGCGAAGTCGCTGGCGATTCACCCGGCTACGACCACGCACTCGCAGCTCAACGACGAGGAGCTGGAGGCCGCCGGCGTCAGCCAGGAAACGGTCCGCCTGTCGGTGGGCATCGAGCACATCAACGACATCATCGCCGACCTCGATCAGGCGCTTGCGGCCAGCGCGGTCGCGGCTGCGGTCTGAGCTAATTGCACGGCGCGCCCCCGCGCTCGGGGGCGCGCCGTCAGGGCACCGGTACCGTCCAAAGGCACCGGTAGCCTGACCGCTACAACTCTTGGCCCGGCACAACAGGATGGGCACGGGCCGTTCGGGGCCGCCGCGTAAGCGGCGGCCCCGAACACGCTAACGGGCGAGCGTGCTGCGATTGCCGTCGCAACACGCTGAGTGTCGCTACGCGTCTATCGGTCTATGCTTGCGCGCAGGCGATGAGGCTCGCCTTCAAGCGCACTCGTGTTGTTGACGCATGTGGGTGCTGATGGCTTCTACCGCTGGTCCATTCGGGCCAGGCGGAAGAAACCAGATGGCGACTTTCTCACACCCAGCCAAGCCATTCCTGCGACGACCGCAGCAGGGCGCTCTGGTGTCGCGAGAATCCGACGACCGGGTACTTACGTGAGTGGGATTGATGTCCTGCTGCTGGTCTCGAGTGCGCTGTTCGCGTGGAGCATGGGCAGCCACTACACCGGCTCGGTCGCCGGAACCGCTTATGGCGCGGGCGTGCTCTCGATCCGTACCGCGCTCACGCTGACGGCGGTCCTGACCGTGATCGGCGCGATCGTCGGCTCCGGCAACGTTGTCGGGACCTACACCCGGCTGGTGCCACACGCGCCGACGCTGTATGTCGCGGCCGCGCAGCTGTCGGCCGCGGCGGTGACGACCGCTTCAACCTACTTCAAGCTGCCGACCTCGACGATCCAGGTCTATGCCTTCTCGCTACTCGGCGGTGCGCTGATCGGTGGTCTGCACGTTGACGGTGGGGCGTTCGGGCTGATCGTGCTGGGTTGGGCGCTTGGCCCGCTTACGGCGTTTATCCTCGGACTCGCACTTGCGCCTGCCGGGCTGCGGGTCGCGCGCCGTGGCCAACGAGCGCTCAAGTGGATGCTGGTCGTCGTGGTGGTCTACAGCGCTTTCATCCTCGGCTCCAACGACGTCGCCAACGCCGCCGCGTCGCTGGTCAGTGCCGGGCTGTTGACGACGCGCGCCGCTGCCGCGGCGTGTGGCGCGCTGATGGCGCTTGGAATCCTCACTTGGGGGCGGCTGATGCTGGCGCGCATCGGCCACGACATCCTGCCGCTCGACGTGCCGCTGGCCGCCGCCGCGCAACTGTCGAAGGCGCTTGCGCTGTCGGTCGCCAACGCGCTCGGGTACAACGCCTCGATCAACCAGACGATCGTCGGCGGGCTGGTCGGTGCGGGCGCGGCGACGGCGCGCAGCAAGCTCAACCGCGCGGTCGCGCGCAACATCGTGCTGAACTGGGTGCTCAGCCCGTTCCTGGCGCTCGCCTGCTCTGTGCTCACAACCGAGATCCTCAGGTGGGCGACCTAGGAACCGACCCCCGGCGCGGGTACCCTCTAGCGAGGTGATGAGGCTCACCTGTAACCGCGCTTCGGGCGCTGATGGCTTCTATCGAATCCACCAAGCAACCACGGGAGCGCGCGATGACACTCATGGTCGATATTCCCGGTCGGGAAACACTTTCACTTGAGCACCTGCTGCTCGATCAGAACGGGACGCTTAGCAACCGCGGCGAGCTGATCGAAGGCGTGGCCGAGCGGCTCGCGCGGCTGAGGTCGGAGCTTGCCGTTCACATCCTGACCGCCGACACCTTCGGGACTCTCGAGGAGGTCACCACGCGGCTCGGGGTCAGCGGCGAGCGGGTCGCAAGCGGCGTCGAGAAGCGGACGTTCGTTGAGCGGGTGGGGGGGCAGCGCTGCGTCGCGATCGGCAACGGCGACAACGACGTGGAGATGTTCGAGAGCTGCGCGCTGTCGATCGCCGTAACTGGACCCGAAGGGGCAAGCACGCGGGCGATCCTGGCTGCGCAGATCGTCTGCGCGTCGATCACCGACGCGCTCGATCTACTGCTTGAGCCGCGCGTGCTGGTCGCGACGCTCAGGAGCTAGGCAAGTGCCGATCGAGGCGAAGGCCGATCGCGGCCGTCGCCGCTGGCTCACTCGCGGCGTGATCAGCGTCGCGCTGGCGAGCTTCTTCAGCGACGCCGGGCATGAGATCACGACCTCGGTGCTGCCGAGCTTCATCACGGTCACGCTGCGCTCCACGGCCGGCGCCCTGGGGTTGATCGAGGGGATCAGCGACGGCCTCACCGGCCTGGCGACGTTGATCGCCGGGCCGCTCGCCGACAACACCGAGCGACGCGGGCGGATGGCGTCTGGGGGCTATCTCGTGACGGCGGCGGCGACCGGTGCGATCGGCCTGGCCTCAGGCGTGTTCCAGGCGGGAGTGCTGCGGGCGCTGGCGTGGCTCGCGCGCGGCGTGCGCTCGCCGGCGCGCGACGCGACGCTGGCGTCGTTGGCACCCGACCATGCGTATGGGCGGGCGTTCGGATTGGAGCGCGCCGGCGACAACCTTGGCGCTGTCGCCGGGCCGCTGCTCGCGGCCGGTTTCGTCGCCTGGCTGGGGATCCGCCCGGCTCTCTACCTGGCGGCGATTCCGGGCGTCTTCTCGGCGCTGGCGATCACCGTCGCCGCCCGCGCGGCCCGGCGGCGACACTCAAACGCGCCACCATCACCACCACGGCGGCGTCGGCTGCACTCACAGCTAGCCCAGATTCGGGGGCACGGCGTGTACACGGCGCTGGCGCCGATCGCGGCGTTCGAGCTGGGCAACATGGCGACGACGCTGCCGATCCTGCGTGCCACCGAGCTGTTGCGGGCGGATGGCTACGCAATCGCGGCGGCCACCTCGCTGGCAGTGCTCGTGTACGCGGGGCACAACCTTGCGGCGTCGATCGTCGCCTACGCCAGCGGGCATCTGGTCGATCGGGTCGGTCCGCTGGGGCCGTTCGCAGTGGGGGCAGCGCTGTATCTCGGCGCGTACCTGCTGCTCGCGCTGCTCGCACACGGTTGGGGAACGCTGATCCCGGCGTTCCTGCTCGCAGGCGCCGGGATCGGCTTGGCGGAGACCGCGGAATCGGCGCTGATCGCTGGTGCGCTGCCCGATGCGCTGCGCGGCAGCGGGTTCGGGCTGCTCGGTGGGGTCGAGTCGCTCGGCGACTTTGCCTCCTCCGCAGTCGTCGGTGTGATCTGGATCGCGATCTCGCCCACGGCTGGCTTCATCTACGCGGCCGCCTGGATGCTCGCCGCGCTCATGGCTACGTTGGGCCTGACGCTCGGTCGGCGTCGACAGCACGCCGCGCGATCATGCTGACCAGCCCCTTACGCGGCGGTCCCGAACACGCGCTCGTAGGCGAGCAGGCCGTGGCTGGTCGGCTCGGGCTCGCCCGGCGCGAGCTTGAAGATTGGCTCGCCGTCCGCGGCTGGCGGCGCCGCCAGCAGGAACACGGTGTCGGGACGTTGCTCCTCGTAGAAGCCGTGGGCAAGCTCGTAGAGATGCGTCACGAACAGCACCTTCACGCCTGAGTCGATCAGCGCGGTAATCAGCTGACGGCTGATCTCCGAGCCCTCGCGCTCGTTCGTCGAGGCGAACGACTCGTTGCAGAGCAACATGCCGTCCGGCCCGATCAGCCTGACGATGTTGTGCATGCGCTCGAGCTCCTCGGCGAGCTTGCCGACGTGCATGCTGGGATCCTCCGGCCGCTTGAAGTGCGTGAAGATGCCACTACGCACGTTCGCGGTAAAGCTGGCCGCGCCGACGAACATGCCGCACTGCATCATGAGCTGGGCGAGGCCGATGGCGCGCAGAAGCGTCGACTTGCCGCCGCGGTTTGTGCCGGTCACCAGCACCAGCGCCGCATCCGGCGCCTTGACGTCGTTAGTGACCACCGGACTGCGCGAGTGTAGAGCCAGGCAGACGTCGTAGAGGTCGGTGGCAGCGAGCGTATGGCGGGTGCTCTCACGCGCTCGCGGCAGGTAGGTCGGCAGCCCGAGCTCAGTTAATCGCTCCTGCAGGTTCAGGCAGCCGACGTAGAACGCAAGCTCGGTTTGCAGTGATCGCATGAAGCTGAGCACGTGCTGGGCGGCCTGTGCCGTTGCGTTCGCGGCTGGGTCGAGGCAGCGGTCGGCGAGTTCTGCGACCGCCCGCGCTCCGGCCTCGTCCCGCTCGGAGATCTGGAAGCTGGGGTGGCGGCGGTGTCGCATGGTCGTGACACGATCGCGCCAGCTCTGCGGTTGCGCCTGCAGCAGCACGTAGTCCTGGCCGCGGTTGCCGGCGCCGAGGCGAACGGCGGCCAGTGTGCCACGCTTATCCTGGAGCAGCGCGGTGACCTCGGCGACCTGGTCGAAGTACTCGTCCGAGCACTTGCGCGCGAGCGTCGCGAACAAATCCGTGAACGCTTCCGAGTAAAAGGCCACGCTCGTCTGCTCGCCGACGTCGCGAAGCTGCCGCAGGCGCTTGACGAGCAGCTCGATCACGGTCAGCGAGCGCGACAGGATCGAATGCGCGGAGGCGTAGCTGAGACCCCACTGTTTTTGCTCGTCGCGCAGCGCTGCGGACGCGATGCTGTAGAGCTGGCGGATCGCGTCAGGCTGCGCGAGGCAATCGCGTAGCGCCGCCTGACGGTATGCGATCAATGCCGGATCGGCAAGGCCGTTCAGCAGCGCGGTGCGAGCGACCTGCTCGATGATCGGGTCGCCGCTCGCCATCGCGTCCAGCAGCGTTTGCAGCTCCAGGTCCGTAAGCAGCGCTTCGGCCATCGGTGGCAGCTCGGCATAAGCGTCGAACGCTGCACCGGGCTGCATCAGATGGACTCTCATGCCGCGATCCTTGCCTTGAGCTGGTCGTAGGAGAGGCCGTAGATCTTCGCCAGCAAAACGGCGTGCGCAAGCCCGTCGGCGGGCTTGCGCACGATCCGGAAGGTCCGCACCGTCGGATCCTCGGGATCGACCATGCTCATCATGCTGACCACGTTCTCGCTCAGCCGCGAGAGCTCGTCGATGAAGGTCACATAGAGGCACAGCATCTGCCGGGCGAGCACCTGGTGCAGGACGCGCTCGCCGACGGCGAGCGCGTCCCGGGTCGTGGTCGAACTGAAGCTCTCGTTCATGATCAGGAGGCTGTCGCCGGTGGCCTCGGCGAGGATGTCGTGGATCCGGTAGACCTCCTCCTCGAACTTGCTGCGCAGCGACTCGAGGCTCTCCCGGCGCTCGAAGTGCGTGAAGATCCGGTCGGGCAGGAACAGCTCGGCGCTGCGCCCCGGCACCGGCAGACCAAGCGCCGCCAGGTGATGGATCTGGCCGAGCATCCGCGCGAACGTGGTCTTGCCACCCTGGTTGGGACCGGTCAGGACCAGCACCCGCTCGACGCCGGCGAACGTGAAGTCGTTGCAGACCACGGGCTCGCCGGCGGCGATCAGCCGGCTGGCAAGCGCCAGGTCGAAGGCGTCCTCGACGTGTTCCTGCTTCGACTCGGTGCGCACGATTGGGTAGGAGAAGGCGAGTCCGGCTGCCTGCAGCGGCGCGATGTACTCGCGGTAGGCGAGCAGGAACTGCACCTCGCGATCGAACCGCAGCAGCGTCCGATCGAGCACGGTGTGGTAGTGCACGCAGTACTCCGCGAGCTCCCTGAACTCGTCCTCGTAGACCTTCGCGACCAGCGCCAGCACCTGCTCCTCGACGGGATCCAGCGCGACCGGCTCCGGGAAATGCGAGCGGTAGCTCTGCACATCGCGCTGGCGGAAGCGCGCGAACGTCTGCTCGACGCGCCGCGCAAGGTCAGGCTGATCCTGATAGGTGTCGACGCTGACGCGCAGGTCGCGGATCTCCAGCGTGTAGCGGATCCCATCAAGTGTCTTGTGCACCTGCTCGCCGTCGTGCCGCAGCGCCGCGAACTGCGGTGAGTCGACGTAACGTGCGAGGTAGGCGCACAAACCCTGCAACGCCACCGAGGCCGGCTGCGCCTCGACGAGCGCCGTCGCCAGCGCCAGCACCGCGTCACCGTAGGTCGTGAACGCCGCCAGCAGCCAGCGCTCCTTCTGGAACGGGCTAGGGAGCTTGCGCGCGTAGGTGAGCTGCTTACGGCAGTCAGACATCGCCAGCGCGAAGTCGCGAACCGGCCGGCTGATCTCGTCGTGCTCGAGGTCGCGCATCACAGCCTGGCGGTAGCGCACCGCCTCGGCGTCGTGCAACGTCTGCGCAAAGTACGGCGCCAGCGCGTAGTCATCGCGGCTTGCGAAGACCGAGTGGGAGATCTGATCGAGGTTCAGATCGACGAAGTAGCTCGGCTCCGGAACTTCGTCGCCCAGCGCCGACTCGGAGTCGGGAAAGAGGACGCTGACGAACTGGGCCTCCTCCTGAACCGTCCTTACTGCTGCCTGCTTGAAGCTCACCGATTTGCCTCCACTGCTTGCTGTGATGCGTCACGAGCAGAAGCCATCAGCGCCCGAAAGCACAGTTGCGGCGAGCTTCATCGCCTCTGGCGAGGAGTGTAGTACCGGCCTGGGCCTGGGCCGCAGGCGATTTGGGATCCGGTGCGCCCCTGGCGCGCGGCCCCGGGAGTCGCGGGCGACATTTGTCCCCCGGAAACGCCGGTGGCCCGGACCAGCGGGTCCGGGCCACGCAGTTACTGCTGCAGATGCGGCGTGCGCTCTAGCGGGCGAGCGTGCTGCGACCGCCGAAGCGGGCGCTTGAGCCCAGCTCCTCCTCGATGCGCAGGAGCTGGTTGTACTTGGCGACGCGCTCGGAGCGGGCCGGTGCGCCGGTCTTGATCTGGCCGGTGCCGGTGGCGACCACGAGGTCGGCGATGAACGAGTCCTCGGTCTCGCCGGAGCGGTGCGAGACAACGGCGGTGTAGCCGGCGTCGTGAGCCATCGAGATCGCCTTGCGGGTCTCGGTGACCGTGCCGATCTGATTGAGCTTGATCAGGATCGAGTTGGCGATGCCCTGCTCGATGCCGCGCTTGAAGATGCTCGGGTTGGTGACGAAGATGTCGTCGCCGACGAGCTGGACCTTGCTGCCGAGGCGGTCGGTGAGCTGCTTGAAGCCCTCCCAGTCGTCCTCGCAGGCGCCGTCCTCGATCGAGACGATCGGGTAAGTGTCGACCAGGTGCTCGTAGTACTCGATCAGCTCGTCGATCTTCAGCTTGCGACCTTCGCCCTTCAGGTTGTAGACGCCGTCCTCGTAGAGCTCGCTGCTGGCCGGGTCGATCGCGATCGCGATCTGCTCGCCGGGCTTGTAGCCGGCGGCCTCGATCGCCTTGACGAGGTACTCGATCGGCGCCTCGTTCGACTTCAGATACGGGGCGAAGCCGCCCTCGTCGCCGACGCCGGTGGCGAGGCCGTCCTTATTCAGGATCGACTTCAGCTCGTGGTAGGTCTCGGTCGCCATCTGCATGACTTCCGTGAAGCTGGTCGCGCCGACCGGCATGATCATGTACTCCTGGAAGTCGACCGGGTTGTCGGCGTGGACGCCACCGTTCAGCACGTTCATCATCGGCGTCGGCAGCAGGTTGGCGTCGTCGCCGCCGAGGTAGCGGTAGAGCGGCAAACCCTGCTCGGCTGCGGCGGCACGCGCGGCTGCCATCGAAACGCCGAGGATCGCGTTTGCGCCCAGGCGGGCCTTGTTCTCGGTGCCGTCGAGGTCGATCAGCGTCTGGTCCAGCCCGGCCTGGTCGGCGACGTCGCGGCCGGCAACGGCCTTGGCGATCTCGCCGTTGACGCCATTCACTGCTGTGCTGACGCCCTTGCCGCCATAAGCGGCACCGCCGTCGCGAAGCTCGACGGCCTCAAGCTCGCCGGTGGAGGCACCGGAGGGAACGGCTGCGCGTCCATGCGCGCCCGACGCCGCCACGATATCGACCTCGACCGTGGGGTTGCCACGGCTGTCGAAGATCTGGCGGGCATGTACCTGTTGAATGTCGCTCATACGGCGGAACGTACCACCTGACGCCTGCTGGACGTGTGTCGATGTCGCAGTCGGACAGCCGCCAACCCCACGTGGATCCCACCGCCGGACGCCCGTCAAACTCCGTCCGCGGCAACCGTGGCCCGCGGCTTTCTGGACGGCTGTTCGATGCCGCGCTTGTGAACATGGCGCCATCGCGAGTCCCCGTCTAAATTGGGCGCATGAGTGAGATCGGTACTGATGCCACAAGCCCCGGGGAGGCCTTCCCCGCGATCGGCTTCGGCACCTACAAGCTGAACGGCGCCGAGGGCGTCCAGGCGATCAAGCGCGCGATCGGGCATGGTTACCGGCTCTTCGACTCGGCGTTCAACTACGAGAACGAGGGTGCGGTCGGGCGCGCGATCCGCGAGGCCCCCATCGACCGTGAGCAGCTGAAGTTCACCAGCAAGCTGCCCGGTCGCCACCACGCCTATAAGGAGGCGCTGACGACGATCGAGGAGAGCGTCTACCGCAGCGGCCTCGACTACATCGACATCTACCTGATCCACTGGCCGAACCCACGCGTGGGTAAATATGTCGAAGCCTGGCAGGCGCTGGTCGAGGCTCGCGAGCGGGGGCTCGTCCGCACGATCGGCGTCTCGAACTTCCTGCCCAAGCACATGGAGCGGATCGAGACCGCGACCGGCGTGCGTCCGGCCGTCAACCAGATCGAGCTGCACCCTTACTTCCCGCAGCTCAAGGCGCTTGCCTACAACCGCCAGTGGGGGATCGTCACCGAGGCGTGGAGCCCGCTCGGGCGTGGCAACGACCTGCTGACGAACTCCGTGATCACGAAGATCGCGGACGCCCACAACGCCACGCCCGGACAGGTGGTGCTGGCCTGGCACCGCGCGCTGGGGTCGGTGCCGCTGCCGAAGGCGACCTCCGACAGGCGCCAGATCGAGAACATCGCCAGCCTGAAGCTCGTGCTCACTGACGCGGAGGTTGCGGCGGTCACCCGTCTCGGCCGTCCGGACGGCCGGCTGCAGAGCCAGGATCCCACGACCTACGAGGAGTTCTGACGGGACGTCGTCACGCCGGCGGGCGTGATGCCGGGTCAGAAGGCCGGCCGTTGGGGGCGCTGTTAGCGATATGGTGACCACGATGCGGGTCACAGCCGGGCAGAGGCAGGTAGCCGCGATGATCGCCGGGTCCAAACGATGCGTGGCGCTGACCGGTGCCGGCATCTCGACCGCCTCTGGCATCCCCGACTTCCGCTCGCCCAGCGGACTCTGGGCCCGGGTCAACCCGATGGAGATCGCTCACATCGACGTCTGGCGCAAGGCGCCGGAGCGGTTCTGGGACTTCTACTGGGACCGGCTCGATATCGCGGAGCACTTCCAGCCGAACCCCGCGCACCTGGCGCTGGCCGCGTTGCAGCGGGCCGGCCGGCTGGTCGGGCTGATCACCCAGAACATCGACGGTCTACACCAAAAGGCCGGGAGCGCCGATGTCGTCGAGGTCCACGGCTCGGTGCGCAAGCTGGTGTGCCGCTGTGGCTACCAGGTCGATCGCCAGCGCGGACACGAGCTGGCCGAGGCGAACGGCGTCCCCTACTGCCCGTGCTGCGGTGAGCAACTGAAGCCCGACGTCACGCTGTTCGGCGAGGTCCTGCCGCAGGCGGCGATCGAGCGGGCGTTCGAGCTTGCCGACGACTGCGACCTGATGCTCTGCATCGGCTCCTCCCTCGAGGTGATGCCGGTCGCGGAGCTGCCGGCCCAGGCGCAGGCGAGCGGGGCGCGGCTGGTCGTGATCACGCACCTGTCGCACTACGACGAGCTTGCCGACGTGCATCTCGACGGTGAGATCGTCGACGAGCTCGACGGCGTCATGCAGGCGCTGGGGGAGATCGCGGGCTGAGTCCGCGCCTGCGGCCAAGTGATACCGGCCCGCCGCTGGTCGGGTATGACTGGCCAGCCGCTGGCCAGGTCGGACTGGCCAGCGGCTGGCCGATGCCGATTTTATCCCGTATATGTAGAAGATCGGTAACGGCGTCAGCGTGAGCCGTCGCGAGCTGTGGCAATCGCCTGGCCGACCAGCTGGAGGTGGCGCTCGACCGCGGCGGCGTCGCCACCGAGCGGCGAGCACGCGACCGCGAACACGCCCTTCATCAGCATCATCACATCAGACGCGCTGATGCCGTTGCGGATCAGGCCGAGCTGCTGGTCGTGGGCGATCATCTCGTCAAGCAGCGCCATCAAGTCGGCGTGCGTGGCGGCGATCTCCGGGTCCTCCATGTAGGCGTCCCAGGCGACCGCCTGGAGCAGCCCGCGGTTCTCCTGCTGCAGGGCGATGACGCGCTCCGCGTACTGCATCAGCACGCCGTGGTCGTCGGCCTCTGCCAGGGTCTGGCGACCTTGTGCGATCGCCTGGCGCATCTCGTGCGCGAGCAGCGCCACCATCAACGCCTGCTTGGTCGGGAAGTTGCGGAACAGGGTCGCTCGCCCGACGCCCGCCCGCTCCGCGATCTCGCCGACACCGCCGCCGAGCCCGCGCTCGCGGAACACGTCGGCGGCAGCAGCCAGCAGCCGCTCGCGGTTACGAGCGGCATCGGCGCGCTGGTGGCGCGCTTCACCGGAATCTTGCTGCACGACCATCTATTCAGCGTACCTGTATAAGACCCGGAAGTTACCTCGCGCGGAGGCTGCCTTCGCAGTACCAGCGCCGGTAGCCGGCGCGGTGCGGGTACTCCGCGCGGTGCCGGTGCTCCGCCCGGTGCGGGTGACCTGCGCGGCGCCGGTGCCCTGCCCGGCGGCAGTGCCGGTGCCGCCCAAGCGGGGCGGCACCGGCGAGAGCTTAGGCTGGGACCACGTGGCATCGTCCCTGGCGCGGTCGGTCAAGCCGTCACGGCCGATGCGTCCGGTGCGACACTGACGTGCTCGAGGTGATGGCGACGTAACAGCGCGACCAGCAGCACCGCCCCGGCGGCGAGCATCCCGGCGCCGCCCAGGAACGCGACGTGGTAGCCGGAGACCAGCGCCTGGAGGTGAGCGGCGGAGGTCGCACCGTGGGTCAGGCTCGAGGTGTGGTCTGCGGCCAGCGTCGCGAGGACCGCTAGGCCGAGCGAGCCGCCGACCTGCTGGGCGCTGTTGAACAGACCGGAGGCCATGCCGGCATCCTGGCTGGTGACACCGGAGGTACCGAGCAGCGTCACCGGCACGAACGTGAGGCCCATGCCGATTGCCATTGGCACCATGCCGACGAGCAGATCGGAGACGTAGCTGCCGTGGACCGGGACCCGGCTCAGCAGTGCCATCCCGATCGCGGCGAGCAGCATGCCGCCGGTCGCGACCGGGCGGACGCCGATCCGCGGGATCAGGCTCTGCCCGATTCCGGCGCCGGCGATGATCCCCAGCGACGCCGGCAGGAAGGCGAGCCCGGCGCGTAGCGGGCTGTAGCCGAGCACGTCCTGGACATACAGCGAGATGAAGTAGAACATCCCGAACATCGCGGCGGCCGCGAGCAGCATCACGACGTTCCCGGTCATCAGCGAACGGATCCGGAAGATCGACAGCTTCACCAGCGGTGCCCTGGTCCTGCCCTCGATCGCGGTGAACGTCGCCAGCAGCACGACGCCGGCGCCGAGCGCCGCGAGCGTGCGTGGTGAGCCCCAGCCCCAGGTCTGGGCCTTGACGATGCCGAACACCAGCGACAGCAGGCCGGCGGTGACGGTGGTTGCGCCGAGCGCGTCGAACCGCCGGTGGCCGAGCTCGGCGTGCGACTCGGGCACGAAGCGCAGCGCCATGAGGATCGTGACGGCGGCGACCGGCGCGTTGATGAAGAAGTTCCAGCGCCATGAGACGAGGTCGGTTAGCAGACCGCCGAGCAGCAGCCCGAAGGCGGAGCCGCTGGCGGCGACCGCGCTCCAGACGCCGAGCGCTCGCGTCCGCTCGCGGGCGTTCTCGAAGGTGGTCATGATGATCGACAGTGCGGCTGGCGAGACCAGCGCGCCGCCGAGGCCCTGCAGCCCGCGGCCGAGGGTCAGCTCCGTCGAGGACTGCGCAAGCCCGTTGAGGACCGATGCGCCTGCGAACAGGGCGATCCCGATGATGAACAGGCGTCGGCGGCCAAGTAAGTCAGCGGCGCGACCGCCGAGCATCAGGAAGCCGCCGAAGATCAACGTGTACGCGTTGATCACCCAGGGTAGCCCTGAGTTCGAGAAGTGCAGCCCCCGCTGGATGGAGGCAAGCGCGACGTTCACGATCGTGTTGTCGAGCACGACCATGAATTGCGCCATGCAGGCGATCACGAGGATCAGCCAGCGGTTGCTCTGGGAAGTGCTGAAAGGCACTGTTCTGGACCTCCAGAGGGAGTGAAGGGGAGAGAAGGGGTATAAGAGGACTGGATGGTCCGGATAGAGTAGCAGGTAACCGGACCGTGCGGTCCGGTTATTGGTTGGGCCGGTAACTGAGCGGGCCGGTGACTGGGGCCCGGGGGCTGGGGCCAGTCGGCTGCGAGGCGAGCGCCGCGTCGACGGCAGATCGAGTCAGCCGCTGCCGCGTTCGTGGCGGATCTTCGTTTCCATGCGATCAAAATCCGCCACAGCCGACGCACCCGGTCAGCCGTAGCCGATTTTGTACACATACGGGAGAACATCGGCCACAGCCTCGCCCGTCGGTGTGCGCCGCGCCCCTAGCTCAGCGGTACGCGTCCCACCCGAGGTGGATCGCGAGCACCAGCCCGCAGACGGCGATCAGCAGCCTGAGTGGCCGGGCGGGGACGTGGCGGACGACGATCGGACCCAGCGAGCCGCCGATCAGGCAGCCGACCGAGAGCGGGATGACGGCCCCCCAGCGAACCGGGCCGAAGGCGACGAACGACACTGCCGCGATCGCGTTCGCAAGACCGCAGACGAGGTTGCGCATGGCGTTGCTGCGGGCGATCGACTCGCCCGTGCCGGCCAGCAGCAGCGCCAGCATCAGGATGCCGGCGGCGGCGCCGAAGTAGCCGCTGTAGATCGAGATGAGGAACACGCCGAGGCACAGCGCCCACACTGGCCAGCGCAACAACGCACCCGCAACGTCGAGCGACCGATCGTGCTGAAAGAGGATCGCGACGACGGCGATCGCGATCAGCCAGGGGACGATCTTCTGGAAGGTGTTGGACGGGGTTAGCAGCAGCAGTGCGCCGCCGACGACGCCGCCCGCCAGCGCGACCAGCCCGAGCCGCCAGCCCCGGCGGCGCTGCCCGGCCAGCTCCGGGCGCGAGGACGAGACCGAGCCGACGCTGTTAAAGACGAGGGCGACCGTGTTCGAGACGTTGGCTGCCACCGGCGAGAGCCCGAGCGCCAGCAGCGCCGGATAGCTGACCAGCGAGGCGATGCCGGCTATCGAACCGGCCAACCCGCCGCCGAAGCCGGCGAGTAACAGCCACAGCAGATCACCGTGGAGGGATGGGCCCGTCACAAGCCGCTGGCAGCGCGGGCCGGCGGTCGCAGCACAGCGAAACGGTCGGTCACCTCGAGGGTGCGAGTACGGAAGCGGTAGGTCGCGGCCGGCCGTCCGCCCGTGGGACCGGGCCGGCGAGCGCCGCCGGTCGGCATGATCTCCTGGCGGCGGAGCAGCACCTGCGAGAGGTTGGACGCGGAGATCTCGTGGCCGAGGGCGGCGCGGTAGATCTCGCGCAGCTCGGAGATCGTGAAGGTGGCGGGGGCAAGCGCGAAGCCGATGTTCGTGTAGGAGAGCTTGCTGCGCAGCCGCTCGCAGCCGGCCGCAACGAGTTCGGCGTGGTCGAACGCGAGCGGTGGCAGCGCGTTCACCGGATGCCAGCGGGTGTCTTCGGGGACGGCGGGCTCGGTGTCGATCGGGATCAGGCCGAGATAGGCGGTGGCGAGCAGCCGGTGGCCGTGCAGGCGGCTGGGATCGGAACGGGTCTCAAGCTGCTCGAGGTGAGCCAGCTCGGCGACGTCGACCTTTGCCGCAAGGTGACGCTGGATCGAGCTCTCCAGGCTCTCGCCGGCGGCCAGCAGCCCACCGGGCAACGCCCAGCAACCGCGTGCAGGTGACTGTGCCCGCTGCCAGAGCAGCACGCAGAGGCCATCCTCGCGAACTTGCAGGACTACCGCGAGGCTCTCATGGTCGACCGGTTCAATGACCTGCTGCGTCACCAAGTTTTCCAGTGCTAGTTATATACTCACGCAATCGAACTTGGCAGTGGCTCCGGCACCGCCACCAGACCTGAGGAGGTCCAGGCGTTCATGTCAACTCATCATCGCATCTCCGGACCGAACGAAGCGCTTGCGGACGCCCGCCAGCACGGGCAAATCCTCGCGGTCGAGAGCCGCGGCATCGAGCCGGTGGCGAGCAACGAGCGTCACGGCCGTCCGTTCGACCAGCTGACGCTCTGGTTCGGGTCGAACATCACGATCGGCGACTTCGCGCTCGGCGTCCTGCCGGTCACGCTCGGACTCTCGTGGCCTTTGGTGCTTGCTTCGGTGCTGATCGGGAACCTGCTCGGCGCCCTTGCGGTGGCGGTCTGCTCGCCGATGGGGCCGGCGGGCGGCTTGCCGCAGCTGATCCTCGGGCGCTTCACCTTCGGCCGGCTCGGCTCGCGGCTGCCGGCGGCCTTCAACTACCTGAGCACCCTCGGCTGGTTCGCCGTGAACACGATCCTTGCCGCCGAAGGCCTGCGGATCCTGGTGCCGGGGTTGCCGACCTGGGCGGCCGCGGCGGTGCTCGTGCTCGTGCAGGCGGTCCTGGCGGTCTACGGCCATGACCTGATCCATGGCTTCGAGCGCGCGATGACGGTGGTGCTGGGCGTGCTGTTCCTGATCGTCACGATCCACGCCGTTACGCGCGGGGGCGCGCTGGGCTCCTACCACGTGGTGCATCACGGCGAGTGGACAGCTTTCGCGGTTGTCCTCTCGGCGGCGTTCTCCTACGTCGCAAGCTGGGCGCCGTACGCGTCCGACTACTCGCGCTACTTGCCGGAGCGGACGCGCAGGAGCCGCGTGCTCGGCTCGGCGTTCGTCGGCAGCTTCGTCGCCTCCGTCTGGATGGAGCTGCTGGGTGTGGCGGTCGCGGTGCTGGCCGGCACTGGCACGTCTGATCCGGTCGCGGCGCTGCACCGCGTTGCCGGCGGCTTCGGCGATGTCGCAGTGTTGGCGATCGTGCTCGGCGGCGTCGCGGCGAACGCGTTGAACGCCTACTCGAACGCGCTGTCGGCGGCGGCGCTCGGCGTCAGCGGCCGGCGCGCGCTGCTGACGGCGGCGACCTGCTTGCTCGGCTTCGTGATCGCGGTTGCCGGCAGCGGCAACTTCGAGGGTAACTACGAGGACTTCCTGCTGATGCTCGGCTACTGGATCACACCGTGGCTCGGCGTCGTGGTCGTCGACTTCTACCTGCGTCGCGGCGACCCGCGCAAGCGCTTCTCCGCGCCGACGCAGGCGCTGTCGCCCTTTGCCTGGCCGGCGCTGGCCGCCTTCGTGCTCGGCGTCCTGATCGAGCTGCCGTTCATCGACGGGCCGTTCTACGAGGGCCCGATCGCGAAGGCGCTCGGTAACGTCGACACCAGCTACTACGTCGGCTTCCTCGCGGCCGCGATCATCTACGTGCTTGCCGGCCACGTTCTGCGCACCCGTCTCGAGCCGGCAGGGCAGCCCGTGGCCACGGCACCACCGGTCCTCGACCCCGAGGGCGCGAATCTGGGAGCGTGAGCTTGAGGGCGCGCGCCCGCTGGCGCGCGCCCTTTCAGGAACCGCCGTCCTTCCGCTGCTGCCAGCGATCGAGGATGCCGCGCAGCTCGCCGCCGAGGAACTCGAAGAAGGTCAGCGACTCGGCCAGGCGCTGGCCGGCCGGAGTGCTCTCGCCGAGTGTCTCCACGCCGTCGCGGGTGGTTGCGATCCAGCGGTCCATGACCTGCTCGCGGCGAGCGACGGCCTCGTACCAGGTCGGGTCCTGGAGCACGTAAAGCTCGCGGCGGCTGCCAGGCTGGCGCTGGCGCCGCACCATTCCGATCTGATGTAGGTATTTCACCGCGCCTGAGATCGCCGCCCGACTGACCTGCAGCCCGGCGGCGAGCTGCTCGGCGGTGAGGGATCCGCTGTCGGTCGCCAGTAGCGCGGCGAACACAAGTGCAGCCATGCGAGGAATGCCGGCTTCAGTCAGCGCTGCCGCGAAGTCTTCCACGAAGCCTGTCGCGTCCGGCCGATCGCGATCAGGAACGGGCGCCATAGTGATGTCCTGCACTCAATTTCACGAATATCTGAAACTTATGTAAGATCAGAACTGCGATGACTAAGTGTAGAGCGTCCAACTCACTCATCTGCAGCCGATGACCGCATCTGCAGTGATCGAGACCAGTGGTCTGACGAAGGATTACGGCGCCGGTCGCGGACTGTTCGGGCTCGACTTGGAGGTCCGCGAGGGGGAGGTGTTCGGGTTCCTCGGGCCGAACGGCGCCGGCAAGTCCACGACGCTGCGGCTGCTGCTCGATCTGATCCGGCCAACCGCCGGTCGTGCGAGGGTCCTCGGCCTCGACACCCGGCGAGACAGCCTTGCGATCCGGCGGCGGGTGGGCTTCCTGCCCGGGGACTTCGCGCTGCACCCGCGGCTCAGTGGTCGGGTGATGTTGGGTCACCTCGCGGAGCTGCGTGGGGGTGTCGACAAGCGCGCGATCGACTCGCTCGCCGAGCGCTTCGACGCCGACCTCGACCGGCCCGTCCGCCAGCTCTCGACCGGGAACCGGCAGAAGCTGGGACTGATCCAGGCGTTCATGCACGAGCCGGAGCTGCTGATCCTCGACGAGCCGATCGCCGGCCTCGACCCGCTCGTACAGCAGAGCTTCCACGCGCTGCTGACCGAGGTCAGCGACGCGGGTCGGACGGTGCTGCTTTCTTCGCACACGCTGTCCGAGGTCGAGCGCGTCACCGACCGCCTTGCAATCCTGCGCGAGGGTCGGCTGGTCGTCGTTGACTCGGCTCAGAACCTGCGGCATGTGGCCGTGCAGCGGCTCGCGATCGAGTTCGCGGCGTCGGTGGCGGCCGGCGAGTTCCGGGCGCTGCCCGGCGTCCGGGAGGCAATCGCGGAGGGGCCGATCGTCACGGTTAGCTTCGAGGGCTCGGCCGACGCGGTCGTCAAGCTTGCGGCCACGCACGAGGTCCGCGCGATCCGCCCGCGCGAGGATGACCTCGAGGACATCTTCCTGCGCTACTACCGCGCCGCGCCTGGCGACTCTGGCCCCGGCGTGGACCTGGGCGGTCGCGGCGACCACGGGGCGTCGGCATGAGCTGGCCCGTCGCCAAGTTGGCGCTTCGCCTGCGGCTGCCGGCGGCTATCTCGGCCGGAATTGGCCTGATCGCGGTAATCATCGCCGTTGGGGCGCTGTTCCCCGCGGTCGGGCACACGATCGGGAAGCTGAACATCCCCTCGAGCGTCGCGGGACTTTTGGGCGGCGCCAACTACGGCACGATCACCGGCTGGTTCCAGAGCGAGATCTGCTCGATCTACGGTCCGCTCGTGGTCGGTGCGCTCGGGATCACGGCCGCCACCGCGCTGACAGCCGGCGAGGAGGACGAGCGCATCCTGGCGCTCACGCTTGCCTACCCGATCCGTCGCGCGCAGCTGCTGCTAGGGAAGGCGGCCGCGGTCGCCGTGATCGTGGTGGTCGTCGCCGTCGCAACCGGCATTGGCCTGGTCGTCGGCGTTGCAGTCGGTGGCGGCGGTATCAGCACCGGTCATATCGCGGCGGTAACCATTCAGCTGGCCGGTTTCGGCTTCGCGACCGGCGCGGTAGCGCTGGCGATCGCCGGCGGTGCCGGCCGTCGCGGCCTCGCCAGCGGCGTCGCCACCGCCGTCGGGCTCGGCGGCTGGCTGATCAACAGCTTCGCGCCGCTGGTCCACGGCATCGTCTGGCTGGAGTACCTCTCGCCGTTCTACTACTACGCCCGCCACGATCCGCTCACCAGCGGCGTCGACGTTCTCGGCCTGGTCGTCCTCTGCGGTCTCGCCGCCGCGTTGACCGTCGTCGGCGTTATCGGCTTCGAGCGCCGCGATCTGCGGGGCTGAGGTGGCGGTAGCCGAGTCCGCCTGGACTGGCGCCGCGGACAGCATAAGCCGTCGTGGCGGTAGCACCACCGGTGCTACCGTTGTCGACATGGAGCGCATAGGTGTCCGAGAGCTACGTCAGAACGCTTCGCGCTATCTCGCGCTCGTGAAGGACGGCGAGACCGTAGAAGTCACGGAGCGCGGCTCACTCGTTGCCGTGCTGGCGCCGCCACAGCCCGCCCGTCAGGCGCGAGAGCGCCTGATCGCAGCTGGTCGGCTGGTCCCGGCGTCGAGTCCGACAGGACGGCTCCGCAGCTCGCGACCGGTGCCGCCGGCCTCCGGTCAGCCCTCTAACCGGGAGCTCCTCGACGCGGAGCGCGAGGAGCGCGCGTGATCTACCTCGACTCCTCGGCGTTGCTGAAGCTGGTGCGCTGGGAAGCCGAAACGGATGCGCTCCGCGCCTGGCTCGTCGCGGAGCCTGAGGTGCCGCTGGTGACGAGTGAGCTCGGGCGAGTCGAGGTCTTGCGCGCCGCCCGACGGGCAGGACCCGAAGCGCTCACCGAGGCTCGTGCCGTGACCGGCGATCTCGATCTCGTCCCGCTCGATCGCTCCGTCCAAGACCTTGCCTGCGAGATCGGCGAGCCGCCGCTGCGGACGCTCGATGCACTGCACCTGGCGTCGGCTGTGTTGCTCCGGGATGAGCTGACTGCGTTCGTCGCCTACGATGATCGGCTCCTGAGCGCTGCCCAAGCCGCCGGCCTGCCGACGGTCAGGCCGTAGCACCGGTCCCGCGGCCGAGGATCGCGTCGATCAGCGCCGCGACGATCTCGATCATCGCATGGTGCCGCTGCGGGCTCGGTCCCTCCGTGTTGATCTCGCCGATGTAGGAGTTGAAGACCGCCATGATCGCCGCCTCGCCTACGTGCAGGCGCGTCGCGTCAACCTCGGCGTCGCTCTCCTCCACCAGCAATGTGCGACCTAGGTCGGCGGCAGCGCCGATCCGGGTCGAGCCGATCGCCTCGAGCGCGGGATTCGCCAGGTACATGGCCGATGCCAGAGCCGCAAGGGGCGGGTCGAAGAATGTGGTCTCCTCCGCCGTCAGCCAGCGGTCGACCGTCGCCAAGAGACCTTCCGCGCGGTGGTTGGTGAAGATCGCCATCGCGCGATCAGCGATCGCGTCGGCGTAGGCGGTGGCAATTGCGAGCTTGGTCGGGAAGTAGGCCGAGATCGTCCGCCGTGAGACCCCGGCAGCCTCCGCGATCTCGGTGATCGTGGTCTGGTCGTAGCCGTGGTGCGCGAACAACTCCATCCCGGCGCGCTGGATCGCACTGCGGCGCTGTGCTTTCGAGCGCTCGCGCAGCCCCGGTCTCCCCGTCAGATCGCTGGCGGCGAGGCGGTCGACGGCGTTGGGTGAGGTTGGCAGGTGCACAAAGCGAGCCTAGCAACAGCCGACGACGCAGGGCAAACTTACGACGTGTGATAGATTTGCACCGTGTTGCAGTATTATGCGGACATCACGCCAGGACCACTCCCTGCACCCGCCAGAAAGGAAACCCTCACCATGTCGCTGTACCTCTACCGGTTGGGACGCTGGTGCTTCCGCCACCGCCTGATCGTGCTGGTCGTGTGGCTGACCGCAGTGATTGCGATCGGCGCCGGCGCAAAGCTCTCGGGCGGGAAGACCAACGATGCCTTCACGATGCCGGGCACCGAGTCCCAGCAGGTGATCACGGAGCTCCAGCGGAAGGTCCCCGCCGCTGCCGGCTTGACCACTCAGGTGGTGTTCGCCAGCTCCCACGGCCCGATCACAAGCGCCGATAACGTCGCTGCGGTGCAGCGGGCGGTCGTACGGTTGCGCAAGCTGCCGCAAGTCGCCAGTGTCGTGAGCCCTGGGGCCACGGGTTCGATCTCGCCGGACAGGCGTGTCGCGCTGGCGACCATCTACTACGACACCGCCACCTACGGCGACGTCGGCCAGAGCACGATTGAACAGCTGCGGCCAGCGGTGAAGCCGGCGGCGCGGGCGGGGCTGCAGGTCGAGTTCGGCGGCAGCGTGTACCCGAACTCGGGGATGCTGAGCAGCACTCCGGAGCTGGTCGGCATCGTGGTTGCCGTGATGATCTTGGCGCTGACCTTCGGCTCGCTGCTGGTCAGCGGCGTGCCGATTCTCGCCGCGCTGATCGGTGTCGCGGTCACGTCGCTGGCGCTCACGGCTCTTGCCGCGATCCTCAACGTTGCCTCGACCGCGATGACGGTCGCGTCGATGCTCGGGCTGGCCTGCGGGATCGACTACTCGCTGTTCATCCTTACCCGCTACCGGCAGCACCTGCTTGCCGGCGAGCAGCCCGAGCTTGCAGCCGGAAATGCGGCAGGAACCGCTGGTGGTGCGGTTGTGTTCGCGGCGCTGACGGTGATCATCGCGCTCTGCGGGCTGACGCTGGTCGGCATCCCGTTCATTACGACGATGGGGCTGAGTGCGGCTGGAGCGGTGCTGATGGCACTGCTGGTGGCGCAGACGCTGCTGCCGGCGATCTTCGGCCTGATCGGCCCGCGTGCCGTGCGCTTCTCGAAGTTGCGGGTCTTCGCGCGGGCGCGTCGTGCGACGCGCCAAGCGGTGGACGCCCCGGAGCGCAACGCGGGCGCGCGCTGGGCGACCCTGATCAGCGCTCATCGTGGCCTGGCGCTGATCGCCAGTGTCGTGATGCTGGCCGCCCTCGCCACGCCGGTCGTCTCAATGCGGCTTGGGGTCACCGGTGCCGGCTCGCGGCCAAGCACCGATACCTCGCGTCGTGCCTACGACCTCATCGCCGACCACTTCGGCGTCGGGTACAACGGGATCTTGACGGTGGTGGCTGAGCCCGTTCCGGGCCCCGCGGCGGTGGTGCGGATCAAGCAGTCGCTGGGGCGGCTCGATCATGTCGCGCACGCTCAGCTGGGTGTCCTCTCAAACGGCGTCGCAGTGATTAGCGTCGTGCCGCGGCAAGGTCCAGCCAGCGCCGCGACCGAGAGCCTCGTGCAGTACATCCGCGCGCATCGCCACGTCTTAGCAGCCGGCACCGGCGCGCAGCTGCTGGTCGGCGGCACCGCCGCGATCAACATCGATACCTCCACGAAGCTCGCGGCGGCGCTGCCTAAGTTCCTTGCGGTAGTCGTCGGTCTGTCCTTCATCCTGCTGACCTTTGCCTTCCGCACCTTCGTGGTGCCGCTCAAATCGATCCTCGGCTTCCTGCTCTCGATGGGCGCCGCGCTCGGCGCCCAGGTTGCGGTCTTCCAGTGGGGCTGGCTGGACTCGCTGCTCGGCGTCGTCAGGGGCCCGACGCTCAGTTACCTACCGATCCTGCTGGTGGCGATCATCTTCGGCCTCTCCAGCGACTATGAGATGTTCGTCGTCTCACGGATCAAGGAGAACTACACGAAGCACGGCGACGCCAGGCAGTCGGTGCTGGTGGGCACGGGCCAGTCGGCCCGGGTCGTGACCGCTGCGGCCCTGATCATGTTCTGCGTCTTCGGCGCGTTCACGTTCTCCCCGAACCCGTGGATCAAGCCGATCGGCTTCAGCTTCGCGCTGGGCGTGGCGCTCGATGCCTTCGTCGTGCGGCTGACGCTGGTGCCGGCGGTGCTGTCGATCCTCGGTCGGTACGCCTGGCTGCGGCCCCGCTGGTTCGCGCGGATCCCCGATCCCGATATCGAAGGCGAGCGGCTGGAGCGCGAGCTGCAGCCACGCCGGGGCAAGCGGCCCTCCAAGGCACCCACACCCAGAGCCGTGCAGGAAGAGAGCTAAGGCGAGACGAGGCGAGGCGGTGACTGCCGCCTCGCCTGCCCCGGCGCGGCCCAGCGGGGCCGCGCCGGACCGAACCGTCTAGGCCTGCCTGGTCGGGCGGTAGACGATCTCGTTGATGTCGACGTCCTCGGGCTGCTCGACCGCGAACAGGACGCAGCGGGCGAAGCTGTCGGCCGGGATCGCGGTCTGCTTGTAGAAGTCGGCGATCCGCTTCGCGTCGCCCTCAGCCTTGACGGAGCTCGGCAGCTCGGTGTCGACGGCGCCGGGGGAGATCACGGTGGTGCGGATGTTGTACGGCTTGACCTCCTGGCGCAGCGCCTCGGAGATCACGCGCACGGAGTACTTCGTCGCCGAGTAGATCGCGCCGCCGGGGCGGATGCTGTGCCCGGCAACCGAGGAGACGTTGATGAAGTGGCCGCTGTGCTGCTGCTTGAAGTACGGCAACGCGGCCGCGATGCCCCAGAGAACGCCCTTGATGTTGACGTCGATCGCCTGGTTCCACTCCTCGAACCGCTCCAGCTCAAGCGGCGAGAGCGGCATCAGGCCGGCGTTGTTGATCATCACGTCGATGCGGCCATGGGTCGCGACGGCGTGGTCGACGAGCGCCTTGACCTGCTCGCGGCTTTTGACGTCGGTCTGCACGACCGCGTCGTCGCCGAGACCAAGCTCTGCGGCGAGCGCTTGCAGGCGGTCGAGCCGCCGTGCGCCGAGCACGACCTTGGCGCCCGCCTTGACCAGGTGGCGCGCCGCCTCAGCCCCGAGGCCGCTGCTGGCGCCGGTGATCACGACGACCTTGTTCTCGATGTTCTCTGCCATGAAGATCAGTCCCTCCCGGTGCTTGGGTTCGTTTCGATCATTGTCGTACTCAGGAGCGGTGGCCTGCTCGTTCTGCAAGGCCGTTTCCGTGTCCGCACCCTGTCACCGCCGCCGAGCCGCCGGGTCTGTGACCGAGCGCTGGGTCCAGCCGTTGTCGACGACGTTGATCGTGGTGCCCGGCGCGACGATCTGATCGATCCGGTCCAGCACCTCGGCGGAGAGCCGGATGTCAGCGGCCGAGAGCTGGCCCTCGAGGTGATCCATCGTCCGCGGACCGATGATCGCGGCGGTGACCGCAGGGTGGTTCAGGACGAACGCGAGTGCGAGCTCGATCAGCGTCAGCCCAGCTTCCTCGGCAAGCTGGGAGAGCTGCTCGACGGCCTTGAGCTTGCGCTGGTTCGCGGGATCGCTCATGTCGAAGCGCGCCGGCGGCCGGCTGGCGGAGTGCGGGCCCTGCGTCTCGGCGCCCCTGCGGTAGCGGCCGGACAGCCAGCCGCCCGCCAGCGGGCTGTAGGGGATCACGCCGATGCCGTACTGCTCGCAGACGGGGAGGACGTCGTGCTCGATCCCGCGCGTCAGGATCGAGTACGGCGGTTGCTCGCAGCGGAACGGCAGGTAGCCGCGCTCGTGCGCGACCCACTGGGCCTCGACGATCTGCGACGGCGCGAAGGTGGAGTGGCCGAAGTAGCGGATCTTGCCAGCCGTGACAAGGTCGGTGAGCGCCGCCAGCGTCTCGTCGATGTCGGTGTTGGGGCCGGGGCGGTGGATCTGGTACAGGTCGATCCAGTCGGTGTCCAGCCGCCGCAGCGAGTCCTCGACGCCGCGGACGATTCGCCGCCGCGAGGCGCCCCGCTGGTGCGGGTCGTCGCCCATCGGGAAGCCGACCTTACTGGCGAGGAACACCTTCTCGCGACGGCCGCCCGCCAGCGCCTTGCCGACGATCACCTCCGACTCGCCGGCCGAGTAGACGTCGGCGGTGTCGATGAAGTCGATGCCGGCGTCGAGCGCCCGGTGGATGATGCGGATCGACTCGTCGTGGTCGCTGGTTCCCCAGGCGCCGAACATCATCGCGCCGAGGCAGAGGTTCGAGACCGGCACGCCGGTCCTACCGAGATATCGCGTCTGCATTCTGGTTCTCCTCACTTGCGGTCCAGCTCCCCAGCAGCCGCAGACCTTCCTCGCTGCGGCTGCCGGGCTCGGCGGTGTAGACGTTGATCGCCAGGCCGCTGTCGGCGGCAAGCTCCAGCGTCTCGAAGTGCAGGTCGAGATCGCCGACCAGGGGATGGTGGACCCGTTTGCTGCCGGTGCGGTGGAAGCGCACGTCATGCGCGGCCCAGAGGGTGCGGATCTCCTCGCTGCGAGTCGACAACTCCCCGAGGAGGTCGCTCAGCCGCTTGTCGAACTGGTTGCGACCGACCTCCAACCGCAGGTGCGCGACGAGGTCGGATGCGACCGTGTCCCACTCCAGGTAGAACGCGCGCGCAGCCGGGTCGAGAAAGGCGAAGCGGGCGCTGTTCGCCGGTTGTGCGACGCTCTCGAACAGCGGCGCGTAGAGTGCGCGTCCGAGTGGGTTCGCGGCCACGTAATCGCCGTACACCGCCCGGACCACTGCCGGCAAGTTGAGCCCATCGAGTATCTGGGTGACCGCCGGGCGCACGCAACGGCTGACCGTCCGCTGGCTGCGGACCAGCGGACCGGAAGCCCGCGCCAGGTCGAACAGGTACGCGCGCTCGGCGTCGTCGAGCTGCAACGCACGGGCGAGCCCGTCCAGCACCAGATCCGACACGCCGGCGAGGTTCCCGCGCTCGAGCCGCTTGTAGTACTCGACGCTGACGCCCGCGAGCGATGCGACCTCCTCGCGCCGCAGCCCCGGCACGCGCCTGCGACCGTAGGTGGGCAGACCGGCCTGCTCGGGGGTGATGGCCGCGCGGCGGGAGGCGAGGAACTCGGCGATCTCATTGCCAGCGGCCATGCCACTCAGCGTAATCCGCCCCGCCAGTGCGAAAGGGTTCCTGTCAGTACCCCTTTAGCAGTGCCTCGCAGGCGCGCCCGAAACGTGTCAAGGTGACCGACCATGAGCTCATTAAGTCCCTTGATGACCCTGAACAACGGCGTGCAGATGCCCGCTGTCGGCTTAGGTGTGTTCCAAACGCCGCCAGCGGATACCACCGCAGCTGTCGAGGCGGCGCTGTCTGCCGGCTATCGGCACATCGACACTGCCGCCGCCTACATGAACGAGCGCGAAGTCGGTGAGGGGATCCGTCGCTCGGGCCTCGACCGCAGCGAGGTGTTCATCGAGACCAAGGTGTGGATCAGCGACTACGGCTACGAGCCGACGCTGCACGCCTTCGAGAAGAGTGCCCGTAAGCTCGGCGTTGAGCAGCTCGACCTGCTGATCCTGCACCAGGCGCTGCCGAGCGCGTTCGAGCAGACGATCGCTGCCTATAAGGCGCTGGAGACGCTGCTCGCGGACGGGCGCGTCCGCGCGATCGGGGTCAGCAACTTCATGCCCGAACACCTGGAGGCGCTGTTGGCCGCCACTGACGTCGTTCCGGCCCTGAACCAGATCGAGTGCCATCCCTACTTCAGCCAGCCTGACGTGCAGGCAGCCGACCGCGCGCACGGGATCCTTACCCAGGCGTGGTCGCCGATCGGCGGCATCACCTTCTACCGCGGCGATGGCGCCACATCGACCTTGCACGACCCGGCGATCCTACGGATTGCCTCGGCGCATGGTAGGACCGCCGCGCAGGTGATGCTGCGCTGGCACTTGCGGCAGGGGCGCTCAGTGATCCCGAAGTCGGTCAACCCGGCTCGGATCGTCGAGAACTTCGACATCTTCGACTTCGAGTTGACCGGCGCGGAGCTGGCTGCGATCGACGGCCTCGACACCAACATCCGTCGGGGCCCGGAGCCGGACGCGATCACGCTCTCAACCTTCGGCCGTGAGATCCCCGAGGCCTGAGACCAGAGCTCGGGAGCCGCAGCACGGACCTCGACCCGCGGAGCGGCGGGCCTTGACTCAGGACCCTTCGCGCGAAAGGATCAGGGTCATGCCAGCATGGACAGAGCAGGAGCTTGCGAAGATCGGTGGCGCCCAGGAGCTCGAGATCTCCTCGCACCGCCGCGACGGCACCCTCAGCCCGAAGGTGATCATCTGGGCTGTTCGTCTCGGCGACGAGATCTACGTTCGCTCGGTCAAGGGTCCCGATGCCACCTGGTATCGGAACACTCAGATCCGCCCCGTCGGGCGGATCTGGTCAGGCGGCGTCGAACGTGACGTGACCTTCGAGCGCGCCGACCCGGCCCTCGACGATCAGATCGACGACGCCTACCGCGCCAAGTTCGGCGCCTCTTACGCCCCCACCCAGCACATCATCGCGCCGCTCGCGAGGCAGACCACCATGCGCCTGATCGCCGCCTAGCCGCAGGCGACAAACCCGACGGGGGTTGCAGCGGCGCCCTGTAACGCCTGGGGTGTAGGCGGCAACAAAGGGGTTATGCGTAGATCGATAGCCCGGGAGGATCGCTCGGTGCTCTTTGAGCGATTGTTCCGCGAGCAGTATCAGGCGGTCGCGGCTTACATCGCGCGGCGTGCCGAGCCACCCTTGGTCGACGATTTGGTCGATGAGGTGTTTCTGGTCCTCTGGCAACGGCTCGAGGACGCGCCTGAGGAACCGCGGGCATGGCTGCTCGGGGTCGCGAGGAACGTGCTTGGAACCCACATCCGGGGCGCGCGCCGCCGGCGTGCGCTGGGTGTTCGTCTGGCGGTGAACCAGCGTGACCCAGTCGTCTCGTCACCGACAGTCCAGAGCGATGTGCTGGTTGCGCTCGCGTCATTGAAACCCGACGACCGGGAAGCACTGCTGCTGGTCAGCTGGGATGGACTGACGCCGGATGAGGCCGCGCGGGTGTTGGGGCAGCGGCCAGGGAGCTTCCGTGTGCGTCTGCACCGCGCCCGGGCCCGTTTTCGCAGTGCGCTTGAGAGCCAAGAGGGACGGATCGACGCCGGACCTGCCGGACCTGTCACTAAGGAGGTTGCAAATGCCTGAGACCAGGGATTACGACGAGTTGCTCCGGACCGCCAACCCGGTGACCGGCGAGCGCTCGCGGATTGAGCTCGATGCCGCGCTGGCGCGTGTGCTGCGCGACCTGCCGGAATTGGATGCGGGGCGCCGTCGTCGCTGGAGGCTCTCACCTGTCCGCTTGGCGCTGGCCAGTGGGGTATTGGCGGTGGCAACCGGCCTGGTGCTTGCGGTAACCGGGCTGGTGTCGCCATCCGGGTCACCGGGCGGGGTGTCAAATGCCTGGGCGCAGCGCGTGATCGCCCGGGCCGCAGCCGTGATCTCCGGCCCGCATCGCGGCTTCCTGCAGATCGACGATAAGGTGGTCAACCGCATACCCGCCTCTGGCCGTTACGCCCAGTATGTCGCCATGGCGGGCGAGACCATGCACGGTTCCTATGAGTTGGACTTCTGGCAGCAGCAGACACGGCCCTATGACTATTGGGAGACGAACGGGAGGGGTTTGTCCCAGACGATCATCAACGGTCGAACCGAGACCTACGACGCCCGCACCAATGTCCTGACCGAAGACCCGAAGATCTCAGTCAGCGCCGCTCGTATCTACGAAGACTCCAACAATCCTACGTTCCGAGACGAGCAGCTTTTGTCGGCCATACCGAGGTACCGGTCGTCCGGTGTACTGGTCGCACGGCTGTTGAAAGCCCATACCCTGACCGTCAAGCGGGACGCAAGCGTCAACGGGCAACCCGCGATCCGGATCGCCGAGACCCATAACTATCGTTGGCCGCTGAATCCAACGGACCGCACCGAAGCGCTCTCCGTAACCGAAGCGTTCTACGTGAACCCGCGTACGTACGCACCGCTCGAGTGGGTGGTCAGCGAACGCGCGGGCCACGGGCACACCTACACGCTCACATCTCGGTTCGTGACCTACCGAGCACTTCCTGCTGGGTCCGTGTCCATCCCCGACCTGAGAAAGCTCCACCCGGACGCGAGTGTCGTCAAGGTGCATCGCCAGGGCTAGCCGTTAGGAACAGACAGATCGGGTTCCTGCGCAGCGGATCGCTCACGATCGGCATGGCCGTGCGGCACATGATCCGGAGATGATGGTCGCGTCGTTGCTCTACAGCTACGCGGTCGGTGAACGCTCTTCCCGGGTGATCGTGCGGTGTTGCCTGGAGGACGTTCCAGCCCGGCGGTAAGCGTGGTGATGAGCTACCGCCGCGGCTGTCAGATCGCCGGTCCCGGCTCGCGCGTTTACGTGTTTGCCGGGAGGAGCTGAAAGCCGAGCAGATCTAGGCGCAGATGGCCTATGAAACGAACTTGCGTTGGCGGGCTGAGTGGGAGGCCGAGCATGGCTGCAGGCTTGGTGGTCGCAAGCCGTTCCCTCCTGATCCCGATTGGCTGTCCAAGCGGGCGATCAACACGACCGACCCTGACTCACGAGTTCTTGTCAGGCCCGGCAAACCAGGAGTCCAGGGCTATAACGCCCAAGCGGTCGCGGCTGCTGAGCAGGTCATCATCGCTGCGGATCTCACCCAGCAGTTCAACGACTCCGGGCAGCCGGAGCCGCTGATCGACCAGAGCGTCGAGACATTGCAGGCAGCTGGCGTTGAGGACCGCATCGGAACAGTCCTGGCTGACGGCGGCTACTGGAGCGTCTCTTAGATCACTCAGCTGGGCCATAGCGGGATGACGGTGATCGTTCCGACCAAAGCCGCCGCCAGGAGAAAGGCGTGAACGCTCTCGCTAGGACAGGGAGCAGAGGCCGAACGGATCGACAGGCTGCTCGACACGCCCGAAGGCGTGGCGCTCTATCGCCGACGCCAGCGCATCATCGAACCAGTGTTCGCGAACACGAAGTTCAACCGACGGATCACCCGGTGCCACCGCCGTGGGTTAGCCGTCTGCCAGACCGAATGGCAGCTGATCGCAGCGACCCACAACCTTCTGAAGCTCTACCACGCCAACATCGCGCTCTAAGCCGGCTGAGCCGGAACCACCCGCACCAACCGCAAACTCAGCGCTCACGAGCGAACGGACTAGAAAGCCCCGAGAAACGCATCATGCGGTGAAAACGTGGGAACGCTCCAACGACCCGGACTTTGGGGCCAAAACAAGAGGGCCCTCGAGCTCTACGAACTGGCCGAAGCTGGCCAGGCAGCGGCTCAGGGTATGAGGATGATCCGCCCTCCGGGGTGGCCGATCTCGGCTAAGCGATGTGCTTCGACTGCATCGGCGAGGTCGAACGTGGCTGCGATCCGCGGCGTCAGCCGGCCGGCGTCGGCCAGCTCTTTGACCGCCCGAAGGTCGGCTGGTTCGAGCCGGGCGAAGACCGGGATCGTGCCGGGATAGTCGAATTGAACGATCGATGCCAGACGGGTTCCCTCGTGGCCGAGCGCGGCGGTGCTGGCCAATGCGCCACGGCCGACAGTGTCGAAGACCGCATCGACACCACCCGGCGCGAGTAGGCGGATCTGATCGTCCAGGTCTCGCTCGTAGGTCACCGGGCGCACGCCGAGGGAGGCGAGATACTCGTCGCTGGCCTGGGAGTCGCTGCCGATCACGGTGGCGCCGAGCGCCAGCGCGATCTGTGCTGCCAGTGATCCCACGCCGCCGGCTGCGCCGTGGATCAGGAGGATGTCGTCGGCTTTCACATGCAGGGCATGCACAATCGCGCGATAGGCGGCCAGCCCGGCCAGCGGCAGCGCGGCGGCCTGCTCCCAGTCCAGTGCGGCCGGCTTGGGCGCCAGCGTCCGCACGTCGGCGGACACCAGCTCGGCGTAGCCACCGTGGGCGTGTTCTACGTCACTGCGGATGTAGCCGATCACCTCGTCGCCGACCTTGAACTCCGGCGCCCCGAGTCCGACCTGCTCGACCACGCCGGCGATATCCCAGCCGGGGATAACGGGAAAGTAGGTGGGGACTGACGCTGCAGCCGCACCTGCCCGCATCGCCAGATCGGCAGGATTGACCGCGGCGGCCTTGATCCGGACCAGGACCGAGTCGACGTGAACGGCCGGATCTGGCAGTTCAACCAGCTCAAGTACCTCGGGCCCACCGTAGGAGCGGTAAACGACAGCTTTCATGGTCATGCCCCTGGAAAGGCCATCGGCTGGTCGAGCACGATCTCGTGATGGACGATCTTCCACGTCCCGTCGACCCGGCGCAGCCGCGGGCGGTAATAGCCCGACTCGATCGGCGTAACCGTGCCCTGGGCGCCGGCGGCGTCGGCTGGCCAGCCGTCCGCGGGCCGCGGGTCGCCGACGGTGTTGAAGACGATGAACTGGGCATCGATGCTGGCTTGATCGCCGTCCACGTTGATGATGTGGTCATGGGTGGTGTGGTGGCTCCAACCCCGGGACGGGTGTGGCTTCATCAGCCCGGCGATCGCGGCTCCGATCGCCGTCGCTCCGTTCAGCTCGGCGATCTTCTCCGGCACGCCGGCGTTGTTGTAGTAGATCTCAGCCACGCCGTCATCGATGAACAGGCTCGTCATCGCGGCACCGTCGCGGTGGTCCGTCGCCCTCACGTAGCGGGCCAGAACCTCTTGTACCTCGCGTTCGTCACTCAATTTGATCTCGCTCTCTGTGCCGGTTGTCGATAGGGCGTGTTGTCCTTCCAGCTTGGAGCAGCGGATCGGCCAGAGCAATGACTGATCAGGTACTGATCGATACCCTCTAAGCATGGATCTGGCTCGAGATCGATTGGCGACCCGGGAACTGGCCTATTTCGTCGCCGTGGCCGAGGAGCTGCACTTCGGCCGTGCCGCCGACAGGCTCGGCATCACCCAACCACCGCTCTCGCGCGCTATCGCCAGCCTTGAACGCCGCGTCGGGGTGCAGCTGTTCGTCCGTACCAGTCGCAGCGTGGGTCTGACGGCCGCCGGTAGGACGCTGCTGGTGGAAGCACGCGCGACGCTCGAGGCGCTTGATCGGGCGGTTCGCCGTACCCAGCTAGCCGGAGCGACCAAGCTGTGGCTCGCGGCCACCCCGGGGGCCGGAACGGTGCCGCTGCGGGCAATCATCACCGCATACGCCAGGACCAGGAATCCCGCGGCCGTCGAGATCGTGTTCACCCGTGACCCGGCGGCCGCGGTGCGGTCCGGCAGCGTGGATGTAGCCCTTGTCTGTGACACCGAAGACCTCTCCGGGCTGCAGACGATCGGCGTCGCCAACGAACGACCCTTCGCGCTGCTCCCAGCTCAACATCGCCTCGCCGCCGACCGCTCAGTCAGCTTGGCCCGCCTCCAGCACGAGGCGACCTTCACGGAGGAGTGCCCGGCGCTGACTCTGGATGAGATCATCGATAGCGTCGCGCTCGATCGCCTGATCGTGATCGTCGGGGAGGGCGCTGGCGCCCGCACCGGCTCCGCGGTCAGCGCTGTTCCCGTGACAGGGCTCGCCCCCAGCAGGCTTGTGCTGGCGTGGGCTGCTGGTGCTCCCCCGATGGCAGGTTCGTTGATCGCCGCTGCGGGTCGCTATGTCGCCGGCGCCGGTCGGCACGCACTTATGGCGGTTGCCTGACCGCTCGCCGGTGATTGCTGCCCATCTGAGGTGGGCCTGCACCGAAAGTGTCTCGGCACACGCCCACCGTGCTGCTGTTCAGTTGGACAGGAAGGCAACTGTTTCCCGGGCGGCCTCCGTCGTGTACTGGAAGATCGAGCCGTGTGACGCGTCCGGGTAGATCGTGATCTTCGAGTTGGGGATGAGGCCGGCGAGTGTGTAGCTGGCCGCGGTCGGGATCATGATGTCGTTGTCACCTTGGAGGATCAGCGTCGGCTGGCTGATCTCGAGCAGCCGCTGAATCGCGGTCCAGTCTCGCACGCCCCACGCCAGAACCGCCTGATATTGGGCATTCTTCGCTTCGAGCGAGGGTTCCGTGTCGCGCCCTTCCTGTCGCTGGTATATCCGCCCGAGTGAGGCTTGCGCAGCGGTCCGGCTCGAGTCGGAGTTGGCGTAGAAGACATGGACATACCCCTCCGGCGATATGTCGTCGGCCACCACGCTGTCGACGACATCGGGCCGCCACTCCTCCATACCTGGCGCGCCCTTGGGCCCCGTGCCTGCCAGGATCAGGCGCTGGACGAGGCTCGGATGGGTGAGCGCGATCTCCTGGGCGACGAAGCCGCCGAGGGAGAACCCGAACAGGTCGACTCTGCTCAGACCCAGGCTGTCGAGGAACACCACGGCATCACGCGCCATTTCCTCGACGGTGCCGGGGGTGGCGCCGGTTGTCGCCCCGATACCGACGTTGTCGAACAGGACCACCTCGCGGTCCGCTGCGATTGCTTCGATTAGGGCCGGATCCCAGTTGTCGATGTTGCCGCGGAAGTGCTGGAGGAACACCAGCGGCACGCCTGCCTCCGCGTTGCCGAAGCGGCGGTAGGCGTAGCTGATGCCGTTGGGTGCATCGGCGTGAAGGAGCTCCGCGCTGGTGAGGCTGTTTTTTGCCGTTGTCATGTGGTCGTTCCGTTCGGTCGCAGTGGTGCAATTCGATCTGTCGGTCGCCTGTAGCGGGTGCCGACAGCTAGAAGCATACACACTAAGTACAACGAACGGTATACTTAGTGACATGGACACAAGTACTGAGAAGCCGATACGCAGGCGCAAGGGTCGCGGCGCGCGGGAAAGAATCCTGGCGACCGCCGTCCGGCTGTTCACGGCCCAGGGCATCAACGCGACCGGGATGGAGCAGCTGTCGGCCGAGGCCGAGGTCACCAAGCGCACGGTCTACGCGCACTTCGCCAGCAAGGAGGCGCTGGTTGAGGCGTACCTCGAGCGCATGGATCACGCCGTGCGGGCGGCTGAGGCGACGCTTGAGGACCCAGACGTCCCTGCACGCGAGCGATTGCTGAGCATCTTTGACGCCATGCTGCTGACACAGCCGCAATGCGCCGACGGCGCCGCTGCGCGCGGCTGCCCGTTCCTGAACGCGGCCGTCGAGGTGCCTGACCCGGCGCACCCGGTCCACGTTTTCGCCACCGCGCAGAAGGCCGCCTCTGCCAAGCGGCTCGCCGATGTCGCAGGCGCGGCCGGCGCCCGGGACCCGGACAAGCTGGGGGAGCAACTGGCACTGCTCTACGACGGCGCGGCGGCACGCAGCGTCGCGCTGAACTCGGCCGACACGATCGGCACCGGACGCGAGATAGCCGCACTACTGGTCGATGCCGCGCTGCCGGCGCCGCGGCGGTAACCGATAGGAGTGCGCTGCTGAGCACATCCGGCCCGCTCGGCGTTGGGCCGTTACGGCCGCCCGATCCCGTTGAGAAGCGTGTCGACGATGAGGTCGGCGGCCTGTGGTGCTCCAATGCCGGCAAAGTCGTGTGCCGCGCTGTCGACCAGGTTGTCGAGCATCGAGCGAGCCCAGCCGGCCGGCAGGTCCCTGCGTAGGAGGCCTTCGGTCGTCGCCCGCTCGACGAACCGGTCGAGCCGCGCGCTCTGTTCCTCGCGGCGGGCGTTCGCCGCCGGGTCGGTCCGCATCATCCGGCGGGTGTCCAGCGGCCACTCCCGACTAACGGGGATGATTTCTTCAACGTAGCGGTGCAGCGCCACCGAGACAGGCGCATCGACAAGCCGTGCTTCGTCAAGGACCCGCTCCGCGGAATCAAGCTTGGCTTGAAAGACTGCGACAAGCAACGCCTCACGGGTGTCGAAACGCCGGTAGACGGTCCGTCTGTCCACGCCGGATTGCGCCGCGATCTTGGCCATCGGGGTGGTCGGGTCCTCGGCAAGCAGACGAGCGCCGGTGCGCAGGACTCGCTCAAGGTTGCGTGAAGCGTCGGCTCTCATGACGGCTTCATCGTAGGTCCGTAGGTGGACAGCACATCCGTGTGGCGGCAACTGCGCAAACTGTCACAGTAGTGTGGCGTATACTGGGTTTATGCCACCCAAGGAGTCAAAATCGTCCGAGGCGCGGACCTGGTTGATCACCGGTGCGGCCGGCGGTCTCGGCCGGCATCTGGTCGCCGCTGCCCTTGAGGCGGGACACAACGTTCTGGCAATCGATCTGAAGGCCGACGTGTTGGGGCTGCCTGACGGCGGAGTTCGCTCGCGGCTGCGGACGATGGCTGCTGACGTCGCCGACGCCGGTGCTGCCCGCAGGGCGGTCCGGTATGCCATCAGCAGCTTCGGCGGCCTCGATGTGCTCGTCAACGGTGCCGGCTATCGCAGCGTCGGGTCGATCGAGGACATGCCCGAAGACGAGTTCCGCCGCAACATCGAGACGAACCTTTTCGGGACGATCAACATGGTCCGCGCAGCCCTGCCTGTGCTGCGCCCACAGCGATCCGGTTACATCGTGAATATCTCATCGATCGGAGGCCGGCGAGCCCAGGCCGGGCTGGGTGCCTATCAGACGTCGAAGTGGGCACTGGGCGGCTTCTCCGAGGTTCTCGCTCGCGAGGTCGAGCCCCTCGGTATCCGCGTGACCGTCGCCGAGCCCGGGGGCATCCGCACCCCCTGGGCCGCCGCGCCGATCTCGGTGGAGAACCTGCGCGAAGAGTACGAGCCGACGGTTGGCGTCTTTGCACGAACCTACTCCGAGAACACCGACGTCCAGCGCGGCGACCCGGCCAGGATCGCGCAGGTAATCCTGACCATCACAGAGGAGGCCGAGCCGCCGGTCCGGCTGTTGCTCGGTTCCGACGCGGTCTGGCTCGCGCCGCAGTATGCGGCGGCTCGCGCGGCCGAAGACGCCAAGTGGCGCGAGCTGAGCGTGTCGACCGACCTGCCCGGGCTCGGCGAATTCTCAGGGACGGCCGTGGCGCAGCTGGTGCGGGCACCCATATGTCCTGAGGCGCAGGGCAAGAGCCGCGTAAGCGGGACGCAAGGAGATCCCCGATGATCATAAGAGACAAGCTCTACATAGGCGGGAGCTGGGTTGAGCCCAGCAGCAATGAACTGCTGGAGATCCACTCGCCCCACGACCAGTCCGTCCTTGGGGCCGTCGCCCAGGCGGCCGATGCCGACATCGACCGCGCTGTGGTAGTGGCCCGCGAAGCCTTCGACCACGGCCCCTGGCCGCACACCACTCCCCAGCAGCGACAGGAGATCATCCGACGCCTGAACGTGCTGCGCGAGGCCCGTGCCGACGAGGTCGCCGCCGCAATCTCAGCCGAGAACGGCTCGGCGCTCTGGTTCACGAAGCTGGGCCAGCCGTTCCTGACGCGCCAGGTCGCCGCCTACCTGAAGGCGGCCCAGGAATTGGGTTGGGAGCAGGTACTCGAGCCCTCTGACCCGACGGCGCCCTTTGACACCATCATGCGGCGCGAGCCGATCGGCGTCGTCGCTGCCGTAATCCCCTGGAACTCGCCTTTCTCGGCGGCGACAGCGAAGCTTGTGCCGGCCCTGCTTGCGGGTAACACCGTCGTCCTGAAGGTGTCGCCGGAGAACTCGCTCAGCATGATGCTGTTGGCCGATCTGTTTACCGAGGCTGGGCTTCCTGCGGGCGTCCTGAGTATCCTGCCGGCCGATCGCGAGACCAGCGAGCACCTGATCTCGCACCCTTCCGTCGATAAGATCGCGTTCACCGGTTCAACCCGGGCTGGTCGACGCATCGCCTCGATCGCCGGCGAGCAGCTGAAGCGGGTCAGCCTCGAGTTGGGCGGCAAGTCCGCGGCCATCATCCTCGAGGACGCGGACATTGCGGCCGCAGCCGAGGGGCTCAGGTTCGGCTCCCTGGGCAACAACGGTGAGGCGTGCATCCTCCAGACGCGCATTCTGGCCCCGCGCAGCCGATACGGCGGAGTCGTCGACAGCCTCAAGGTCATGGTGGAATCGTTGGAAGTCGGGGACCCGTCCGAGCCTGAGACTTTCATCGGCCCAATGATTCGCCGCGACCAGCAGCAGCGCGTGATCTCCTATATCGAGCTTGGGATCGAGGAAGGCGCCCGGGTTGTAACCGGCGGCCCACAGATTCCGGCAGGATTGGAGAAAGGTAACTACGTCACACCGACTCTGTTCGCCGACGTTGACAACAGCATGCGTATCGCGCAGGAGGAGATCTTCGGACCTGTCCTCGTCGTTATTCCCTACGACGACGTTGACGACGCAGTCCGGATCGCCAACGACTCTGAGTACGGCTTGTCCGGTGGCGTCTGGTCGGCCAGCCCGGAGGAGGCGCTGGAGGTGGCCCGACGGATCCGCACCGGCACCGTCACGATCAACGGATCCCCGATCAGCTTCGACGGGCCGTTCGGCGGCTACAAAGCCAGTGGCACGGGCCGCGAGTACGGCGCGGTCGGTCTGAGCGAATACCTCGAGCAGAAGAGCGTTACCCGCAAACGCTGAGCTGGGGGTCGGCGGGGAAAGTCCCGCGTGAGTCTCTGCGACTCAGTCGGAGACTCAGCCCACGTCTGCTTTCGTGGCAAGGCGCTTGCCCGATGTTTAGGACGCGCGTCGGCGGCTTTTGCGCTGACGACTCCTGTTGTCGTCGCCGGGATGTGCTGACTTGCTCGGGCGGAGGTGTCGGTCTATCGCGGGCTCTCGTCGAAATCGACGGCTCGACAATTGACAACAGGTTGGCAGTCTGCCAAGCTGTTGTCATCTTCTATCGTCGGACCACGGGAGCAATTCACAGATGAGCGACGCAACCGAGAATCTCGAGCAGACACAGCGCAAGGCGATGCGGGTCCGCCCGGAGGTTGGCGGCTTTCCGGTGCTGGCGGAGGTTCTACGCCAAGCTGGAGTGCGGCGAAACCTGTGGTATCTGCCGTCCGCGCAAAGCGTCTACATCACCGACCTCGGCTCAGTTGTAACCCAGGGCGAGCCACTTGTCACCGGCACGCTCGACATCCCGAGCTTCGACCAAGAAGCTCTCGTTCGTGCGCTACGAAGGGACCAAGCCGGCGAGACTTCCTTGCCCGAGTTCCTCCTAGCAAGCTGGGAGGCCGGCGTCGTCAGCTATGACGTTGACTTCGAGGCGCGCACTGTCACGTACTACGGATCCGGTGAGGAGAGCTACACCGAAACCTACGTCGCGGCCTCGGTCCCAGCATGAGCGAGCGCAGCGCTGCCAAGACGATTCCGCTGCTCGTCGCCGACATCTACGATGCCGCCGGGGCCCTGCGCCAACGCGGTGACCGCATCGCCGCAATAGCCGGCCAGACCCAGGCACGATGGCAAGTATTGAGCGTGCTCTCAGAAGGCGACTGGACGGTGCCGAACATCGCGCGCAGGCTCGGCGTCACCCGCCAAGCCGTTCAACGCACAGCCGACCAGCTGAGCCGGGACGGATCGATTGAGTTCGAGGCAAATCCCAACCATGAGCGCTCTCCGTTCGCGCGCCCGACCCCGGCCGGACTCACAGCGCTCGCCGCCATCACCGCAGCCGCGAGTGACTGGAACGAGCACGCGGCCACAGAACTCAAAGCGAGCGATCTCGACATCGCACGATCGGTACTCCAAACGCTCAGCACGGCAGCTGTGAAGCCACTTCGCAGCCTTGGGACGTCTGCCCGTTGAAGTCCGTGCCATTCTCAGTCGTTGGCTGCGTGGTGGAAGCGATCATCGGCGGCTTGGGGTCACCGTGTTGGTGACCGTTTCTCCCAATTAGCTGTCCGGGTCGGGTAGCTGCCTGTTTGCGGCGTGAAGCCGTAGCTCGCGGTCTCTGGTGCGTTCGCTTGCGTCTGGCTGCTTAGACCATCCCCACGCGA